>Ga0307373_10009174_pt1 | contig 14864 bp, 13 predicted proteins | sample OX2MG_FD_202534 | JGI IMG/M metagenome (GOLD analysis project Ga0307373, IMG submission 202534) | Soil microbial communities from Risofladan, Vaasa, Finland - OX-2 | ecosystem: Environmental > Terrestrial > Soil > Coastal area > Acid sulfate soil | place: Finland: Risofladan, Vaasa | collected... | reverse complement strand
CCTGATCGCGCGCTACGTGGCGCGCGCACTCGAGGTCAGCGCACTCGAAGCGCGCGCACCCGCTCCGACACTCCTGGACGCGCACCGATGACGATCGCCAGCGTTGAGGAGGCAATCGCCGACATCCGCGCCGGGAAGTTCGTGATCATCGTCGACGACGAGGACCGCGAGAACGAGGGCGACCTGGCCATCGCCGCCGATCGGATCACGCCGGAGGCCGTCAACTTCATGGCGACCCACGGGCGAGGTCTCATCTGCGTGCCCTGCGAGGGATGGCGACTCGACGAGCTCGGCGTTGGTGCCATGGTCGACGAGAACACATCGCGATTCGGGACTGCTTTCACCGTGACCATCGAGGCGATCGGTCACGGCGTGACCACCGGGATCAGCGCCTTCGACCGCGCCACGACCATCCGCCTGCTCTGCGACGAGCATGCCAAGCCGAGCGATTTCGCCAAGCCGGGACACACGTTTCCGCTTCGCGCGGCAGCGGGCGGGGTGCTCGAGCGAGCCGGGCAGACCGAGGCGATCGTCGATCTCTGCAAGCTCGCCGGCAGGTTCCCCGCAGGCGTCATCTGCGAGGTGATGCGCGACGACGGACGCATGGCGCGGCGCCCGGACCTCGACAGATTCGGCGCAGAGCACCAGATCAAGATCGTGTCGGTCGCCGACCTCATCGCGTACCGGCGACGCAACGAGCGCCTCGTCGTTCGCGGAGCGACGACGACGCTGCCCACCGAGTACGGCACGGTCACCGCGATTGCGTATGAGGACGTCATCACCCATGCCACGCACATGGCGCTCGTCTGGGGTGACGTGCGCGGCGGCGAACCGGTGCTGGTCCGCGTCCACAGTGAGTGCCTGACCGGCGACGTCTTCGGGTCGCAACGTTGCGACTGCCAGGCACAGCTGCACAAGGCGATGACGATGATCGCCGACGCGGGCAAGGGAGTCCTCGTCTATCTGCGTCAGGAGGGCCGCGGCATCGGCCTCATGGACAAGCTCCGCGCCTACGCCCTGCAGGACCGCGGTCTCGACACCGTGGAGGCGAACCTCAGCCTTGGACTGCCGGTCGACAAGCGCGACTACGGTATCGGCACGCAAATCCTGTCGGACATCGGCGTCCAGCGCATGGTGGTGCTCACCAACAACCCAAAGAAGTACTACGGGTTGAGCGGGTACGGCCTGGAGGTGACCGACCAGATCCCATTGGTGGTGCCTTCCAATACCCACAACGAGCGCTATCTCCGCGCCAAGCAGGACAAGCTCGGACACAGCCTGGACCTCGACCGTGCCCGCGACTCGTCCTGACGGGTATAGCGGCCCGGTCTCGAAGCGCCTCGAGCGAGCCACGATGCACGCGGGCGCACTCGACGCACGCGGCATGCGCATCGGGATCGTCGTCTCCCGCTACAACGACGCCATCTCCATGCCATTGCTCGAAGGCGCGCTCGAAGCGCTCGAGGGCCTCGGCGCCAAACCCGGCGACATCCAGGTCGTCTGGGTCCCCGGTGCGTTCGAGATCCCCATTGCGGCGCGCGAGCTCGCCGCGAACGCTGACGTGCACGCGGTCGTCTGCCTCGGCGCGGTGATCCGCGGCGACACCGCGCATTTCGACTACGTGGCCGGGGAGGCCGCGCGTGGGATCGCGTCGGTGCACCTGACAACCGGCGTGCCGGCGACATTCGGTGTCCTCACCGTCGACACGCTCGAGCAGGCGATGGATCGCGCCGGCGGCAAACACGGCAACAAGGGTGCGGAGGCCGCAACCACGGCGGTCGAGATGGTGGCGTTGCTCAGCGGCCTGCGAGCGCCTGGCCGGACGTCTTCGCGACAAGACCGTCCGGGCACGCGCAAAGGGCAGGAGGCGGCGCCTACTGGAACCAGCCGGCGACGTCGATGACGATGTTGATGGACCCGACGCTGTTGAAGAGGTCAATGTTGCCGTCGATGTTCACGCCGGTTGTCGATGTCGCCAGGGCCACGACATCGAGATTCGCGATGACGTCGTGGGCGGCCGCGTTGAGGTCCGACGCCGACTGCGGCCGGTTTGGCCCGGCCGGGTAGAGCTCGAGAAATGTCCCTGCGGTCCCGGAGATACCCGTCAGATTCCCGATGATCGCGACCGGCGCGGCCGCCCCGCCGATCGCCGGCGTCACCTTGATCCCTGCGACGGGGATCAGACGAATTGACGTTGCTGTCGGTGTCAGCGTGCACTGCGTGCCCGATCTGCTGCGCGTATCACAGATGCGCGTCGGCGGCACGGCGTAGAAGTCCGCGCCGGGCGTTGCCCCAGCGCCGCTGAACCAGCCGTTGACGTCAATGAGGAAGTTGACGCTCCCGACGCTGTTGTAAACACAGACATCCTGGTGCGGACCAAGGTTCGAGAACACCCGGTTCGCCTCAGTCTCGCCGGCTGACGGGTTCAGATTCGACGCCCCCGCATGACCGGTGGGACACACATCGCTGCTGTTGGGAGGGCTGATCGCAAGGAACGTCGCCGCCGATGGGCTGACCGCGGTCAGGTTGAACACCGCGGCGGCCGCAGTGGCGTCGGCTGGTATCCCGACACCCGTACCGCCCGGTGGGACACCCGAGACCACGACCTTCCGCCAGGTGCCGCCGGCGAGGGCACCCGTGATGCAGTTGGTCTTTGCAGGTGGCTGGCGGGTGTCGCAGACGCGGACCGGTGAGAGGGGATGGAAGGTCCCCACGTTGCCTGCCGGGGCCGCGAAGTAGCCCTCGACGTCGACGACGATGTCAACGCTGCCGATTGCGTTGAAGACCGTGATCGTCCCCGTGGAGCTGAGGGCGACGACCGCCAGGTTCGCCTGTACCTTGCCGCCGTCGATGTTGATGTTCGACGCTGTCGGTCGCGTTGTCGGGTATGCGGTCACGAAGCTGGCAGAAGCACTGTGGTCGATGGCCGTGAGATTGACGACCACCGCCTCGGCGCCCGCCGGCACGGACTCACCGCCCACCACAATGCCCGTGATTTGCACAACCACCGTGCCGTTGGTACCAAGTGCGCGGCCGGACGTGCACCCGACGTGAGTCTGACCGGATCGTGTGTCACAGATGCGGAAGGGCACGGCCAACGGCGTGTAGACGCTTGGTGCGACATACGTGTACCGATCGCCGGGGACCGGGGTGCTCGGGCTCGAGCTCGACGGGTTCGTCACCTGAACGTCAACGGGGCCTGGACCGGTCGCGGATGGCGTGAACACTCTGATCGTCGAGTCCTGCAGGACATTGAAGCACGCGTTCGTCGGGTTCGAGGGACAGGGAGTCGTGGTCACGTTCGTGGATCCGAATGACACCTTGGTCGCGTGGAATCCGGCGGACTGGGTGCCGAAATTGGACCCGGTGACGGTGAGGATTGCCCCTCCTGATAGTGAGCCGGAAGAAGGCGAGACGGACGTCACGGTCGGGAACGCGGCGACGTATGTGAAAACGTCGTGCGGCGGATTCAGAGCACTGGTACCACCGACGGTGGTCACCGTAATTTCAGGCATGCCTGCAGCTCCGGGGGGAGTGCCCGCGATGGTTATCTGAGTCGCGCTATTCACCACGTAGCATGATGTGATCGCGCACGGCGTGCTCCCGATCATCACGGCAGTGGTGCTGAAGTTGGAGCCGGACTCGAAGCCCGTCCCGGTGAGCACGACAGTCGTACCACCGGATGTCGCGCCTGCGTTTGGCGACACGTTGGTCACGGTCGGTACGGGCGCCCAGGCGAAGGTGTCGCCAGGTGGTGCGACGGCGCTCGTGCCGAGCGGGGTCTTGACCGTGATGTCGACGGTGCCGGCCCCCTGCCCAGGGACATCCTCGACAGTGATCTGCGTGGCGCTGACGACGGTGAAGCACGGCCCTGTCGGCGTTCCCGGACACGGTGACAGGGAGATGTCCAGCGCTCCGAAGAACACATCGGAGGCGGTGAACGTACCCGGGACCTCGAATGCGGTGCCGGTAAGAGTCACGCTGTTGGCGGCGACCCCGGCCGGCCCGGCCGGTGGCGAGACGGCGGTGACGGTGGGCAACGCCGCATATGTGTAGTTCTGGGTTCCCGTTGTCCCCCCTGCAGTGACCACGTCGACGGACACAGGGCCAGCCGCGTGCGCGGGGACGCCGCTCACGGTGATCTGTGTATTGCTGTCGATGGTGAAGCACGGCGACGATGGACAGGCCTTCAGGTCGCTGGCCCCGAAGTTCACGTCCGTCGCCGTATTGAAGTCAGTACCGGTGAGCACCACGCCGTTGCCGCCGAGCGTCGACCCGGTAGAGGGGTTCAAGCTCGTCAAAGTCGGCGGCGTCACGTAGGTGTACGTCTGGTTCCCTGTCGTGCCGCCGGTCGTGATCACGTCGACGGATACAGGGCCGGCCGCGTGCGCGGCGACGCCGTTCACGGTGATCTGCGTATTGCTGTCGATGGTGAAGCACGGCGACGATGGACAGGCCTTCAGGTCGCTGGCCCCGAAGTTCACGTCCGTCGCAGTATTGAAGTCAGTACCGGTGAGCACCACGCTGTTGCCGCCGAGCGTCGACCCGGTAGAGGGGTTGAGGCCTGTCAGCGTCGGAGCCGCCAACACGACCAGCAGGTCGCTCGACGATGTGTTCGACGTTCCGCCCGGCGTGAGAACCTCAGTGTCATATTGCCCAGCCGCCATCGAGCTGGGCAGATCGATCGTCAGGTCACCATCGTCGGTGACGGAGAAACACTTCGGTGGACTACCGCCCCCGCACGCGTTGGTGATGGCTACCGTCAACCCGCCACCAGTTGGCACAAGATCGACCTCGCTCACCCCGCTAGCGAAGGGGGTAACCGCGGGGTACGAGAAGTTGCTCCCCGTCACCGGGACGCCGGTCGCGCCTTCCTGCTGCGGGCTGTTGACGCTCGTGACCGTCGGCGGGTCGAAGTAGGAGTAGTTGTCCTGCGGCGGGTTCGCGGCCCCACCGTCGACGACGACTTCGACCGTGCCCGCGGTCTGAACCGGAGTGTCCGCGTCGATCTCCGCGTCATTCACTTCTTCGAAGCAGCCCGCTGGTGACGAAGGACATGGGTATGCGGTGGAGGTGACGTCGATGCTGCCGAAGGACACACCCGCCGCCCCGGTGAATCCAGAACCGGTGATGATCACCTTCTGCTCGCCGCCCGAACCTGACGCCCCGGCGTTCGGCGAGACGCCGGCCACGCTCTGGGTTGGGATCTGCGGGCCGCTCCTACTCAGGCGGGCCACCTGGCCGTTGGCGCCAGATGCCTGCACGAAGGCAGAGGTCGCGATCCGCGCACGCAGCGTGCCCGGAGTCACCGGCGAGGACGCCGCGGCTCCGGTGACGGTGGCGCCGTCAGAGGCGATCCGGTGTGCGGCGGTTGGCCTGCCTCTGGAGTGCTGAGGCGCGGCAGCGGCTGACGCCGCAACGGTGAACCCCGCAAGGGTCACGAAGCACGCGCCGCCCAACATGAGCCCACGGGCTCTCATCATCCTTGCCTCCAACCACCGCTCTCAGCAGCGATCGTAGCAGCGGCGGACCGCGGAAGTTAGCTTCGCGCAGCCTTGGCCTGCGTGCGCAGGCAACGGGTGCAGACCCGGGCCCTGACTTCCCGACCCTTGATCGCGACGTGCGTGGCGTGCAGATTGGGCAGGAACCGACGCTTCGTGTGCACCTTGGAGTGGCTCACGTTGTTCCCGGTCATCGGGCCCTTTCCGCAGATGTCGCAGCGCTGGGACATGATGTCTCTCGATTCGGTTGGGACGCGTATCCGAGACGCGCCCGCTCTGGCGTACTAGAATTCGGCCGCAGCCCCGGCGGCGGCGCCCGGTGGCCTCCGGAATCAACCGGTGGCCGGTCGCCGAGGATACCACAGGCCCTCACCGGGCTTACGGAGACACGTGAAAGGCAAGGTCCGGGCGTCTGACGCGCTGTCGCGCACTGCGTCGCTGGGAAGGATCGAGGTATCCCCGCGGGTGGTCGCCTCGATCGTTGGTCACGCCGCCAACGAGTGCTACGGCATCGTCGGGATGGCCGCACGGGGCCTTCGCGACGGCATCGCCGAACGCCTCAACCGCGAGAACGTCCATCGCGGCGTCGAGATCCAGGTCACGCCCGACGGCCTCGTGATCGAGCTCTACGTCATCACCGAATACGGGACGCGCATCAGCGAGGTCGCCCACAACCTGATGAGCGCGGTGAGCTACTCCGTGGAGAAGACCCTGGGCCTCCCCGTGGTCGCGGTGAACGTGAACGTCCAGGGCATCCATGCTGAGAGCGACGGTGCCCGCCACTAAGCCCGCGCCCGAGCTGTCGGTGCTGCGTGAGCCGCTCCGCGAGGTCGGCGGCGAGCAGGTGCTCAGCGGCCTGACGGCGGCCCTCTCCTGGCTCGAGGCGAACCAGCAGGAGATCAACGACCTCAACGTCTTCCCGGTCCCGGACGGCGATACCGGCTCGAACATGTACCTGACGCTCCGTTCGGCGGTGGAGGAGGCCGGCGACGCACCCGCGCCGTCGGCGGTCGACTCGGTCCTCGCCGCCGCAGCCCACGGCTCGCTCATGGGCGCACGCGGCAACAGTGGCGTGATCCTCTCGCAGATCCTCCGTGGCTTCGCGCAGGGCGTGGCCCAGCGCCCGCGGATCGACGCTCGCGGCGTTGCGGCGGCGCTCAACGAGGCTGCCGCCGTGGCGTACCGCGCGGTCATGAAGCCCACCGAGGGGACGATCCTCACCGTCGTCCGCGACGCGGCGGCCGCGGGGAACGCGGCGGCAGCCGAGACCGACGACATCCGCGTGGTCCTCGATCAGGTGGTCGCCGAGGCACACGCCGCGGTGGAGCGCACCATCAATCAGCTCCAGGTGCTTCGGGACGCCAATGTCGTCGACGCCGGCGGCTACGGGCTTGCGGTGATCCTCGAGGGTTTCGCACGGGCGATCGCGTCCACCGCGTCGGTGATCACATCGCCCGCGCCCGTCCACCGCACAGGGGAGCCGGCGTTGCGACTCCCACCGAAGCCCGGCGACCTGGAGGCGACCGGAACCGCCGCGCCGCGCCGTGGTGCGGCGGCCGTCGCTCCCCGCGAGCAGGGATGGGGCTACTGCACGGAGTTCCTCATCAACGGACCGGGGCTCGACGTCGAGGCGATCCGCACCGAGCTGGGAGCGCTCGGCGAGTCGGCGCTGGTCGTCGGTGACCCGGAGCTCGTCCGCGTCCACATCCACACCGGCGATCCAGCGAGTGTCATTGCCGCCGCGTCGTCGCGTGGACGCATGAGCAAGCTCAAGGTCGAGGACATGTCCGCCCAGCACCATGAGGTCCTCGCACGAGCGGACGCAGCCGAGGACGACGCGGCAGAGCCGGCAGCGCCGCCGGCGCAGAGCGAGCAGCCGGAGGCTCCTCCCAAGGCGATCGGAGTCGTCAGCGTCGCTCCCGGCGAGGGATTCCGGGAGATCCTCACAAGCCTGGGCGCCGACAGCATCGTGAGCGGCGGGCAAACGATGAACCCGTCGATCGAGGATCTCCTCAACGGCGTGCGCGCGGCCAACGCCGACCGGGTGATCCTCCTGCCCAACAATGGCAACGTCATCCTCACTGCGGAGCAGGTCGACCCCCTCGCAGAGGGATGCGAAGTTCGCGTCGTTCCGACGCGGAACCTTCCGCAGGGCATCAGCGCGTTGCTGGCATTCGATGCGACGGCGAGCATCGGCGAGAACGCTGAGCGGATGCTGGCAGCGATCGCGACGGTCCGCGCCGTCGAGGTCACGCATGCCGTCCGCGACACGACCGTCAACGGCCATGACATCAAGGCCGGTGACGTCATCGCCGTGGTCGACGACGAGATCACCGAGGTGGGCGATGACTATCTCGGCGTCATCGACGCGGTGCTCACCTCGCAGCAGAAGGCCCCCGAGCTCGTCACGGTGTACCGCGGCGACGACGTCAGCGCAGCGGACGCCGACAAGCTGGTCGAGACGCTGCGCGCAACGCATGCGAGTATCGAGTTCGAGATCCAGACCGGAGGGCAGGAGCACTATCCGTATGTGCTCTCCCTCGAGTGACGATCCACCTCGTCACCGACAGCACCTCTGATATTTCGCCTCGCGAGGCGCAGGCGCTCGGCGTCAGCGTCGTGCCACTCGTGGTGCGCTTCGGCAACGAGCAATTCCGCGACGGCATTGACATCGACCCCGATGCGTTCTACGCGAAGCTCGAGCACACCGCCGTGCAGCCGACGACGTCGCAGCCGTCGCCGGAGATCTTCGCGACGCTATACCGCACGCTCATGGCTGATCCAGCGGACCATGTCGTCGGGCTCCACATCTCATCAAAGCTGAGCGGCACGTTGCAGTCCGCGCACCTTGCCGCGCAGGAGTTCGACAGCGCGCGTGTGCACCTCGTCGACACGGAAAGCGTGAGCGGGGGGCTGCAGTTACTCGTTCGCGCAGCGCTTGACGACATCAAGGCGGGGGCGGACGCCGCGACCGTGACAGCGAACACGCTCGGACGGCGCGGCCGGGTGACCATCCTCTTCCTGCTCGACACGCTGACGTACCTGCAACGCGGGGGCCGCATCGGCCGCGCCCAGGCATTCGTCGGCGGGCTCCTCAACGTGAAACCGCTGCTCACCGTCACCGGCGGCGAGGTGCACCCCCTCGCGAGGGTGCGCAGCCGGAGCAAGGGCATCGCGATGATCGTCGACGAGGTTCGTCAGCGAGCGCCACTCCAGCGCATCGCCGCCTTCCACGCTGACGCGCCGGACTCCATGCGCGAGATTGAGACGGGGGTCGCCGGAGCGGCGTCCGGCCTGACCGCCACGCGCGGGCGGATCGGACCGGTCGTCGGCGCCTATTCCGGACCGGGCTGCGTGGGAGTGGCCTGCCTGGGCGTCGACTGAGCGGACAAGGCTGCCACGATGGATCGACCGTGACTCCGCAACTCGTGACGCCGGTGTTCGTGCCGCTCGACCTTGACCTGCCGCTGTCGCGCATCGTGGGCATCGGCCGAGTCCAGGCGCAGCGACTCGAGAAGCTCGGCCTGTCGACGGTGCAGGACCTGCTCTTTCACCTGCCACGCCGCTACGACGACACCCGGGAAACGGTGCCGCTCCGCGCGTTGCAACCCGGCTACGTGCAGACGGCGCAGGTGCGCATCCGCAACATCAGTGCACGGCAAACGCCGTACAAGAAGATGGTGCTCGTCGAGGCGACCCTCGAGGACGACGGCGCTGTTGCAACTGCCGTCTGGTTCAACCAGCGCTTCCTGCTGAAGCAACTTCATCCTGGTGACGAATTGCTCGTCAACGGCAAGGTCGAACAGTCTCGTACCGGGCTCACGTTTCGCAATCCCGAGTTCGAGCATGCCGGACCGGATCAGCATCACGTCGGCACGATCGCGCCGGTCTATCCGGAAACCCAGGGGATCACGTCGCGATTCTTCCGCGCCAAGATCGAACCACTGCTCGGACTCGTGACGCAGGTGCCCGACCACATCCCGCCCGCGGTGCGTGAGACGGAAAGCCTGATGCCGATTGCCGAGGCGCTGTACCAGGTGCACGTTCCGGACACCATCGCGAGCGCCAGCCGGGCGAAGGAGCGCATCGCATTTGAGGAGATGTTCCTGCTCCAGATCGCCGCCGAACGCGCTCGGCGTCGCCGCCTGCACGGGACCGGGGTTGTGATTCCGTATGACATCGAGATCGCGCGGCGGTTTGCCGCGTCGCTGCCGTTCAAGCTCACCGACGGACAGCGTGTTGCTGCCCACGAGATACTCACCGACCTCGCTGCTGCCGGGCCGATGAACCGGCTGCTGCAAGGCGATGTCGGCAGCGGGAAGACGGTCGTCGCGGCGCTCGCATCGCTGATGACCCACCACGCCGGCATGCAGACCGCGGTCATGGCGCCGACCGAGATCCTCGCGCGCCAGCACTACGCCACGCTTGATCAGCTGCTCACGCCGCACGGCCTGCCACCGCGACTGCTCGTGGGGAGCACCTCGGCCGCGGCCCGTCGGGAGATCCTCGCCGGACTGGCGGCGGGGCACGACTCGCTCATCGTCGGCACGCATGCGCTCATCGAGGACGACGTCGTTCTGCGAAACCTGGGCCTGGCGATCGTCGACGAGCAGCATCGATTTGGCGTGGCACAACGCCAGAAGTTGCGGCAGACGTCGGGGGCGATGCCGAATTACCTCGCCATGACGGCGACGCCCATCCCGCGCTCACTCTCGAACACGCTGTACGGCGACGTTGACCTCAGCGAGCTGCGCGAGATGCCGCCGGGACGCCGGAGGGTCGAGACACGCGTGGTGTCAGCGCTCGAGCGCGCGAGCGCGTACGAGTTCGTCAGGGGCGAGGTGCACAAGGGCCGTCAGGCATTCGTCATCTGCCCGCTGATCGAGGAGTCGGACAAGCTCGGTGCGCGCAGCGCGATCGCGGAGTTCGAGCGCCTGAGCACCGACGTGTTCCCGGATCTGCACGTGGAACTGCTGCACGGGCGTATGCCGGCGCGCGAGAAGGCCGGGCGCATGGAACGATTCGTGCGCGGCGAAGCCGACATCCTCGTCGCCACCAGCGTGGTGGAAGTGGGTGTCGACGTCCCCAACGCGACGATCATGCTCATCGAAGGCGCCGAGCGCTTCGGCCTGGCCCAGCTGCATCAGTTTCGCGGACGAGTCGGGCGCGACCGGTACCAGTCCTACTGCCTGCTCTTCGAGGGCGGCATCGATGAGGAGGGCAGCAAGCGGCTGGAGGCGGTCGCCGCCATCGATAGTGGATTCGACCTTGCGGAGCGCGATCTCCAGCTGCGCGGTCCGGGCCAGGTCGTCGGGTTGCGCCAGCACGGACTGCCAGAGATGCGCGCCGCCGACCTCCTCGACGTCGCACTTGGCCGCCGGTCGAAGGCCGCGGCGATTGCGTGGCTCGACCAGGACCCGGACCTCACCGCCTGGCCGCCGCTGTCGGCAGCGATGAACGGCTACCGAGCGGTTTTCGACATCGACTAGTGCGACGCGGAATCAAACACGTGGCCGAGACGCGCATCACCGCCGGCGAGTGGCGCGGCCGCATGGTCAACACACCGCCCGGACTCGAGGTGCGACCCACGCGCTCGCTGGTGCGCCAGTCGCTCTTCGACATCCTCGGACAGCGGGTCGTCGGGGCGCGGATCCTCGACCTGTACGCGGGAGCCGGGACGGTGGGATTCGAGGCGCTGTCGCGCGGAGCCGCGTCGGTCACGTTCGTCGAGCGCCACCGCGACGCGCTGCGACTGATCGCCGCGACCGCTGACCGATTCGGATGCCGCGATCGCTGCAGGATTGTCGGCGCCGAAGTGCGTCGCTGGCTGCGCACCTCCCCGGCCGATGCCGAGGCGGCCGACATCTGCTACGTCGACGCCCCATACCAGGACCCCGAGCTGGAGGCGGTGCTCGAACTTCTGGGAGCATCCCCGCCACGACTGATCGTGTGCGAACATCACCGCGCCCGGGTGATCGCCGAACACATCGGCCTCCTCACGCGGACACGAGAGGCCCGGTACGGCCTCACCACCATCAGCTTTCTGCAGCCGGATGCTGCACCCAGGGACGGAACTGCGTGAGCGAACGCATCGCGGTGTACCCCGGTAGCTTCGACCCCGTGACGTTCGGGCACCTCGACATCCTGGATCGGTCGGCGGCGATCTTCGATCGGGTGCTCGTCGGCGTCCTCGAGAATCCGAGTAAGACGCCGCTCTTCACGGCGGAGGAGCGGGTCGAGCTCATCAGCGCCTGCCTCGAAAGCCGTCCCCGCATCCAGGTGACCACCTTCCGGGGACTCACCGTCGACTTTGCGGCAACCAGCGGCGCCATCGCGATCGTTCGCGGGCTTCGTGCTGTCAGCGACTTCGAGACCGAGTTCCAGATGGCGCTCATGAACCGGCGGCTCAACCCCGCGGTGAACACGGTCTTTCTCATGACCTCATTCACGAACGTCTTCGTCTCGTCCTCGCTGATCAAAGAGGTGTGCCACCTCGGCGGCAACGTCAGTGAGATGGCGCCCCCCGTGAGCGTCGAAGCGATGCGCCGGCGGTTCGCCGAGGAGCGCGAACGCGGTGAGTGACGATCCCACGCATCTCGACCCGACGGTGATCGACCTCGTGGACCAGCTCGAGGAGGTGGTGAGCACCGGTCGCCGCGTGCCCTTCACGGCCGGCGTCGTCGTCAATGAGGACGAGGTGCTCGAGCTCATCGACCGCACCCGGTTGGCGCTGCCCGACGAGCTGACCCAGGCGCGGCATCTGCTCGAGGATCAGCGCCGCGTTCTCATCGACGCCGACCAGGAGGCCGAGCGCATCCTGACGCGGGCCGAAACCGAGGCTGCGCGCCTCGTGGACGAGGCACACGCCAGGGCCGGCGTGATGGTCGGCGACCACGAGATCGCCGAACAGGCCCGGCTGCACGCCGCGACGGTCCTGGCCGACGCCGAGGAGCGCGCTGCCAGGACGTGCGCCGAAGCGGACGCATACGCTCGCGACGTGATGGTGCGTCTCGAAGACCAGCTCATGCGCGCGGCCACGACTGTCCGCAAGGGCATCGAGGCGTTGCCCGTCGAACCCGGTTCGCGGCGCAAACGGCGGGAGCGCGAGTAGCGGCCGCGGCCGCGTGCATTCGACCCGCCGCTATACTGAGCGGCAGCCATGGGCCGCGCTGCTTTGCGTGCGCGCCCTTCCCGGAGAAACCGAGCATGCCGCTTCCCAAGCAAAAAATCTCAAAGCGCCGTCGTGACTTCCGACGCTCGCACCATGCGCTGACGATGCCGACGCTGGCACCGTGCCCACGCTGCCGTCAGCCGCGTATCCCGCATCGCGTCTGTCCGAACTGCGGCCACTATCGCGGCCGCGAAGTGGTCGTCACCGAGTAGCACGCGGCCAGTGGCCAGCGTCGCACTCTGCTTTCCCGGACAGGGCAGTCAAACGGCCGGCATGGCGGACGGCCTCCTCGACCTCCCTATCGCGCGGGAGATGCTGTCCGCAGCGACGAGCAGTGGCCTCGATCTGACCGCCGCTCTGTCCGGCGACGATGAGCACCTCCGACCCACCGAGATTGCCCAGCCCGCACTGCTCCTCGTGGAGTGCGCCTTGCTGAGCTCGCTTCCTGCGGGCCTCGACGTCATCGCCGTCGCGGGACACAGCGTCGGAGAGTACGCGGCGGCAGTCGCCGCGAACGCGCTGCAGCCGGCCGATGCGATGCGTCTCGTCATCCAGCGGGGGCGGGCGATGGCCGAGATGCACGAGGGAACGATGTGCGCGCTCATCGGCATCGACCTCGGCACGGCGACCGCCGTGTGCGAGGAGACCGCGAGCGAAACCGGGGCGGTTGTCGTCGTCGCAAACCACAATGCACCCGGACAGTTGGTGATCAGCGGTTCGCGTGCCGGTGTCGATGCGGCCGCGCAACGCGCGTTGGCGCGCGGTGCGCGGCGCGCGATTCCGTTGAACGTCAGCGGCGCATTCCACTCACCGTTGATGGCAGAAGCCGCGTCACGGTTCGGCGGCGCGCTCGACGCCGTCGCGCTCGCGGACCCGAATCCACCGGTCGTGTGCAATGTCGATGCGCGCGCCGCGCAGACCGCGACCGAGTTGCGCCACCGGCTGCGCGAGCAACTCACGTCACCGGTCCGCTGGATCGAGTGCGTTGAGCGTCTCGTCGCACTCGGCGCGGAGACGCTGATCGAGGTCGGTCCCGGGAGCGTGCTCACGGGTCTCGCGAAACGCATCGCGCCCGGAGTGCGCGCGGCGTCGGTGGGCTCGCTCGAGGCGGCATTGCGACTCGACGTCGCCATGGTCGCCGGATGAGCGGCAGCACGCCGCTCGAAGGGCGCCGCGCGCTGATCACCGGTGCCTCACGCGGCATCGGCAAAGCAACGGCGATCGCGCTCGCGCGCGCCGGCGCCTCCGTTGCAGTCGCGTACTCGGCACATCCAGAGAGCGCCGAGGCGCTTGTCGAGTCGCTGCGCGCGGACCACGCCGCAACGGCGGTCGCATTGGGTGCGGATCTTGCGGAACCGGCGGCCGCGGCGGGTCTGGTGGAGCAGACCATCGCGGCGCTCGGCGGTCTCGACATCGTCGTCAACAACGCCGGGATCACCCGCGACAACCTGGCGATGCGACTCACCGACGACGACTGGGACGCAGTCATCGCCATCGACCTCACGGCCGCGTTCCACATCTGCCGGGCCGCGCTCCGCCCGATGCTGCGGCAGCGCTTTGGCCGCATCGTCAACGTCTCGAGCATCGCCGGCGTGATCGGCAACGCCGGTCAGGCCAATTACTCCGCCGCGAAAGCCGGGCTCATCGGACTGACGAAATCGCTTGCGCGTGAGGTCGCCAGCCGCGATATCACGGTCAACGCCGTCGCGCCCGGGTTCATCGACACGGAGATGACCACGACGCTCAGTGCAGCGATCCGTGCGTCGGCCGTCGCGGCGATCCCGAAAGCCCGCATGGGCACGGCTGATGAAGTTGCCTCGGCGATAGCGTTCCTCGTCATGCCAGAGTCCGGCTACATCACCGGACACGTCCTCCATGTCGATGGAGGCCTCGCGGCGTGACCGAGCCGGAGCAGGCGCCTTCCGGCGACGTCAAGCGCGAGGTCGTCATCGACGGCGCGTCCGGACGGTTCGCGTGGCGACCCCCGACCTCTGACGCTATCGTTTCACCTCAAACTGATGCGGCGCCTGCCGCAACCACACAAGGAAATCCTGATGCCAGACCTGACCTTCGACCGGTTCAAAGCGATCGTCGCCGATCAGCTCGGCGTGGAAACCGAACAGGTGACGCCGGAGGCGTCGTTCGTGGAGGACCTGAACGCGGACTCCCTCGACCTGGTGGAACTGATCATG
>Ga0307373_10009173_pt1 | contig 14865 bp, 9 predicted proteins | sample OX2MG_FD_202534 | JGI IMG/M metagenome (GOLD analysis project Ga0307373, IMG submission 202534) | Soil microbial communities from Risofladan, Vaasa, Finland - OX-2 | ecosystem: Environmental > Terrestrial > Soil > Coastal area > Acid sulfate soil | place: Finland: Risofladan, Vaasa | collected... | reverse complement strand
GCAATGCCTGCAGTTGTTCGGGCGTAATCGGCGCTTGCGGCGGCAACATACCGACTATTTCGCCGATTTCGCCTCATGCGCGAAGAGCAGTTTTCGCCCCGGCTACGCCGGGGCGTGAACGGTTACCATCGATCACCACCGAGTTTTTTATGACCGGCAGAGGATTTTGCGGCTCGATCACCTGCGTCCCATTGCCAGGTATATTAAACGTAATGGTAATGGGCCCCGTACTAGCGTTGGCTGCGGTGATGGCCGCCCGCAAAGATCCCGAACCGGTGTCGTTGGTGTTCGTGACAACGGGAGTGGGAGCAACGCTCTCGGTCACGGACACGTTCGCGTTGCCGCTTTCATACCCCGAAGCCCACGCTGTCACGTCGACGGTGTGGGCGCCGTCAACGATGAGGTCGTCGACCGCGTCAATCGGGACGGACGCTGACGCCTGGCCCGCGGCGATCGTCACCGTTACTGGCGTTTTGACCTGAGTTATGTCCGAACTTGCAAGATGAATTAGAAGCGCATTGCTGGTGTCGCCGGTTCGCGTTACCGTCGCAACTGCTGCTCCGGGCCCGGCTGTCTCGCTGAAAGTTGCCGGGAAAACATCGACGGAAAGTGATTCATCTACCGGCGGAGGAGAAATTGTGAGCGTGTAATTCGGGTTGGCGTCGCCGTAGACTCGAATAAAATAGGTGCCGGCGGCCAGATTGTTCAGAGATACCTTTTGCGAATCGCTGTAAGGATCCTTGCTGTCGGCTAGTTGGTTGCCGTTGGCGTCGTCCAACTGCAAGCCAAGATTCCCCTGGCTGTTTGCGAAGTCAACTTGCACATAATTCGCAGAAATCCCCTGCGCCGTAGTCGAGAATTCAAACCAATCGGCGGCATCCTCGAGCCTCAAATCCGTGATCACGTGGTCGGAATTCACGGTCCCAAGGTACGCCGAGCCGATTGCGCCAGGCGTCTCGGTCGCTACCTGAAAGCGCGTGTCGTTCGGCTCGTACAGGTCGTCCGGCGAATTTCCCGGTGGATCGACCGTCAACGTGTAGTTGGGGTTAGCGTCGCCGTAGACGAGAATAAAGTAGGTGCCGACTGCTTCGCCGTTCAAAGAAATCTTCTGGAAATCGCTGTACGGATCCTTGCTGTCGGCCAGTTGATGACCGCTGGCATCGTACAACTGCAGGCCGAGATTCCCTTGACTGTTGAGAAAATCAATCCGCACGTAGTCATGAGTCGTTCCAGTCTCCGTGGTTTCGAACCGGTACCAGTCCGCCGAGTCGTCGAGGTTCAAATCAGTGATCACGCGGGTATTCGTCACCAGACCGAAGTTCGGCGAAGTGCCGCCCACAGGATCCTGCGCAACTTCGGCGATCGAATTATTGGGTTCATACGCGTCAGCGGTCAAAAGAAGGCGCGACTCCAGAACCTCCGCGCGCAAATGCCGACGAATGCATGCGGGCGAACGTCCGCATCGTCGCCGCCTCTGCGCCCTCGTATCGGAAAGAAAACGCCTCATTGCGCGGTCACCTCGCATAGCGTGAAAAGAGCGTCAGTCTGCCAGTATGGCTTGTCGGGTTCCATAGTGACGCGGATTTCCGCGTGCTCGTAACGGAAGTCTGCGCGTCGTTGCCGCCTATGCATGCCTTTCTACGGTCGCCATTGATTCAAGCGGTTGAACTGTCCTGGCGACAGTTCGAACCGCAAATGGTCCGCGACCTCTTTTCGCTCGACGTCGACGATGGTCATCGTCAGGAGGCAGCGGCAAGGCACGGCAGCTTTGGCCGGTCCGATCGTCAGAAAGACCGCGTGGCTCGCGCCCGACTCGCGCGCCAACTGCTGTTGCGCCGCTGCGTCGAGTGAATTCCGCGCGTTCACGCGGCTGCCGGCGAGGCGCGCGAGCGATTCGCCCTCAATCAGAGGGACCGTCCAGCTTTCCAAGCCGGCGCGTAATTGCCTGGAAAGATTGCCGCCTTGCAACTCCACCCACTGCTGCAAGCGATTCCGCTGCGCCGCATTCATAACGCTGATTCCCCGAAGAAGCCGTTCGTCTTCGGCCGTGACTTGCGCGGGGAAGACTGCGACGCGCGGGCGGAGCGGTCGCTTGACGACGACCATGTCGCCCGGCTGCAAGATCGAGGCGTGCTGAGGTTCGAGCACCGCGACGCTGTTGTGGTCGTTGACCTGCGATACGGCGGGCTCGCCGGTAAGAATCTCTTCGCTCGCCCCGTCCGTGCCGCGGCGGAGGATGAGCAGGCGGTCCGTCGGCGCTATACCGTCATTACGCCCTAATCCAACTGTCAGCCTCGATCTTTCAATAGACAGGATGTCGCCGGCGGGCGGCAAGGACGCCTTGGCGATGCGCCACACCAGGTAGCGAAGCTCTTCATTGGCGGGAACGTCAGCCAAGGAAGTTACAGGCTTGGACGTTGTGACGGCCTTCGCGGGAATCGTACACCGCTGCCACCCGAACAAATCACGGAGGTCGAGCATCTCGCTCCCGGTGCTCGGCAATAATTGCAGGAGGCATGGGGTCTTGCCTTGCAACTGCTCAGAATCGAGCGTGCGACGATCGAACATCGCGTTGTGGAGCGGAGCGAACGGCTGCTGCACCGATCCTGAGGGCCTGGAGCTTTCAGGGTCGGCGGAAAAGCTCGCCGCAACCAGCGTGCCGCCCGCTGGAAGGCACAGCGGGCGGCCAATCTGTTCAATAGGCCGATTTTCTTCAGCATCGAATCGATCGCCCTGGTCCGACCACAGGACTCGCCCGTCATTCGCGTCGACCAGACGCATATCGAGCTCGTACATTCCGCCGTCGCGCGGCCAGCGGATTTGCGTGATCAGCTTGTGCGAAGCGCAGAACAATCGCTCGTAGCCCGCGCTCGTGTGCCGTTCGGGGTCGATCCGTTCTTCTCGACGGCGAAACTGATCGCCGTGCTCCTCCGCCAGCGTCCGTTCGGCGAGCAGCGAATCGATTTCCTCTCGCTCCAGCAGAGGCACGCGGAGCCGAGTCAGACGGCTGCGAAGTTCGCCGTCAAGCGACTCTTTCAATCTCGACATTTCTTCGTGGGCTCGCCGCAACTGCTTCAACAAGCGTTTTTCGCTTCGGCGCTCGGGCTCGCGTGCGAGCTCCCCCAACATTTGATGCAACACCGACCCGCGCGAGGCGGCGTTCGTGGCGTCAATGCCCCGTTCGCGCTCGTAATCTTCGATCGCCCGCCCCACTTCGGCGTCGCTAATGTCGACTTTGACCCCATCGGCGACCAGATGGACGTGCGTTTTTTCGCCCTTGGGACTTCGCAGGTTTCGGCACACGTTATAGATGCAGTAATCGAGCCAGTCGACATACTTGGAATCTCGCAAGTCCCGTTCTCTCACGTCCGTCTTGAGCGTGCCTGGCAGGATCTGCGCTCGTTGCACACGCTCTTCTTCGGGCAGGGACAACTCTCGAAATGTGACGAAGTCGGATTGCTCGTCGAGCAAGAAGCCCACGCGCAGTTCGTTATCCCTTAGTTCCTTGAATGCGACAAAGCGGCCTGTTTCCGGAACGAACTCCTGATGACAATAAAGCCGCGATACCTCGAGAGCCAAGGGCGCCGGCAAGGTCTCGTCCTTTTCGACCGCGCGGTAAATGCGTCGCGTCAGGGCGCGGTCGCGCGCGATGATAGGCACGCGACCATCGTGCGCTGACTCGATGGCCAGGGTGGCTTCCTCGCCTTCGGCCTTGGAGGTCAACCGGTATTCGTCGTCGCCGACCTCTTGCAAGGAGATGGCATAGTGCGTGGGGTTGACCATGAGAAAATCGGCCTGCCGCCAAGGCGCGCGATCGAACTCTGGCGGCGGCGGTTTGATCGCGGGCTTCTGGGGCTTCTCAACCTCCCCGTTCTTCTCGTCGTCGCCGCCGGAGCCGGAAGGCTTCGGGCTTTCAGGACGCGGCCTCTGTGTCTTTCCCGAGGCGGCGCCGTGGCGAGTTGCCGACGTGACGCGCTCGTCGCCGCCAAAGAATCCTCCCGCAAACAAGCCCCCTGCCAACACGGAGGCTCCGACCGCAGCGCAGAAAGTAAATGCAGAGCGACGCGAGGCTGGGGATTGGACAAGTCGCTCTCGAACCGAGGTCGGCTCCGTGAGAATTTGCACCGTTTCGGACACCGGAACTGCTTGCGGAGCCGCTACGTCTGGCGTTTGGGACGCGAGTGCAGGCGCGACGGGTGGAGGCGGCGGCACTGGCACAGCCACCGGCGGAGGAACCGACACGGGCGGCGCGAAGGCGACGACCGAGCGGCAAAAAGGGCATTGCACAGCAGCGGGAATCGGTTCGGGAAGCCCGAATTGATTTCCACACCGACCACATGTCACGTACATTCTCATGGTCCTCCTGCACCTGGGCGCGAGCGAAAAGGGAACGTCGTACTATCGCACTCGAATATCAAGTCTCGTGTCGTCGTTGACATCGACCGTCGCATATTTTGAGCCGTTTACATAAACGGTAACTATCTTACCGACCTTGCCGCCGAAGTCGAGCCGATATTGGCCCTGTTTGGGATACGCCTTCTTGCCGTTCCAACTCGTCGAGATGGTCACTGTCCCATCAACTTTCAAACCATCGCGGCGCCGACACGTCCCATACAGCGTGTCGGCCCTTGCGTCTCCGAGCCACAGCGAGACGGCCAGGAGCGGCAACAGCAGTCGTAAACAAGATTGATAGTGCTTCGCTGAATGCGTCTTTCGTGCCATGACTTGTGTTCCCTCGAGACGATGGTAAAAAGTCCACAACGATCCTGGCCGCCGATCCTACTTGACCTGGCTGGCCCACGCCATCCGTTCAACGGAATTCCCGTATTCAGATTCCATTAGCCTTTCATGTGTCTTCCGTCCAGGCGTACGGAACCGCGTTGCGGTAGTCGGTCCAGGCGGCGGCCCAGGTGCGGTGAAGTTGGCAGAGTTGCTCGAGGCTGCGGTCGATGGGCTTGCCCTGACGACGCGATGCAGATTTCGAAATGTGCGCGGCTAGCGCCGCGAGATTCGCGTCGGCGCGGCGCAGGCGTGCAATTTCGCCCGAGCTTAGGGCGTGGTCGCGGTGCGCGATGGTTTTGGACCAATCATCGTCGGAGAGCGCTGCGGACAGGACCGCCAGGTCGTCGCGAGAAATGCGGAGGCGCTTGCTCGCCGTTTGGCTCGGTTCGCGCAAGTAGGCCATTGCCTCGATATAGCCCTCGGCCATCAACTCCTGACGCGGAGGCAATTTGGGTAATTGCCAGCCGTGAGGTTTCAATTCGGCCAGCATCACGACCAGAGTATCGATGCTCAGTCGGCCGTGCTGCAGTCCTTCGCTGACTGCCGAAGTGGTGACGAACAGCCGCTGCGCCGCGGAATCTTGCGTGCCGCCGCAGGCCTTGATGGCCGTTTGCCAAACTCGCCGGCACCAGGGCCGGCGGGCGCCGCAGCGGAAGCTCTGGAGAATCGCCGAGCGGCGGCGACCGCCGTCGTCGTAGGAAGACCGCGCGTGTTTTTGCTCCACGTTATAATATCACCCGCGTTTAAGCCGCCTTTTTCCACACTCGCGTTGTCTGCGTGGTTCTTGGGCCCTATGCGTAATCACGTAGCGGGCCGCCAGATGCCATCAAAAAAGTGCAGAAAAAATTCTTGTACATCGGGTTCTTTGGTTGTCCCCCCAGATTGCGTGTCGTAGAATGGGCGGCAGTTCAAGCGGCATACGTGGGTCCCCGCTGAGGGCAGCTATTGTGGAATCATCCTCGGTTACGACTTGGATCGCCCGCATCAAACAAGGCGACGACGATGCCGCCAGGGAGTTGTGGGAGCGGTATCACGAGAGGCTACTCAAGCTAGCCCGGCGGCTGCTCGGCTTTGCCGCGCGACGCGAGGCGGACGAAAGCGACCTTGTTCAAGACGCGTTCAAGAACTTCTTTGCCGCGGCCCGGGCCGGCAAATTCGCCAGGCTGAAGGATCGCGACGATTTCTGGCGGCTGATTACGGTCATGGCCTCGAATCGCGCACGAGATTACCAGCGGCGTCAGCGGCGAGGTCAGGGCAAAGCGCGGGTGTTGGGCGAATCGGCCCTGCCAGCCGCGGGTCGCGCCGGCGAAGCAGCGGGCATCGAGCAGATGACGGACAGCCGCGCTGCAAGCCAGATGCTGGAAGTCGTGGTGGGAGAACTCTGCGAGTTGTTTGAGCAACTTGGCGAACCGCAGGTAGCCCAAATCGTCGCCTTGCGCGTCGAGGGCTGGAAGCACAAGGACATTGCATCGAAGCTCGACATTGCTCCCGCCACGGTAGAACGCAAACTCCGATCCATGAAACGCCGGCTCTCGCGGGAACTGGCTGAATGAAGCGTTCGGAGCCGGCGAAAGATCCCGAGAGCCGGGCGACTCTTCGCTCCCTGGGTTCGCAGATCGACGCCGTATGCGAAAGATTCGAAGCGAGTTGGAAGCGGGGAGAGTTTCCATGCCTCGAGGATTGCCTCGAGTTGGCGCCGGCGTCTGAACGGCATGAGTTGCTGTTCGAGCTGCTGGCGATCGAGGGGCATTATCGCCGAGGCGACGAGGCTTTTTGCGCCGGAGCCTGCGCCGAGCGATTTCCCGGCCAGGCCGAAGCGGTGCGACGCTGGTTTGCCGAAAGGCGCCTGGAAGCCGGCGTTGCCGATGCTGCCGTGGAGCCGGCCCCAAGCGTCGATAACGGTCCGAACAACCGCTTTCGAAAGCTTCATTTTCACGCCCGCGGCGGCCTGGGGCAGATCTGGGTCGCACGAGACAAGCAACTCCGGCGCGACGTGGCGTTCAAGGAGATCCGATCTCGCTACGCTGACGACCCTTACGCTCGCGTTCGGTTCCTGCGCGAGGCGGAAATCACAGGACAACTTGAGCATCCGGGCATCCCTGCGGTCTACGCACTGGGTGAAGACGAGCAGGGGCGCCCGTTTTATGCAATGCGGCTTGTAAGCGGCCAGACGCTCGAAGAAGCCATCGAGCGCTGGCATCGCGAAGGCAAGGCGTTGATAGGCCGGGAATTCCGCCAATTGCTTCGGAAGTTTCTGGATGTCTGCGACATCGTTGATTACGCCCACAGCAAGGGCGTTCTGCATCGAGACTTGAAACCGCAAAACATCATGCTCGGCCAGCACGGCGAAACGGTCGTGCTCGATTGGGGATTGGCCGTTCGCTTCAACGCCACGGCCTTAGCGGGACAAGCTGATTTACGAGACGATGGCCCGTCGAATCAGGCGGCTGACGCTGAATTCCGAGGTGATCTCACTTGCGGCGAAGGCAGCGACAAAACGCTCGAACTTCCGCGTCAGCAGGATTCCGGTCCGGCTGACGCGGAGTATCTCACTCAGCCCGGCGCCGTGCTGGGCACGCGGGGATACATGTGTCCGGAGCAGGCAGACGGCGATCGCGATCAGCCTCTTCCCGCCCGGGACGTTTTTTCTTTGGGGGCGATTCTCTATCGAATTCTGACGGGGCGCGTCCCTGACTTAAGCGAGCGGCTATCCGTCGAAGCGAGGGAAGCGAAGGGCCGGCGGAGCGTGGAGTCGCAAGGCTTTCCGCCAGCGGCGCCCGGGGCGTTGAAAGCCATTTGCCTTAAAGCGATGTCGCTGCAGCCGAGCGACCGCTACTGTTCGGCCAGGCAACTCGCGGACGACCTGGAGCACTGGCTGGCAGACGAACCCGTCGCCGCTCTCCCGGATGGCCTGGCGGCAAGCCTGGCTCGCTGGTCGCGGCGGCACAGGAGGTTTTTCGCCTCAGGCGTCGTGATTTCAGGCATTCTCATTGCGTCACTGGGGGCGCTTGTCGTGCTGCAGAAGCGTGCGAAAGACAGGATCGCCGAGCGGAACCTGATCATCGAGCAACAGCGGGATGAAAGTTTTACGTCGCTGGAGCGAGAACAAATCGCACGTGCAGCTCGAAGCATCGAGCGCCACAGCGAAGCGCTCGGCGCTTTGAGCCTTGTTCCGCCGACTCGTCGCGGTTGGGAGTGGCGCCGGCTGCAGTTCGAACTCAAACTTGGCCCCAAGCCCATCGCGTCGCTGGCTTCGCACGACTGGGGCGTGCTCGATTTTCTCTGGGATGAGAAAACGTCCACCCTGGTGACGGCAGGCCATGACGGCAGGCTGCTCGTTTGGCGCGGCAACCGGCACGAGCCAAGGGCGCTGGTCGCGGGCTCCTGGTCGGAACAGCGCCTGGCATGGCGGCACGCGTTGTTCCCTTTCTCGGGCGAGCCGAGCGACCTGAAGGCCGAAGACTGTTTTCTCCGACTCTGTTGGCTCGAGCCAGGTGCCGAGTTCGTCGGAGTATCGCTAAGCGGAAGAGCGACCTCCTGGACTTTGCCGGTTGATGAAAACGAACCCGTACGCCGAGAACTGGCCGTGCATGACCGGGCAATCTACTGCGTTGCGGCGCAGCAGGGCCGCGTCCTCTGCGGAGACGACCGCGGCGGGCTGCTTTTGATCGAACCTGGAGCGACCGGAACCGATGCGGCCAAGACGACGCGATTGTCAACGTGCGCTGCGGCGCTCGACGTGGTTGCGTTGCCGAACGGCGGCTGGGCCGTTGCTCAACAGGATGGCAGCATAAGGGTGCTCGACGAGCGCGCCGAGCGGGTTCTCAACGAGATTCGCACCGACGCTCCTGCTTGGGATCTTGACGTCGCCGCTGACGGAGCCTCGCTCGCCGTGGCTTGCGGTCACGGCCAAATCGACTGCTATCGCCTGAAGGCTTCTCACGGCGAGCTGTCCAGGTCAGAGAGTTATCAGCCGCCTCAGGACGTGCAATCTTCCGTGACCGCCATGCACGCGGTGAGATTCTCGCCTGACGGCCAGTGGTTGGCCGCGGGAGACAGTCGCGGCCGACTGCTGGTCTGGGATCGCCAAACTGCCCGAGCGACGTTGGTTGGCGAGACCCATGCCGTGTTTTCAGAGGAACGCGCCGCTGACGCGCCTTGGCCGTTTCGCAGGCGGTTGGCGGCCATTCAATTCTCGACTGCCGGAGACGATTGCCTTCTGGCAGGGCACGACCCGGTGATAAGACGCTGGCAAGTCCGCAGCAAACCAGGGATTTCCGAGCTGAAGCTCGGACCCAACCCGCGAACCCGCTTTGATCCTAAGCAAGCCGCGTTGCTCTGGGCCGGCGACGGCGACGGAACGCTATCAATCTGGGACACTCGATCCCGGCGACGGATTGCCGCCGAGCTTGCGCATCCGGGGCCGGTGATCGCGATCGACGTCGTCGGCCGCGCCACGGCCGATGCGAACGCAGGCGACGAAAGCGATCCGTTGGCCGAAAGCATGGCGGCGACGTGTGGTCCAGGCGGAGAGATTCGCTGCTGGACTTTGCGCGGCGAGCAGCTCGCGGCGGCGCCAAGAGTCATCCGGCACGCTCGTGAATTGAGCGACCTTGCGCTTTCGCCCGACGGCCTTCGCCTTGCCGCCTGCGACGTCGCGCACCAGACGATGGTTTGGGATCTGGCGACGGGCCGGCTGCTGGCGACGTGCAAGGCGGATGACCGCGGCGCGTCGGCGACCCGAGGACGCCTGGCTTTCAACGCAGACGGGTCGCGGTTGGCCGCTTTCGGGCCCGGCGCGACGCTACGGCTGCTCGCATCGGCCGACTTGAAGCTCGTCGAGCGTCCGTACACCGTTGCCGGCGCTGGAGGCACCGCACTGCTCTGGCATCCACGCGACGCTAAAACATTCTTCGCGGGCGATACGCTGGGACGCATCGTTCGACATCCTCGCCGCGGTTGGGGGCGGTTCAATCTGCCAACTCCTGGAACCGACGTTGTTGGCATTGCCTTCTCTCCCCACGGCGACGGAGGCCGGGTTGCCGTTGCCTGGCGAAACGGCGAACTCTCGATCATCGACCCTAAGTGGGCTGGCGGGCTGCTGAGCCTGCAATCGCCGCATGCGGCGAACGACTCGCTGAGCGCCTCCGAGTTGCACTTCGATTCCACTGGACTGCGGCTTGCGTTGGTTCACCAAGACGGTGCAATCGAGATTTGGGAAACGCCCCCCGATCCCGCATCGCCTCATCAACTCCCCGCTCGTCGCTGGCGTCGCCGCTCGCTTGTCGCCGGCGAGCAGTTCGCGGGCCTGAACGTCCGTCAGCAGGCCGTCGCTTGCGATGAGCATGGCCGACTCGCCATGCTTTTTACGGCGCTCGATGCCGGCCAACATCTCACTGCCCCGGAATCTGACGGGCGAAAGCTGTTCTTTCTGACGGAGAGCAACGGGCAAGTGCGAACTGAAACGCTGGGCAGAGCCGTCGCGCGATCGTTGGCCTTACGAGCGACGGGGCAAGAGTGGCTGGCGACCGTGAGGCGTCCGCTGCCCGAAGGAGGAGGCGTGGCGGGCGCCTTCTTGTTGCTTCGCGGCCAGATGTCGGAAGGCGACCGGCCGGCGGCTTGGAGCGAAGAGGACGTGACGCCGCGACCGAACAACGAAGGCTTCGATGTTGAATTGCTCTCGCGGCCGGGCAAACTGCCTCTCGTCGTCCATTTTTCTCATTCGGTATTGTACTTGTTGGCAACCTGGCACGACGGCGCCAGGTGGCAAACCGCGCGCTTGGGCCGGCAAGGCGACGGCTTCCGGCATCTGACGGCAGCCAGTTCCGACAGTCGGAAGCTGTTTTCGATCTTTTCCCCCAACGGCCTCTGCGGCAATCTGCAAACAAGCTTTTGCCTGGCGACCGATTGGCAAATGCCTGACTTCCAAAGCTCCCCACCGCCAGCCTTGGCGCGCCCGGCGCATCGTGAAGCGTGTGACTCGACGCTCGGCGTCATGCGTTATGGTATGGGCGTTGCCGCGGACGGCATGCCTGCTTTGCTGTATGCGAAGTCCGCAGCCGTGCATCAGGACTTGCTGTTTGCCCGCCGGACTACGTCCGGCTGGAAGGCATCGACCGTACTGCCGTTCAACCCGCCGGCCGTGTCGAATCTCATAATGGACGATGACAGATTTGCATTTGCTTATCTCGGGCTCGAGCGAGCCAGCGTCTATCTTGCTACTAGCCGCGATGATGTTTGGAGGTCGGAATTCGTGGGCTCCTTGCCGCAAGACGAAGAGGCAGAGTTCCTCGATCATCGGAATTGGGAACTGGCATTGAAATCCGACGCCGATGGCTTTCCTCTGATCATCGTCGCTGGCGGCGATAGCGAGTCTGGCGTTATCTGGTCGTTTCGGCCGGCTGATTAGTTGGACAGCGCCACTTTGGTGCCGTCGTTTGTCGTAAGTCGTGGCGAGAACGTGCAGTGGGTCATTGGTTGTCCTTGGGGTCGAGGCACGATTTGATCCTGTCGGCGTCGATTCCCAACGCGGCCAGCCGGCGTCGCCGGGTTGCGAGAGCACGTTGACCGTGGCGCTGGCCTGGTCGCCTTGGCTGTCGCTCGCCGTGTAGTGAGCGTAATCGAAACCGGGGAACTTGGCCGGCGGCGTATACGTGAACGAGCCGTCGGCACGCAAGGCGAACGTACCGCTGCCGGAATGACGCGCGAACGTCTTTGCGCGATTAAATGCGACGATCTTGCGACGGAGGTGAGGTTCCCGTTGAGTAAGCGGCTCGCTTGCTCTTTGCCTGCGGCTTGGGCTAGATATTGATCGAGGCGGCGCTCGTCGGCGGCAAGCGGCTTGCCGCGGTCTACCGGCCCGAGCTCAAGATCACGCGTGACAAACGCTCGCACATGGCCCGAGGAACGCGGCGCTACGCGGCCCGTTCGCGGTTGGATGAGGATACCGGCTACCGGCTCGACGTGATCCGCGTGGCGGATGACAAAGTGACGGACCATTTGAGGAATGCGCCCGGGGAGACGAGTGAGCGGCCGCCTGCTAATGTTATAAGAACCGTACATGGCACTCCCGCAACGAAATGTCGGGTGAAAACGATCTGTTTCTCATATACCATTGTTTCACTCATTCCCTTTTCTAATGAGAAAACCATCTTTCCTGAATCAATTGTATCAGTACGGCATTTCCTTGGCCGTGCTTTTTGTGGTCTTCGGCGTCGGCATCGCCGTCGGCAAACCGTTCTCCGATTTGCGTGGGCAGGCTGCGAGCGTCACCTGTTACTTCGTCACGAGCGACGGTCAGTGCGGCGTCATGACGCTTCTGGGATTCTGCCCGGCGGGCTCCAGCAACTACCCTCCCGCGCCGTGCATTGGAGGCGGCAGCAACAGCAGCGAGAGGCAGTCTTCGTCGCGCCCGGCATCGTCCGCCAGCGCATCATCGAGCACTCCGTCATCAGCACCATCGGCTGCCCCGGTCTCGGTCTGGATCATCGATGACAGCGATCCCCAATATTTCAGCGCGGTGCCCTCATTGCACGTCATGAATGTTGCGCAGGCGGCGTATGCCGGAGAATACAGAGAGGCACTGGGTGGCGTCTATACGCATGCCGACTGGGACTTCAGCGGGCTGGGTGCCGGCATGCATGACGTCTTCATTACATGGAGCAGCGTCGACAACAACAGATTTGATACGCACGTTCCCTACAAGCTGATTCAGATCAATAACGACGGTTCTCAGACGGTGCTTGGCACGTACAGCGTGGATCAAACAAAGCAGCCCGCACCCGATCGCATCGTCGGCCAGACATTTTTCCAGAAACTCGCAACGATCCAATTCAACGGCGTAGCATTGCTCGTGGAAGTGAGCGGCATCCCGACGCACGACCCCGTACAGAAATCCTACAGTCTCGACGCGGCCATGGTGGCGTTTCCTCTCTCCATCAGCGCACTTTCGCCCGCCTCGAGCCCGGCGGGGTACGCCGTCACCATCACCGGAACGGGGTTTGACCGTGAGAGCAACACTGTCTTCTTCGGCACGGACGAACTGGACAACATTCCGTCCTACGATGGCACGCACATCAAATTTACGGCGCCGAATGAAGCGCACGGCACCTACAACGTCTCGGTGAAAGTCGGATCGCAAACGACGCAGAAGCTGGTGTATTCGATCGTGAATCCGCCGGCATCGTCGAGTTCCAGCTTCGCCAGCTCGTCGGCATTTTCCTCCAGTTCCGCCAGCTACGGCAGCGACAAGTACGTGCAGATCAACTCTCTTTCGCCCTCCTCCGGACCCGCCGGGACGCAAGTGACGATCGCAGGGCAGGGCTTCAGCCCGACGGGGAACATGGTCCACTTCGCAGACAGTGAACTGGACAACATTCCGTCATCCGATGGAACGCACCTGACGTTCACGCTGCCATTCTCCAGCGTCCTGCCTTGCATGCATGCCACGCCCCCCTGTGAGATGGCAAGCCACTTGTACCAGCCAGGTAGCTACCCTGTCTTCGTCCAGTCACGCTGGGCAAATACGCCGAGTAATACACTGACGTTCACGGTGACGGATTCTTCGAGCAGTGCGTCGTCTGTGGTGACGTGTTCAACGGATCAGGATTGCTTCAATGCGTATGGGTGTAAGAGTGGTGTAGGCGATGCATGTATCTCCGCATATATTTGCGATCAAGGCATTTGTGTGGGAAATGCATGCAGCACTCCTGGTTGCAGAGAACCAGTACATTCTTCTTCGTCGAGCGCGCCCGTCGGATCTGCGTCCGCCTGCCAGTTGTCCGTGACGAAGGGCGATGCGACTTCCGATCCGAACATAGACAGCTTCCGGAAGTGCCAGCAGATGGGTGGAGTAGTCACACTACAGGGTCCTTTGGGCCTGTCACAACAGTGCATTGCCGCCGTCGATTGCTGCGACCCGCTCTGTAACGGCGGATCATGCAGGCAAGGCTGCAGTTCTTCCTCCCAGGCATCTTCCGTTGCCGTTCCTCCCGCCGGAGCGACGATCATCGACGAAAGCGATCCGCGGTTCAGCGTCCTTGTGGGCGGCGTCAGCGCGGAAACGCCCAGCGGCAGCAATGCCTACGATGGCAATCGTCTTGTCGCCAACCCGTCCGCCTCCGATGCAAACGGCTATGTGGCCGGGCAGTGGAATTTCGGCAGCGTACCGGCAGGCGATTACGACGCGTACGTGACGTGGCCCACCGGGCCGGACGTCCCGCTGGACAATTGGGGCGGTCTGACCAATGTCGCAGTCACCATCCAGCAGCGTTCAGCCAAGGCAGGTTCGACGTCGACGTACAATGTAAACGAAAATACGTACCCGCGTGCCGATCTGACAGTCGGCGGCCGCCCCTTCCAGAAAGTGGGAACGGCGCACCAGTCCGCCGATCAGACGCTGCAGATCATCATGAGCGGTTTTGTGAAATCCAAAATGAACCTGAACTACGATGCCGTCATGATCGTGCCGCATGTCACATGCGTTCCGGCCGACTGCGCCGCTCCCCCGTCGGGATGCCAGTACGTGAACGCCACGAAGGATGGCAACGGCTGCCCTCTGACCTGCGGCAATCTCGTCTGCACCCAGCATCAACAGCAATCCAACAACTACTGGTGGCAGAACCTGCTGCCGTGGTTTAAGCCCGCCACACAGCCGTGACGTCTCCGGTCTGGAGGACCCGTTTGACTGCCGCCCGCACGCTCAAGAGAATCGGCACGATCTTCGGAGCCAAGTAAAATTTGCCACCGTGCGCTTTGACCGGCGGGCGGATGCGCTGCACGTGGCAGCCGTGGAAGGCCGATGCATCGGCGGCCGGCGCCGCCGGTTCCTCGCCGAAGAGCGACCGCTGGACTGATCGTTCCTCCCGGCCGGGCACGTTCGATGCACCCATCGGGCGTAACCGTACTCCACTGTCATAGTTGACGCCCCCGGTAACTTGCAAGGTTTGCGGGCACAAACTTTTTGCAAGGGAGGGATCGATGGCACGAAGCGTGGATGGCGCGAAGCGGCGGGCGTGGAGCGAACGGCTGCGACGATTCGAGCGGTGCGACTTGACTGTCGCGGCGTTTTGCGAGGCCGAGGGC
>Ga0307373_10009171_pt1 | contig 14866 bp, 14 predicted proteins | sample OX2MG_FD_202534 | JGI IMG/M metagenome (GOLD analysis project Ga0307373, IMG submission 202534) | Soil microbial communities from Risofladan, Vaasa, Finland - OX-2 | ecosystem: Environmental > Terrestrial > Soil > Coastal area > Acid sulfate soil | place: Finland: Risofladan, Vaasa | collected... | reverse complement strand
TGAAGGAGGAGGTCTGGAAAAAGCTCGACGCGGTGATGAAGCCCGGGGCGCTCCTCTATTCCAACACCTCGGGCATCGACATCGACATCATGGCGAATGTGACCAAGCGGCCGCAGGATGTCGCGGGTACGCATTTCTTTGCGCCGGCCAACGTGATGAAACTGTTCGAGGTCGTACAGGGCACCAAGAGCGCGCCCGATGTCATCGCCACGGCGATGGCGCTCGGCCGCAAGATCGGCAAGGTCAGCGGCTGGGCCGGCAATTGCGACGGGTTTCTCGCCAATCGCAGCCGCGGGCCGTTCGGCACCGAGATGAACCTTCTGGTCGAGGAAGGCGCGCTGCCCGAGCAGGTCGACAAGGTGATGGTCGATTTCGGCTATCCGCTGGGACCCTTTGCGGTCTCCGACCTGTCCGGCCTCGACATCGGCTACGACGTCCGCCAGCGGCGCGCCGCGCAGGACCCCAACTACCGCAAGATGCCGATCCCCGACCGCATCGTCGAAGCCGGGCGGCTCGGCCAGAAGACCGGCAAGGGCTGGTATCGCTATGAGCCGGGCGACCGCACCCCGCATCCCGACCCCGAGGTCACCCGCATCATCAAAGAGACCGCGGCCGAGATGAGCATCCCGCAGCGCGAGCTTTCGGACGACGAGATCCTGAAGCGCCTGCTGTTTGCCAGCGTCAACGAAGCCTGCAAGATCCTCGAAGAGGGCAAGGCGCTCAGGGCCAGCGACATCGACGTGATGTGGCTGCACGGCTTCGGCTTCCCGCGCTACCGCGGCGGGCTGATGTATTGGGCCGACGGAATCGGGGTGCGCGAGGTCTACAACCAGATCGCCGCCTGGCATCAGCGCTACGGCGCGCGCTGGGCACCGTCGGCCTTGCTGCGCCGCCTCGCCGAAGCCGGCACCCCGTTGCGGGAGGCGAAGGGGAATTGGCCGATGTAGCCTCCAATTCACCCCCAAAGAATGCGCCAACTAAGCAGAATTGCTTGGCGCGATCCACATTTCCCCTCGCCGCCCTTCAGGGGGGAGAGGGAGGGACCCACGCCGCAGGCGTGGGAGGGTGAGGTGGGTGTCGGCAAGCGCTCTGGCATCCCCCGCCTCACCCCAACCCTCTCCGCCCCCCGCCATGGCCCACGGGGGCGGAGAGGGAGTGAACGACGACGGCTGACGATTTGTGCTCCAATCAACGAAAGCTTGCTTAGCTCGTCAACGCAGGCTGCGCTTCAACTTAACCCGATCGTGCTGAGCACGATCCGATGAAATTAAAGCGTTTCAGCGTCACCTCCGCGCAAGCGGGGGTCCAGGGCAAGCGGCACGTCGGTTGCCCTGGATTCCCGCTTTCGCGGGAATGACGATTCAATCTGATCGGCTGGCGCTCTAGGCCAGCGCCGGCTCCTTCGTTTTGGCCTTGCTGGCGAATGCCGGCATGACTTCAGTGGCGAAGCGCTCGAGCTGTTCGAGGCAAGCCGCCTTGGGCACGCCGACCGACAGGCTGACCGAGACGCGGTCGAGCCCGGGATAGCGCTTCTCGATCGCTTTCAGGTGCTCGATGATCTGCTCGGGCGTGCCGCACAGGACGCCGCCCGCCTTGATCGCATCCTCGATGCGCGGCAGTCGGGCGGCGGGCGCGCGTGCGGGATCGCGCATGATCGCGATCTGCTCCTCGCTGAGGGCGCGCACCAGGCGCAACTCGCCGAACATCTTCATGTTCTCTTCGTAGTATTTGCCGGCCTCGCGAATTCCCGCCTCGCGGCTGTCCGCGATGAAGAAGTGAAACCCGAAGGCCAGCCGCTCGCCGAGTTCGAGATGCTGGCCGATCCGGGCGTGCGCCTTTTGCCACGCCAGGACGACGCTGTGCATTGCGCCGCCCTCGGCCGAGCCGCCGCCGACCAGCCCCTGGATGCCGTGCTTGGCCATGAAGTCGAGCGCCCGCTCGCTGCCGCCCTGGATCGGCTGCCAGCATTCGACCGGCAGCCTCAGCGGCCGCGGCACGAGGGTCAGCTCCTGCAAATCATAGCCGCGATAGGGCACCCGCGCCGGGATCGTGTAGTGCTTGCCCTGGTGCGAGAACGAATCGTTGTTGAACGCCTTGAAGATGATGTCGACCTGTTCCTCGAACAATTCGCGGTTGGCCGGCTGGTCAAGCAGCGGCGAGCCGAACGTCTCCACTTCGCGGGTGTGGTAGCCGCGCCCGACCCCGAAGGTGATGCGGCCGCCCGACAGGATGTCGGCCGTCGCGTAATCCTCGGCGAGGCGCAAGGGATGCCACATCGGGCAGATGTTGAAGCCGCAGCCGATCTTGATGTTGCGGGTCATGTGGGCGAGGTGCAGCGCCATCATCAGGACGTTGGGGATGCACTCGTAGCCCTCGCGCTGGAAATGGTGCTCGGCCATCCAGAACGTGTTGTAGCCATGCCGGTCCATCAGCTGGGCCATCGCCTGCGCCTTGTCGAAGACGGTGGCGAGGTGCTGGTTGGGGAACCGGCGCTCGTTGACCGGAACCCCGCCATAGCCGACGTCGTCCATGTCGACATGGCCGGCAAACAGGCTGTCGAATTTGGTGATCATGGGAGGGCCTCCGTGGCGCTGCGCCGAGGGTGCGCAGGGTCGTCATAGTGGACTCGGGGCGCCGGCGGGTCAAACCGCCGCCGCGGCATGCCCTGCCCATTGCGCGCAAGCCGGCGGCGCGCCACTCTCTGTGCGTCGGCATGCGGAGGCGGTGCGATGGCGGCAGACGACCACACCCATGAACATGCGCCCGGGTCAGGCCACGGGTCAGGCCACGGGTCAGGCCACGGGTCGGGCCACGGGTCGGGCCACGGGTCAGGCCACGGGTCGGAATTATCCGAGATGCAGCTGCGGGTGCGCGCGCTCGAAACCATCCTGACCGAGAAGGGCTACGTCGATCCGGCGGTGCTCGATCAGATTGTCGAGGCCTGCGAAACCCGGATCGGCCCGCGCAACGGGGCGCGCATCGTGGCGCGCGCCTGGAGCGATCCCGATTTCCGGCGCCGGCTGCTGGCCGACGCGACCGAGGCGGCCAATTCATTGGGCTATGTCAGTCCGGTCGGGGCGCATCTGATCGCGGTCGAGAACACGCCGCAGACCCACCACATGGTGGTGTGCACGCTGTGCTCCTGCTATCCGTGGGAGGTTTTGGGGCTGCCGCCGGTCTGGTACAAATCGGCGCCCTACCGCTCGCGCGTTGTCATCGACCCGCAGGGGGTGCTCGCCGAGTTCGGCGTCAAGCTGCCGCCCGAGACGGCGATCCGGGTGTGGGACTCGACGGCCGAGACGCGGTTTCTGGTGCTGCCGATGCGCCCCGCCGGCACCGAGGGCTGGAGCGAGGATGAGCTCGCCCGCCTCGTCACCCGCGACAGCATGATCGGCACCGGTCTCGCCAAGGCGCCGCCAGAGCGCCGAGTGGAGGCCGGGCGATGAGCAACACGATCCACGACATGGGCGGCATGCACGGCTTCGGCCCAGTCGTCGCGGAGGCGGGCGAGCCGCCGTTCCACGAGGCATGGGAGGGCCGCGTCCTCGCGCTGCAGCGGGCGATGGGCTATGCGCGGTTGTGGACGATCGATGGCGGCCGCGCCTCCTTGGAAACCCTGCCGCCACTGACCTATCTCGCCGCGTCGTATTACGAGCGCTGGTTTCTCGGGTTGGAACGGCGGGTGATTGCGCACGGGCTGGTCGGCGAGGACGAGTTGATGGCCGGCCGTTCGCTGCGCCCCGGCGTGCGCCTCAACCGCAAGCTGACCGCGGCCGATGTGCCGAACACCCTGACCCGCGGCAATTTTGCACGTCCGGCTGCCGCTCCGGCGCGCTTTGCGGCGGGGGACCGGGTGTGCACCCGCAACATCAACCCGCCGACGCACACCAGGCTGCCGCGCTATGCCCGCGGCAAACACGGCACGATCGAGGCGGTGCGCGGCGTGCACGTCTTTCCCGACAGCGCCGCGCGCGGCGCCGGCGACGACCCGCAATGGCTCTATACGGTCGTCTTCTCCGGGCCGGAACTCTGGGGCGAGGCGGCCGACCCCAAGCTCACCGTGTCGATCGAGGCCTTCGAGCCCTATCTCGTACCGGCATGAGCGATCCGCTCACGGGGCTTGGCGAGGGGCTTGGCGAGGCGCTGCCAAGCCTGCCGCGCGACGCCGGCGGGCCGGTGTTTCGCGAGCCGTGGGAGGCGCAGGCCTTCGCGATGACGCTGGCGCTGTACCGGCGGGGCCTGTTCACCTGGCCGGAATGGGCGGCGGCGCTGGCCGCTGCGATCGGGCGGGCGCAGCCGCAGGGCGATCCCGACCGGGGCGATACCTATTACCGGCACTGGCTCGCCGCGCTGGAAGGTCTGGTCGCCGCCAGGGGCGTCGCCGATCCCGCGAGCCTGGCGCGCTACCGCGACGCCTGGGACCGCGCCGCGCTGCGCACCCCGCACGGCACCCCGATCGAACTGCGTCCCGAGGATCTCGCCGACTGAGCCCCGCTTAGGCGCCCCAGCCTTCGGCCATGCGCAGCGGCCGGCGCGCCGGTGAGGTCGCCGCCACGCCGCCATCATCCAGCTCGACCGCGGCGAGGCGTGCATCGAGGTCGATCGCGAGGCTCGAGGGGATTTCGAGCCGCGGGTCCTCAAGGACATTGCTGCGCCAGCGCCAGCGGTACGCCTGGATCGCCTTGTCGCGCGCCTCCAGCAGCGCCGCGATGTCGCCGGCAAACAGGCGGACGAGCGCGCCGAGCCAGCGGTTGACCAATGCCGAGGGATGTTCGCCGCCCACCCGAAAGCGCTTCAGCATCCCGATCACGTCGTCGGCCCGGTACCAGGTCTCGCCGGTGACCCAGCGGTTGGTTGTGAACAACCGGACCGGCTCGCCGCGCCCGTCGAGCGCGATGGCGACCAGGTGGCAGACCTCGTCGCGGCTGCCGCGCTTCAAGGGCGCCGACTGGCGCGGCGGCGGCGCCTTTGCCGCGGCCACGGCAACCTCCGGCAGCAATAGCGGGGTCATGCCCGCCGGCATGCCCTCGCCGCGCAGAAAGAGATGGAAATGGCCGCTCTCCGGCGGCGCGTCCTGGCGCCGCGCGATGGCCTCGCCGGAGTGGCGATGATAGAAATACTGGGCGTGGCTCGTGGGGTCGTAAACCTCGTCCGCCGGATAATGCCGCCAATCGACAGCTTCCGCGGCGGCCCCCTGGGCGGCCCCCCCGGCGGCGCCGGCGCCGATCACCTCGTGGATCACCGTGGTGCCGCGTTGCGCTAGCGCCTCGCGGCACTCGCGCAATATCGCGGCAGCCTCACTCTCTGGCGCGCGCCGACTCACCGGTTCCTGCCCCACCGCCTGCGTGAACGAAACGTGTCCGTGATATGCCCGATCGGCGCCGTTCCGACAACACCGGATTGCCGAGCGTCCACCGCACGGCGTCCTCGGCCGCCTCGCCGAGCGCCGCGTCGAAGGCGCGCACGATGTCGGGCGTGGTGTTCGCCGCCGCCCGCGCTTCGTGGCGCACCGTCGTCCGGGCGAGGATGCTGCGCTCCGGCATCCGCACCAGCCGGACATCGAGCCGCACAACGATTTGCGGCGGCGCGTTCGGCGCCTGGTAGACCGCCTCGAAATCGCGAATCGCGGTGTCGATCTCGAAATCGGCGCGCAGATCGCCGCTGTCGGAGCCGACCGCCGGGATCGCCGCGCTTTTCTCGAAGCCCTCGACCAGCGCCTCCTGGACCAGGTACGGGACGCGGTCGGTCCACTCCGCATCGGCCAGGTAGTCGAGCGATACCGGCGAGCGGCTCACCGCAATGCGTACCGTGTCGAGCCCGGCCGAGGCGGTCGGCGTCGCGACCAGCAGCTGAGCCTGGACATGCGGCAGTCCGGCGGCGGCGTGAAATTGCGGGCTCAGCCGGTAAAGCTGGCGCTGCGGCGGACTGGACAAGATCCCGCCGCAGCCGGCCAGCAGCGGCAGCAGCAGCGCGATCGTTACGAGGGCGGCGGGGCGGCCCTGCGGCAGGCGGGTCATTTCGGACGGTATCCTTCGCGACGGTCGCCGAACAGCACCAGGCTGGGATTGCGGGAGATCCGGGCGGTCAGCCGGTTCAGTTCGGCGACCAGCTGTCGGGCATCCCCGACCAGGCCGCCAACCGCCACCAGCGTCTGCTGGCTGAAGTTGCGCAGCCCCGGCCGGACATCCTGCAGCGTCAACTGAAGCTGCCGGTTGGTGTCGTTGAGGTTCTTGGCGACGCGGTCGAAATCGGTGACGGCCGTGGCCAGATGCTTGCCGAGCCCGTCGGGCCCGGAATAGCTGTGATCGATGGTGGCGAGCAACTCGGACAGGCTGGCCGCGGCCGCGCTGGCGTTGGTGGTCAGCTTGGTGATTTCATCGTTTTGGGCGGCGAGTTCGGCGGAGAACGAACGGAGGTTTTCGAGGCTCTCGGCGAAGGCTTGTTGGTTTTTCTTGCCGAGCAGCTGGTTCACCTTGTCGGCCGTCTGGTTGAGCTTTTCCAGAAGCTCGGGGGCGCGGGCCGCGACGTTGGCGAGTTCGGAGCGCCGCGCCGCGATGACCGGATAGCGTTCGCCCTCCTTGGCCTGCAGCACCGGCGCGTCGCGGGTGCCTCTGGCGAGTTCGATCGACGACACGCCGCTGAGGATATTGGTTTCGACGCTGGCCCGCACATCCACCTTGATCACGACGTCGCGGTCGATCGCGACCGTCACGCGGATCAGCTCGACATTGGCCGGAGCGATCCCGACTTCGGTCACCTTGCCGACCGGGACGCCGTTGTAGTCGACCGGCGCGCTCTCCCGCAGGCCGGTCACCGGGCCTTTGAAATAGATGTCGTAACGGGCGTATTGCGTCGTGAACTCGGCCCGCGCCAGCCACAAGACGGCGACAAAGCCGAGGGTGACCATCGTCAGAACGAACGCGCCGACCGCGACGTAATGGGCCCGTGTTTCCATCGTCCTCGCCTAAGAGTCGCTGCCGGGATGCGCCGCCCTGCCGCGCGGCCCATGAAAATAGGCGTGGATCCACGGATGGTCGTCCGCCAGCAGCTGATCCAACGTGCCGATCCGGATCTTGCTGTCGACCAGCACCGCGACGCGGTCGCAAATCGCGAACAACGTGTCGAGATCGTGCGTCACCAGGAACACGGTGAGGTCGAGGCTGGCCTTCAGATCGCGGATCAGCTGGTCAAATTCGGCGGCGCCGATCGGGTCGAGCCCGGCAGTCGGCTCGTCGAGAAACAGGATCTCGGGGTCGAGCGCGAGGGCGCGCGCCAGACCCGCCCGCTTGCGCATGCCGCCCGACAGCTGCGAGGGAAACTTGTCGGCCGTCGCCTCGGGCAGCCCGACGATCGCAATCTTGCAGGCGGCAATCTCGTCCATCAGCGGTTCCGGCATCGGCACATGCTCGCGCAGCGGCACCTCGATGTTCTGCGCCACAGTCAGCGAACTGAACAGCGCGCCATCCTGGAACAGCACCCCCCAGCGCTGCTCCAGCGCCTGTGCATCGCTGTCGTCGAGGTGCAGCACATCGTATCCCAGAACATTGATGTCGCCGGCCTGCGGCCTCCTCAACCCGACGATCGTGCGCAGCAGCACCGACTTGCCGCTGCCCGAACCGCCGACCACGCCCAGCACTTCGCCGCGGTGGACGTCGAGATCGATCCCGTCATGCACGGTCTGCTCGCCGAACCGGGAAACCAGGCCGCGCACGCTGATCACGATATCTTCGGCGTCGCTCGGCATCGTCAGATCCCCAGCGCCGAGAACATGATCGAGAACACCGCATCGGCGACGATCACCACGAAGATCGCTTCGACGACGGATTGCGTCGTCAGCCGGCCGACGCTCTCGGCGCTGCCGGTCACATTGAACCCTTCGTAACAGCCGACCATGGCGATGACCGCGGCAAAGAACGGTGCCTTGATGATGCCGACCCACAGCGTCCACTCGGTGATGCCGCTGCGCAGCTGATCGAGAAAGGTCGGGATCGAAATGCCGATCGTCGCCCAGGTCATCAAGGCGCCGCCGAGCATTCCCATCGCGTCGGCGTAAAAGACCAGCAGCGGCAGCGTGAACACCAGGCCGAAAATCCGCGGCAGGACCAGCACCTCGACCGGATCGAGCCCGAGCGTGTGCAGCGCATCGATCTCCTGGTTGACCTGCATCGTGCCGATCTGCGCGGTAAACGCGCTGCCCGACCGGCCGGCGATGATGATCGCCGTCAACAGCACGCCGAGCTCGCGCAGGATCGAGACGCCGAGCAGGTTGACGGCATAGATCTCGGCGCCGAACTTGCGCAGCTGATCAGCCCCCTGATAGGCGACGACCACCCCGATCAGGAACGACAAAAGCCCGACGATCGGCATCGCGTCGAGGCCGGTCTTCTCCATCTGCACCAGCGTCGCGGTCAGCCGCAACCGGCTGGGGCGGACCAGCATTTCCGCCACCCGGATCGACACGAGGCCGCCAAAGCCAACCATCGAATAGGTGCGGCGCAGCACCATGATCATGATCTCGCCGATCCGCGCGATAAAGCCCTTGAGCGTATGATGCGGCGGGATCGGGTGCGGCACCGGCCGGCCGGCGCCGCGGGAGCGCACCTGGGCGATGAGCGGGGCAAAGCTGTTGCGGACATTGGCCAGCGCGACGCGGTTGCCGCGCGCCGCCAGCGCGTGCTCGGTGCGCAGCAGAAGCCAGGCGCCGGCGGTGTCGAGCCGCCCGACCGCGGCGAGATCGAGTGTCACCTGCTGGTCGCTCGGCAGATCGAGGGCGTGCAACCGGCGGTCGAGCGTGGCGGCGCTGCCGACAAGCCAATCGCCTTCCGCCCGCAGAACGACTCCCCCCGCTTCCTGCGAGGCGACGATGGTCGCGGGGGGCGCCATGATGCGATAGCAGACTGCTGGCAAGGTTCGCCGGGGACGGTCGGCTCTTCCCAACTACGCGAAAAGCCGGTATCCCGCAACGGCTTCGGTTTTGCACCACCGGCGAGAGCGGCGATGGACCTCAAGGACCACATCCGGGCGATCCCGGATTTCCCGAAACCCGGCATCCTGTTTTACGACATCTCGACGCTGCTGGCGCACCCGCAGGCGTGGCGCGCGACGGTCGAGCAGCTCGCCGCGGCGGTGCGCCCGCACCGGCCCGATCTGCTCGTCGCGATTGAATCGCGCGGCTTCCTCGTCGCGGCGCCGCTCGCCTACGCGCTCGGCAGCGGCTTTGCGATGCTGCGCAAAAAGGGCAAGCTGCCGGGCCGCACCGTGCGCCATTCCTACGATCTCGAATATGGCACCGATACGCTCGAGGTGCAGGAGGATGCGATCCGGCCCGGCCAGCGGATCGTCGTTGTCGACGATCTGATCGCCACCGGCGGCACGATGCAGGCGGCGATCGATCTGGTGCAGCAGCGCGGCGGCACGGTTGCCGCCGCCGTCTGCATTATCGAGCTGCGCTTTCTCGACGGCCGCCGCCGGCTGAGCGTGCCGCTCGCCTCGATGATCACCTATGACAGCTGAACCGACGCCGCTTAATCCTGTCATCATCATTTGCCTTTATCCTTCCGGGTTCTGAGCACGCGCGGCTGGTCGAGGCGTTCATCGCGGCGGGGCGCGAGGGACAACCCGCACCCGTTGCCTGACCGGTCGCCCGGGCGCGCCGGTAGCGCGCGCCATCGCCGGCCTGCGGCCAACACCTCGACACACGACAACCGTGTCTATATGATAGAATCACAATTTAAGGATGCGGATCTCACGCGACCGCAGAACAATTGAAAGCCGCGCCAGTTATGTCATTGACCACGAGCGTCGAGGCTGCTCCGGCACAAGCCTTCATCAATGATCTTGCGAGCACGGCCGCACCGGCAGCGCCGGCGGGACTGTTGAAAATCTTGATACTCGAAGCGGTAGCGGCCGATGCCGGACGGATCGAGCGGTCGCTGCGCAAGGCCGGCATGGCGTTTGTCGCAAAGCGGGTGGCAACCCGGGGCGGGTTTGTCGAGGCCCTGGAAACCTTCCGGCCCGATGCGGTGCTGGCCGATCACACAGGCCCCGCCTTCCCCGGCGGCGACGCGCTGGCGTACACGCGCCGGACCCATCCCGAGGTGCCGGTCGTCATCCTCGCGCGCGAACTCGCGGAAGCGGCGGCGATCGACCTGCTGCGGGCCGGCGCCAGGGATTGCGTGCTCAAAAGCAGCCTCAATCGCCTGGCCGCGTCGGTCGCGCGGGCCGTATCGCTCGAAGAGGGCATCCGCGCCCGCAAGGCGGCCGAGGCGGCGCTGCGTCACAGCGAGGTGAAATTCCGTACCCTTGTCGAGACCACGACCGACGTGATCTGGGAACTCGATGATCGCGGCTGCCTCACCTACCTCAGCCCCGGCGCCAAGGAACTGCACGGATATGACGCGGCAGAGCTGATCGGCAAGCCCGTTCTCGACCTGCTGACGGAGCCCGAACGGCCAACCGTCGCCGCCTTCCTCCAGAGCGTCATCGCCGAGGGCGAGGCCTTCGCCCTCCTGGAAACCTGGTGTCGCCATCGCGACGGCCGCGACATCGCGGTCGAAGTCAGCGGCAATCCGGTGTTTGACGAGGGCGGCCGACTGACCGGCTTTCGCGGCATGACGCGCGACGTCACCCGGCGCCAGCGCGCCGAAGAAAACCTGCGCGCCAGCGAACAGCGCTTCCGCCTGCTCGTCGAGGCGGCGCCCGACGCGATCCTGCTCTATGATTTCGACGCCGACCGTTTTATCAGCGCCAACCAGGCGGCCGAGCGGCTGTTTGCCTGCGGTCGCGACGAGATCCTCAAATCCGGCCTGCCGCATTTTTACACTCCCGCGCAGCCCGACGGCCGGCCGGTGCCGGAATCGTTTGCCGACAACGCCAGGCGGGCGCTGGGCGGCGAGCAGGTTGTCTATGAGCGGCGCATCCGCACCGCCGCCGGCGACGAGCGCCTCTGCGAGGTGACGCTGGTCCGCCTGCCGTCGGCACCGCAGCAGCGGCGGCTGCGCGCCAGCTTTATCGATGTCACCGAGCGGCGGCGGGCGGATCTGGCGGTCCGCCGGCTCGAACGCACCTTGCGGCTGTTGAGCCTCGGCAACGAGGTGGTGATCCGCGCGACCGACGAGGGCGACTTGCTGCGCGAGATGTGTCGCGTCATCGTCGAGACCGGCGGCTACCGCATGGCCTGGATCGCCACCGTCGAGCATGATGCCGGCAAATCGGTGACGCCGGTCGCCTGGGCCGGCGAGGTTGCGGATTATCTGGTCAACGCCCGCATCACCTGGGCCGAGGAACCGCGCGGCAACGGGCCATTGGGGCGGGCGATCCGCAGCGGCGCGCCGCAGGTCACCCAGGATTTCGCCAGCGACCCGCGGGCGGCGCCGTGGCACGCGGCGGCGGCGGAACGGGGCTTTGCCGCCTCCGCCGTGCTGCCGCTGAAAAACGGCGAGGTTTTCGCGGCGCTGATGATCTACGCCGCCGAGACCGACGTCTTCGACGCGGACGCGCTGAATTTGCTGCAGGAACTGGCCGACGATCTGGCCTACGGCATCCGCGCCCTGCGCGACCGGGTTAACGGCCGGGCGGCGGAGGAGCGCTGGCGCGCCAGCCTCGAAGCGACGGTGGGCGCGATCGCCAGCACCGTCGAGACGCGCGATCCCTACACCGCCGGTCACCAGCAGCGCGTCGCCCGGCTCGCCGTCGCGATCGCGCACGCGCTCGGCCTGTCGGACGACCGCATCCACGGCCTCGCCCTCGCCGGCATCGTCCATGATGTCGGCAAGATCACCATCCCGGCCGAGATCCTCAGCAAGCCGGGCCGGCTGTCGGCGCTCGAATATCAGCTGATCCAGCAGCACGCCCAGGCCGGCTACGAGATCTTGAAGGGGGTCGATTTTCCGTGGCCGATCGCCGACATGGTGCGGCAGCATCACGAGCGCCTCGACGGCTTGGGCTACCCGCAGGGGCTCAAGGGCGATCAGATCCTGACGGAAGCCAAGATCCTCGCCGTCGCCGATGTCGTCGAGGCGATGGTGTCGCACCGCCCCTACCGGCCCGGCTGCGGGATCGATGCCGCGCTCGGCGAAATCGCAAACGGCAGCGGCCGGCTCTATGACCCGGCGGCGGTCGAGGCCTGCCTTGCGCTGTTTCGCCGCGACGCGTTCCGCTTTGAATAGCGCGCCCGAGTACCGGTGTAGGATCGCGCGATTTTCCGGCCGCGTTTTCCCGTCCGCAATCTTGACTCGGCCGGCCCCGATACCGCTACACTACAGAAGAATCCCGGAGATCGGAGGGCGCCGCGCGCCGGTCGAAGACTGCCGCGTCCGGCGCGGCGCGGCGCCAACCAGTCGGATTTAACTAAATCGCAATGCTTCGCCCTCAGCATCCTCTCCAATCGCCCCACCAGCAAGATTGACCGCGCCATGGTTACCAACCTTTGCCGCAAGCTGATAGCGGACCGCCGCGGCGCCACCGCGATCATGATCGCGCTGATGGCGGCGCTACTGATCGGCTTCGCCGGACTCGGCGTCGAGGTTGTACAGGCGCTCGAGACCCAGCGCCATATGCAGGCGGTGGCGGACAGCGCCGCCCTGTCGGCGGCGAACGCGCAGCTGATAGGATCTCCGTCGCCCTACACCTACGAGGGCTTCGCGCTCGCCGCCAAAGCCGGCTATTCGAGCGGCCAGACCACCGCCTGCGTATCGACCAGCCCGCAGGTTTATGTCGGCGCGCCGTGCGCCGGACGCGAGAGCAACGCCGCTTACCTAACCGGCGGTTATGTGGAAGCGTTTATCGAGGCGCCGTTTACGTTGCAGCTGGCGCATGTCGTGTTCCCGGGGAATTTCACGCTGCATGGGCGGGCGGTGGCGCACATCCCTCCCAGCAACCCGAGCTGCTCGATAGCGCTAAAGCCCAACAACAGTTCTCACAGCGTAACCGGTTTAACAGTAAACTCAGGCAAGACCGTCAATTATCTCAACTGCTCGGTATCCGTCAACGCGAACGCGATTAAGAACGGCACCAGCGGCACGTTCTGCGCCACTGACATCTATGTCGGGGGGACAATCGGCAACAACGGCAACAGCGGGTTCACCACGTCAACGACGTGTGGTTCGGGGAGTCCGCCCCTATGCAGCAACAGCACGCCGAGTGCGTCCTGCGTGCCCAACGCCCCCGCGGCGCTCAACCCCTGGGCCGACACCACCCCGCCCACCTGCGGTAGCTACTCAAACGTGCCTGGTGGCAATACCGTTACGATCGGCACCGTCGGCGCGACCGTGAACTGCTACAATGGGTTCAGCCTCACCGGTCAGAAGTCGGTGACCCTCAACCCCGGCGTTTACGTCATCAACGGATCCATCAGCATGACAGGCTCCAACACGGTGCTGGCCGGGACCGGCGTCACGATATTCCTGACGGGCACCGGCACCGTGAACCTCGGCGGAGGCACGGCGACCCTCACAGCACAGACGGCCGCGCAAAGCCCAACCTATGGCGGCCTCCTCTTCTATTCGACGTCGAGCGGCAGCAGTTCATTTGGCGGCGGCAACAACACCTCACAGTTGACCGGGGTGATCGTCATGGCGAATCAGGACCTTACTTATCACGGCACCCCCGTTACCACGGGCAACCAGTGCTCCGAGATCGTCGCCTCGACCATAACATTCAGCGGCGATTCGACGCTGAGCGCCAACTGCGCGGGCTTCACCAATAAGCAGATCCAGCAACCTGCGATCCTGGTCGAGTAGGTAGGGGCGATGCCGCGATTGCTCCAACCGGCCGCAACCATGGTCGCCCTGTGGCGCGCGATCCCGCGCGGCACCGCGCTGGTCGAGTTCGGCCTAGCGGCGCCGTTCCTGATCCTACTGATCGTCGCGCTGATCGACTTCGGATTGGGGTACTATTCGTATCTGCAGGCGCAGGGGGCGGCCTCGGCCGGCGCCGAATATGCTTCGTACCACACGTTTGACCAGACCAACATCGAGAACGCGGTCACCGGCGGCACTAACCTCCCAACGAGCACCTCCTGCCCGCCCCCTTCGGGGAGAATCTCCGCCTGCCCGGTGCCCGCCGAGGTCTGCGGATGCACCAGCGGTGGCACCTTCACGCCGGGCGGCACCTTTAATTCGGCCACGGGGACTTGCACCGGCACGTGTACGGGCGGCACCACCCCCGGCATCTACGCCCTCGTCAACGCCGAGGTGAACTATACCCCCATCTTGCCTTATCCGTGGCTGGGCGGCTGCTGCACGCTGACCGGCACCGCGTATCGGCGGCTGCAATGAAGCCCCCCATCCGCCATCCGCTTTTTTCGCGGCGATTCGGCGAGCGCGGCGTCGCCGCGCTCGAATTCGCGTTTGTTCTCCCGGTGCTGTTGCTGATCGCGTTCGGCCTGATCGATTTCAGCCGGGTGATTTGGTGGCATACGACGCTCAATTATGCCGTGCAGGCCGCCGCCCGCTGCGGCGCGATCAGCCCGACCCTCTGCAAGGCGTCCAACGGCACGGTGAGCGTGGCGGGCTACGCCGCTCGCGAAGCCTACGCGTTGCCGGTGTCGGCCTCCAACTTCACGGTTACTAGCTCAACCACGATCTGCAACGGGCTGGCCGGGGTGCGGGTACAAACCAGCGGGACCGGGGTGCACTTCACCTATCTCTTTCCGCTGTTCGCGGCCTATTCCGGGCCGCTGACCGCGTCCGCATGCTATCCCACATGAGCGCGACAAGGCATGCGTGCCGCTTACATGATAATGATAATCCAGGTATAAATAGCCGGGGCGGGGAGTCCGCCGACCTCGGCGGGCGGCAACATTCGGGGCGATGATCCATGCAACTTAGACATGTCTTGCTGGCGCTTGGCCTGCTGGCGTTGGTCG
>Ga0307373_10009168_pt1 | contig 14869 bp, 10 predicted proteins | sample OX2MG_FD_202534 | JGI IMG/M metagenome (GOLD analysis project Ga0307373, IMG submission 202534) | Soil microbial communities from Risofladan, Vaasa, Finland - OX-2 | ecosystem: Environmental > Terrestrial > Soil > Coastal area > Acid sulfate soil | place: Finland: Risofladan, Vaasa | collected... | reverse complement strand
CCGGAGAGATGAAATTGCCGCCGGGTGTTCAAAATGGGCAGACGCTCCGATTGAAAGCGCGAGGAATGCCGCATCTGCATGGTGGGGGATCGGGGAGTCAGTTTGTGCGGCTCAAGGTCGTGGTCCCGCGTGATCTCTCCGCAAAGGAGCGGGAGCTCGTCGAACAGCTTGCGGCGATTCGTAAAGAGAATCCCCGTGCAGAACTGGTTCGCGCGGGCATCATGAAATAAGCGCCCGACGGGCGAGCTTGCGTCTCTCGGGCGCTGTTTTAAGTCTAGATGGAGTGATATTGTGTTATGGCAGAGAGAAGACCATCAGAGGAGCCGGTCTTCGTGATGAGTGTCGCGGCCAGAATGGTTGGCGTGCATCCCCAGACTCTCCGGCTCTACGAGCGGATGGGGCTGGTGAGTCCCGGCCGCGTGAATAATTGTGAGCACGGCAAACGGCTGTACTCCGAAGCCGATATTATTCGTTTGCAGCAGATCCAGCGGCTAACCCAGGAAATGGGCGTGAACCTGGCCGGCGTGGAAGTGATTTTAGACCTCCTGGAACGGATGGAGGCGATGCGCGAAGAGGCGGAGCATGAGCTGAAGCGAATGCAGATCGAGATGGAGCAATTGCGCCGGCGTCGAGGGCCGTAGCGCTCGTCGCGAGAATTGTTGATCCTGTCGCCCGGGTACGCCAGCGTGCCGTCTGAAGACTCTGTGACCGGCCGATTTTGCTGTGGTCAACCGTTTAAGGTCGGCTGCAAACGGGAAAACTCCAATCGGCGGAGACGAGTGACCCGGGCCGCACAAGGCGCAGAATCCCGATCGTGACGGGGATGGTTTTGCCGCAGAAATCGCTGAAAGATGGCGCTTCATGAATCCAATACTTTACCCGTTTGACCCCGAGGCTGGAACGCAATCGACCGACCCGGATGCGCCGCTGCCAGCTTTAGACTTTTCGTCCCTGGAAGAGCCGCTCCGTCGCATAAAAGCTGCGGGCTTCGACGGTGTAGAACTGCTCGTGACGGCCAGCCTCTTGAAGCGGCCGGCGGCCGAGTTGGCTGCTGTCTTGGAGCGCTGCGGCCTATCCGCGCCGGCGATCGCCGCACGCTGGTCCTTCCCACATACTGCGTTTGACTGGCGGGCAACCGACGCCGGATTCCACTACGTCGACCACTTCGCGCCCGGTCTCGGAGCTAAACTGCTGACCCTCCGCCTCTCGCGGCCAGCGAAACTGGCCGAAGATGAACTGAAGAAAAGTCTCACCGGCGCGCTCATTCAGGCGGCCAATCACTGCGATCCCGTTGGTATTACCGCGGCCGTAGAGTTCTTCGATGGCGGGCCCCTGGGAAGCTACTCGGAAGCGATGGACTGGCTCTATTTCCATGCGCCGCAGGCGGGTCTCGCCGTGGACGCCTCGAGCCTGGAGGCCGGCAGTGAGGATACCTATCGCGCCATCACCGAGCTCGGCGCCGCGGTGAAGCTGGTGTATTTGAATCTTCCGAACAGTTTCGACTATCATCGCCTCTTCTCAGCCCTCAAGACCATGAACAGCCCCGCGCCAATCGTGCTTCGCGGCGCCGGAAATGACATAGATCTCTCCGACGCCGTATCGTCGCTCCGCCAAATGTTTGCGGAAGCACCCGTCCAGGCCGTAGCCGTCACAGAATCGTGAAGAGGGCGCGGGGCGCGAGGCGCGAGGTACCGGGCTAGAGGTACCGGTCGTCCCTCATGGTGACGCAGGCCTCCGTGCCTGTGCGGTCCGGCGTCATCGTGGTGCAGGCCTCCGCGTCTGTGCGTCGCCCGGTGTCATAGTAACGCAGGTCTCCTCGCTGTGCTCCGTCGGGACGGTCTGAGATGCTTCCGCCACTGTTATCAGGGTTGGCGCGAGCCTCGTACCTCGGGCTTGCCGTTCGTCATTTGCGACAGGGGGAAGGCATCATACGAAGCATGGCTCTTCTACGAACGATCACTTCCCGACCGGTAGTCAGAACGCCTGTCGTCGTCCGTCCGCCGCACGAATGCTGAACAATTGCGACTGCAATCACCGGAAGCTCTCGCATGGTCCGTGTTCGAGGGATTTCTGCTCTTGGAGCGGCGCGGCATAGGGACGACGCCGGCTGTCGATGGAACGCTTGAGCTATTGCTGAACCGCCATCGTGCCCCGGGCCTGTGATGCGCTCCGCGTTCGTCATGCGGCGAATCTCCGAAAAGTTGACAACGTCCCGCGGCGCCGGTTATCCTACTCGCAAGTTTCTTGTTGGAACTATTTCACATTGCATGGAAGCGCTCGTACTTCCCTCGCTCCATTCAAAGGAATGACATCTCATGTTTCTCCCCTCCTCTTCGTTTTTCCGCGGTCTTGCGGGCTGCGCAGCTCTTCGTTCCCCTCGGCGCAAGTTCATCGGTCCACTTCTTGTTTTGATTGCGCTCTTCGCTCTCTCCTCTCCCGCCCACGCTCAGTATGGCGGTTATCCAGGCGGGGGGAGCGGCAATTGGCAGATTGGCGTGACTTATAACGGGCCCGGCTCTATCACGCAGAACAACGCCAACTACACCGGCTTTACGAGTAGTATCAACAACGCCGAATACGAGCAGGTCAATACCACCGATTACCTCCAGAGTCCACCCGTATACAACAACCCCGCTTCCACCCTCTCCGGCGGGGTCACCGCTCAGCTCTCCGCCAATAACAGCTTTCAGGCCGCGTGGGGCGGCTTTTCGTCCGACGAGGAGTTCCAATCCGGCGACTGCATGACCCTCACATTAACCTGGCAGCCCGGCACTGGCAACATCCCCGCTCCCAGTCACGTCAAGATTCTCTTCCGGCGCCATGCGGCCATTACGCTCAGCAGCGCCGGAACCTCGACCACCGGCATCACCCTCAGTCTTTCAGGCTCCTCCAGCGTCGATTCGCTGAGCACCCCCACATACAACCTGCCCCTAACCGGTCCCTCCAGCGGTGGCAGCGTCTCTCCCCCCTCCACCGATGACCCTGGCTTTACCCAGGAGACGCTCACTGTCACCAACGGGGTCGCTACCCGGACGTTCAACGTCGGATGGTCTCTTAAGGTCAACGTCACCGGCCCCAACGACCCCAGCCAGCATTTCGGCACGATTGTGACGAATGCCATCATGAAGCTCGATTGTTGCGTCCCCGGCTTCAACATCGGCCGCTTCGGAGGGCGGCTGCGAGCCGTAAGCGGTACCCACGTCAACCGGGCCACCGATCCCAGTTTCACCCGCTGGCTGCCTCTCTCGTTCTCTCCGATGGTGGACAGCGCGCCTTTTAGATTCCAGGCAGGCGCGCTGCCGCCTCCCTGGGGCAATATCCACTGCTTCTATTCCATCGCGCTCAACAAAGAACCCACGACCCCGAACCCCGATCTCGACGGACTGCTCCTGCTTTACCAGCCCAGCCCCGGCGCCGATGGCACGTATAACTCCCCCGGTCCTCCCTACTCCGTCATTCCCGACGTCGATTATCTCACCCCCGCCTTTGCCATCACCGATGCGAATGGTGACCGGTTGGTGTTTGATGGGAGCCTCCATCCGTTTGGCGACATCCATTCCACGCTCGTCTCGCTGCAGGGCGGGGGATACCAGCTTCAGAACGCCGGCCCTCCCGGCCATCTCAAGGATCTTGGCTTCTTCACCTATACCTTCAGCGCCATGGCGGGCAGTCCCGGAACCTCCCAGCTCACCTCGATTGCGGACATCTTCGGAAATCAGCAGACGCTCAGCTACGGCGGCTCCCCGTACGTCACCGTTACCGACAGCTCATCGGGACGGGAGCTGCTGTTCTACACCGGGACCGGAGGTTATCTCGCCTCGGTGGACGCTCCCTCGGTCGGAGGAGTCAACACCCACACCACCACCACCATGGACAGCAGCGGCCATTTAACCGCCGTCAACGTCTACGCCGGCGGATCCGACACCCCGGTTCACACCGACAGCTGGGTCTATGGCGGACCCAACGGCGACTCCGTTACTCAGTCCACCGAAGGACTCGCGCAGGACAGCTTTAGCTATGTTAGCGACAGCTTAAGTCCCGATCCGTTCGGGCTGCCAACCCCGAGAATGAGTTCCGCCAGCTACGGCGCCAGCGGGGACACCAGCTCGTCCGATAATGGCGGGTCCATACAGGGGACAGAGAATTACACGTATGGGCCGGTGCAGAGCGGATATAACGGGTGGTCTCCGGCGTCCCGCACCAACACGATCACGGACGCCCGGGGGAATCTGACGAGCCAGCTCTTCGCCCTTTCCAACGACATCAGCGGCGCCATCAATAGCGTCCAGACCACCGGACCGGATTATGCCGGCGCGCCCACCGGGTCCAACGTCAGCAGCGTGACCTACAGCCCGGACATCACCAATCCCTCACAGGTAACAGCCACCGATCCACTGGGACACAGTTGGACCACCAACCTGAACAGCAGCGGAGAAGTGATGTCCGCCACCGATCCCCTGAGCCATTCGGTTTCGCTGGGATACAGCTCAAGCGACAGCCGGCTGCTCACGAGCGTCACCGATCCCACGAATCTGACCTGGAACTTCCATTATGGGGAAAACGGGAACGCGGCAAGCGACCTGACAAGTATTCTGGACCCGGCGAGTGTGACGCAGGCGACGATCAACTACAACAGCTTTGGACAGCCGATCAACAGTACGGTTCCGGCGGGAACCGCGGCTTCGGGAACCAACGAAGAGACGCAGTTCGGATACGACGCGGGGACCGGGGATCTGACCTCTATTCTCACGCCTCTCGGGGACGAAGCGACCGTGGACTCGTATGACCCGCTGGGTGATCCTCTTTCCAGCACGGTCTATCCCGATACCGGCAATCCAGGGACGTCCACATCCCCGCTGCGTACCAGCGTCACGTATGACGCGGCGCAGATGCCCACGCAGATCACGTCTCCCAACGGGAACAGCCTGATCCCTACGTATAACAACAGCGTTGCGACCGGTTACACCCTTGAGAATGGGGCCTCCACACTCGCCGGCATCAACTTCTCAGTGGATACCCGCGGCCGCGTCTATTCCGTTTCGGACAGCGTGGGATCGTTGGAGCAGTTCCGCTACGATAAAAACTCGAACCTCACCAAATTGCTGGACGGTAACGGCTCAACCGTAACGCTGGCGTACGGGAAGAACGATGAACCGACCGGCATGACCTGGCCGGATGGCGTGAATCATACGGGCATTACGTATGATGCGGCCGGGAGATTGGCGTCGGCGACCGATGAGCGGGGCATCCTGCGGAACTTCACACTCGACAACGCCAATCGGATCACCGACGTCCAATTCCCCAACTACTCATCCCAGAACGTCCATTTCACTTACGACGCGGCGAATCGACCGCTGACAGCCAGCGACGTGACCGGCGGGACAACCTTCAACTATGACCCCACGCTCAAGCGGCTGAGCAGCGTGGTGACGACAATCAACGCCCTGCCGGGGGGCAGCAACCAGTCTACCGTCACCTACACCTACTTCCCGGATGGCAAACGGAAGAGCATGACGCTCACCGTGGGGTCGAATAACTACACCTGGAACTATACGTATGACGCGAACGGCAGGTTGAGTTCCGTCTCCAGCCCATTTTCGGAGACCACAGGCTGGAATTATGATCATGCCGGCCGAATGTCTGCGCAGACGGTAACGACCGCGGCGAACGCGCAGCTTCAGACGCAATATATTTATGGCGTATCGGGCCAGGGCGGCGATCCATCGACGGCGCCCGCGTATCTGCGAAACATCTATCAGACGATCAATGGCGTTAACTTCTGGAGTTATACCCTCACGCATTCTTATTTGGGCCAGTTGACACAGCAGTCCGGGAGCGGCAGCGCCGGGGAAACCGAAAGTGAGAACTATGGTTATGATCCGCGGGGCCGTCTGACCTCCGATTCCGAGCAGTACACGGTCGATGCGCAGCATAACTACAGTAACAGCGGCAGTTATGGCTACGACCTCGCCAACAACCTGAACGGAGAAACCGGGGGATGGAGCTATAACAGCGACGACCAGGTGACGAGCGCGAATTCGGGGCTTGGCGGGCTGCCGGCGGCGACCGGGCTATCGTATGACGCCGCGGGCAATCTCATCGGACTGAATGGCGTCACGCTGGGCTACGACTGCTGGGGACATCTGGCGAGCTATGGATCGGCCACCTACACCTATAACTACGCCAGCCAGCGGGTCAGCAAGACCGTGGGCGGGGTCAGCACGTATTATCTCTATGACGGCTCCCTTCCCATCGCCGAGCTGAACGGCTCCGGGCAGGTTATCACCATCTACACCTGGGGCGCGGAGGGGCTGATCAGCGACCGGGTGAACATGACCGGGACGCCGCAGAGCCGGTTCTACGAGTTCGACGCCGCTGGGAATACACGAGCGCTGCTGGACCAGAATGGAACCGGTCTGAGCCGCGGCGCTTACACCGCGTGGGGCAGCACGCTTGGCTATTTTCCCGGCACGCCGTTTGGGTGGATGGGCGAGTGGGGCTGCTACACCGACAGCGAGAGCGGCCTTGTTTACATGGGGGCGCGGTATTATGCCCCGAGCCTGGGCCGGTTCATCAGCCGGGACCCTGCCGGAGCGATCTCTGGCGCGAATGTTTACGCCTATTGCGCCGATGATCCCCTGAATCTCTCCGACCCGTTTGGTCTCGCGCCGTTCTACGAAAACCCGCGGTTCTGGGTCGGCGCAGGTGGCGCGGTGGTCGGCTTCATGCTTGGAGGACCGGCCGGGGCCGTCGTTGGAGCGATGACTGCCGACACCCTGTATGGGGTGTATGAGAGCGGCGGCAATCTCGTTCACGTCTACGGGCAGTACAGCGTCGGAAAGGCCTCGGGAGAGGATCTGGCCAGAGCCGCCGTGGACTGCGCGGGATCGGCAGCCAACGCCGCCATGATGGTGGATGGCGTAGGGGAAGTGGAGGAGGCCGGCAAGCTCGGTGAGGAGGGAATCGACTGCCTCGAGGAGGACGGACCCCAAAACAATATCGTGTCCAAAAGGTTGAATGCTTTTGGTAATCGACAGGGCCCGCGGCCGCCTCGACCGGGCATCGACATTACCCTTGATGATAACGGGATGGTGGGGCCCGAGGGCCTGCCGACGCCGCAGGGCGCGTCGACTTTCGGTGATGTTGGAGAAGCCCCCCTAACTGGGCATTATCATTCGATTCCAGAGGGGACTGAACTTCCAGAGGGACTTGGCGTTGTTGACGACGGCTCGGACGTCGTTGAGGGCAGTCCTAATCCGCCCACACACCGCACCATCTACCCTACTCGACAAATGCCTTACGAGGAGTTCGCCGACAAGTTTAACAGCCTTCCCTGGGAATGGGTTGGGAAGAAATGACCGACCAGGAAAACGCATCCGATGCGCGGGTCTGGCGTACGCTTGTTCAGGCATCCGCTGCCTATATGCAGGCGCAGATGGATTTTTTCTCGGAGGGAATCGATCGTGTCGCGATTCTTAAGGAGGCTCTAACCGATCTTCGAAAGGGCAGGCTGACGGCCATAGCCATGCTCCGGCTCATGCAGCCGGAGGAGCTAGGCCGCTTACTCGAGCAGCTCGTCTTTTTGGCGAGCTTCTCGCACGGCGCCATCCAGGCGGTGCGCGATGCAATCGCACGGGTACCCAGAGAGAAGGTGCTCGGAGAAATTGAGGCCATCGCAGAGCCCCTGCTAAATGCGGGCACTTACGATGAGTACAGGCGGCTTTTGGAGCTATATTCGCTCCTGGACTCTGATCTCGCGCTCAGGCTGGCAAGGCGGGCGAGCATGCACACCGATGCCGATATCTCGGAGGCCGGCCGGGATTTCCTTGAACGATTGAGGGCGACTTAGCGCCGTGTGGGGGGAAGGAGTTGAAAAGAGAGCACCTGGAGGAGATCCTGGAACGAGGGGGTTCGTTGGGGTTCCGAAAACCAACGAACGCTCCGCGTTACCTCGGATGGATACGAATGAGCAACCGAAAGTCGGACGAACGCCATCCGGCCATGCTCTCGCCAGGCGAGGAGCCGATGTTTGTCGCAGAGCAGCAACACCTGCGGACGTAGCCTTACTTCGTACTTGTTATCGATGTAAATTGTGAGATAATCGCGACTGACCGGTACGAGACCATGGAGGACTACCGAGTGTTTGAGCAGCATTACCTTGCAGACTTGGACGAGGTCGAAAGGTTCGTCGGCCAGTACGGATGCAAGTTGGCCGATATTCATTGGCTGCACGAAATTGATGCGCCCTGATCAGGCCCACCTTTCGCATCCAACGCGGCGTCTTCCTGCGAGCTAGAAGTCTGGCCGAAAATGAGATTTCTTACACTTTCCCAAGATTACGCTCGTTCGCTGAGCTACTGTATTTAGGACATCGCGCCGCCCACGCGACTATATGTGGGAGCAGGCGGGATCGCCAGGAACCTTATGTGGGACTTTTCGGCCACGCTTCTAGTGTAGACGGGCGTAGAGTCGCGGCGATATAGGTCATATAAGACGGGGCGGCGCGCGGCCAGGAGCCGATTGAAAAGGTCAAGAAAGGCGAGAAGGTCTGGACCCGCAATCCGGTGAGCGGCAAGACTGAACTGAAGCCGGTTCTGGATGTTCTCAGGCACACGGCGACGGAGTTGGTCACGATCAAGCTGACTGACGCGAAGACCGGGAAGACGGCGCAGACACTTAGCGGCACAACTGAACATCTCTTCTTCACGCCCGGTGGCAAGATGGTCGCGATGGGCGATCTGCGGGTGGGACAGCAGATCGTCAGCCGGGATGGCGAGACGCTGGTCGTGCAGGCGGAGAAGAGCCGGCACGTTGAAGAAGGCATCTCCGTCTATAATCTTACTGTCGAGGGTGACCACACCTACTTCGTCGGGGCCGCCGATGGCGGGGAGTGGGTGCATAACGGCTGCTTCACAGCTGCCGAAGAGTCTATCGCGAATTATCTGCGTGATCTGGGGCGAACTGTGTCAAAGAATCCTTTGGAGGGGATGCCGGGGGCGGGAAGACAGGCAGACGCCTACGTTGACGGCGTACTGCACGAATTCAAGACGCTTGATCCCGGCGCAGCTTCTGGCAGGATCAAGAACGTGGTGAGTGAATCGCTCAAGGGCGGAGGGCAGGCACGTAACCTAATCATTGATGCGCGTGGTTCAGGGCTTTCCCTCCCCGAGGCGCAACGCGGAATACGCAGAGCGTTGGGAGCGGCCCCGGGCAAACTTGACCGTATTACCATTATTGGAGACGATTATTTCTGGGGCGCGGGGCCGTAGTAGGGGCGATCGATGGCAGATGACTTCAACATTCTTATCAGGAATTGCGACGAGATCGAGCGCGTGGCTTTGGCGATAGGCGAGTTTCTCGGACACCCACTCCCGAGGATGACTTCCGTTGAATGGAAGTTATACAAAACGCGGAGTGTCGGATTTGAGATTAGCGTCTTTGAAGCCGATGACTTTGAAAACGATGCGGGTATCGAGTTTGAAAAATACCCTCTCATGGTTGGTGTCGATGGGTTATCCATTATGACTCCAGTCGAGCATTTTGACGAGTGGTTTCGCCTCTTTTCACTGACGTTAGCCAGTATCATTTCTCGAAAGTTAGAATGCGAGTGCCTGTTGGTGAAGAATTTCTGCCACGTCGTTGCGTCGTTTCCTGCTTCGGCGTCTGGCGAGCAGCGCAACCCTGCGCCTAAAGCGGGCGGATAGGACGCCATTTGCAGCCGTCGCTGAGGGTGAGCCGATGAAGATACGTTTCGGTCCCGGGGCGGCGAAGAGTGAAGAGGACCTTGCCGGGACGATCGCGCTCGAGCCCCAGCGAGCTTGGGCCTGCCTCGGTTCGGATTCGAACTCCGAGGGGGCCGATCTGGAGTCCGAGCATGCTCTTGGGCAATACATTCACGAAGTAAGGTGATGCGAAACTCGCGATCATTTGACGAGAACATAGGGCCGGCTGGTACGCGGCTGAGAAGCGAATAGCTAACGGCAGCCCAGCGGACCCTGGACTCTGTCCACACTGCCACGAGGCCAAGCTCCGGCATTTTATAAAGCGGTCGGGCGGAACGGCTCACGATGGCTTCTGGATGTGGTGCCCGGCCTGCCTGCGATATTCACACTCGAGCTGCCGGGCTCCGGCTTGGTGGCAGGATGTGCCAACTGGGCCTCTCAGCCGCAATCCCGAGTGGCTGGAGGAGCATTGGGATGCGATTGAGCCCCTCCTGAAGGCTGCAGGCGACATCCCATAAGGAGCTCGTGCTTCGCAATCTCCCGGCAGTCTCTACGGCGACAGCGTATGATCGCGAAGACGGGCTCAATAAGAGCATAGAGTGTCTCTGGGGTCTGGCAGGCGCGCGGCATAAACGGATCGCTCGCCGTCCGCTGACCGATGTGATTGGCGACCGCCTGGACATGACCGGGACGCCGCAGAGCCGGTTCTACGACTTCGACGCCGCTGGCAATACACGAGCGCTCTTGGACCAGAATGGCTCTGGACTGAGCCGGGGCGCCTACGCTGCGTGGGGCAGCACTTATGGCTACTCGCCCGGCACTCCGTTTGGATGGATGGGCGAGTGGGGCTGCTACACGGACAGCGAGAGCGGCCTTGTTTACATGGGCGCCCGGTATTATGCGCCGGGGTTGGGGCGGTTCATCAGCCGCGACCCCGCTGCGTTCGACTTCGGCCTCAACGGCTACGCATACCGCGGCGACGATCCGATCAACTTCTTCGACACCACCGGCTGCAGATGCGCCAGACATGGGTGACATCGGGTGGACGCGCCCGGCCGGCGCACTCGATCGCGCCACTACTTCACCCGGTGCGCGCGAATTCCCTTTGCGTTCTCGAGCGCCTCCGCCCATAGCCGGCTCCAGACGGCGTGATCGGTAAGCTCCGTTTCGGGGCGCTCCCGGCTGCGCGCCACAAAATCGGGATGGAACGGCCGGCCGGTCGGGGTTCCGGTCTGCTGGTACCGCAGATCGATACTCCATCGCACGACGTTGGATAGATTGGGAGTCGAGCGGTGCGGAGTATGCCGGTGCATGAATACAATGCCCCCCTTGCGAACAGGGACCGCCCGCGGTGTAATGTCGGGCAGCAGATCGGGCCGGATGGTGGTGCCGCTCTCCGCCTGGTGCTCCAAAAAGCCGCGCTTCCAGGCGCCCGGCATCACCTCCATGCAGCCGTTTTCGACGGTGGCGTCGACTAACGGCATCCAGCAGGTGATAATATCGGAGTTGTCGGCCTCTTCCCACGTTACCCCGGCGTCCTGGTGCCACGGGACATTGTAAAAGCCGACGCCGGCCGAGCTGACCGCCGCTGGCGGCTTGGCCCGGATATGCTGGATCGGGCTGCAGGTAATTTCCGGTCCAATCAGCGACTCGATGGCGTCCAAGAGGCGCGGGTTTCGCAAGAAGGCGAAGCTCGCCGGCCCTCGCATCTCCATAATGTCCATGCCGCGTGCGATCTCGGGCGCCTGCTCATACAGCAGCGCGAACCGGTGGTCGAATGGAGCTTCTTCGTGCAGCGCCGTGATCTTTCCCTCCGATTGCAGCGCCCGCGCCCGCCCGTCAATCCAATCTTCGTACTCCTGGATCACTGGCTGCAGATCCTCGGCGCAGAGCACGTCCTCCGCCACCAGAACTCCCTCTTCACGAAATTGTTGGACCTGATCCTGGGTTAATGACATGGTGATCTCCTTGAGTTCAGGCGCGCGTAGGTCTTAGGTATTGGGTGTTCGGGCCGTCCTTCGTCCTTCGTCCTTCGTCCTTTTCAGATCGTTCTCCCCAACCGGGCGCCCTGGAAAGTCGCTTCCTCTACGGTCTGGGGGATGTTGGCGTCGCCGATGACGTGCAGATCGGGCACGCGACCCCGGAGTTCCCCCGCCAGCGCGTTAACCGGGCTGGAACCGACCACTGTAACCAGTGTATCCGGTCCCGAGATGACCCGTTCGTCCCCGGTCTGAATCTCGCGCAGGACGACCTCGTTCCCACTCCATCCTACGACCTCGAGGCCCGGCCAGAACCGGACCGCCTGCTTTTTAAGATGGCTCAGCATCTCATCCAGCAGCATCCCCTCAATCCGAGGTCCAATCGAAGCAAAGGGAGTTACAAACTCGACCTTGATCCCACGGCACGAGAGATAGTCGGCGGCCACAATCGCCCGGTTGAACCCCTCCCGGTCGAGCACCACCGCATGGCGCCCGATCGCGGCTCCCGCCGTCACATCGTGAACCGTCAGCGCGCCGGGAGCGCCGGGAATCTCCGCGCGCTCCGGCTGAGAACCGGTTGCAATCACGACAACATCAGGATCGAGGCTGATGATCGCGTCAGCGGTCGCTTCGGTATTCAGCTTCAATTCAAAATGGCCTTTGCGGGACTGCCGATCATAAAACTCCGCGACCCGGATGAACGGCTGCCGCAGTGGCGAGGCGGCTGCCGTCCACGCCTGACCCCCTACCCGATCCTCTTTCTCCAGCACGATCACCTGGTGGCCGCGGGCTGCCGCCGTCAGCGCCATCTCCATCCCGGCCGGCCCCGCGCCGACGACCACGATCCGCTTCTTCGGATCAGCGGGTGGAGTCTGCGACCAGGCGAGCTCCCGGCTGGTGAGAGGATTGTAGACGCACGGCATCCGGTCCATTTTGCTATGGCAGAGGAGACAGCGAGTGCAGAACCGGATGTCGTCGAGCCGGTTCTCGAATACCTTGCGAGTGAAGTGCGGATCGGCGATATGGGTCTTGGTCATGCAAACGATGTCGGTCGCGCCCTCTCGAATCGCCTCTTCGGCCATCTCGGGGGTGGCGATGCGGCCGGCGTGCATCACGGGCAGCCGGGTGGCGCTCTTTGTTTCGCGAACGAGCGAGATCCACTCCCCTTCTGGCCGCGGGGCCGGACCGTGGTGAAAGCGGCCATCACCGCCGGTGAAATTGAAATAGTCCACCAAACGATCCTGATCGAGCCGGCGGACGACCTCCTGGTAGTCGAGGGTGTCCATTCCCCGCTGCTCCATGTCGTCCAGCTTCAGACGCACCCCCAGCGGAAGATCCGGACCGATCGCGGCCCGCATTGCCCGGAGCGTTTCGATCAGGAACCGCGTCCGGTTCTCGAGCGAACCACCGTATTCATCGTCACGGTTGTTCCAGAGCGGGTTCAACATCTGGGCGTGCAAAAAGCTCTCGTGCGAGTGAAGCTCGAGGCCGTCTACCCCACCGGCGGCGGCGCGTCCGGCCGCAGCGCCGAACGCGCCGATCAACTCATGCAGTTCTTCGATAGAAGGGATATGGCGTGAAGGACCGCGATACAATGGGCCAATTCCTGCGGCATGTGGCGCCGACCGGGCGATGGGAGGTCCCGGAAGCGGGCGAAAGCCGGGATGGCACAATTGGGCGAAGACACGGGTACCATGTTTGCGACAGGCCTTCGCGAGGCGCTCATAGCGGGGTATGATCCGGTCGTCCAGGTTCTCCATCCAGCCCGAACCGGGCATGGGCGACGTCGCGCCAATGACGAAGAGACCAACGCCGCCTTTCGACCGCTCCTCGGCGTATGCGACAAACTCGTCGCCTGGCAGCCCGCCATCTACCCACCAGCCGGCAAAATGCCCGCTAATGGCGATGCGATTGAGAAGTGTGACTCCCGGTCCCGCCGGCGCGGGGATCGTTACAGGCTCAAATACTCGTGGAAAATGACGATGGAATCCGGTTACAGCCATTTTGTAAGGGTATCAGGTTTTGGGTATTGGGCGCGGGGCGCGAGGTGTGCGGTTCTCTTGATTCATCCTTCGTCCTCCGTCCCCCGTCCTCCGTCCTCCGTCTGTTATCCTTCCCGCCGTGTAAACGCCCGCATCCCTTCCGGCAGCGTCACGCCGGCGGTCAGCATCGCGTCGTTCCAGAGGAGGAGACGGACGGCTCGCTTTCGGAGTTTTTCGCGGCCGGATCCGAGAGCGGAGACTAAGAAGTGCTTCCCTTCCGTGCTCTCCATCACCCAGTAAGCGCAGCGAGCCTCGTCGCCGGCCATTAACGAAGCGTTGAACGCCCAGGGCCGCAGCACGAACGCCAGCCAGAGAGCAGCGACGCCTAGAAACACGGCCATGATATAAAAGAGAACACCCCGGCTGAATTGACTGAGCCAGTTTTCTGAGACGAGCAGCGTAACGATAATGGCGGCGCTCACCCAAATCGGCGCCAGCAACTCCTGCCATTCGGTGGCGTATAGCCGGAAAAGGAGGCTTAGGAGTCGTTCTCCGGGGTGGTGATCCCGCACCTCGCGCCAGGCGCCGCGACGCCAGAGGTCACGCCAACTGATCGCGTTCATCAGCGCCGGCGCGCGTTCGGGCGGAGGGCTGACCGGTGTCGAGAACCGGAGGCCATTGTGAAGCAGCCGCTCCACCAGAGAATCGAAGGTTCCCAAAGGACCTCCGCCGCCCGGTTCCGGCGGAATACCCCAGGTGTCTTCGAACGTGCGAGCGAGAGGAATCACCTCTGCCTGGCCCTGATCGATGCTGAAAGCCACGTACGAGGCGGCCTTTACGGCAATGTCGGGATGCGTCCCATCCGATATGTCGCCGCGCAGAATCTGGACTTTTCGGCCCGTCGATATCCCTGGTGTGTCGGCGGCGCCTGCAAAATTGCCGGTTCGAACCCGCTCCACGAACTCGGCTTCGGAGAGCCGCTCGGGGATGATTAAGAGCCCACGCAAAGCCACAAACGCGACGATGACTCGCGCTAAGAAGGTGACGTGCCAGAAGATAAGAATCGCGAAGAAAACAGCCGCCGAAAGCGCGTAACAAAGCCGGAGCGTCAGCTTTAGATTGCGCCGTGTCCATGACGCAGACCGGCCGCCGCGCTCGGGTTCAGGTTGATCGACGTGCTGAGGCA
>Ga0307373_10009167_pt1 | contig 14869 bp, 16 predicted proteins | sample OX2MG_FD_202534 | JGI IMG/M metagenome (GOLD analysis project Ga0307373, IMG submission 202534) | Soil microbial communities from Risofladan, Vaasa, Finland - OX-2 | ecosystem: Environmental > Terrestrial > Soil > Coastal area > Acid sulfate soil | place: Finland: Risofladan, Vaasa | collected... | reverse complement strand
GTTCCCGCAGATGAGCGCCGGGATGAGCTTCCACGACGGGATCGCAATCGGGAAGTTCCACGGTGTGATCGCGCCGACGACGCCGATGGGCTGGCGGATGCTCATGTTCCACTTGTTCTGGAGCTCCGACGGCGTCGTCTGGCCGAAGAGGCGCCTGCCCTCGCCGGCCATGTAGTACGTGATGTCGATCGCTTCCTGGACGTCGCCGCCCGCCTCGGCCTTCACCTTCCCCATCTCGTGCGTCATGAGGTCGGTGAGCGCGGCCTTCTCCTGCTCGAGGAGCCGCGCGAGCCGGAAGAGGATCTCGCCGCGCTTCGGCGCGGGGACGAGCCGCCACTCGGCGAACGCCTCCTTCGCCTTCGCGACCGCGCGATCCACCTCGTCCACGCCCTGCAGCGGGAAGACGCCGATCGTCTCGCCGTCAGCCGGGCTCGTGCTTTCGAAAGTCTGTGTCGTCATCGCCATGCGGCGAGACTAGCCGCGCCGCCTACTCGGGCGCGTTGGTGTCCGCGGGCCCGTCGGTGTTGGGGAAGCGCCCGGGATGCGCGCGGCGCCGGTCGCGGGTGATGCGCCGGTTCTTCGTCTCCTGCGTGACGTCCTCGGCGGCGCGGCGGTCCGGGCCGTCGCGGCGCTCGACGATCACCTCGACGTTCGGGTTGTCCTCGTAGTAGTCGACCATCTTGTCGTAGAGGTCGTCGACGAGCTCGCGTGGGATGACGCAATAGATCACGTCGCAAAGTGTAAGACGTGGTGTCTAGAGCCGCGCGATCGCGGGGACCAGGCGGCCCTCGTCCTCGACGTGCGCGTTCCACTCCCTGAAGGCCGGCTCGAGCTCGTCGACCTCGTGGCCGCGCCGCTCGAGCCTGATCGGCTGGCCGGAGTCGGGGCTCACGCGGTACTGGTACCACGAGAGATCCCAGGCGACCGTAACGGCGAGCTCGCCGGTCGTTCCGGAGAGCGGGACGATGCTCGCCTGCGGCGCGCCGAGGCTCTTCACGATGCCGCCGACGGTGCGCCGGTACGCGCTCCCGTTGAAGATGTCGGCCGCCTCCAGCAGCGCGACCTCCTCGTCCGAGAGGCGGCGCAGGATCGGCTCCTGCTGCGCTAGCGGCGCACCGTCGTTGCTGCGCCCACCGCCAAAGCGACCGCCGAGCATGCGCCTGCGCCGGCGCTCGACGCTGATGGTCGGCGTCGTCGGCGAGCCCTCCTTCACCCAGCCGGCATCGAGCGCGACCTCGTGGCAGAGCGGGCAGACGTCGACGAGCTCCGCGCCCGGACCCGGCGAGAACCGCACGGTGCGCTCGCCGAGCAGCAACGTCCGCTCGCACACCGCGCAGGCGCGCGTGGTGGAGATCTTCGTCACGCGCATGCCGCAACTGTAGATGGTTGCGCAGCCTCCCGGCCTCCCGCTAGTGTCTCTTACATGTGTAATTCACATGTAGTGGTATGAGAGGGCGTGGCCCGCGCAACCGGCGGCACCACCACGGGCACTGGAGCGTCCACGCCCGCGTCGAGCGCTTCGCCGAGCCGGCACTGCTCCTGCTTCTCCGCGAGCGGTCGGCGCACGGCTACGACCTCCTCGAGCACCTGCCCGAGCTGACCGGCGAGCAGCGCGTCGAGATGGGGAACCTCTACCGGCTGCTGCGCGCGCTCGAGGAGGAGGGTCTCGTCTCGTCGGAATGGGACGCGTCCTCCCCCGGTCCCGCGAAGCGCCGCTATGCGCTCACTCCCACCGGGGCGCGGCTCCTCGACCAGTGGGCCGAGGCGTTGCGCCGCTCGCAGGAGCGCACGTCCGAGTTTCTCAAGCGGTACGAGGCTGGAAGCGTCGTCGGCGAAGCCGCCGACGCCCGGCCGGAGAACGGGGAGAGGAGGTGAACATGCATCACAGACACCAGCACCATGGCCGGGGACACGGCCCGCGCGGACTCCTCCGCGGCGGCTTCCCCGGCAGGCACGAGCTGATCGAGCGCCTGGAGAACCACCAGCGCGACCTCGAGCAGCAGCTCGCCGACATCGCCGACGTGCTCGCGCATCTGCGCGACCGCGGCGACGAAACGCAGCCTCAGCCGAGCTGATCCGAGCGCGTAGCGGCGGGCTGGGTGAGCTCAGCCCGCCAGAGCGCTCGCGTAGAACTCCGCGATCTCAGACCGCGGCTCCGCTGCGCTACGAAAGTTCCTCGGCTCAGACCGACACGAACAAACGTGCGACCCCGCGCCCACAGGTCCACCGGACCGACTGACTCGAACGTTGGATCCGCGCGAGGTTCGCCACCTCGCACGAGTCACGCCCCGTCCCGTCGGCAGCGCAACGATGCGATTCTCGGAGCGACCCCTCGCTTGGCTAACTGAGGGTCATAGGAACCGAACGGGACCCTCACACCGGCTGGACCAGATAACGGGGGGCCGGACACATCCACTAAACGTATACGTCAGTACGGATATTGAGACTGGGGCGGCTGTTAGAACCGCCGCCCGCGCTGACCTTCAACCCCCGCGGAAGAGATCGACGAATTCCACAATGAAAAGCGCCGCCATGAACGCAAGAAAGATGACAACGAGCGCGGTGGGTGAGGAGCCGATCACAGCGAGCGCGATGAGAACCGCGGACACGACACAGATCTCCAGCACATACCTTGTAGCCATCCGTGGAGGTTCGTAACTAGCCACGCTTTCTCCGTTGGAGGCACCTTCCAGCCGTCGCAACTCATGCAAGGCGATTGTAAGAACGATCAGAGCGACGACCGACAAGCAGAGGAGCCCGACAGACCACCAGTCACGGAGGCGAGTCGAGACGAGCACGGCAGCGATAACCCCAAAAACGCTTGCCCCCACCCGGAGTCTCGCCAGTGTCCGTGCCAACATCGCTCCTCATCCTCCGACCGGACCCCGCGGGCCAACCGGGCCCCGACGGTGCCGATGATGACCGTGGACCGCGTCATAGACTAACCGGCCTCCCTCCCCAACGGCGAACGCGCCGAGAGCAGGCCCCTCAATTGCGACCGCAACGCACAGGACGCCGAGCGCTATCCCGATGCCCGCTTCTGACGTTGCCGCAGCCGCAGCAAGACACATTCTGCCGTGGGACCGGTGTCCGACACCGCCTAGTTGAGCTCCGCGTTCGTCAAGTCCCATCTGTGCCAATTGTGCAACATCTGTCGCCTGACGGTAACCGCGCGTAGCGGTGGTCGTACGGTGGCTGGGTGGGTCGGCCGCTCCGCATGTACGCACGAGGCGTCTATCACGTCGCCGGCCATGCCAGCGATGACCGCAGTTTGTTCATCGACGACATCGACCGGCGCTTCTTCCTCGACCACCTCGCGGAGACCGTCGCCCTGCTTGGCCTCCGTGTCATCTCGTACGTATTGATGACGAACCATCACCACCTGCTGATCGACACCCCGGATGGCCGAATCGCGAGCGCCTTGCACCGACTTCACGGCGGCTACGCGCGCGAGCACAACATCCGCCACCGCCGCACCGCGCACCTCTTCTGCGCGCACCCGCTGGCTCGCCGGATCGAGGACAACGACGACCTCAAATGGACTGACCGCTACCTCGCCAGGAACCCGGTCGAAGCAGGACTAGTCCCCGATCCGTTCGACTGGTTCTGGAGCAGCGCTCGAACGCACGCCGGACTCGCGGAGCCTCCTCTCCCTCTCCACGACGCCCCCCTTCGCGGCGCCTACGAGAACTCGCCTCACTGGCGCGACCGCTACCGCGCCTATGTGGCAGGGAGTACGAGACCGCGACTGACTACATGCGCGAGGGATCAGTCCGCCAGGGCGCTCGCGTAGAACTCCGCGATCGCCGCCGTGAACTCGTGGCGGCTGTCCTCCCAGGCGTAGAACATGTGACCGCCGTCGAAGTGCTGGACGGTCAAACGGCCGGCGGACTCCGGGGCGAGCCGCATGAGATTCCGGAGCCGGTCGGTCGTGTAGTACGGCGTCACCATGTCGAAACGGCCGTGGCAGATGAAGGCGCGCATGTGCGGGTTGAGCGCCATGCCGTAACGGAAGCTGTCGGTCGCGCCGTCCGGCGGCTCGAAGAAGTGCTTCTTCGAGTCCTCCTTCCACGCCTGGTTCACCTCGTGGCTGAGGAGCCGGTAGTCGCGGTCGGTCTCGACGCCGATCTCCGAGCGGAGGTGCTTGTTGATCGCCACGGTGTACGCCGCCGAGATCCCGGCGAGCGTCGCGTCGGGCGCCTCGTGGCCGGTCCTATCCGGGAACGGATCGGTCGTCGTGATCGTCGCGTCGTAGAAGCCGACGACCTTCCGCACGTCGCGGAGGAGCTCACGCGCGAAAACCTCTTGACCAACGCGCCCTTCGGCACGCGTGACGAAGTCGAGCGGCAGGCCGAGGAAGTCGGCGAGCCGCGAGAGGATCCGCTCGCGCTCGCCCGTGTCGAGGGACGCGCCGAGAACGAGGAACTTCGAGTAGTCACCGGCGGCGAACTCCTCCGCGGCCACGCGCACCTCGTCGAGCGAAGAACCGGCGGGAAGCGCGCGACCTCGGCCGTGGTGGGCCGCGGCGCCGGCCATCGTCGGGAGGACGTCGACCCACTGCACGACGCCGTAGTCGTTCATGTCGAGACCGCCGAGCTCGAGCGCCGGCGAGATGAGGATCGCGCCGTTGAGCCCGATGCCGGCATCCTCCTGCAGCATCCGCACGAGCCGGCCGACGCGATAGCCGCCGTAGCTCTCGCCCGCGATGAAGACCGGCGATCCCCAGCGGCCGTTCTCGGACAGCCAGCGCGTCATGAACTCGCAGAGGGACTCGAGGTCGCGCTTCGGGCCGAAGTACTCGTCCTCCGGCTTTTTCGCGTCGCCGTCCTTCTTCTCGTCCTGCTTCACGTCGTCCTCGACGATGCGGCTGAAGCCCGTGCCGACCGGGTCGACGAACACGACGTCGGTGAACGCGAGCCACGACGACTCGTTCTCGACGAGCTTCGGCGGCAGCGGCGGCAGCGTCCCGTCGGCGGGGAAGTCGACGCGCTGCGGTCCGACCGCGCCCATGTGGAGGTACGCCGACGAAGCGCCCGGCCCGCCGTTGAAGACGAACGAGACGGGGCGCGTCTTGTCGCCGCCGTCCGCGACGTACGAGACGGAGAAGATCTCGGCGGACGGCTTCTCCTTCTTGCGGAGGACGTAGAACTTCGCGGTCGCCGTGTAGTCGACCGGCTCGGAGCCGCCGTTCCAGCTGCCCTTCGTCTCGGCGCCCGCAGGCGCCTCGTAGTCCTTCTTGGGCTCGGCCTCTTCCGCCATGGTCAGGACGCTATCGAAAGGCCGGTACCTGGTACCGCGACACCGACACGGCCGCGAAGTCGTGACGCTTCTGTGCGGTACCAGGTACCTGCCTCTATACCTTCGTTTCGTCTCGCTCTCGCCGAGTCTGCTCGATGATCTTCTGCGCGACGTGCGCGGGGACTTCCTCGTAGCGGAGGAAGTGCATCGAGTAGTCGCCGCGGCCGCCGGTCATCGAAGTCAGCGCTTGGGCGTACGTGAGGATCTCGGCCATCGGCACCTCGGCCTTGATCGTCGTCATCCCGCCTGCCGGCTCCATCCCCTGCAGCCGGCCGCGCCGCGAGTTGAGGTCGCCGTTCACGGCGCCGACCGTCTCGTCGGGCGCTGTCACGTCGAGCGCCATGATCGGCTCGAGGAGGACGGGATCGGCCTTGTGGTACGCCTCCTTGAACGCCAACGAGCCGGCGATCTTGAATGCCATCTCCGAGGAGTCGACGTTGTGCTCCATCCCGTCGATGAGACTGACGCGGACGCCCTGGATCGGCGCGCCGGCGAGGTCGCCGTGCTCCATCGCCTCGCGCACGCCCTTGTCGACCGCCGGGCGGAAGCCGTGCGAGATGACGCCGCCGACGATCTTGTCGACAAACTCGTAGCCCAGCTCGCCGTTCTCGGCGGGCAGCGGCTCGATGAGGATCTCGCAGTCGCCGAACTGCCCGCGGCCGCCGGTCTGCTTCTTGTAGCGGTGCCGCGCGCGCGCCTCCTGCCGGATCGTCTCCTTGTACGGAACGCGCGGCGGGTGGAGCTCGACGTCCACGTGGAACCGCGTCCGGAGCCGGTCGACCGCGACCTCGACCTGCATCTGTGAAAGCCCGGACAGGAGCTGCTCGCCGGTCTGCGGGTCGCGCCGCATGATCAGCGTCGGATCCTCATCGCTCAGGCGACGCAGGCCGGCCGCCATCTTCTCCTCGTCGCCCTTCGCCTTCGGCGTGATCGCGAAGCTCATGACCGGCTCGGGGAAGTCGATGTGCGGCGGCTCGATGGGAACCTCGTGGTCGACGAGCACGTCGCCGGTGACGACGTCCTTGAGCTTGGCGACGGCGCCGAGGTCGCCGATCCCGAGCGCGTCTACCGGCTCCGAGTCCTTCCCCTGCAGGAGGAGCACCTGCCCGAGCCGCTCCTTCGCGTGCGTGCGCGGGTCGACGAGCGTCGTGTCGCCCGACACCGGGCCGGCGAGCACACGGAAGAGGCTGATGCGGCCCGTGAACGGGTCGGCGATCGTCTTGAAGATGAAGACGCTCTGCTTCGCGTCGCCGAACTCGATCGTTGTCCCCTTGCGCGCCGGCGACGGGACGCCTTCGACGAGCAGGTCGAGGAGCGCGGTCGTGCCGAGGTTCTTCGAGGCGACGCCGCAGGCGACGGGATAGAGCTCGTCGCGCGTCACGGCGGCCTTGAGAGCGTGCGCGACCGCCTCGGCCTCGAGCTCCTCTCCCTCGAGGTAGCGCGCCATCAGATCCTCGTCCGTCTCGACGACGGCGTCGAGGAGCTTCTCGCGGTGCTCCTGCACGACGCCGGCCATGTCCTCGGGAATCGGCTGCGGGCCACCCTCGCGGCCGCCCGACGGATCCATGTACGCGCACATGTGGAGGAGATCGACGACGCCGGTGAGCTCGTGCTCGGCGCCGATCGGCAGCTGGATGGCGACGCAGCGGTCGGAGAGCTGCGCGCGCGCGGCCTCGAGCACGCGGTAGAAGTCGGCGCGCTCACGGTCGAGCATGTTGACGAAGACGACGCGCGAGAGCTCGTACTCCTCGGCGCGGCTCCACACGCGGCTCGTGTTGACCTCGACGCCCATGACGCCGCTCAGCACGACGACGACGCCCTCGACGACCCGCAGCGCCGCGTACGTGTCGGCCTGGAAGCCGGCGTCGCCGGGCGTGTCGACGAGGTTGATCTTCCGGTCATGCCACTCGAGGTGGCAGAGCGAGCCGGAGAGGGACATGCTCCGCTTCTGCTCGTGCTCGTCCCAGTCGGAGACGGTCGTCCCCTGCTCGATCGTCCCGAGCCGGTTCGTCTTTCCCGCCTGGAAGAGCAGTGCCTCGACGAGCGAGGTCTTCCCGACGCCGCGGTGGCCGGCGACGGCGATGTTCCGGATCTTGGCGGGCTCGGTGGCAGCCATACGGCGCGTCCTCCTGGTCGGTTCCGGCCCGCATCGTATCCCGCGCGGGATGCGCGGTCAGCCGAGCGCGCCGGCCGAGGCGAGGTGCGCCTTCAGGCGAAGGACCGCTTTCGTGTGGAGCTGGGAGACCCGTGACTCGGTGACGCTCAACACCTCCCCGATCTCGCGGAGAGTCAGCTCCTCGTAGTAGTAGAGCGTCACGACGAGCTTCTCGCGCTCCGGCAGGAGGGCGATCGCCTCGGCGAGCGTCTCCTTCTGCTCGGTGACGGAGAGCGAGCTCTGCGGGTCGGGCGCCCTTTCGTCCTCGATCGTGTCGATGAGCGCGACCTGGTCACCGTCGCTGCCGGACACGGTCCACAGTTCGTCGAGCGCGGCGATGGAAGAGCGTGCGATGTCGCCGAGGCTCTCCTCGAGCTCGTCGGTGCTGATGCCGAGCTTCGCCGCGATCTCCTCGTCGGTCGGCGCGCGCTCGAGCTTCTTCTCGAGCTCGGCGATGGCCCGCTCGATGTCGCGCGCGCGGGCACGGACGGAGCGCGGCACCCAGTCCATGGCGCGCAGCTCGTCGATGATCTGTCCCTTGATCCGGGCCATCGCGTACGTCTCGAACTTGATCTCCCGTGTCGGGTCGAAGCGCTCGATCGCGCCCATCAGGCCGAGGAGCCCGTAGGAGACGAGATCTCCCTCGTCGACGTGTGCGGGCAGGCCGGAGCCCAGCCGCCCGGCGACGTACTTGACGAGCGGCGCGTAGGTCAGGATCAGCCGATCGCGGAGCTTCTGGTCACCGGTGCGGCGATAGTCGAGCCACAGAGTTTGCGTCTCGTCGACCTGCGCCACGCGGAGAGAATACGGCGTCCGGTGGCGGTCTCCTCACCTTCGGCGGCGAAAAGCTGCGCGGGAGACGCTCGCGAGCCAGAGCGCGACCGCCGCGGCGGCGGCTCCGACGAGCAGATGCGGCGCGCCCGTGCCGCTCGCGAAGGCGTATGCGGAGACGGCCGCGAGCGCTGCGGTGAGGACGGCGAAGAGCGCGGTCATGGCCATCCCGCGACCATAGACGCGGAATACACTGGACCCGTCACAGGGGCGTAGCTCAGTTGGTAGAGCGGCGGTCTCCAAAACCGTAGGTCGCAGGTTCGAATCCTGTCGCCCCTGTAGCGCGGGGGGGGAACCGTGTTTCCCCCGCGGGCCCCCTTCTTCAGCTTCGGGTCCGACAGAGCTACGCCGCGCCCGCGCATGTCGGGCGCGGCGGCGTTCGGGCCGAAAGGCGGGAGGCCCCTTGATGGGGCCTCCCGGACGAACGTGGACTTCTCGGACGTGCTCTAGTTGCCGATGCAGATGAAGCCGATCACGTCGTTCTTCGCCGCCGCGCCCTGGGTCGTGAGCGTGAAGGTCGTGGCACTCGTTGGCTTGAGTATTGCCTTGTTGTCGGCGGTCGTGTAGTCGGTGATGGTGCAGATTTCGTTCGTTCTTCCTTCGCAAGGCTGATTTCCTCCTATGTTTCGCGTTCTAAACGGCCTCGAGCGCGAGCTGGCGAAAGTCGCCGAGACCGGAGACACCGACGCCGACGAGGCGCAAGGCTCCCGGGCGGTCGCGGAGGCCGCGGTCGAGGAGGTGGCACGCCAGATCGCCGATCGTCGCGACGTCGTCGATCCCGGTGTCGAGCGACGTCGAGCGGCTGCGGATCGAGAAGTCGGCGTAGCGGAGCTTCGTCGTCACCGTGCGCGCGACCTGGTTGCGGCGCTGCAGCGCCTCCGCCACCTCGGCGGCCATACCGCGCAGCTCGTCGTGGAGGCGCTCACGGTCGGAGATGTCGCGCTCGAACGTGTTCTCGACGCTGATCGAGATCCGCTCGGCGCCGAGCTCGAGGCCGCGCGGGTCGATGCCCCGGGCGCGGTCGCGGAGCAGAGTTCCGACGTTGCCGGCGAGGACGCGACGAAGCTCGTCGTCGGAGAGCGCGGCGAGCTGGCCGATCGTCTCGATGCCCGCCGCGAGGAGCCGCTGCTCGGCCTTCGGCCCGACTCCGGGCAGGCGTCGCACCGCGAGCGGCGCGAGGAACGCCCTCTCCTTCCCCGCCGGGACGACGACGAGACCGCCGGGCTTGCGCGCATCGCTCGCGATCTTCGCGACGACCTTGCACGGCGCGACGCCAAGCGAGCACGTGAGGCTCGTCGCCGCGCGCACGGCCGTCCGCACGGCCTCGGCGATGCCGCGCGCGGCGAGGAAGTCCGGCACCACGTCGCCGATGTCGAGGTAGCCCTCGTCCATCCCGGTCTGCTCGACGGTCGGGACGATGCCGCGCACTGTCTCCCAGACGCTGCGCGAGTACTCGCGGTAGAGCGAGTGGCGCGGCCGGACGAAGACGGCGTGTGGGCAGCGGCGGATCGCCTCGGCGCAGCTCATCGCCGAGTGGATCCCGAACTTCCGCGCGTTGTAGTTCGCCGTCGCCACGACGCCGCGACCGCGCGGGTCGCCGCCGACGACGAGCGGCTGGGAGCGGAGCTCCGGGTTCTCGAGCTCCTCGACGGCGGCGTAGAACGCGTCGAGATCCAGGTGAGCAACGATGCCGGGAACGGCCATACGAACAAGCGTACGCCCATGGCCTGACAGGACCAGTCCGGAACCGGGTTCCGGACGTGTCCGCCGGGGACCTGGCTCGTTAGGCTCCGGGCGTGGCTGTTCTCACCTCGCAGATCGATCGCGCCGGCGACGAGTTCGCGCGGCGGCGTGCGCGGATGGACGATCTCGTCGGCGAGCTTCGAGAGCGGAGCGCGCAAGTTGCGCTCGGCGGCGGCGAGAAATCGATGGAGCGCCACACCTCGCGCGGCAAGCTGCCCGCGCGCGAGCGGATCGACCGGCTCGTCGATCCCGGCACCGCGTTCCTCGAGCTCAATGCGCTGGCCGCCTGGGATCTGTACGACGGCGGCGCGCCGAGCGCGGGCATCGTCACGGGCATCGGCGTCGTCGAGGGCCGCGAGTGCGTGATCGTCGCGAACGACGCGACCGTCAAGGGCGGCTCGTACTTCCCCCTCACGGTGAAGAAGCACCTCCGGGCGCAGGAGGTCGCGGAACAGAACCGCCTTCCGTGCCTCTACCTCGTCGACTCGGGCGGCGCCTTCCTACCTCTCCAGGCCGATGTCTTTCCCGACCGTGACCATTTCGGCCGGATCTTCTTCAACCAGGCGCAGATGTCGGCGAAGGGGATCCCGCAGATCGCGGTCGTGATGGGCTCGTGCACGGCGGGCGGCGCGTACGTCCCGGCGATGAGCGACGAGACCGTGATCGTCCGCGGGACAGGGACGATCTTCATCGGCGGGCCGCCGCTCGTGAAGGCGGCGACCGGACAGGACGTGACCGCCGAGGAGCTCGGCGGCGCGGACGTCCACGCGCGCCGCTCCGGCGTCGCCGACCACTACGCCACCTCCGACGAGCACGCGCTCGCGATCGCCCGCGGCATCGTCCGCAACCTCGACGCACCGCGCGGTGACGCGACGTGGGACGGCGCCGACCCGGAGGATCCCGCGCTCGACCCCGCCGACCTGTACGGCCTGATCCCCGAGGACTTCCGCCACCAGGTCGACCCGCGCGAGCTCATCGCACGCATCGTCGACGGCTCGCACTTCCAGGAGTTCAAGGAGCTCTACGGCGAGACGCTCGTCACCGGCTTCGCCCGCATCGAGGGCTCCCACGTCGGATTGCTCGCGAACCACGGCGTCCTCTTCGCGGAGTCCGCGCAGAAGGGCGCGCACTTCATCGAGCTCTGCTGCAAGCGGCGCATCCCGCTCGTCTTCCTCCAGAACATCACCGGCTTCATGGTCGGCACCGAGTACGAGGCCGGCGGAATCGCGCGCGACGGCGCGAAGCTCGTGATGGCGGTCGCGAACGCGCAGGTGCCGAAGTTCACCGTCGTCACGGGCGGCTCGTTCGGCGCCGGCAACTACGCGATGTGCGGGCGCGCGTACGAGCCGCGCCAGCTGTGGATGTGGCCGAACGCGCGCATCTCCGTCATGGGCGGCGAGCAGGCGGCGACCGTGCTCTCGATGGTCGGCGACGTCGACGAGGATGCGATCCGCGCGAAGTACGAGGCCGAGGGCAACCCGTACTACTCGACCGCGCGGCTCTGGGACGACGGGATCATCGACCCGCTCGACACCCGCCGCGTCCTCGCGCTCGGGCTCGCGGCCGCACGCAACGCCCCGATCCCCGACACGACCTTCGGCATCTTCCGGATGTGATCGCCCGCGTCCTCATCTGGAACCTGTTCGAGTCGAAGACGACGCTCGAGGAACTGCTCGAGCACCTTCCGATGCTGCCCGAGGGCGCGCACTGGATCTCGAACCCCGCGGCGGATCGCTTCGGCGTCTTCTCCGTCGGCGACGACCCGCCCGACCTCGGGAGCGTGCCGGACCTGATCGGCGAGGAGCCGGTCGTCGCGGAAGAGTACGACGTCGTCGAGTGAGGCGCGGCTCGTCCTGGCCCGCCGGCCTTGCGGCGACGCTCCTGTTCGCGCTCACGTTCTACGCGCTACGGCACTGGCTTGAGCAAGGCCAGCTGTCGGACGTCGGCGGCTATCACGGGTACGCGGAGTTCGTCCGCGCCGGGCACGTCCCGTACAGCCAGCAGGCGACGACGCCGCTCGCCTATCCGCCCGCCGCGCTCGTCCCGTTCCTGCTCGCCTCGTACATGAGCTGGAGCTACACGACGTCGTTCACGATCCTCATGGGACTCTGCGGCGCCGGTTGCATCGCGCTGCTCGCGACGACGCTGCGGGAGGTCGGGGCGAGCCGCGTGCGGATCTGGGCGGCGCTCCTCCTCTTCGCCGTCTCGCCGCTCGCGCTCGGCTCCCTCTTCGACACGCGCTTCGACCTCTGGCCGGCGCTGCTCGCGCTCGCCGGTCTCGCCGCTCTAGTGCGCGAGCGACCGTTCCTCAGCGGCGCGCTCCTGGGGCTCGGCTTCGCCGCGAAGCTCTGGCCGGGAGTCCTGCTCCCTCTCGCAGTCATCCACCTCTGGCGCCGCCGCGGCGGGAGCTCGGCGGGTGCAGCGGTCGCGTCGTTCGCCGTCGTGGCGGCGGCATGCTTCCTCCCCTTCGCGATCCTCGAGCCGCACGGGCTCTGGGCGAGTCTCTCCGGGCAGTTCGACCGGCCGCTGCAGATCGAGAGCCTGGGCGCGGCGGTGCTGATGGCGGCCGAGCATCTGGGGATGCGACCGATGGCCACGGTGACTTCCCACGGCGGGCAGGCCCTTGTCGGCCGCGGCGCCGGTCTCGCGGCCGACCTCTCGACAATCCTCGAGCTGCTTGCGGTCGTCGGCGTCTGGCTCGCCTACGCACGCCGGCGCGCGCCCGACAGCGAGGCAGTGCTCATCGCGGCCGCTGCGACCGTCGCCGCGCTCGTCGCCTTCGACAAGGTGCTCTCGCCGCAGTACCTCATCTGGCTCGTGCCCTTCGTTCCGCTCGTCCGGGGACTGCGCGGCGTAGCCGCGGCCGCGCTCATGCTGCTCGCCCTCACGCTGACGCAGACGTGGTTCCCGTGGAGCTACTGGAACCTCGCGACCGGCCACGAGTCGCCCTGGGTCTGGTACCTCCTCGCGCGCGACCTCGCGCTCGTGGCGCTCGCCGCCGTGCTCGCGGGGCTTCAGCCGCGGATGAGATTCCGCAGAAGGAAAAGCACGTTCGCGGGCCGCTCGGCGAGCCTCCGCATGAGGTAGCGGTACCAGTCCGGCCCGTACGGCGTCGCGACGAGCACGGCATAGCCACGGCGCACGAGTTCGAGCTGGAGCTTCGGGCGGACGCCGTAGAGCATCTGGAACTGGAACCGCTCCCGCGGGACTGCGTGCTCCTGTGTGAACGCGATCGCGTGCTCGATGAGGGTTTCGTCGTGCGTTGCGATCGCGGTGAAGCCAGCGCCGGTGAGCGCCGTTTCGAGGAGGCGGACGTAGGCCGCGTCGACGTCGCTCTTCTCCGGGTACGCGACCTCGGCCGGCTCGAGGTACGCGCCCTTTACGAGGCGGAGGTTCGGCGCGAGCGGCAGGAGCGCGGCGAGGTCGTCCTCGCTGCGGTAGAGGTACGACTGGAGGACGGTGCCGACGTTGCCGTGCCCGCCCTCGCGGAGCCGGCGGAAGATGCGGAGTGTCGGCTCGACCCGCTCCGACTCCTCCATGTCGATGCGGATGAAGTTGCCGTGCCGCGCCGCGTGCTCGACGAGCGCCGCGACGTTCCGGTGCGCGAGCTCCTCGTCGAAGGCGAGGCCGAGGTGCGTGAGCTTGAGCGCGACGTTCGTGCGCAGGCCCTCCGCGGCGATCCGGTCGAGCAGGTCGCTGTACGCGGCGACGACCGCGGCTGTCTCGGCCTCGGTCGTGACGCCCTCGCCGAGCAGCGTCGTGTTCGTGAGCAGGCCCTTGTCGTTCAGGCCGCGGAGGACGGGCACGGCGGCGTCTAGGCTCTCCCCCGCCACGAAGCGCGACGCGCCGAGTCGGAAGCCGTACCGCTGCACGAAGCGCTGCAGGCCCTTGCTGTCCGCGGCGGCGAGGAAGAGCCGGCGGGAGAGGCTCATGCGCCCCAGGCCCGAACGATCCGCTCGATCTCGCTCTGCTCCGGAGCGCTGAGCCCGCGCAACGGCGGCCGGACCTCCGGTGTGAGCGGCACGCCGCGGAGCCCGAGCGCCGTCTTCGAGGCCGCGTGGAAGGGCATCGCCTGCAACGATGCGCGCAACGCCGACGCCCGGGCACCGTTCGCCTTCGTCGGTTCGCGAACGAGCGCGACGACCGCGTCGGGGAAGCTCGAGGCGAGGCCGGAGACCGCACCGGCCGCGCCCGCCGCAAGGCCCTCCACGAGCAGGCCCTCCGCACCGACGAAGACATCCAAGCCGTCGAGGAGGTACGGCTCGAGCTTCTCCCAGGGACTGTCGGAGACCTTCATCCCGGCGAGATTCGGGATGCTCTCGCGCAGCCGCTCGACCACCGGCAGCGGAATCGCGTAGCCGCTGCGCGCCGCGAACTCGTAGAGGTAGAAGGGCAGCGGCGCGCATGCGCGTGCGGCGGCCTCGAAGTGCGCGGCGAGCTCGTCGCCGTCGAGTGGGAAGTACGGCGGCGCGATCACCGCGACGGCGTCGGCACCGGCCTCGGCCGCGTGCTCGGCAAGCGCGACCGTGTCGGCGGTCGTCTGCGCGCCGCAATGCACGGCGACCTGCAGCCGTCCGCGTCCCGCCTCGACGAACGCGGCGGCGATCTCCTTCCGCTCGTCCCGGGAGAAGAGCACACCCTCGCCGGTCGTACCGAGCGGGAGCACCCCGTCGACGCCGTGCGCGATGAGGAAGTCGACGTACGGGCCAACCGCCGCGGCATCGAAGGCGCCGCCCTGGAGCGGCGTGACTGCAGCGGCGACGGCTCCCTTCAGCATCGCCGCCACTCTAAGCTCCTGACGCGATGACCACGCGCTGACTGGGCGTGATGGGCGAGTGCGAT
>Ga0307373_10009165_pt1 | contig 14870 bp, 13 predicted proteins | sample OX2MG_FD_202534 | JGI IMG/M metagenome (GOLD analysis project Ga0307373, IMG submission 202534) | Soil microbial communities from Risofladan, Vaasa, Finland - OX-2 | ecosystem: Environmental > Terrestrial > Soil > Coastal area > Acid sulfate soil | place: Finland: Risofladan, Vaasa | collected... | reverse complement strand
GCGGGGCAGACGCGGTATGTCCGGCTGGACGTTGGTTTCGGTTGGGTTGTCCCCTCCGTCCATCTCGAACTCGTCCCCGATGCCGAGGGCGAGAAGGACATCAGCGCGCTGCACTATACGGGCCAAATAGGATCGGCCGCGCTACAGCAGCCCTAGGCTCTTGAAGCTCGCGTGCTTGCCGCGGCCGATGACGACGTGGTCGTGCAGCGTGATGCCGACGGCGGCAATCGCCTTGGCGACGGTGCGCGTCATCTCGATGTCGCCGGGCGACGGCGTCTGGTCGCTCGAAGGATGGTTGTGCACTTCCTTGTCGCTGACGTAATGCCGCCTTGACCCCACTCCGGTCGGCCACGAGTGGCAGCTATGGGGCAGTCGAAAGGCCGGCTGCATGTGGGTTTTCAAAAGGCTCGCCCGCCACACATGCGCCGCTTCGTGCGATCACATTTTCGGCCAGCGCGCGTCGTTTTTTCGCTGTATGACGCAGCGAAAGTGAGCTTGGCGCTCGCCAGTGATGGCCATCCCGTAGACGATTTCCGCCATCGTCAACGCTGTTTTTTTGTCTTTCGCGTCATCCGTCGCGCGGCGTCCAAGCGACCCGACGGACGCTTGCAAGATGTGTCCGACAGCCGTTCGACGACGCGATTCGTGCTGTTCGCGCACCGGCAGCATCGCGGGGATCGGCGTTCTCGCCGCCCCCAGTCGAGGCCGATCGTTCGGCTCCCGCGGCCTTCCGTGGGAGCATTTCGGCTATTTACGGCCATCTCGGTCTATCGTCGTATAGCGTAGTGGATCGTAGAATTGGCGGTGCGCAGCAGAAGAAGAAAGTGACAGCAAGATAAAGCGAACTGCGTTCGCGCGCCATTCTGGCGCAAGTATTTGTTTGCACATCGTTTTTTAGGGAGACACCGCCACTCCCTTTGAGTAATTAGGGAGACTTTGCGCTTCTCCACCGGTCTTTTTTTCAGGCGTTCCAAGCATCTACCAGGGAGATACTTGCCGTCACCCGCTCATTTGCCCAATTTTGCTGATCATGGCACAGGACGGAGATCACTTCGAGCCTCGGCTGGGACGCTCGCGCCGTGACACGGTTCGCGCCCCGACGACGCTGCGCACGGCGCTGATGGGCCGCGTCGCCCGTGCTGGCGGCAATCCGCGCCGACTGCCGAGCGCCGTGCCCGGTGCTTCGGCGCAGCGGGCGCCGTCATCCTCGCCGGGCCGGTTCAATGCGCGCGGCAGAGGGGCGAAGATCGTCGCTGGCTTCCCGCGCGGTTCGGGCTGGTCGTTCGATCGGCAGTCCGGGGCGCGCGTGCGGCCCCGCCGCGTGACGGTGAAGGTCCGCATCGTCAAGGCCACCGGAAAGGCCGGCGGGGTGCAGGCCCATCTGCGCTACCTGGAGCGCGAGGGCGTCAGCCGCGAGGGCGAGCCGGGCCGGCTCTATTCAACCTTCACCGACGAGGCGGACCGCGACGCCTTCATCGAGCGCGGGCTGGAGGACCGCCACCAGTTCCGGATCATCCTCTCGCCGGAGGACGGCGCAGCCTACGAGGACCTGAAGCCATTCACGCGCGATGTCATGGCGCAGGTGGAGGAGGACCTCGGCACGACGCTCGATTGGGTGGCCGTCGATCATCACGACACCGGCCATCCTCACGTCCATGTCGTCGTGCGCGGCATTACAGAGGACGGGAAAATCCTCAACATCGCCGGCGACTATCTTTCCCACGGCATCCGCCACCGGGCGGGCGAGGTGCTGACCCGCGACCTCGGCCCCCAGACCGAGCAGGAGGTCCAGAGGCAGTTGGAGCACGAAGTCGAGGCCGAACGCCTGACCCGCCTCGACCGGACGCTGATCGGCCGCGCCGAGCAGGGCATGATCGACCTTCGCGCCAATGATCTTGGGGACGATCCCGGCACCGACTTCGGGCGCGCTCATCGCCAGTTGCTGATCGCGCGGGCGCGGCAGCTCGAGCGCATGCAGCTCGCGACGCCGGAAGGACCGCTCCGCTGGTCGCTGTCGCCCGACGCGGAAGGCGTGCTCCGAACGGTGGGCGAGCGCGGCGACATCATCAAGACGATGCACCGGGCGATGACCGAGGCCAAGCTGGAGCGGTCGCCGCAGCTCTACACGATCCATGACCGGGATGCGGCTCCCATCGTCGGGCGCGTCATCGCGCGGGGACTCGCCGACGAGCAAGGCGACCGCCGCTATCTGGTGATCGACGGCATCGACGGCCGCAGCCATTACGCCGACATCGGCGAGGCGGAAGGAAGCTTCCCCATCGGCAGCATCGTCCGCCTGTCCAATCGCTCGACCGAGCCGCGCCAGGTGGACAGGACCGTCGCCGAGATCGCCGCCGCCAACGAGGGACGGTACAGCATCGACATCCACCTCCAGCATGATCCCACCGCGAGCGAAGCGTTCGCGGCGACGCATATCCGGCGGCTGGAGGCGATCCGGCGCACGACCGGCGCCGTCGAGCGGGAACGGGATGGAACCTGGACCATCCCACCCGATCACCTGGACCGGGTCAGGGACTACGAGCAGCGACTCGCGCAAGCGCAGCCGGTTGCGATCGAGACTCTGTCCACCATGCCGATCGAGCGGCAGATCGGCGCCGAGGGCGCGACCTGGCTCGACCGTCAGCTCACCCGCGAAGTGGACCAGGAACGCGCAGGGCACGGTTTTGGCCGGGACGTGCGCCAAGCCCTGGTGCGGCGGCAGCAATGGCTAATCGAGCAGGGGTTGATGCAGCGTGACGGCAACGATGTCCTCTTCCCGAAGGACATCCTGGAGGTTCTCCGGGAACGGGAAGTACGGCAGGTCGGAACCCAGCTTGAGGCCCAGATCGGAAAGTCGTTCGTCGATCCGATTCCCGGCGTCCGCGTCGATGGCGTCTATCGGCAGGCGGTCGATCTGGCGAGCGGACGCTTCGCCCTGATCGAGAAATCGCGGGAGTTCACGCTGGTCCCCTGGAGGCCGGCGCTGGAACGGCATATCGGACGCGCGGTTTCGGGCATTCCGCACGGCGACGGTTTCGATTGGACGATCGGCCGCGGACGTGGGGGACCGTCCTTGTGAGCGTCGTCGTAGGGCAGCGGCGCAGTAGGGAGCAGAAAAGGTCCCTAACGCTCGGACCGGCTCGGGCGTATCCTGGATGATGGCTACGCCGCCGAGCGCGGTCGTGATCCGCTTCGCATCGGAGTAGAGCGATGATCCGCGGCAAGACACGTCACCAGCTATTCCTTCCCGACGAGCTGAGCCGGCGGCTAACCGCGATGGCGAAGAGCCAGAAGCGCTCGCGATCCGACCTGCTGCTGGAGATGGTCGAAGCCTACATGAACCGGCGATCGGCGTCTGAGACAGAAGATCGGGTGAACGCGAAGCTCGACCGACTTGCGCGCGAGATGAGCAGGACGAGCAACGAGTGCGTCGTCATCAGCCACAGCCTTTATCGTTTCATCCGCCATCAGCTGATCTACGCCGCCTCCCTGCCCGCGCCCGGCGAGGACGCAAAGGCGCTGGGCGAGAAGCGGTTCCAAGCGTTTCTCGATTCCGTCGCGCAGATGATGGCCAAGGGCGCCGACAACGACAACGAGCCTCCCGAAGCAGACAAGGCCAACGAGGCTTGATCTTCAGTCCGCCGCCTGCGTGCGGCGCTGGAAATCCATTGGTGCTTGCCGGCAAGCCTGCCGGGCCGCGGCGGGCTGTCAAGGCTGGCGCTCCGCGCCACCGCGCACAGCGCGGCTGCGGCCTTGACAGCCCGCCTCAACCGGCCCGGCAAAAGCTCGCCAAGCACCAATGGAAAATCAGGGCTTGGAGAAGCCCTTGGGACCGCCGTTCCTCTGGATGCTGGCGCCAGGAGTGCACAGGCTGCAGAGAATTCGGGGGAGACGCCTGAAGGCAGGAGGAGACCGGAGACGGCAGCAATTGTGCAATTTCACCACAGGCCTGGAGAACTCGGTTCGATATGCGCTAGCGTGTGCATCGGTAATCACACGAGTGATCGCTACACGCGGAGACATGGGAGAGCAGTCCAATGCCTTATGTGACCCGCGGCACAATCCAGTTGGTCGACACGGGGAATCCCGCGAATGATCGCATTTTGATCAATCCGGCAGACGATTATTCGGTGAAGCACGGCAATGACCGCTATTGCGTGTTCCTCGATCCCGCGCCCGCTCCCGCGCCAGCCGTCATCGGCGCAGCGATATACCATTCAGGTCATGAATTTCAGTTCGTTCCGGGATTGAAAGATTCCCTGAGAACAGCAGCGTTCCAGCGCACGCTTCTCGAGCTGATTGTCGATCCTGCTCCCCCCAGCACGATCACAAAGATAAAAATGCCGGCAACGCCGTGAGTTTTGCGTCATGACACGACAAAGGACCCTCATTTTTTGGGGCGCGGGCGCTACCGCCGCTCTCGGCATTCGAACCACCGCGCAACAGACTGAGACACTTCGCAAGCTTGTCGGTGCTGGGCGCGATGCCCAGCCACTGAAAGAGCGCATTGCCAGTGCCTTGGGGCAAAACGGCGCGGAGCCGTGGCATCATGCTCTCTGCGATCTCATCACGATTCTCGGCGATACCGATGAAGCGTACCGCAGCATCCACATCGTCAAAGACGACCAGATGCAGGCGATGTCTCGGAATTGGCAACCCGGCGCAAGCAGCGGTGAGTTGACACGCCGCATCATCGAACTCCGCCTCATCTATGATTGGCCGGCGCTCAAATCGGTATTTCGCATCTGTCCGGGCAGCGACACGGATAGCTTCAAGCTCAATGACCTGTTCAACGTGCTCGATATGCACATTCCGCTTAAATTCGGGTTCCGAGCGCCGGCGGGACGGGAGCGAGAATGGGAAAGTGCACAAGCGGGCCATCAATTTTTCGATGCGCGGCGTCTAATCGGTGCGAAGAACGCGCTCCTCCTCATTCTAATGACGTTGTTTCACATCGATTATCAGGTATGCCTGAGCACCAAGCGAACTGTCCTGGAACAATATTACAGCTTCGCGGTCGAACTGGCGCGCCGCGCCCAACGTCAGGGGATCGAAGCGGCTGCCACCGGCACGCCATTGGACTCGCCCGAGTTCTATCAGAGTGATGTCGGCTTTGTGAGCCTGAATTACGACCCGATCGGTCTCTGGATACAGTTCATTGCCCACCGTGAACTCAACAAGACTAGCACTGCCCCACACGTCGGATCGCCTGCCATTCCGTTGCACCTCTATCATGATTTCGGACATCTGATTCCTGCGCGCGGAGTCGAACGACGCGAGTCAGATTGGCCTTGGTATCCACTGAACGAAGCGGCGGCTCAGCGTCTCAACGAACAAAAATATCCTAGCGGTTATCGGGTGAAGCTGACGAAATTCCTATTCCCGCATGGTTGCTTGTGCTGGCGCGAGTGTCCTGACTGCGGAAAGCTATCCGCCTTTCACGGCGATACATGGGATCTGTTTTCAGGCGGCCTGTTTCCACCGCCACCGCTCCAGGCGTTCGATCGAACGCCGTGCAACGATCGCATAGCGGGCGAGGAGCGAAAGGAGAGAGAAAAGGGCATTATTGACGCGCGAGCCTGTCTCCATTGCGGCACCTTGACATACGCGCACCATACGCAAACGGTGATGCAAAGCTCGTTCAAGTCCCCTCCGCCATCGTTTATCGACGAGATTCAGCGGGACTTGCGAGCGGCGGCGATGCAAACCGACCACATTATCTTCATGGGTTATTCGCTGCCTCCCGACGACGTGACGTACCGAGCCTTCTTTTCCGCGCGGCGTCAGCACGAAAGCAAGCCTGAGCGCGCACCGTGTTGTTCTATTGTCGGCTGGGATGAGCGCCATCCCGATTGGTACGGACCGGCTGTACTGGATGGATGGAACCTTCCGAAGTATCCCGTCATACAGGCAGCTCGGGATATCTTCGGCAGGCAGAACGTTCGCTTCTACGGCGGCGGCGCACCCAACGTCTTTCTCGATGAGGCGGGCAGAGCAACACAGGATAGGCTCAAGCAACTCCTTGAGTGGTCATGATGCCAGGTGCATCGAGAGCCGGTCCCATAAAAAGGAATATCGGCTCTTGATCGACCAGATATCAGCACCGGTGGTGCATAGGTACGAAGCAATCTGCCGGATTCAGCTACAGCCCGAGTTTCTCGAAGGTTTCGAGCGGTAGGAAGAGGCGGCGCTGTTCAGTAGCAAAAGCTCGGAAGCCATAACGCTCGTAGAACGCCGCCGCGCGATCGTTCTTGGCATCCACGATGACGGCGTAGACCATAAGCGTCGCGCTCGCCCGGACGACACGCCGGATGGCATCCAGCAACAGAGTTTCACCGAGGCCCCGGCCCTGGCATGCGCGATCGACGGCGAGACGCCCCAGGATCGCGGCCGGCACGGGGTAATGCGGCAGCCGTTTCGCCAGGGCCGGCGGCAATTCGTCCTTTTCGAAGCTGGCGGCGCTCAGGCTGTAGTAGCCGGCAATCTTCCCCGGCGCGTCGCCGAGTGCCACGAACACCTGGGCCACGCGCCGCCGGATATCCTGAGAGGCTTGGCGTTGAAGGTAGGCGTCGAGAGCCGGTTCTCCGCATGAGAAAGCTGTGCGGTCATGGCGCGAACCGAGAGGCTCGATGACCAGGGACGGCTCATCCACCGACACGCTCGCGATAGCGGCGTGCAGCCTCCTTCAGTTTTTCGTTCGGCTCCGGCGGGTTGATCAGCGCGTCATAGAAGACATCCCAATCCCGCGCCGAAAGGGTGATCTTCTCGTGCGAGTCGATCACGCGCTCCGCCGCGGCCACGGCGTTCGCGAGCACAAAATCGCTCACGCTCGTTTCCTCGTAGGCTGCCGCCCGCTCAAGTGTGCGCTTGGCCTTTGCGTCCAAGCGCAGGTGCATGCGGTCTCGTTTCACTTCGGCAGTTTGGCTCATCTGACGCTCCTAACGTCCTTACTGCTGGACAAGTACGCCATGTCGGCGTACAAATCAAGATCAAGGATAAATTTTTCGGGCAGTCCGTCGTATCCCCCGAGCACTCTGGAGGCTCCTCGAACCGCCTGATGTGCGCTGTAGTACGCCGTAACTCACTGATATGAATGGAATATCGGCATTGACCGCGCAGCACCTCAAGCCCAAGTCTGTCTCTCGACCGGAATTTTCCTGGACGAGGGCGGCGATGATCGAGGACGAGGATCGCGCGGCCGACGACGTACCGCCGCCGGCAGCGAACGACAACGGCAACGAAGACGCGCAGGTTCGGATCGATGCGGCGGTGCTGACGATCGCCCGCCTGATCGGCCGACAGATGGCGCGCGAGGCATTCGAACGGCTGGAGGCCGCGAACGACAATGATCCGCCGGAGCGGTGCAAGGACTGATCGCCCAGGAGACGACGCGATGATCAAGGTTGCGCTCTACGCCCGCTATTCCTCCGACAATCAGAGCGTCGCCTCGATCGAGGATCAGTTCCGCATCTGCCGCGAACATGCCGCGCGCGAGAAGTGGAAGGTCGTCGGCACCTATCACGACGCCGCCATCTCCGGCGCCAGCGTGATTCTCCGTCCCGGCATTCAATCGCTGTTGCAGGACGCACAGCGCAGAAAGTTCGAGATCGTGCTGGCCGAGGCGCTGGACCGCGTAAGCCGCGACCAGGCCGACGTGGCGACGCTGTTCAAGCATCTGCGCTTCGCCGGCGTGCAGATCGTCACCTTGAGCGAGGGCGAGATCACCGAGCTTCACGTCGGGCTCAAAGGCACGATGAATGCGCTGTTCCTGAAGGACCTCGCCGCCAAGACGCATCGCGGCATTCGCGGCCGGGTCGAGAAGGGCAAATCCGGCGGCGGTCTCTGCTACGGCTATGATTTGGTGAAGCACACCGATGCCGAAGGCGAGCCGATCCGCGGCGAGCGCACAGTCAACGAAGCGCAGGCCGAGATCGTCCGCCGCGTCTTCCGCGCCTTCGCCAGCGGCATCAGCCCGCGCGCAATTGCCCGGCGCTTGAACGATGAAGGCATTCCCGGTCCTGACGGTGCCTTGTGGACGGACTCGACGTTGCGCGGCCATGCGGCACGCGGCACCGGCCTCATCAACAACGAACTCTATATCGGCAGGCTGGTCTGGAACCGGCTCCGCTACGTCAAGGACCCGGCGACCGGCAAGCGCGTCTCGCGCCTCAACCCGCGCGACAAATGGATCACCACCGAAGTTCCCGAGCTGCGCATCGTCGATGATGCGTTGTGGCAAGCCGCGAAAGCGCGGCAAGGCGAGCTTGCGGAGAAGTACGCCAACGTCATCACCGCGACCCGCGCCGCCCACGCCAACCGCTTGAACGGCACGCACCGGCCGCGCTCGCTTCTGTCCGGGTTGCTCGTGTGCGGCTGCTGTGGCGGCCCCTATGCGCTGCGCGGCCAGGATCGCTACGCTTGTTCCAACCATGTCATGAACGGCTCTTGCTCCAATAGCCGCAGCATCACCCGCGTGGCACTGGAAGCCCGCATGCTGGAAGGGCTGCGCGCGCGGCTCATGGCGCCGGAGGTCGCAGCCGAGGCCATGCGCGCCTACGCGGAAGAGACCAACCGCCTCAATCGCGAGCGGCGCGCCGGCGGCGACGCCGACCGCAAGGCGCTCGCCGATGTCGCAAAGAAGCTTAAGGAGATCGTTACCGCCATCGAGGATGGCGGCTACAGCCGCCCCCTCATGGCCCGCCTCCGCGAGTTGGAGGCAAAGCAGGACGAGTTGACTGAACGCCTCTCTCGCGCATCTGTCGATATCCCAGACATTCACCCGAATGTCGCCGGCATCTACCGCCGCAAGGTCGAGCGGCTGGCAGAAGCGCTACAGCATCCGCAAGAGCGCGATGAAGCTGCCGAGGCCATCCGTGCCCTCATTGACCGCATCACGCTCACGCCGGGCGCGAAGCGCGGCGAAATCGCCGCGACGCTGCATGGTGAGCTCGGCTCGATCCTCGAATGGGCGGTCCAAAAACAGAACACTCCCGGCGCTTTCGCATCGGGAGTGTCGGTTTCAGTGGTTGCGGGGGCCTGCAACCAATTTGATAGACTCTTTGCGGCTCTAGGGCTTAATCCCTTGCAAAGGCGAGCCTTTTGATCGTTCCGCGAACGAAGCGGAATCGGGGCATAGTGCGAGGAATCGCCGGTTTTTGGTAATCTTGCCGCCCGAGCGAGGTCGCCCATGCAGTCTAAGGACAAGCGCAACGTCCTGCGGATATCCTCCGCGCATGGTCGGAGGATGAAAGGTTCACCATCAACGATGTGGTGGAACTCCTGTGCGAAATCCCGCCTGGCGGGACCGCCTCGAAGCTGTGTACGGGAACGGGCCTGCGCAGCGATGGCCCGCTGCTTTCATTTCCAGAAGCAACACCCCCTACCATTTCTGGTAGGGGGTGAGCCGCCGTGATTGGTGTAACGGTCGATCAATCCTCGTCGGCCACTTCGTCAACGGACTCGGGTTCGTCCTCCGTGACAGCGGGTGCGTCTGCATCGATGGCGGGAAACAACATCGCCTCGGGAAGCCACGCGCGGGCCTTCGTCTGCGCCGGGGTCGGCGTTGCGTTTGTGTGCGCACTCTGGAAGTGCCGGATCAGGCAATTCACAAGGTCGGCCTTCTTGTAGGAAGACACCTGACCCGCCCCTTCGACATAGCCGCAGTCGGCGGCGATGGCGACAAGCTGGTCGCGGGTGCGCCGCTCAAGGAAGCTGCGGTCGGGACGCCAGTGGTTGCGCATGTTAACGGCAAGGTCACGCGCCACGCGATTGAACAGGCTGTCCCTTGCATCGAGCCTCTGACAATCGTGCTGACCGAAGGTCAACGCAATCAGCAACGTCTCAAGCTGCTCAAGGTCATGATCGCTCAAACCTCTCACCGCTTCGTACAGGGCGAGGTCGTCGGCATCCTGCGGCGGAAACTGCATCCACAAAGACTCATCCTCCGCGATGGCAAAGCCGAGTTTGGTTGCGAACTGCCGGACCTGTCCGGCGAGGACCGCGTAGGCGCTTTGCGCTTCGCTTTCCTTCGCCAAGGACCGGATCGCCTCGTGGGCCTCGAAACCCACAAGACGCCCCACCACGGAAACTTCCCTCACTTTGCGCGGGCTGGCGAGAAGCATTTCCTGCACGGCGGCGGTCTTGTGGTGCGCGATATGGGCGCACAATGCCGATGAATACGCGGCCTTGCGCTTCTGCGGCGCTGCCGGGTGGTCCATCGTTTCCGCTGCGGTCTTCCGGTCGATGCTGCGCTTGGCCAGACCTTCCCTGATCTCAACCCGGCCCGTGGGCGAGAGATTGATGAGGACTCCGCCCTTCTGACGCTTCGATGCCTTGCGGTACTGCCAGTCGGGAATGTGGTGGGATTCGGTCACTTCAACCCAAGCGGCGCTGGCTTCGTGATGCTTCACAAGCTGCGCGACAGCTTCCTTTTGCAAGGTGAGGAACTGCTCCGCATCGTCAAAATACGAAGTCTCGTCGGCGGCAAAGAGGTCGGTGGTAATGGTCCCGGTATAGTTCTCGGCGGGAAAGATCGCCAACGCCACGGTCGGGCGGTCGTCGATCATCGTCGCCTTGATATCCTCGGCGCTGTCATCGTACCCGCCCTCGATCCTCTCAAGAATCAACCGCTGTGACTCGTCGCTGCCCAACGTCAGGGCCTCGGCCTTTGACAGGGTGATTTCTCCCTTGGTCAGCGCTGTCTTGGCTTCCCTGCACAGACTGTTGAGCGCCAGCCGCCGCTTGATGGTGGTGGCGCTCAATCCCGTCTGCGCGACCACATCGTCCAGCGTGACGCCCTTGTGAACCAGCTTCGTCAACGCCGCCGCTTCTTCGAGCGGCGTCATGTTCTGCCGCTGCAAATTCTCGACGGTAGCAATGCGCAGCGTCTGATCCTTCGACAAATCGTCGCGCACCTCCACCGCGACCGTGAAGTCTTCCGGCAACTCGCCACGATCTTCGAGCAGTTTGAGCGCGTGGAAACGCCGCGCGCCGCTGACGATCTGATAGTGCCTGTCCTTGCCTTTGCCCTTCACCGGACTAACGACAAGGTTGTGCAACAGGCCATCGGTCCTGATGCTGGCGGCAAGCCCCTCGATGGTCTTGCGGTCGATCTTCCGGCGCGGGTTCGCGGCGGATGCCTCCAAAGCCGATAACGAAACGGATTGCATGGTCATGATTTTCTCCTTCGGTGGTGAGCGCGGGCCGCGACATCGCGGCTTTCTCCCTTCCTTCCTTTGAAAGACGGGTTGCGCATGCAACCGGTTGCCCCTCGGCGAGAGCGGGGGTAGCAAGTGCAAGGAGGCTCCGAACGAGGGTCCCTTCAGGGAGACGTTGGGATGCCTTGCGCGCGCGGGGGGCGGCGACCCCTAGCGATCAAGGAAATGACCAATGAGCCTGCGGCTCATGCGATGACTCTTCGCGCAAGGGATCGTGACCCGCATGGGACGAGACGAAGACTCGGGGCACAGCCTAGAGCCCGGTCCGGCCATAAGCCGGATGCGCTGCTAAGACCGTTTTTTACGAGGAACCTTCCTGCTTGTGGTCTTCGGTGGCGTTTTGGCTTTGGCCCGACGCTTGGGAATTGCGCGTTGCCGGTCCCTCTGCGTGATGAACGGCAAGACATCGCCGGGCCGCAGGGGGAAGCTGAACAGATCGAGCGCTTTTTGCACCGCCGGGTCGTCCATCATTTCCGCCAGACCGGCGAGCGAACCGACCACCTGATATGCTTCGGCGCACCTCTGCGACAGTCTTTCCAGCATCCAGATGATCCGCCCGGCATCGGACGCGGTGAGCGTGAGGTCTTCCTTCTTGATGCGCTCGCGCAGGGACTCAACCACATCTTCTGGGCCAAGTGGTTTTTTCATGGGTTCCGTCTTGCTTCTATGGTTCCGCGGCGATCCTTGATTATCACTAGTGAGCCCACTGCCAATCCGGCAGTCGCTGACAACTTATGATAAAGCAGACGCAGAATACAGAAATCACCCCAGACGGCCGAGACCGCGAACAAGGTCGCAGGGCGAGCCCTCGGAGCCGGGCGGACGATACCCGACGGGTAGGCCCGTTCTATCTCACTGGCGGCAAAGGCTGGGAGGGAAAGTTTGGTTTTCCGGCGGAAATTTGATAGACTCACTAAGGGGTTGGCACTCAGGGAATTTGCCTCTCGGCGTCGATTGAGGGGTCCCGGCACCAGACAAACCAAGGAGCAGGAAGCGGATTGGCATACCAATCGCAAGCAGAATCATGACAGCGAGTCGTCACCTTATAGCCTTACTGAAGAGCCATATCGACGGTGACGACGAGCATTTTTTGTCCGTTGCGATGCAGGTTGCTGCCCACGAGGCGCGCCAAGGTCATGGCAAGCTGGCACAGGAACTTCGGGACCTCGTTGACGATGCGCGCCAGCGCAGCAAGGAGCGTGGCAAGAAGCCCGTACCTCTCGCGCAGCCGAAAGGAGAGTTGGCAAGTCTCGTATCGGTCAGCTACTCCGACACGCGCCTTTCGAGCATGGTGCTTCCCGGCGATCTGGAAGAACGCCTGAAGCGCGTCCTGACCGAGCAGCGCCAACAGCACCGTCTGCGCAACCACGGACTCGTGCCCCGGCGCAAATTACTGCTTCTCGGCCCACCCGGCTCGGGAAAGACTATGACCGCCGCCGCGCTTGCAGGCGAACTGCGCGTGCCTCTATTTACTGTCGTGTTCGATACCCTTATCAGCAAATTCATGGGCGAAACAGCCTCCAAACTTCGCATCGTCTTCGATGCGATGATAGGGACGCGCGGCGTCTACTTCTTCGACGAGTTTGACACCATCGGCTCGCGGCGCAGCGAGCGCAATGACGTGGGCGAAATACGGCGCGTTCTGAATTCATTCCTTCAATTGTTGGAGAAGGACGAGAGCGACGGCCTCATCATCGCGGCAACTAATCATCCGGAGCTACTCGATCCCGCGCTGTTCCGGAGATTTGACGATGTGATCCGGTATGCGCTCCCAGATGACAAGATTGCTGAGCGCATCCTGAAGAATCGGCTGGCGACGTTCGAGACCGAACGAGTGGAGTGGGACTCCATCGTTAAATCCGCCGAAGGTATGAGCCAATCCGACCTTGCGCGCGCTGCCGACGAAGCGGCTAAACGCGCCGTATTGGCCGAGCGAAACGTCATTGTTCAGGACGATCTGGGCGCGGCAATCGCGGAGCGCAAATCGCCCACGCATACATAGGAAGCGCTCGCGATGCCTGAATATGACGAGCGCACCCTTCGGCACATCTATCTGCCTGACCACGGCGAAAGCGAATCCTTCACATCGCCCATGAGCGGCGGCGGGACGGAAACAGTCCCTGCACGAAACAGGGGCCAGCATGCCGCCGCCCTGGAGCAGGCGCTGACACAGGCCCTTGCCGCCGCAGACGTGCAGATCGCACAGCGCGATGCCAACATCGCGGGGGGAACACAGGGTTTCTATCTGGAGTTCGAGATTCCGGCTTCGCAGGGCGGCTTGCTCGACCGGCTCGAAGACAGGCGTGGCAAGCAGCACATCGAACTTGTGTCGGTGCATCCCGCACAAGCGCAGGACAAGATTGCGGCAACCGTATTCGTCCCGGCCTCGAAGCGTGACAGCTTCCTAAAGAAGGTTGAGGCGTACAGAACGCAGCAGACCAAGGGCGGCAAGCCCCAAAACGAGCCCTTGGTTGCCTCCGTAGATACGGTGCGGCTGGCACATGCGCGATCTTTATATACGGACGCAGCCGATCTGTTTCCTGCAGCCGGTCAAAACGTGTGGTGGGAAGTATGGCTGAGGCCTGAAACGCGGGCCGTGTTTGAACATGCGGCACAAATGCTCAATGCCGTTTTACGTCCGCACATTGTCTCGTTCGCCGAACGCGAAGTGCTTCTGGCCCTTGCGCCTCCTGAGACGATTGGCCGGATCATCGCCAATACCGACGCGGTAGCCGAGCTTCGGCTCGCGCGCGATACACCAGCCAACTTCATGGAAATGGCGCCGGATGAACAACGCGCGTGGGCCGACGAACTAGCGGAACGTATCGTCCCGCCGGGAGCTGACGCACCGGCGGTATGCCTGCTCGACAGTGGGAGCACGCAACGGCATCCGCTCATTCGTCCAGCGCTCAACGCGGCAGATCAGCAGACGTGGGATGGAGGTGCGAACGTCGAGGACACGGGGGCGGCCTATGGCGGTCACGGGACCGAAATGTCCGGGATCGCGCTTTACGGCGATCTCGTGCCTTTCCTAACAGGAAACGGCCCCGTGCAACTGACACATCGGCTGGAGTCGGTAAAGATTCTCCCGGATCACGGCGCGAATGACCCCGACCTGTACGGCCATATTACAGCGACAGCTATTGGACGCGTAGAAGTCAACGCGCCGGAGCGACCACGCGCAATCTGCCTTGCGACGACAAGTGGCGGCGACCATTGGCGGGGACGACCCTCGTCTTGGTCCGCCTCGCTCGACAACCTCGCTTACGGAGACGGGGCCGACCAACGCCTTATTGTCGTCTCCGCCGGCAATATCCGCGAAGCGCTTCCGGCGGCGGACTATCTGAACCGCAACGACGTTTCGCCGATCGAGAGCCCGGCGCAAGCGTGGAACGCCTTGACCGTCGGCGCCTGCACCGACAAGTGCAACATCACGAGCGCCGGGTACAATGGCTGGCAGCCGATGGGCGCCGCCGGCGACCTGTCGCCGCGCAGCCGGACCTCTGTGTCATGGCAACAGGATTGGCCTATCAAGCCTGATGTGGTGTCAATTCGCTTCCAACCGTGACCCCCATTTCGCGTCCAATCGCGCCCCCTCTGGGACGATGTGTTTTGTCGGCGTGACGGGCAGGAGGGTTTGTCCAGGTAGTCCAC
>Ga0307373_10009164_pt1 | contig 14870 bp, 10 predicted proteins | sample OX2MG_FD_202534 | JGI IMG/M metagenome (GOLD analysis project Ga0307373, IMG submission 202534) | Soil microbial communities from Risofladan, Vaasa, Finland - OX-2 | ecosystem: Environmental > Terrestrial > Soil > Coastal area > Acid sulfate soil | place: Finland: Risofladan, Vaasa | collected... | reverse complement strand
ACGTCACAAACCGGAACGACGCGATTGCGGCGCGTGATCACGCCAGAAATCCACGGTGTTCGATGTGGGAATCGCTGCAGCTTTCCAACTGAAATCAATTCCACGACCGATTCCGCCGCCAATGAAAATCTGCGGTTTCCAATTGGCACAATGACGTAGCTTTTCAGTTGAGTTTGAGGGAAGTCACTCACAAAAGCACTCCCTGTGTTTCATCCCGACGCGGCGCAGCCTCGTTTTCCGAGAAAGCACCTGTTCGATCATCGAGTGCAGCAAGTTGCGCGAGCTCATTATGGGTTAGGAAACCATCAGGATTCAAAACCGGTACGACATTATCGTCAATGAGCGTAAGGCCGCGATACCAAACACGCTCCTGTCCCGAAAACGATGGCGGAATTACCATGAGACGCGAGATCGTTTCAATGCGATCAATCTGGTCAACCAGAACGGCAACACAGGAATGGCGAAGAAAGAGAACGAGGGTTGGACGCGACACAGGCAAATCAAAGTGCGTGCACGCGTTCACGACGTAGTGCCATTTCCTTCCGCGCCGAAGACGATGTAGCACCTTAGGGATGTCTCTTAGAGCGATCTCCGAGGTGGCGGACGAAAAGCTATCCGTGCTGCGAATTTCCCCGATAGCGCTCGCAGCAATCGCGAACGTATGTCCCGAAACGGCAAAGAGGATAACCTCCTCGGTACGGCCGTGCTGGCGAGGCGATTGAAATCCGCTGGGAACGATCTTCATCGTAGCATCGCTTGCGAAGAACGTGCGATTTCGCGAACATGCTTGTCAGCACTCGAGAAAATTTGGTCCAGTGGCAGAACCTGATTGACGGCCCCGGTCTTTATTGCCTCCGCGGGCATTCCGAAAATCACCGAAGTCGCTTCGTCCTGAGCTATGACTATGCCGCCCGCGGCGCGAACCGCTTGAGCGCCGCGCGACGCATCGTTCCCCATACCCGTGAGGACAATGCCCACCGTCATCGCTCCAGCCCATTTGGCCGCCGTCTCCATAGTTACGTCAGCGCACGGGCGATATCCTGAAATACGCGGACCGTCATCCAAAACAATCCGGCCCGACGATGAAATGCGGAGATGATGTGAACCCGGGCAAACATAAAGTGTGCTTTGACGCAAAGGTTCGTTCGCTTCCGCTTCCTTCACTTCGATTTCGGTCACGTCGGCGAGCTGAATGGCATATTGGCTCGTAAAACTGGGCGGCATGTGCTGCACAAGCACGACGGCCGCCGGAAAGTCTGCCGGGAACGCAGCTGCGAGGCGCATAACAGTCGCCGGACCTCCCGTCGACGCCGCAATAACTACGATTGGGAAACGGCTGCCCATATTGCCATCGGAACCTTCCGTTGGAGTTTCGATACGTCCGGCGGCGGAATGATGTAAGTCGCCGGTGTGAGGCTTAGGGCGCGCAGCGGTGCGGATAACGCGAACCTTTGCGGCCATTTTTAATTTGCGATTGAGATCGTCCGCCACCGATTTCATGTCGAGATCAATCCCACTCGAAGGTTTGGAAACAAAATCGATTGCGCCAAGCTCCAGGGCGATAAGCGTACTCGCTGCTCCTTCGCGAGATTCAGAACTCACCACAACGATGGGTCGAGGATTTTGAGACATAATGTGTTCGGTCGCCTGCAGTCCGTCCATATGCGGCATATTAATATCCATCGTGATGACGTCGGGCTTCAGCGATTCCGCCATGGATATTGCTTCGCGTCCGTCCTTCGCTTGGCCAGCGACTTCCATCTCTGGATCGGCGACGATGATTCCATGAAGTACTTTGCGCATGAACGCGGAATCATCCACGATCAGCACACGAAGTTTTTTTCGGGTTGCGTTCATACGCTGACCACCGGAACCGGCCGGCGTGTTCCGTTTTTATCCAAGCCGAGAATTTTTGCGACAGCCGCGAGGAGCTGCTCTTCCTGAACGGGTTTGGTCAGGAAGTCCACGGCTCCCTCTTTCAGTGCGCGATCACGGTGCTTCGCGCCAGCTCGCGACGTCACGACCATGACCGGGATGCGGCGGGTCTCCGGGTTCTGGCGAAGGTGGCTCATCAATTCGTAGCCGTTCATGCGTGGCATTTCCAGGTCGGTGACAATCAGATGGGCACCGGACTGCACGGCAATCTCCGCTGCCTCAAGGCCATCGGACGCTAGGCGGACGCAGTAACCTGCTTTCTCAAGCATCCGCGCGACGAACTTGCGGACGCTAATCGAGTCGTCCGCCACAATCACAACACGTTCTTCCTGAACTTCGTCAATCGCTTCCGCCGGAATGCTCCCCGAAGCTACAGCAGCAGCTCCGGGACCAAACACGCGCGCGGCCGCAGCCGTGGCTGCCACGGTGGCGTGTTCACTCAGTTCTTGCGCGGCCAGGCGATGCAAATCCAGCAGTAGGATTAGGCTGCCGTCTGGAGCGATGCTCGCTCCAGGAAATAGCCTCACATTGCGTAGAAACTCGCCCAGACTCTTGATGACCACCTCGTCTTTGCGCAAAACTTCTTCGACCACAATACCGACACGGCGCCCTGACACATTGACAATGACCATGCGGAAATAACCGCTCGCGGTTTCGAGGAGCGGCAAGGCCAGACGCACGTCGAGGCGAACTACGTCGATGATTTCGTCGCGCACCTTGACGAGCAGTTTTCCTCCAACCTCTTCAATTTCCGCTGGTCGCACACGGCGGATTTCCTCAACAAACGCCAGAGGAAGCGCAAACACCGAAGTACCGCAGCGAACGAAAAGCGCCTGCGAAATAATGAGTGTTAGCGGAACCTTCAACGTGAAACAGGCTCCCAGGTGAGGCTCGCTGCGGACCTCCACTTCTCCGTTGAGCGCGTCGATGCTGGATTTCACTACGTCCAACCCTACGCCGCGCCCCGCCAGTTCTGTCTTTTCGCTCACAGTGGAAAACCCCGGCGCGAAAAGAAGATTGCGCAAGTCGCGCTCGCTCATTTGGCGAGCCTGGTCGGATGTTGCAAAGCCTCCTTCGAGCGCGCGGGCACGAATTCTTTCGAGATCAATCCCCCGGCCATCATCTTCCACTTCGATGAAAATGTGATTACCGCGATGATAGGCGCGGACAATGATTCGCCCCTGCGGATTCTTTCCGCGCTCCTGCCGGTCGGAAATCTCCTCAATTCCATGCGCAACCGCGTTACGGACGATGTGAATTAACGGATCAGAAATTTGCTGGATAATGTTGTTGTCCAATTCCGTGTCGGCGCCCTCAAGAACCAAGTCCACTTCCTTACCCGTGGCCTTCGCGGCGTCACGAACCGTGCGTGAAAGGCGCGTGTAGAGATTACCGATCGGCACCATGCGGGCTTGCGTGATCTGATCTTGCAAGCGATGCGCGAGCTTCGTGAATTCGTCAATATCGGCGTCAACGCGGCCCATAAATCCGCCCAGTTGTCCGAGGACTTCATTAACGTCCGCGGAAATTTCCGTCAGCGAGCGTGAAAGAATGCTGAAGTCGTCGTAGCGATCCATTTCCAGTTCAGTGAAATCGCCGAAGGAATCACGGCGGTTGCCGCCGGCTCCGGACACGATCGTCGCGAAACGGCTCGTGCCACTGTTCACTGCGCTGCCGGAGGCGGAACCGATCCAGTTGAATTCATACTTGTCCTGGAAGCCGGAGATTTTCTCCGCCAAACGGCCTTTAGAGAAATTTAGGATTTCAACGAGCTTCTCCAGTTCTGCGAGGCGCCCGATCATGCGCGTCCGGTTGATCACCAGTTCGCCCACCGCATTCATCATTTTGTCCAGACGCTCAAGCGAGATTCGGACAGAATGAACAGGCGAGCTGCTCGGCGTCGATTTTTTGTGACCTGACTCCTCTACCGGAGATTGAGCTGAATTCTGTCGCGCATCGCCTTCAACGGACCTGCCGCCACTGCTAGCGGCCAGGACAGGTTCCGAGCTTGCTTCCGGCACACATTCCGCAAGCCGCGAAAGAAATGAGTCGACTGCGGCCCGGGCGTGCATGCCATCCGGCCATTCGTTGTGTAGGAATTTCTTCAAAATATCGACAGCTTCCAAACAGAGGTCAGTGAGTTCGGTACTGGTGGCAACCGCGCCGTCGCGCATGCGGCCGATGAGATCCTCGACGCGATGAGCGATTGCCGAGAGACGGTGCAATCCAACTTGCGCGGCCGACCCTTTAATCGTGTGAATCGACCGAAACAGCCGGTTGATCTCATCCGGATTCGAATTCGTTTCGAGAGCGAGCAAGCATTCCGTTATTGTCTGAAGATGCTCCTCGGCTTCGGGAATAAAGAATTGTAGAACCTCGTCAGCAACTTGGCCGTCCACGGGTAAAAGGTCGTACTCCGACGTCATTTCCGAGGGAAGTGAGTCTCCCGCGTCGTGAGATTCGGCGGAGACCTCGGAGCCGTCAGGTGAACCAGAAGGGGGCGCGACCGTCGCAGCCGCGGGAAACGCAAACGCGTAGCGCTGCTTAAAGGCCTGAATGTCGGCCGCAACTTCCGCGCCACAATCGCTGATTTCGAGTAAATCGAATTCAAGTACGGAAATCGCGTCGGACAGAAATTCGGTCAACGGTGCAATCGTATCGGAGTTCAATGGCGCGTTACGCGTGTATTGAAAAACGTGCGCGAGTTTTCCCGCAATCTCCGAAAACAACGGAAAACCGTACGTCGCTGAATTCCCGCAAAGCGTGTGCGCAGCAATATAGAGACGGTCCAAATCCTCGGGATTCGGCTGCGATTCCTGCAGGATGCTGGAATATTCCCGCAGAAATTGCAGGTGTTCGGAAGCCTCCTGGAGGAAGACTTCAATGGCACCCTTTCCCGCTTCACTCACAAGGCACCTTCCAAAAGTGGAGCGCCGCGGTAAATCATTTCGCCGGCGGGCTTTCGATAGAGAATGCAATCGCCGCACACAACAGAATCGAACTTCACGGGAACACTTGAAATGGATTCCGAATGTCCCAGGAAAAGATAACCGCCAGGTTCCAAATACTCATAAAAATGTTGGATCAAGGAATTCCGGCGGGCTTCCGAGAAATAGATCATTACGTTCATGCAAAAAATGCAATCCAGACGGCCAAGATAGACGGCTTGCGCGAGATTCATTGGCGCAAATGACACCATGCGGCGGACGCGCGGCTTGACTAGATAGTCGTTTCCGGAGGGCGAAAAATAGTTATCCAGTTGGCGAGGAGACAATTGCTCCAGGCTGCGACCGGAATAAAGACCTCGTTCTGCATGACTCAGGGCGCGTTTGCTGATATCGGTCGCAAGGATTTCGATGTTCCACGCTTCCGCAAACATAAGCGCATCCGCGACAGTGATCGCGATCGAATAGGGTTCCTCACCCGTGGCGCAACCGGCACTCCAGATACGCAGAGTGCGCGGCGTTTCCCAAAACTTCTTCATATGCAATTCCGGGAGCACCTTTTTTTCGAGGGCTTCGTAAACAGCTGGATACCGGAAAAACGAGGTTTCCTGGGTGAGCAAACGCTCGACGAGCGCGTCGTATTCGACGGTCGAGGCGTGAAGCTTCCTCAACAGGTCAGTGCCCCCAGCAAGATGCTTCGCACCTACGTGTTCACGTACTCGCGTCGAGAAGAAGCGCTCGCGCGAGGCGTCGAATAGGATTCCTGAGCGGCGCTCAATGAGCGTGCGAATCTCGTCGAGCTCGTACTCGGTAATCGCGGTGGTTGCTTTTTCTTTCATTTTGACCTGCGCCAGCGAGCCGCTTCGTTCCTTGTTTCAATCGTCAGCGACGTGAGCCTGCTGGAACTGGTTCGGGCCGCGATTCTTCCACACTCTCCGAACCGTTCTTCGACGAATGGCGAAACTGGGCGAGCGCTTCGTTCAATTGGTCAGAGAGCTTGACCATGTTGCCCACAGTTGCAACCGTTTGCCGGGCGCCCTGCGACGTCTGGCGGGTGATACCAGAAATGATTTGCATCGCATTCGCAACGCCTTCGGTACCGCGCACCTGTTGTTTCGAAGCGAGTGAAATCTCCTGGACCAGCTCGGCCGACTGGCGAACGACGTTTGAAATGGCTTCGAGCGCCTTACCTGCTTGATCCGCCAGGCCTGCTCCGACTTCCACTTCCTTTGTGCCCTCCTCCATCACGACAACCGCTTCGTTCGTCTCTGCCTGAATGGCCTTAATGAGTGCGGCAATATCTTTCGTGGCGCTGCGGGAATGTTCGGCGAGCTTACGGACTTCATCGGCAACGACAGCGAAACCGCGACCGGCCTCGCCCGCGCGCGCCGCTTCGATGGCCGCGTTGAGAGCGAGAAGGTTGGTCTGCTCGGTGATGTCGTTAATCACGTTGATAATTTCTGAAATTTCGAGTGAGCGGTCACCCAGGGATTTAATTTTCTTGGCTGTCGCCTGCACCGACGCTCGAATGCGCTGCATGCCGTCCAACGTATCGCGCACCGCGCGGTTGCCCTGTTCCGCCGCGTCAAGCGCGCGACGAGCAGCTTCAGCGCTCGCTTCCGCGTTATTGGACACCTGCTTCATCGAAACGGTCAGCTCTTCCACCGCCGATGAAGTGTTGGTGATTTCCTGGTCTTGCTGAGTGGCTCCCGTGGTCATTTCGTCCGCGGCGAGAAGAATCTGGCTGGCGCTTGTGCTGACGTCGATGGCCGCTTTGCGGACACGCTCGATAACCTTGCTGAAATTTTCAAGCATGAAATTGACCGAGTCAGTGACGTTGCCGAGCGCATCGTTCGTCACGCGGCCCCGCATCGTCAAATCACCTCGCGCAACCTGGTTGATCAAGTTGAGTAAATCCGTGATGCTCCTTTGCAGCGAGTCGGATGCTTCCTGAGTCACCGAAGAGCGGGCCATCTTTGACGCGCTACGATTCAGATTGTCCGCGATGAATCCAAACTCATCGGAAGAGTGCACCTCCGCCTTCGCGCGCGAGTCTCCCGAAGCCAGGCGCTCAGAAAAACCCGCCAGCTCAGAAAGCGGCCCCAGAATGCGTTTGGGCAGCAGAATCACGTGCAGCAGGAACGTAAAGATGATGAGCGTGGCGGCGCCAAGCAGGCTGCTGGACGCGCTACCTGAAAAGGATGAGAAATTCGCCAGGGATTGTCCGTTCGCTCCGGCCCCGGCGTGGAACGCCAGGGCAAGCACTCCGCAGAGCGCGGCCACATCCCACAGGATCAACATCCAAATGGTCGTGCTGAGACGCGATTTCATGACATCCTCCGAAAATCAAAAAACAAAATGGCCACGTCGCCCGCGGCGTATTTTTGCAACATGTGTCTGGTTAATTTCATATCACCGGTACCGGAAACACTTCGATCATCTTGGGTAAGTCGAGAACAAGCGCAAGGCGGTCGTCGTGCCGCAGCATCCCCCGGCAATGCGGCACATCGCTGGGCATTTGATCGAGCAGCGCATCATCTGCCGCCGTGTATGTGCCAATCACTTCATCGGCGGCGATGCCGAAGCGCAGGCACGTCGGGTGAGCCTCATCGAGCAGCGCGGCCACAACCACGTGCCGGGGTGACAATCCGGCGCGGCGCCCCTCCGTGAAGGCAATATCAACAAGCGGAACGATCGAGCCCCGCAAATTGAAAACGCCCATCAAAAATGACGGTCCAAGAGGAACGCGCGTGATCGGCGGCCAATCGACAACTTCCTCAACCGTGAGAACAGAAAGGCAAAAACGTTCTCGGCCTGCACGAAAAACGCAGTACTGACTTTCGGGCGAACGCTGCGCCGCGAGCGCTTCGCCTTCCACAGGCTCAAGCATGTCCGAGAACTCGCGAGGATCGTCTCCACCCGGCTCGACCGCAAGAAGCCCCGGTTCGGGTTCAAAGGCATGCTCAGTCTTGTATTCGTCGGACATCACGCGAACCTCCGCACGGTTTCCAGAAGTTCCTCGGGAGTAAAAGGCTTGGCGATATACGCGTCCGCACCTTGCTGCTGTCCCCAGAATTTGTCACTCGACGTATTCCGTGAACTCACGAGAATCACGGGGATGCTTCCGAACAGCGAATTCCCTTTCAGTTCACGGCATATCTGGAAGCCATTGCGGTTGGGCATAATAATGTCGAGAAGGATTACGCCGGGATGCTCGAGTGTGATGGTTTCTTCGATCCGCAGCGGGTCACTCAGGCCGACCGAAGCGTAGCCTCCCTGGTCGAGAATTCCCTGCATCATTTTGACCGCGGCTATCGAGTCATCGACAACAAGTACTTTCTTCAACACAACAATCCTCCGCTACTGAGCCAGAAACATAAATGCACGAATCGAGCCAATCTCGACTACCGGCGGGACAGAAACTATTCAGGTATAAGTTGCAGATTTATAAGTACGTTAGAAATTAGCGTTGGGCCTCGGGGTTGGTTATTCCGGAGTCGGGTAGCCTCGGTCGTCTCACTCTGAGATTCTTTCTCACGTTGGGTAATCACTTTGAAGGACAGTGAGAAAATTCTTGGCCTGAGCGCACTTGCGTTGCTATTCCTACTTAGTTTTGCGTTCCTTCCATGGCTGAAAGCAAGCGGCGCGCGCTGATACCCAGGTTCACAGCGGCCTCTGTGTTCTTCATCCGTTGAGCTTCGTCCACGCGGCGCTGCAGATAGGTCATCTCATCGCGACCCAGCGCAACCGCCGCGTCGAGGTTCGCTGAGCTTCCGGAATGCTTTTGCTCTTCGCGCGCTAGCGCGACGAGTGCACGAGCTGCGACGGCCCGGCGAAGATCCTCCGAAAGTTGACCGCCATCGCTCACAAAAGCATTCACCTCCCAAGCAGAGAGAAGAATTCGAGCATCTCCCAGCGTGATAGTGCTCATAGAGCGGCCACGGGTTGGGGGCGCCTCAATTAGTTGCTCCCAGATGCGTTCGAGGCACTCTTCAAGCTGCGGTGAAGGAACATTGCCCGCCGACGGTGCGGGAGGATTCTGCGGCGTTATCTTGTTGGCTCCCACGGATGCTGGCACTTCTGCGCGTGGCGCAGACGTTGAAGTGGGCGCCACGGGAGCTACCACCACTGCCGGCGGTAACTTTGTTTGCGTCTCGGATTTCGTGGGTACCTGGCTTTTCGACGGAGCATTGACGGAAGGTGTTACGTCCGCACGCTCCAGTTTCTGTCCACGCGAGACGCTGACCGGGGCACTGGTCGAAACAGGTTTGCCCGAGCGCATCGAGGGTTCTTCTGCGATCGCGGATTCTTTCGCGCCTGAAGGCGGCATGCTCTTAATGACTGGAATCTTTTCATCAACAGGAATAACCCCGAGCGCCCGCTCCACCGCATCGCGAATCGCAAGAAGCTGCTCGAATGTCCGGTTTGCCGATTCCGCGGCGTAGTCTGAGGAAATGGGCTGGCGCCAGGCAAGCGAAATTTCGCGAAGACGCCCAACTGGCTCTTCGGCTGACAGGCCCGCGGAGCGGCAATCGACAACAACGATGCCGCGGCGCTCGAGTTCGCTGAGGCCTTCGCGAATCGCTCGCAAATCCGCATGAAGAAGCCGGAAGAATGACCGTCGCAACAAGAAGTTAAAACGAGTAAATGCCACGAGTGCCGCGGGATCGTAAAACATGAAACCCGATGCGTCCTTGAGTTGGCGGCCTCTTTCAAGAAGTTTCGCGGTAAAGACTTCGCGAAGACCGTGGCATTGATTCATGGCGTCGAGAACCTGGTTCAGAGGAACGCACCATTCGAGCTCGGTTGGATCGGCATCCGCGATAACACTGCGAAGAACCTGTGCGACATCGGCAAGCGTAATCTCGCACGAATAAAGATCCTCAGGAGCGCACAGCGCGAAATATGTTGCGAGGAGAAGGTCAATGTTATCTCGATCGGTGGGAGTTTTTTCAGGACGTCGCAACAGGCGCATAATGATAGCGCGCAAGCTTTCCGGCTTGATTTCCTTTAGCGAGTGCAAGAGCTGCCGGAGTTGATTTGTCCGGATGCGTGTATCCATCTCGCCCAGCCACCGCATGATGCGATCGAAAAGGCCCGATGCCGGACATGCCGCCGGAAGTTCAGGTTCATGGAACGGCGCAATTTCCAAATGGAAATGGTTGGTCAAATAAAAGTAGAGCGGGTAAACGAGACGCGCTTCTAACCAAGCCGCAGCTATGGCCTCAGCCTTTTCTCCCAGTGACGGAAGAGATTCCTTAACCGGTGTTGGTCTTTCCTTAAGGCCGCTCATTCAATTGTCCGTGTCACAATGTTCTGCGCCCAGCAAATCGTGGTTGCCGCCCTGAGGCCTATGCGCTTCACGGTCTGCTCCCCAACCTTGAGCTTTCGCACACAGCAGTGAGTGAATACACCATGTCCGTTAAGCTAATTGAAGATAGAGAGCAAGCGCAGAGCCAAACGATCCTGTTCGCTCTAATATGTAACTCACTCATATTCAGTCTCTTATGCGCAATCCTCGGACCGGCAAAAACTCCGGCCGTCTCAACCTGCGACGGTACCGTCTCACGCGTCGCCGGATTGAAGCGGATTTTCGGATGGAAAATCACCGAAAGCTTTACACGCCCGCCATTTCATTGATGCTCTTAGCCACTCCGGCACGCAGCGGAATTTGATACTGCTTGAGTTTCCGGTAGAGCGTTGCCCGACTGATGCCGAGCATCTTGCCGGCCAACGCCTTGTCTCCGCCCACTTGTTCAAAAACCCTCAGGATGGTCATGCGCTCCATGTCGGCAAGGGCCGTGGATGCAATCGTGTCCTTATCTTCGGTGGACCCAGACGCTTCCTGACAGGAAAGAATCGCAGGCGGCAGATCTTTGACGTCAATCGTGCGCCGGTCTCCCAGCGCAAGAGCCCTGGCAATCGCGTTTTCCAGTTCGCGAACATTTCCTGGCCAATCGTATTGCAAGAATACTTTCATGGCGGCCGGGCTTATTTGTACATTTTCGTCCGGCGCATGGCGATCGAGAAAACAGTGAACCAACATGGGAATGTCAGAGCGGCGCTCGCGAAGCGCCGGCATATTCACCGTAATTACATTCAGGCGGAAGAAGAGATCCTTGCGGAAGCTGCCGGCTCGATAGGCAGCCTCAAGGTCACGATTCGTAGCGGCAATCACGCGCACCTCAACGGCAACATTCTCATTGCTGCCGACAAGCCGGACTTCTTTCTCCTGGAGCACGCGTAAGAGTTTGGCTTGCATCTCAAGGGGCAGCTCTCCGATTTCATCAAGAAAGATCGTGCCTCCATTCGCCGCCTGGAAAAGACCGATCTTTGATTTCAGCGCACCGGTAAACGCGCCCTTTTCGTGTCCAAATAATTCGCTTTCCATCAATGTGGGCACCAGCGCGCCACAATCCACCGCAACAAATGGCATCTGCGCAAGCGGGCCGCGAAAGTGAATAGCGCGCGCGACAAGTTCCTTGCCTGTCCCGCTTTCCCCTGCAATCAACACGGGCGTCCGCGAGTCTTTCAGCCGCGCGATCATTCGCAGAACGTCCTGGACCTTTGCCGAAGTCCCCACGATGCCGTCCAGGCGAACTTCCGTATCCATGCGCTCTCGAAGAACCTGGTTTTCGCTCACCAGCCGAATTTTCTCCGCCATGCGCTGCAGGAGCAACCGAAGTTTCTCGACGCGAAACGGTTTCTCGATGTAGTCGTAAGCACCGACCTTCATGGCGTCCACCGCGGATTCAATCGTGCCATGGCCCGTCATAATGGCTACTTCGACGCCGGGTAGGATCCGTTTGATTTCCCGCAATAAATTGACGCCGCTCATTTGGGGAAGCTTCAAATCGGCTATGACAACGTCTGCAGCTTGCCTTTCGAGTGTTGCTAGCGCTACTTCCGCGCTTTCGGCCTCCGAGCAAATGAAGCCCAGTTTGTCCCCAATGGTCATGCAAAGTTTGCGAATCGACGGCTCATCGTCCACCACCATGAATCGTATCCGCAGATCGTTGCTCATGATTCCTCTTTTGCGATGCTAGCTTGCACCTTCCGAAACAGCGGCGAGTGCTGCCGCTCTTGCCGTGGGCAAGCGCACAAAAAATGTACAACCGACGCCGTCAGGATTATTTGCGCATGAAACTTCCCCGCCATGTTCGCGCACGATACCGTAACAAATGCTCAAACCAAGCCCAGTTCCCTTGCCCGCTTCTTTGGTTGTGTAAAACGGTTCAAAAATGCGTTCAGCGTCGGAAATCCCGGTGCCGTTATCTCGGATTGTGATTTCGATCATGCCGTCCGCTTCGGAGGTGGCAATTTCGATTTCCCCGGCGCGCTGCGCTTCATTCACGGCGTCGTAGGCATTATTTAGAATATTCAAGAAAACCTGCTGGAGCTGATGTGCGTCGGCGAAGACACGCGGCACCGATGGCTTAAAGTGCTCGATGATCTCAACGTCCTGCCCGGCTGAACCATAAGAACGAAGCTGTAGCACTTGACGCAACACGGAGTGCACGTCGAGCGGTTCACGCCGCGCGGGTGTCTGTCGCGCGAAATGCAGAAGATTCTGCACGATTTCCTTTGTGCGCTCGGCCTCTTGCAGGACAATCCGCAGTTCGTCTTTGGCCGATTCTGAAATATCCGGATTCTCGAGAAGTAAATCCGAATAGCCGACAATCGCGGCAAGCGGGTTGTTGATCTCGTGCGCCACGCCCGAGACTAGTTGCCCGAGAGCGGCCATTTTTTCGCTGTGTCGCAGTTGCGCCTGTAGCACCGCCGTCTCTGTGACATCAGACATCACCACCACAATGCTATTCACCTGCCCCTGTTCGTCACGCATGGGGCTCAGACTGACGGAAAACCTTCCCGTGCTTCGATTGCCGCGCAAAACAGGAAGCTCCAGATTCTCCGACGCGAAACCGCGGAGCGCATTCTCGAACGACTTCTCAAAGAGAGACCGCCGGCCTTGTGGTATGAATTCCGCGAGCGGTCGCCCCCGTAGATATTCCTCGCGATATCCCGCTTCCTGGCAACGGCGGTTGGCATAGCTCACGAGCCCTGCGGTATCCAGCACCAGGATCATGCTCTGTGTGTGATTCAGGATTTTGGTATTGAAATCTCGCTCGCGTTGGAGCTGCGCTTGGTAGGTACGCTGCTCGGTGATGTCCTTTAATATGTGTATCGTCCGCGAGCCTTCCTCTAGCCCTCCGCCAATGCGCGACGTAGAAATCAAAAATGCTCGCGAGCCGGAAGTGAGCACGGATTCTTCCGCCGATTGTGCCGGCTCGCGGCAGAACGGGCAGCCACGCCCCGCGGAATTCCCCGCGATCGAGTTGAGTACGCCGGTGCTGACACCAATCAGCTCTGACGGACGCGAGCCCAGCGCTTCGGCCAGCGACCGATTGACGCGCACGATGCGGTTCGCGGGATCATGGACAATGATGAGATCACTGATCGCGTCAAAGTCTTCCACCCATTGGCGTTTGGACTGCTCGATCCGCGAAAAAAGCCGCGAATTCTCCAGCGCCACAGAAGCATGGCTGACGAGCGCGTGGACCAAATCGCGGTCCGCCCTTGAGATCTCGCGCGCACGATCGATTAGGCAAAGGCCGCCCAGCAAATCGCCTTGGCTGCCTGTGAGCCGGGCGAAACATAGACTGCGCCAGCCGAATGCAGTCGCCCGTTCCGTTCCCAGCAGCACAGTAGCGGAACCCACGAGAAGAGGTTCTGGGTGCTCGGCTGCAAGGGCTGTCAGTGTCGCATCAACTTCTGGCCACTCCGACTGCCCCTGAGCATTGTGAGAATAAACCGTCTCCAGACGGGCACTTCGCGTGAGAGCCAGTATCGCTGCCCGGGCACCAAGCATTTCTGCAGCGCGAAGGGTGAATCGACCGACAAATTCGGGGAGACGCAGGGAAGGTTTCAACTCGACAGCGAGATTCATCAGACTCTGCGCCCGAACTTCGGCGTCTCCGATGGATGGTAACGATGTGCCGGCGACAGCTTCAAAGGCCGCGGCAAATGTCTGCGCTTGTTTCGCGATGCTCCGGTTCGAGGAACGGGGCGCGCTGCTCCTCATGAAAACAAAAATACCCTGTACGCCGCTGCCGGACAAAACCGGCGCAACCAGACACCAGCGCGAGCGAAATACAGCCTCGCCAGGATTAAATGCTCGCCGCATTGGTTTGGAAACAAGCACACGGCGGCGGGAAATTGCGCGACTGAAGAGTCCATTCTCGCTCAGGCGAATAACCCGGTCGGCGCGGAAACGGGGTTGGCCGTCAAAGTGGCGAACGACAGCTTCATCAGGAGACGTAATGTCCCAATAACTTACGTTATCCAGCTTGAAAAAGGCTCTTGCGGATCGGCAGTACAGGCGAATAGCGCTGGATCGGGAGCGCTTCCGGTCAAAACTAGAGAGGCGCGCAAGGAGGCGCTCGAAACCGCCTTCGTCAGGAGAGGAGAGGGCTCTCGACCGCGAATACGCACACATGAAATTTAGGAACTCGTGCCTGCAAACGCCTAACTTGGGACTGGGTCAACGGTAGCTTGCAGTCTCATTTTGAGTCAAGTAAGCGCGCGGAAGGCGTTGCCGAAAGGTACATCCGGCAGGTCGCCCCATTCCTCTCAATCTGAGACAGCATATGGCCGATTGGGCCCCGGGTTGAGACAACTTAGATTAAAAAAAATCCACCTCCTCGAAACGTGATTCTCTTTCTATTTAAATATGAAACAAGGCTTTAGCTGAAGGCAGAGACTTTACATCAGGTAGACATGTCGTAGTCCTAGGACTGGTATTCCCCGTGCACTAATGACGTTGGAGCACCCAGATCCTCACAAGGAGAGATTGTCTGTGGACACTCGAAAAATGCTTGTCCGTTTCACCATTGCCGGACTTCTAAGTGCCATTTTCCTGCTTCCACCAGCTTTTGGCCAAGAATCTCAGACCAAGCGCAAGGTGAGCCACCGCGTAGTTCCGGATTACCC
>Ga0307373_10009163_pt1 | contig 14871 bp, 11 predicted proteins | sample OX2MG_FD_202534 | JGI IMG/M metagenome (GOLD analysis project Ga0307373, IMG submission 202534) | Soil microbial communities from Risofladan, Vaasa, Finland - OX-2 | ecosystem: Environmental > Terrestrial > Soil > Coastal area > Acid sulfate soil | place: Finland: Risofladan, Vaasa | collected... | reverse complement strand
CAGAACTCCGGCAGTTGAGCGTGGCTTGTAGTTAAATCTGGCCGGCTGCGCCGAGCCGGTAGGTGATCGGCCGGGTGTCGCCGGGCAGGCTGGGCGGCGCGGCGTTGATCTCGTCCAATAGCAGGCCCAGGGCGCGGGCGACGCGGGGGCTGCGGGGCTGGTCGAGCTGCACGCTGATCGCGCGGGGCGTGTAGGTGATGGTGCCGGCCAGGCCGCGGATGATGGTCTGGCGGGTGATGGCGCGGTATTCGTCGTCGTCTTGCAGGTAGGCGTTGAGGTGGCTGGCGAGCCAGTGCTCGGCGTTGCAGGCGAGCAGCCGCAACACCATCTGCAGGCCGCGCCGGCCGGCGCGCAGCAATGCGGCCCGGGCGTGCGGGTCGATCTGGTTGGCGGGCAGTTTCGCGGGGATCTTGCCGCGGGCAGCTTCGGCGGCGGCCAGCGCCTTCTCCGCCCGGGCGGTGTTCTTCTGCGCGGCGGGGATCAGCCTGGTGTTCTTGGCCGCGGCGGGGATGGCCGGGTCGGCGAGCATGGCGGCGTAGCCTTCCCGTGCGGCTGCCAGGTTCTTCTCCGCCAGCCGCAGGCGGGCGTTCGCGGCCTTGCGGGCCGGGTTATCGATGACCTTGGTGTTCGCCTCGATCTCCGCGGCGTAGTCGCAGATCTTGTCGATCCCGTAGTTCTCGGCGGCGTACTTGAGGAAGTTCTCCTCCCGCCACCGCGACTTCAGCCACGCCAGGATCTCCGCCGGGCAGGTACCGGTGTCGGAGGTCAGGATCTGCAGAACGACCTGGCCGTGCTCGAACAACGTCAGCTGGCGGGCCTGGCCGTAGTCCTTCAGGTGCACCGTCTCCTCGGCCCAGGCCACCTCCCGCTCGCGGCTGTTCACGGTGATCGTGGTCAGGACGGGCAGGCCCGTGGGCACGGCCAGCGGCGCGCGCCGGTAGGTCACCCAGTCCACGCCCTGCTCCCGGCAGTGGCGGAACACCTGCGCGTAGGCGCCGCCGCGGTCGAACCCGAGCATGATCCGCGCGCCGGGCGGCGCGGCGCGCTTCAGCTCGGCCAGCGCCTTGGGCAGCGTGACCACCAGGCCGGACGGCTCCCCGGTGACAAAGCACACCGCCCGGCCGTCGTGGGCGGTCACGTGGGTGTCGGCGCGGCCCTTCTCGGCCTTGCCGTGCTTGTTGTTCCACCCCTTGCCCACCGGCTTGGCCCCCGTATATGGCACGAAATGGTCGTCGACGTAGTACACCCCGGAGGTGACCGGGCCGGCCTCGAGCATCGCCTGCGCGAACATTGCCTGCAGTTCCAGCGGGTCGGTCGCATCCGCGATCGCGGCCAGCCGCGGCCGCAAGGTGCGCAGGCCCGGCAGCCCGGCCAGCGGCCCGGCCGCCTCTGCCGTCAGGTGCTTGAACTGCTCCACGGTGGCGGCGCCGAGCGCGAAGCAGGTGCTGACCGCCGACAGCAGCGCCACGTCAGCGAACCGCCGCCCGCCCGGCCCGCCGTCCCCGGCGGCGGCCAGGATGTCGTCCGCCCCGGCCCGCGCGCCGAACGCGTGCAGCAGCATCGCGCCCGCATACCGTGAGGTGACCTGGCCCGCGATAATCCGCGACCCGGCCGCCAGCAGGCCGGCGGCGTGCGCAGTCTCCCGTCCCGGCCCGGGCGCCGTCTCCGGCCCGGGCTGCGCCGCGGGTTCGGGCGCGGGCGGCTCCGCTGCGGATTCGGGCGCGGGCTCTTCCCGCCGGGGCCCGGGCTGCCGCAGCTGCTGGTCCGCGCTGCCCGGATCCGGCAGCTGCCACTGCCCGGCTCCGGCCAGGTGACGGCTGACCGTGGCCTGGGCCACGCCCAGCCGGGCGGCGATCTGGGCCTCGCTGGCCCCGGCCTGCCGCCACCGCGCTGCCCGTGCCCACTTCGCCGGGGAAAGCTTCGGCTTCGGCCCCGAAGGCCGGACCAGCCCGGCCGCGCCCTCCCGGCGGGCCCGCTGGTGCAGCGTGGCCACGTAGCTGGCCGACAGGCCCATCACCTCGGCGACCCGCTGGCCGGAGAATCCCAGCTGGCGGGCCACCGCGACGGCCACGTTGCGCATCGCGACGTCGCCGTCGGGGTAGCAGGCCACGATCATCTGCCCGGCGGTCATGAACGTCATGCCGTCGTGGTAGTGCACGCGCAGGTCGGCGGGGTGCGGCATGCCGTCCAGTATCGCTGCTGCCGCCGGGCCGGTCATGCCCCGATCCTATCAGGAATCTAACAAGATCCGGATAACGTCCGCACAACTAAAACCGCAGCTCAACTGCCCTGCGGATCACCTACTGCCGGAGATCTGGGGCCGCGACGCAACGTCACACTCGCTTGTAAGGTACGTCCCTACTGTCGGAAACCATCGCTGGCCTGGGAGTCTGCCTCTCTCCCCGTACGCACCGTCCGCTCCGACAGCCCGGTGTAGCGGACCAGCGTGGCCACCGACGGGAACGCAGCGCTCCCATCGGGGCCCGCATGGTTGGCCAGGCCGACAAGCACGAACTTGCACGCGCTGGACGGACGGCCGCCGCGGTCGGCTGGGACAGGGGCCAGGTTGAGCGCCCAGGAGATCACCTCGAGCCAGGACCTGTCGTTCCCGCCATGCCCTGGGGCGGGCGTCAGTCATAGAAGGCGACGGCCTGGGTGAGCCAGCCGAGAGCATGCAGGTCGGCGGCGAGCCATTGGTAGGCAAGGTTTGTCGCCGGCCTGGATTGCCCGGTGGGTGGCAGGGTGTTGTGCGAGACCGGAAGGTAGAACGGGTTCCGCCTTCTGTCGTATGGCCAGGCTACGATCCGTGCGCCTCGCCGCCCGGTCCCGGGCTGCGTTACCAGATCCAGGTCGACATGCGAGACCGCTTCGCGGCCGGCTGGCGGGGCTGGTTTCAGCTGGTAGTGCAGGCTGGTGTGTTTGCCGTCGGTGTCGTCGTCGGGGATGATGAGCGTGCCTTCGACCTGGACCGGCAGCGCACTGTTGAGGCCGAGCGCCCAGCCGAAGGCTGCGAAATTCTCGGCGACGAGGTCGCGATATCCGGTGACGGCGGCGGCCAGGACTTCGGTCATGATCGCGTGGGATAGTTCGGGGGAGTAGCCCTGCCACAGCCATTGTGCCCCGACGTGGGACTGATCGGGTGCTGGCCACGGCTGGGTGAGCTGGTCGCCTGTCTCGCGCTGGAACCGGGCGTGGATCCAGCGAATGTCGTGTGAGTCGATTCGCATCCCGCCGCCTGACCAGGTGGCATGGACCGACCGGTCGACTGTCTCCATCATGCCGTCGACTGCGTGCCGGAGGTCAGCGAGGGGGATGACGGTGCCGTGTGGTTTCCCGGCCGCCTGCATGATCCGCCGTGCGAGGATCCACTGGCGCTCTGACGCGAGCGGTGAGTCCGGCGGAAGGGGCAGCCGGCGCTCCTGGATCAGTTCGGCCAGCGGCTGCATGAGCCGGTTCCGTGCCCACGACCACCGGCCGAGAGGCCCTCTGGGAATGCGGAACATGGTCCTGCGAATCCACTCGAGCGGTGGCCGGTCCCGGGGGTCACCTGCGACGGTCACCAGGTCCGGCGGCGGGAGCGTGTCCCGGGCCTCGCTGAGGGCTATCCAGTCGTCGCCGAGGAGCTGGGCGCCCCACTGCACGAGGCGGCCGTCCCGGTGTCGGGACAGCTGGCTGCCGCACGCCCCGAAACCATCGAGGAGTGCCTGGAGTGCCTCGCGCAGCCGCTGGCCTTCAGCGATCGCCGGGTCACCGGGTTGCCCGGTTCCGGTCACGCCCGACCGCGGCGACCAAGATGTGCCCACCCACTCGGACGCGGCGGTGGTGTGATCGTTGCCAGCGAGTTCGTTGAGTGTCCACGAGACCACAGCGGGGTTCGTGCGCGCCAGGAGCAGCATATTCTGCTCGGCTTGTCCCGGCTGACTGGTGGACAGGGCGAACGCGACGGCGTACCGCCAGCGCGGGAATGCCTCCGGAGCGGCGGCCTCCATCATGGTGACGATGCCGCATGTGAGTGCGTGGGCGCCGAAGTGCTGTTCGAACAGCGGCAGAGCGAAGCGCAGGGCGCCGTCGTCGTTGACCACGAGTCCGGTGTCGGTGAGCTGCCAGACCTGCGCGTCGTTGCCGAACGACGCCGCGGTCACTGGCCCGGGCTCGCTGAGGATGCGGCTCGCCAGGCTGGCGAGTTCGTGCCAGAGCTGCGGCGCTGCCCGGTCTGGGCGTTTCTGCTGGATAATGGCCTGTGCCAGCTCCAGAAGCAGGGTCAGCCGCGAAACGTGGACGTCTCGGCCTTTGAGCAGCCGGGCAGCGGCGGCGATCGCGGTCAGGGGGCTGGTGAGCAGGTCGGCGGTCTCCGTGGTCCAGGAGCGCCATTCTGTATCGCCGGTGATGACGCGCACCAGATCGATGCCGCGCTCCGCAGGCCAGGGCTCGACTGTAAGAAGCTCGTCCTTGCCGACGGTGACGCCGGGGCGGGAGGTGGCCAGCACCCTCGTCCGCGGCCAGGTGCGGACCAGTTGCCGGGCCTCATCCAGCAGCTGGCTGGCCTCGCCGGGTGAGACGCCGTCCAGGTTGTCGATCACGATGCGGCAGGGCCGCGCCGGGTCACGGCCGATGCTCGCTGTAACAGCGGCGTCCAGGCCCGTTGGCACCCGGCGAGCGTCGAGCCAGACGGGGATCTCGATCTCTTTGTCGCCCTGAGCGGCGGACAGCCCCTCGTCCCACCACCGTGACGCCTGCTCGCTCTTGCCCGCTCCCATCGGCGCGACCAGCACCCGGACCTGGCCTTCGGGTACCTCGACCATAGGATCGTCCTGCTCGGCCATCCAGGCTAGGACAGCGTCCTGCCGGTCAGACGGGACCGCCAGCAGCCGGGTCGTCCGGCGCCCGAACGATTCCCGGACAGCCCGGTCGAGGGCGTCATCACGGGTGCGGGAGCGAGCAGAGAACGGCACCACAGCCGCAACTGCGGCGGCCATCTCGTCCAGCCCGAACGACCGCCGGATCACTTCATCAGCCTCGGCGTCAGTAAGCGGCGGCCGGGGCTTTGCTGCCCGCTCCTGCGTCGCGACCTGGACCCGCTTCCACTCTCGCAGCATCTGAGCCGGGAAGAGTTCCGGAGCGATGTCGATCTCCGAGGCGTGCGCAAGGCAGAGCACGATCAGGTTCTCATAGGCCCGGTTTTCCTCCCCGGTCATCGCCGGATTCCACCGCGGGCCGTTCTCCCGGCGAGCATGGATGTGCGCAACCTGGCTGTTGAGAACCCGCAGGTCAGTCTCGCTGACCCGGTACAGCGCCTGCCTGCAGCCAGGCCGGCCGCACCGCAGCGCCGTGGCATAGAGCTCCTTCACCGTAGCGTCGGTCGGCCGCGGATGCTCAACTGGGCGATGCCGTGCGGTGTCACCCGGCGCGATAGGTTCCTCCCTCATCCTTTAGCCCGCGAAGCTGTCCGGCCTGCCTGAGCAAGTCGCGTGGCTTCTGCTCGTGCGGCATCCGCGCCGGGTGCCCTCTTGAGTGCCGTAAGCACAGCCGCCAGCTTCTCCAGCGTTAGGGCCAACGCAACTCTGTACCTGTCGGGGTTCTGCTCGAGCTGGACCCGGTAGAGCTGCCGTCGGCCAGCGATGAACAAGCCTATGCGTCCAGCGCCACGATCTCCGGTCAGAGTGGGCCCGGTGGGCCGATGCTGTATGTCAACGGCCGCTCGAATTTTGACCCCCCGGCGGCATGGCACGCCGGGGTCAGTATTCACTCGCCGCCGACACTGTAGGGCCGTTCGGTGCGGAAGAACTAGCGGACGCCTATTCAGTGAGGTGATCTCAGCGAAATAGGCTCGGACAGTAGGGCTTTATCTTCGTAAGCAGGCACATTCGGGCAGACACGCGGACAAACTGGGCTGCCGGTAAACGGGCGTGGAGCCCTAGTAGAAGAGGCCTCGCCAAAGATCATCTTCTGCCCGGAGGCTCCACGTGATCGCCTATCGTGCCACGCTCGACGTCCCCAGGGAACTGGTGCAGTTCACCGCGAAGCTGCTGTGGGCCGAGCGGCGCCGCCGCGGCACCCCGAAGGGCAGCAGGGCGCTGACCTGCTTCTGGGAGGCGGTACTGGGGGTGCGCTGGTTCCGCGACCGCACCGCTCCCGAGGCGCTGGCCCGCGACCACGGCATCTCCCGGGCCACCGCCTGCCGGTATCTCGGCGAGGTCATCGCCGTGCTGGCCGAACAAGCCCCTGACCTGCATCAAGCGCTGGAGCGGGCCCAGGACGAGGGCCTCGCGCATGTGATCTTGGACGGGAAGATCATCCCCTGCGACCGGTGCAAAGAACCAGCCGTCAGCGTAAAAGGCCAGGTCATCGACCTGTGGTACTCCGGCAAGGCGCACACCCACGGCGGCAGCATCCAGGCCGTCATGTCCCCGGACGGATTCCCGCTATGGGTCTCGGAGGTGGAGCCCGGCTCGGTGCACGACCTCACCGCCGCCCGTACCCACGCCCTGCCCGCCCTCTACCGCGCCGCCGCCGCCGGATTGCCCACCTTGGCCGACCCCGGCTACGACGGCGCCGGGAAAGGCATCCACAGCCGCCGCAGAGCAGTCACAACCGGTCAGCTACCCCATACACCACTCCCGTGGACGTGAACCGCGAGGTTGTTCCGCGACTGAAGGGTGTCCGGGTGGTCCGCGCCGAGCACCCGGATGCCGTCGGCGAGGGTCCGGCACATTCACAAGGTCATCTGTGTCCCGGCTGACTCCCGTCGCCAAGATTGAGGCGGCGAGCTTGCGACGACGCCACCGGGCTGGCATTAACCGAAAAGCTGCGGATCACCGCCGTCCGGTTCTCATGCGGGCCTGCTCAAGATCCTCCCGCCACCGAAGCGTGTCCGGGTCGTCCGGGCCGAGCACCCGCTCGCAGTCGGCGAGAGTCTGCTTCAACAGCTGAATTGCCTCGCTGTGCCGGCGCGCCCACAGGTAGGCGACCGCGAGATTGCGCCGCGATGCTAGGGTCCGCCGGTCGTCCGGCCCGAAGAACCTCTCAGAGTCAGCGACGTTCTGCTCGTACAGGTGGATCGCCAAGCGGCGGGTCCAGTGCCCGAACAGGTAGGCGTACGCGAGGCTACTTCGCGCTTGAAGGGTCTCGTGATCGTCCGGGCCGAGGAGCCTCTCAGAGTCATCGAGGATCTGGCCGTACAGCCAGACTGCCTTGAAGGGTCGGCGCGCCGACAGGTAGGCGTATGCGAGGTTGCTGCGCCATACCAGGGTCTGGCGGGCGTCAGGGCCGAGGAGCCGTGCTGAGTCGGCGATGTTCTGCTCGTGGAGCCTGATCGCCTCGCGGGGCCGGCCCGCAGACACGTAGCCGGATGCGAGGTTGTTCCGCGACAGCAGGGTGTCCGGATGTTCCGGTCCGAGCACCCGCTCCTGGACCGCTACGTTCTGCTCGTACAGCCTGATCGCCTCGCCCAACCGGCCCACCCAATGGTACGCGGCTGCGAGGTTGTTCCGCAGGGAGCGCGTGTCCTCGTCGTCCACCTGCTCGCGGTTGGCGAGAGTCTGCTCGAACAGCGGGATCGCCTCGCTGAGCCGGCCCGCCGAACTGTATGCGGCTGCGAGGTTGCTCCGCGACAGCAGGGTGTCCGGATGTTCCGGTCCGAGCACCCGCTCGCAGTCGGCGAGAGTCTGCTCGAACAGCGGGATCGCCTCGCTGAGCCGACCCGCCGACTCGTACGCGGATGCGAGACGGTACCGCGACGCCCGCGTATGCGGGTCGTCCACGCCGAGCACCCGCTCGCTGTCGGCGAGAGTCCGGACGCCGGCGTCGATGGCGCGGCCGAGATCGGCCGCCCCCCCAAGCTGCCGCACCGCCCAGGAGCGCGCCGCCAGCACGCCAGCCGCCAAGTCCCGATCCGCAGACCCGGCGTCGGCGTCTGACTCCCATAGCGCGTCGATCTGGGTAACGAGCTCAGCGCCCTCTGCCCGCCGGGACCAAGCTTGGTCTTCGGGGAACATGAGCGGCTCCAGCAGGCCCAGAACAGCATTTACCGTGTCGGCCCATTGGCCGGCGGCCTGGTCCCGTTCGCGCAGCACTCGCCCGAGCAGCCGGTGCATGATCACCGCATCCCCGGCCACCGACCATGTCAGCAGCGACTCCGCCGCGCAGCGCTCCACCGCCGCATCGATATCCTCATCGCTGCCCCCGGAGCGGGCAGCCCGCAGACCGTCCAGCAGATCGCGGCGGACCCCGTCCGGAGACAAGGCCGCCACGACCCGCAGCACCAGGCTGGTCAGCCCGGCCGGGTCGGCGTCCTCAACCGCCTGAACCGACAGCAGCAACGCCGCCGAGGTCGGCCGCGGGTAGTCCTCGCCCGCAGCGCGGCCCAGCAGTTTGTCAACCGGAACCCGCGCCAGCAACTCCAGATACTTCGAGTAGGTCAGGCGCGGGCCGCCGACAACGCCGGTGATGGTTGCGGCGGCCTGCGCCAGTGCGAGCGGCAGATCCCCCAGCTTATCGGCGACCGCGTCCGCGGCTGGATCATCGATCATGCCGGTCCGCGCCGCCAGGTAGCCGAGCGACTCCGGCCGGGTAAACACCGACACGTCCACCGGCACCGCCCCGCTCAGCGCCCTGAACGCCAGATCGGTGCTGGTTACCACGATCTGCGTGCCGCCAGCGGCGGGCAGGAACGGCCGGAGACCGTCCGGGTCGGCCGCGTTGTCAAATACGAGCAGACCCGCGCCTGCAGATGCTCCCGCAACCGCACGGCGGACCTGGCCGAGTCACCCTCAGGGTCCGCCACCCCTACTGCGTCGGCGACCCTGGCCAGACCCACCAGCAGCATGTCCCTCGACTCGGCGTTCACCCAGCCGACCAAGCCGCACCGGGCCGCGACACGATCCCGGACATAGGCCGCTGCGACCTGCGTCTTGCCCACCCCCCGCAGCCCCGTCACCGCGCATACATCACGCTCCTCGAAGAGCTGGAAACGCTGCGCGTATCCGGCATCCAGCCGGACACCAGCGTCGGCCACGACGACGTGATCTTCACCCGGAGGGGCACGGATCAGACAAGCTTGGTCGATCGGGCAGGCCGAGCTGTAGCCCGAGAGTGGCATCTATGCGGTTCGATTTGGCCGGGCTGGCGAACTGGACAAGCCCGCATGAGCCGGGCTATGGCGTGCGCTTGCGCCAGCGGCCGGGCGGTGGCTCGTGACTGGTCTGTTCCGGGTGGCGCGGGATCAGTGGCGCTGGCCCGTGGCCGTGGTCGCATGCCTTGCGGTGCTCGCGGGGTGCTGGTGGGCATGGTATGCCTTGCACTTGCCGCCCGCCGGTTCGGCCCGGCTCGGGGTTGCATCGGCTGCGGCGGCGGCGCTGAGTGCGGCGCTGGGCTTGCCTCTGGCGGCCTGGGCGGGCCGCGACAGACGCCGTGACACCGGCAGCGACATCGCGGCTCGGACAAAATCCGGGCTGACGCCGGAACCGATCGTTGTGGGGGAGATTCCGCGGGAGCCTGCTGCGTTCGTGGCCCGTGCGACGGTGCACCGGCTGGCTGCAGCGGCTGGCAGCGGGAAGGTCGCGGTGCTACTCGCCTGCTCGGCTTGGGGACGGGTGAATTCGAAGTGGACCCGGTGCCCCTTGCCGACGCGCACTTTCGCTTCAGGTTCCCTTCGGCAAGGGCATGCCGGACGTCCGGGTCGGGAGTCATGGCCTCCACCCAACGCGAGGCCCGGTAACTTAGGTAGCACAGCACGCGGCCGTCGGTAATGCGGGAATCTTAGCGGCGTTCCCTGCACGGTGCGGCAAATCGCTCACGGCGTGAGTCCCGCCACGAGGACGATCACCGGCTTCCGGCTGCCGCGCGCCAGGCTGGCCGGCCTGCACGCCTGGCGGGCATCACAGGCCGAGCGCGTGCGCTGCTTTCTCGACGAGATCGAGCAGGGCCGTGCCGGCGGGAACGCTGGCTGCGCCGATGCCGATCTGGCGGACGGCATCCAGGACCTTCTGGACCCTGGTCGGGTCCGGGGCTGGTTCGGCGGCCGCGCCGCGCAGGTCGACTACGATCTGCGCGGCACGGCGGGGATCGTCGCCGGAGACCGCGAGCTGCGCGGCGTGCCGGTGGAGGTAGTCGGCTAGGTCCGTGAGGAGATGCCGCGTCTCCTCGGTCATGGCGGCGGTGATCGTCTGGGAGGCGCTGGGGCTGTGGGCGGCCACGGTGACGTGGTGCGAGCCGGCGATGGTGATGCTGGTGGCAGCAGGCGGCACCGGCGGGTCGTCGCGCGTCGAGCGGTTGTTCTCCACCGCGTGCTCTCCCTTTTCTGCGATCACCACGACCATGCCTGCCTCGGTGCTGGTGACATGAAGGTAGCCGTGCTTGCTGAGCCAGGCGACGGCGCCGTCGATCTCCGCGTATGAGAACAGGTCAGCTCGCGTGCTGAGGAACCGCGCGTAGTCGCTCAGGAAGAAGCCGGAGGCCATGATGCGGTGCTCGCCTGCGGCCGTGCGCTCATAGGCCCAGCGCAGCAGCGCGTCTCTGGCCGCTACGCGGCGCGCGGCGGGGTTATCGCGTCGCTGCCGGATCTGCCGCATCTCCTGGACGCCGTTCTCGGTCAGCATGGCCCGCGCCGGCATGCCCGCTGGCCCGTCGTGCCGGAGGACGTACCAGACCAGCCGGGACCGGTAGAGGCACCCGAAGGTGTCCTGGAGCGGCACCGGCCGACCGCAGGCGACGGGCGCGGCGATGGCCACCGGGTCGATGGCCACGGCCTCATCCGCCCGGCCTCCGGCGCGGTCGTACAGCCAGTCGAGCACGTGCAGCTGCCATTGCTGCTCAGGTGCGAGGTTCCATCCGTCACCGAGGTCCACGGCGTCACGGTACCGTCTCATTCCGCCGCCGCTGACCAAGCGTTGCATCGGACCCGTCCGGCCATGCGGGTGCCGAAACGTCCCGTGGCGTCTGGCATAGAGGTCAGCGGTGTCTGCTACGGGCGAGCCGGCTCCGCGCGTATCCGATGACGATGACGGTGACGGCCAGCGCGAGCCGGCCGCCCGGAACCCGTGCGCGGGCGGCCTCTGGATGCGCCGGCGCGCGCTCCGGAACGGGGTTGCGCTGTGGTGGCCTGCCTTCGCCGACGGCTGTGTCGTCTAGGTACGGGCGGCGGAGCCATTCGAATAGGAGGCTTGCCAGCAGGGACCCGGCGATGCCGAATGCTACGGCGAAGATGATCACCCAGTTCTGGAGCAGTGCCATGGAGGAGTTGTCGGTCAGCCGCACGACCGGGCTGACCGGGGTCCGGCCCTGCCAGGTCAGCGGGTACGGGCCGGAGGCCGCCGGGACAGCGGAGTCGACCGACCAGGTAACTGGCACTGCGTCGGCAGTGACCTTGACGTACTCCTGCAGCGGGCGGCTCCAGCTACCGCTGAGGCCGCTGATCGCCGGGTAGTCCCCGAGCACGTTCGCCGGGATGCCGGGGAAGGTCCCGGTCAGCGGCCATGCCTGGGTGGCGTGCGGCCCGTGCCATAGGCCCCACGGTCCGGCCCAGCTCTGCTGAACCGGCCCGGAGGTAACTCCTGTGATTCCCTCGGCGCTGCCGCCGGGGAGGATGCCGGCCGACTGGACGGCATCCGCTGGCGGGCAGGCGGTGACATCGGGCAGGCTGATGCGGACCAGATGGACTGTGCCCAGGTCGATGACGCTGCCGAAGTAGAAGACCAGATCGGGTATGCGCTGGATTCGCGGCGCCTGCGATGAGGGCAGCAGGGGATCGGGCTGGGTCGCGGTGAGCTGCGCGCTGCCGCCGATCAGCAGATCGCCGGTGTACGGCTGCGGGCCGCAGACCACAACGTCATAGGCTGCCCGGGTCTGGCCGCCCTGGGTTCGTGCCTGCACTAGCAGTTGCACGATGTCCGCGTTGGGCGCGGTGGCGGGCTGGAGCACGGCAATCCAGCCGGCTGGCGGATACGTCGGCAAGCCGTTGACGGTGAACGACAACGCCACGTACCCCGCGATGCTCGTCATCGTAACCACGCCGGTGACCACTGCAGCCGTCCGCCGCCCGCGGCGCCTCGCCGTGCCGCGTTTACCGCCGCGGACGGGCTTCACGTCCGTGACCTCATCACGCGGTATTCCTCTTCCCGGTGCCCCGCGGGAACCGGGAAGGTCCCGCCTTGGACGTACACCATGCCAGGATTACGCGCAGATGGTGACCGGGACGCCGGAGGGTACCTCGAATGGTTCCGGTCGGCCCGCCAGAGCCGCTCGCAGCCGACGGCCACAGCAGACGACAAGAAGAGGCAGGCGGCCTCTGAACCCCAGTGCCAGGCAGGCCACGACATCTCCACCGGATCCCCGTATGCGTCCATGACTGTCCGAATAGCTCCTGACCAGGCATTTCAGCGAATTTCTGACGGACGGTTGACACATGAGCCGCCCCGGGCCGGGCCTGCGTGCTCGGTCGGCCCGTGACCAGGTGATCCCGGGTGCTGGGGCACCTCCTCGACGGATGGTCCCTGCCAGGGGTGTCGGCCTGCGGCCACGCAGCTATCACCGCGCATCCCGCAGCAGCGGTGCACCGTATGATTTGTGTGCCAAAGCCGGATTTCTACATGGGACGGGGCCGGGCGTGGCGGGTGAGCTGCAGGCCGGGGATCCGCGGTTGCTGGGACAGTACCGGTTGGTAGGCCGTCTAGGAGTGGGTGGGATGGGCCAGGTTTTTCTCGGCCGGTCGCCTGGGGGCCGCCTGGTGGCGGTGAAGGTTATCCGTCCTGAACTGGCGGCTGATCCCGATTTCCGGGTCCGGTTCGGGCGTGAGCTGGCGGCTGCCCGGGCGGTGAGTGGCTTGTTCACAGCGCCAGTGGTGGATGCGGATTTGCAGGGTGAGACGCCGTGGCTGGCGACGGCGTATGTGGCTGGCCCGTCGCTGGCGGGGGCGGTTGCTGCTCAAGGGCCCTTGCCAGTCGCATCGGTGCTGGCACTGACCGCAGGGCTGGCCGAGGGGCTGCGTGCCATTCACGCGGCAGGGTTGGTGCATCGCGACCTGAAGCCCTCCAACGTGCTGCTGGCAGCAGACGGCCCGCGGGTGATCGATTTCGGGATCTCCCAGGCTGCCGAGGCTAGTTCGCTGACCCAGTCCGGCATGGTCTTGGGCTCGCCCGGTTTCATGTCCCCCGAGCAGGCCGAAGGCCGTGAGGTGGGCCCGTCCAGTGATGTGTTCAGCCTGGGTGCAGTGCTGGTATTCGCCGCCACTGGTGGAGGCCCGTTCGGCACCGGGGCCACCCCAGCACTGCTGTACCGAGTAGTCCACAGCCAGCCGGACCTGGCCAACGTGCCACCTGAGATACGGGTTCTGATCGGGCGGTGCCTGGCAAAGGATCCGTCCCAGCGGCCATCCACCGAGTTCATTCTCTCCGCCGTCGGTAACACGCTGCCCGCCGAGCGCTGGCTGCCCGTCAGCTTCGCTGCTGCACTCTCTGGCTATGCCACGCATGATCCTTACCCCGGGATGCCGCCGGATGCGGGGAATCCACCACCGGCAATGACCAGAAACGCCGACTTGGCCGATGTGTACCTACCCGGCACCTCTGGTGGCCCGCCGACGCTCACCGCCCCAGGACAACCAGGCAGGAAGCCCCTGCCCGGCGGGCTGGAAGTGAGCATGCAGGAACCAGAACCGGCCTGGTTTCAACCTCCAGGGCAAGTCGGCAATTACAGCACCCAGAACAAGCCGCCTGGCTCAGGGACTTCCCTCGAGCAGGCGAACCAGCAGGTAGCCAAGCCTGGTGTTATCCCCCTACGGCCGATCGGCATAGGCCAGATCCTCCACGGCTCATTCGCCTACATCCGGCGGAGTCCACAGGCGACACTAGGATTCACGGCGAGCCTCGCAACCATCACCGCCGTCCTGATGACGCTTGTACCGATCCTGCTCACCCACTTCGCCAGCCAACTGACAACCGACGTTGAGCTGGGCATCTATATCGGCAGCTATCTCCTCCTGGGCTTCATCGCAAGCGCGATCCTGGATGGCGTTCTTACGGTGGTGATAGGCGAGAGCGTGCTCGGGCATACGATCGGTGCCCGCAAGACCTGGCGGGCCGCTCGCCCACGCATGCCAGCCCTACTGCTGGCGTCGGGGCTGAGGATTCTCTGCGAACTCGCGCCCTGGACACTCTTCGCCGGGCTGGTGGCCGTCCTCGACGTCGCTACCGTCCCTGCCGTAGTCCGCGAGATCGTTCTAATCCCCTATGCGATCGTGGCCGCCTGCTTGAGTATCTGGGCTTACATCACTCTGAGCATGGTCACCCCCGTCGTAGTCCTGGAATGCGGCGGACCCATGCACTCGCTCGCACGGTCCTGGCAGCTGGTCAGGGGCAGCTTCTGGCGGGTGCTTGGCATCCTGCTCCTGGGCACGATCATCTTCACCACGGCTGGCGAGGCTATCCAGATACCCGCGCTCTTCCTCTCCAGGTTGCTCGGTGGCGCGGTCAACATAGGCGACGCGGTTTACGCCTTCGCTGGTACAGCTATCGTAATCCTCGGCAGCGTCATCGCCTCAATTGTGTCCCGCCCGCTACTCGAAGGCGTGGGCACCCTGCTCTACGTGGACCTTCGCATCCGCAAAGAAAGCCTTCATCTCATCTTGCAGACAATGTCCGGCCAGAGAGTATCCGCGCACGGTGGGTCAGCCGCGATTCGGTGAACGGCGAGCAAATCCGAACGGGATGGTCGGCCAATCGAAACTCACGGACATATCCTCATTTCCGCAAGGAGCAGGGCAGGCTATAGATTTAGCCGTTTATCTGCAGCTCCTTTCGCGTCACCCTGGCGCGCATAACGCGATAATCTGTACGTGTGACTCATGTGGCGATCTATCAGCACTTAAGTAAATATTTG
>Ga0307373_10009161_pt1 | contig 14873 bp, 12 predicted proteins | sample OX2MG_FD_202534 | JGI IMG/M metagenome (GOLD analysis project Ga0307373, IMG submission 202534) | Soil microbial communities from Risofladan, Vaasa, Finland - OX-2 | ecosystem: Environmental > Terrestrial > Soil > Coastal area > Acid sulfate soil | place: Finland: Risofladan, Vaasa | collected... | reverse complement strand
CGGCTGGGCGAGCGCCTGGGCGGCGGCGACGGCGACGGCATCGTCGGCGGCCGGCGCGGCCGCCAGGCCGGACGGGTCAGCGAGCTGGCTGAGCACCTCGGCCTCGGTTCCCGGCGGCGCGGGCAGCAGCGTCCCCGATAGCCGGGCGAGGCCGGGACTGGACAGTGCCGCTACCGAGTAGACGGCGGTGCGGCCCGACCGGACCGCCTTGCGCAGCCGCAGGAAGACGATCGGCGACTCATCCTGCGGCTCGAAGCCCGCGAGCAGCACCGCGGGAGCCTGCTGCAGGCTCGAGTAGCTGACGCCGGTGTCGCTGGCGGGTCCGGACCCGGCCACCGCGGCGGCCAGGAACTCGGTCTCCTCGGCGCTGTGCGGCCTGGCCCGCATGTCGATGTCGTTGGTGGCCAGGGCAACCCTGGCGAACTTGGCGTAGGCGTAGGCATCCTCGAGGGTGAGCCTGCCGCCGGTCAGCACGCCGGCCCGGCCGCGGGCCGCGGCCAGGCCGCGGGCCGCAGCGTCGAGCGCCTCCGGCCACGAAGCGGTCTTCAGCACGCCATCGGTGTCCCTGACCAGGGGCGCGACCAGCCGGTCCGGCATGGTGGCGTAGGTAAAGGCCCAGCGCCCCTTGTCGCAGTTCCACTCCTCGTTGACCTCGGGCGCGCTGCCCGCCAGCCTGCGGGTGACGGCCCCGCGGCGGCGGTCGGTCCGCTGCCTGCAGCCTGACGCGCAGTGCTCGCAGACGCTCGGCGTCGAGACCAGGTCATAGGGGCGCGCGCGGAACCGGTAGGCCGTGCCGGTGAGAGCGCCGACCGGGCAGATCTGCACCGTGTTGCCGGAGAAGTAGGAGTCGAACGGGACTCCCTCGGCCACTCCGACCTGCTCTTCCGGTCCGCGCTCGATCAGGTCGATCAGCGGATCGCCCGCGATCTGGTCGGCGAACCGCGTGCACCTGGCGCACTGGATGCAGCGCTCGCGGTCGAGCAGGACCTGGGCGGAGAGCGCGATCGGCTTGGCGAACGTCCGCTTCTTGCCGTCGAACCTGGTCTCGCCGGCCCCCGCCGTCATGGCCTGATTCTGCAGCGGGCACTCGCCGCCCTTGTCGCACATCGGGCAGTCGAGCGGGTGGTTCACCAGCAGCAGTTCCATCACGCCGCGCTGTGCCTTCTCAGCGACCGGCGAGGTGAGCTGGGTATGCACGACCATGCCGTCCGTGCAGACCGTGGTGCACGAGGCTGGCGGCTTGGGCTGCCCTTCCACCTGCACCAGGCACTGGCGGCAGGCGCCTACCGGGGCGAGCAGCGGATGATCGCAGAACCGCGGGATCTGGATGCCAAGCTGCTCGGCGGCTCTGATGATCAGCGTCCCCTTCGGGACCACGATCTCGAATCCGTCGATCGTCACGCGCACGCCGTCGGCGGGCCTGGCAACCTCGGCTGTGCTGGCCCGGGGGGACGACCCCCCGGAGCCCGGTGAGGAATTGGATGGGGGCTGCACCGTCATCGCGCTGAGGACCTCCAGGATCCCCCGGCAGTGTTAGCCCCGGGGGACGACCCCTGGGATCCCCCGCGGAGGGTAGAGGCGGCCGGGTCGAACGGGCAGCCGCCGCGCTTGGAATGCTCGATGAACTCGTCCCTGAAGTACTTGATCGACGAGACGACCGGGCTCACCGCGCCGTCGCCGAACGGGCAGAACGCACGGCCGAGTATGTTGTCGCAGATATCGAGCAGCTTGTCCAGGTCGGCGTCGCTGCCCTCGCCGCGCTCGAGCGAGTCGAGCAGCTGGACGATCCAGTACGTGCCCTCCCGGCAGGGCGTGCACTTGCCGCAGGACTCGTGCTTGTAGAACTCCATCCAGCGCAGGGTCGCGCGGACGACACAGGTCGTCTCGTCGAAAATCTGCAGCGCCCTGGTGCCGAGCATGGAACCCGCGGCGCCGACGGACTCGAAGTCCAGCCGCACGTCGAGATGCTCGTCGGTGAAGATCGGGGTCGACGATCCGCCCGGTGTCCAGAACTTCAGCTGGTGACCGGCCCGCACGCCGCCGGCCAGCGAGAGCAGCTCGCGCAGCGTCACGCCGAGCGGCGCCTCGTACTGACCGGGCGTCGTCACGTGCCCGGAGAGCGAGAAGATGCCGAAGCCCTTGGACTTCTCCGTGCCGAGCGCGGCGAACGCGGCCGCCCCGTGCGCGACGATGTAGGGCACGCTGGCGATCGACTCGACGTTGTTGACGACGGTCGGGCAGGCATACAGGCCCTCGATCGCGGGGAACGGCGGCTTCAGCCTGGGCTGGCCGCGGTAGCCCTCGAGCGAGTCGAGCAGCGCGGTCTCCTCGCCGCACTCGTAGGCGCCGGCCCCGGCGTGCACCACGATGTCCAAGTCGAAACCGGACCCGAGGATGTTCGCGCCCAGGTAACCCGCCTCGTATGCCTCGGCGACCGCGTGATGCAGGCGCCTGATCACGTGCAGCACCTCACCGCGCACGTAGATGAACGCCTGGTTCGCCCTGATCGCGCAGGCGGCGATGATCGCGCCTTCCACCAGCGAGTGCGGGCTCGCCAGCATGGTCGGGATGTCCTTGCAGGTGCCGGGCTCCGACTCGTCGGCGTTGACGACGAGGTAGTGCGGCTTGCCGTCGCCCTGCGGGATGAAGCCCCACTTCATCCCGGTCGGGAAGCCGGCCCCGCCGCGGCCGCGCAGCCCGGACTCCTTGACCATCGCGATGATGTCGTCTGGCGGCATCGCCAGTGCCCTGGGCAGCGCCTGGTAGCCGCCGGCCCGGCGGTAGCCGGCCAGGGTAAACGAGTCAGGCTCGTCCCAGTGGGCCGTGAGCACCGGCGTGAGCACGGTGTTCGATGGCACGGTGTTCGAAGGCACGGGGTTCGATGGCACGGGCGTCATGACCGCCCTCCGTCATCGGCCGCAGGCAGCGGAGGTTCGTCTGGCGTCCAGCCGTTCTCCCTGGCGATGCGCAGGCCGGCCAGGGTCGGCTGGCCGGCGGTGTGCCCGGTGGTGGCCTGGTCGTCGGGGTAGCCGGCCAGGATCCTGGCCGCCTCCCGCCAGGTGACCAGCCGGCTCGCGCCCCTGGTGGGGGTGATGTCATCGCCCGCCCGCAGGCCGTCGACCAGCTTCCGTGCCGACTCAGGGGTCTGGTCGTCGAAGAACTCCCAGTTGACCATGACGACGGGGGCGTAGTCACAGCCCGCGTTGCACTCGATCCGCTCCAGGCTGAGCTTGCCGTCCGGCGTGGCCTCGTCGGCCTCGACGCCGAGGTGGCTGCGCAGCTCGGCGTGGATGGCGTCGCCGCCCATGATGGCGCACAGCGTGTTGGTGCAGACGCCGACGTGGTACTCGCCGACCGGCCGCCGCTTGTACATGGTGTAGAACGACACCACGGCGGTCACCTCGGCCTCGGACAGCCCGAGCTGCCCGGCGCAGAACGCGATGCCCCCGGCGGAGACGAACCCCTCGGCCGCCTGTACGAGATGCAGCAGCGGGAGCAGCGCCGACCGCGGCTTCGGGTACCTGGCGATGATCTCCGCTGCCTGCGCCGTCAGGTCGGCTCGCTGCTGCTCGGTGAAGGCCATTACCTGTCCACTCCTCCCATCACCGGGTCGATGCTGGCCACGGCCGAGATCACGTCCGCCACCATGCCGCCTTCGCACATCACCGACACCGACTGGAGGTTAGTGAACGAGGGGTCGCGGAAGTGAACCCGGTAGGGCCGGGTGCCGCCGTCGCTGACGGCATGGCACCCGAGCTCGCCGCGGGGTGACTCGACGGCGGCGTACACCTGCCCAGCCGGAACCCTGAAGCCCTCGGTGACCAGCTTGAAGTGGTGGATCAGCGCTTCCATCGACTGGCTCATGATGTGCGCGATGTGGTCGGCGGAGTTGCCCAGGCCGTCCGGCCCGACCGCGAGCTGGGCCGGCCAGCCGATCTTGGCATTCCCGATCATGACCGGGTCGTCGGGTGGCCGCGGCGCGGCCAGCCGGTCAACGCACTGCTCGATGATCCGCAGCGACTGGTCAATCTCGTCCATCCTGACCAGGTACCGGCCGTAGGCGTCGCAGCTTTCCTGCGTCGGGACGTCGAAGTCGTAGGTCTCGTAGCCGCAGTACGGCTGGCTCTTGCGCAGGTCCCAGGGCAGCCCGGTGGAACGCAGGATCGGGCCCGTGACGCCGAGCGCCATGCAGCCCGCCAGGTCGAGGTAGGCGATGTCCCTGGTGCGGCGCAGGTAGATCGGGTTGACGTCGAGCAGCTTGCGCAGCTCGTCAAGCTGGCCGGGCATCACGCCGAGGAACTCCCGCAGCTTCTCCAGCGCCCCTGAGGGCAGATCCTGCGAGACGCCACCCGGCCGTATGTAGGCGTGGTTCATCCGCAGCCCGCTGATCAGCTCGAACAGGTCGAGCACTTTCTCGCGCTCGCGCATGCCGTAGAGGAAGACCGTCGTGGCACCGACTTCGAGGCCGAAGGTACCGACCGCGGTCAGGTGCGAGGAGATCCTGTTCAGCTCCATCATCAGCACGCGCAGGACACTGGCCCGCTCGGGGATCTGGTCGGTGATCCCGAGCAGCCGCTCGGTGGCCAGGCAGTACGCGGTCTCGTTGAACAGCGGCGACAGGTAGTCCATCCTGGTGCAGAAGGCGACGCCCTGCGTCCAGGTGCGGAACTCCATGTTCTTCTCGATGCCGGTGTGCAGGTAGCCGACCACCGGCCTCAGCTCGGTGACCGTCTCGCCGTCGAGCGTGAGGACGAGCCTCAGCACGCCGTGCGTCGACGGGTGCTGCGGGCCCATGTTGACGATGAGACGCTCGTCGCGGGTGCTGTCGGCACCATCGTCAGCGGCCGCGACGATCTCGTCCCAGTCCTGGCCCCCGACGTTGTAGACGCGGCCTTCGGTTTCGGTGTTGCCCGCGGTGCTCACGCGTAGGACCTCCGCTCGTCGGGCGGCGGGACGGTGGCGCCGCGGTACTCCACCGGAATGCCGCCGAGCGGGTAGTCCTTGCGCTGCGGGTGGCCCTTCCAGTCGTCCGGCATCTCGATCCTGGTCAGCGCCGGGTGACCGTCGAAGACGAGGCCGAAGAAGTCCCAGGTCTCACGTTCGTGCCAGTCACAGGTCGGGTACACGTCGACCAGGGAGGGAACGTGCGGGTCGGCGTCGGGCGCCGTCACCTCGAGCCGGAGGCGCCGGTTGCGGGAGATCGAGAGCAGGTGGTAAACGCCGTGCAGCTCGCTGCCGGCATCGGCCGGGTAGTGCGTGCCGGAGACTCCGAGGCACATCTCGAAGGCGAGCGCCGGATCGTCACGCAGCTTCCTGGCCACCTCGACCAGGTGCTCGCGGCGGACGTAGAAGGTCAGCTCGCCGTGGGCCGCCACCACCCGCTCGATGGCGTCGCCGAAGCCGGCTCCCGATTGCTCGAGCGCGCCGGCCAGAGTGTCAGCGACCTCGTCGAAGTACGAGCCGTAGGGCGGCTCGCTGGACAGCGGCGGCTGCTTGCGGACCCTGAGCCCGCCGTAGCCCGACGTGTCACCGGTCGTCTCGGTGCCGAACGCGCCGGTGCGGACAACCTGCTCGGACATCCGCTCCCGGCCGGCGATCACCGCGGCATCCTCGTTCACGTTCGGAACCCCGGTGCCGTGCTCGGTCACTGCTCCGCTCCTGCCTGAGGAGCGAGCGCCCCGTGCGCCCCGTGCGCGTGGTGAGCGGGCCCCTCGAGGCCCGGCAGCAGCGGCAGCCGGCGCAGCCTGGCCTGCTCCAGCTCGGTGATCTGGCGATCCCTGTTCACGCCGAGCTTCATGTTCTGTATCCTGTCGTGCAGCTTGACGATCGCGTCGATCAGCATCTCAGGACGGGGCGGGCAGCCGGGCAGGTAGATGTCGACCGGGACAATGTGGTCGACGCCCTGCACGATGGCGTAGTTGTTGAACATCCCGCCGCTCGAGGCGCAGACCCCCATCGAGATAACCCACTTGGGGTCGGCCATCTGGTCGTAGATCTGGCGCAGTACCGGAGCCATCTTCTGGCTCACCCGGCCGGCCACGATCATCAGGTCCGCCTGGCGCGGGGTATTCGAGGCCCGCTCCATTCCGAACCTGGCCAGGTCATGCCGCGGTCCGCCGGTGGCCATCAGCTCGATGGCGCAGCAGGCGAGCCCGAAGGTGGCAGGCCAGACCGAGGACTTCCGCGCGTAGCCGGCCAGCTTCTCGACCGAGGTCAGCAGGACGCCGCTCGGCAGCTTCTCTTCAAGACCCATCGGCTAATCCCATTCCAGACCGCCGCGCCGCCACACGTAGACGTACGCGACAAGCACGGTTGCGACGAAGGTGACCATCTCGACGAGGCCGAAAACTCCGAGATGGTCGAACGCGACCGCCCAGGGGTACAGGAAGATGATCTCGATGTCGAAGACGATGAAGAGCATCGCCGTGAGGTAGTACTTCACCGGGAACCTGATCCCGGCCGGCTGGCGGGTCGGCTCGATGCCGCACTCGTAAGCCTCAAGCTTAGCCCGGTTCCACCGCTTCGGGCCGCTGACCGACCCCATGACCAGCGAGAAAATGGCGAAGACAGTGGACAGTGCCCCGAGCACGACTATCGGCACGTAGTAGCTCATCGACTCCGTCACCCCCTTGTCCTGCCGTTCAGCCATCTGGCTGGACGGACCTGCGTATCTTGCTCTTGCCTATCTCGCACCACGTCCCGCGCGACCGCGATCTGGCTGTCAGCTGCCGCGGCGCTATGCCGCCGGCGACATCTTAGACAGCACGTTGACGACCCGGTCGACCGCGTCGCCGCCGCGCGGCTCGGTCAGGTTACCTAGCAGCTTCATCGTCATCCGCATCACCGCCGGGCGCTTGATCCCGTGCCTGGTGGCGAACTTCATGAAGTTCGGGTTGCCGATCAGCTTCACGAACGTCCGGCCGAGAGTGTAGTAGCCGCCATAGCTCTCCTTGAGCGCGACCGGGTAACCCTGGAGCACCCGCTCCGTGCTGGCGGCCGTCGGCCGGGCGAGCGCCTGCACGATCGAGCGGGCGGCCAGCTCGCCCGATTCCATCGCGTAGGCGATGCCCTCGCCGTTGAACGGGTTCACCATCCCGCCGGCGTCGCCGACCAGCAGCAGGCCGCTGCCGTAATGCGGGGTGCGGTTGAAGCCCATCGGGAGTGCCGCGCCGCGAATCGGCTGCGTCCTGTTCTCCTCGGTGAAGCCCCACTCGGGCGGCATCGCGGAGAGCCAGCGCTGCAGGAGCGCGCGGTAGTCGATATGCCCGAAAGCATCGGAGGTGTTCAGCAGGCCGAGGCCGACGTTGCTGGTTCCGTCGCCCATGCCGAATATCCAGCCGTAGCCGGGCAGCAGCTGCTTGCCGTCCCACAGGTCGAGCCACGCCTCAAGGTAGTCATCCTCGTGCCTGGGCGAGGTGTAATAGGTCCGCACCGCGACGCCGAGCGGCCGGTCCGGCCTCTTATGCAGGCCCATCGATACCGACAGCCGCGAGGAGTTGCCGTCGGCCGCGATGACGAGACGGGCACCGAAGGTCCGTTGCTCCCCTTCCGGCCGTCTGGACACCCGCCCGGCACCTTCCGCGGACGCCCCGGCCGCCTCGCGCGCCGTCACGCCGGTGACCTGGCCGGTCCGCTCGTCCACGGTCGCGCCGGTGACGGTGACGTTCTCGAGCAGCCGGGCGCCGGCCTTCTGCGCGTGCCCGGCAAGCGTCTCGTCGAAGTCGGTGCGGGTCCTGACCGTGCCGTAACCGGGGAACGAGGACAGATCGGGCCAGGCCAGCTCGATCCGCCCGCCGCCGCCGATGATCCGCAGGCCCTTATTAATAAGCCAGCCGTCGCTGGCGTCGACGGTCAGGCCCATCGTGGTCAGCGCCTTGACCGCCCGCGGGGTCAGGCCGTCGCCGCAGACCTTCTCCCGCGGGAAGCTGGTCTTCTCCAGCAGCAGCACGTCGAGCCCGGCCGTAGCCAGGTGGTAGGCCGCCGTCGATCCGGCCGGCCCGGCACCGACGATGATCACGTCCGCGGTATCAGACGACGTAGCGGCCGACCCGGCGCGACCTGCCCGCTGACCGCCAGCCCGGCCGCCGCGGGGGCTTGTCCCGCGATCGGGGCCAGCACTGCGGCTGCCTGCCTGATCCGGGCGGCTAGCCGGGGGGTACTGCTCGCTCACTGACCCGTCCGCCAATCTTGTGAACACCTTCACAAGTACAGATGCCGACAGTGTAGTCCGTAGTCGCTGATGGCAGGAGCCGCCCCTTGCCGAGACTCCTAGCGCGGGCGCCTGGCTACGTGCACGGCGACGACCCCGAAAGTGAGGTTGCGCCACCGCACGGCGGACCACCCCGCGCCGCGGATCCGCGTGGCGAGCTCCTCCTGCGCGGGCCAGCTGCTGATCGACTCGGCGAGGTAGTCGTACGCCGCGGAGTCAGACGACAGCCGGCGCGCCACCGCTGGCAGCGCGGCGGCCAGGTACCGCTGGTAGGCGAGGTCCAGCGGCCTGGCAGGCAGATGGCTGAACTCGCAGATGACCAGCCTGCCGCCAGGTCTCGTGACGCGGAGCATCTCGGCGAGTGCCGCATCGGGATCGGCGACGTTGCGCAGGCCGAAGGAGATCGTGACCACGCCGACGGCCGCGTCAGCGAACGGGAGCGTCAGCGCGTCGCCCACGACGAAACTGACCAGCCCGGCCGGCCCGCCGGCCCCGGCCCGGCTAGCACTGGCCCGGCTAGCCCCCACCCGCAGCATCCCCTGGGAGAAGTCGCACGCCACGCAGCGGGCGCCGGACGCCGTGAAGGCACGCGACGAGGTGCCCGTCCCCGCCGCGATATCCAGCACGGTGTCGCCCGGTCGGGCTGCCACCAGCCTGGCCACGACCGACCGCCAGTGCCGGTCCTGGCCGAGCGACAGGACGTCGTTGAGCAGGTCGTAGCGCTCGGCGACGGCGTCGAACATCGCGGCGACGTCGGCTGGCCGCTTGTCAAGCTGGGCTCGGGTCATGGGATCCAGGGTGACATAGGCCGGGCGCGGCACTTGCGCGGGCGTGGCGCCAGGCGGCGAAATTGCCCGTAACTCGCGTAAAGCATGACTGTTGGCATGCACGGAACCTGTCAGCCGATAATTATCGAGAATGACGCCTAATTCTTATGACAATGCAGGTCAGCCCGCCTCGGGGACACAAGGCGGACCATATCGTATCGGACGCTTCATTAATCACCTGAATCTTTCTTTTTGAATTGTCCAGCAATTCTTGTAAACCGCTCAAGAAGCCGTGGCGTCTTGGTATACGTAACGTATTCATGTGCTGCCGGAAGTTAACTAGCGCTTCGGATGCTGCGGTATATCCGTGTCAATATTCGTCGCCCTCGTACCTAAAGCACCGTTCTCGGATAACTGAATGGCGCACATGAAGAAAGCGCCCAGACGGCCGTTAATGCCAGGCCCCGGCCGCGCACAGGCAGCCTGGCCAGCAATCAAGGAGAGTTCATGCGCAAGATCATCGTCACCCTCAGCACGGCAGCCGCTCTGCTCACGCTCGGTTCGGCCGCTGCCCAGGCATCGGTTAACGGGAATAGGCCCGATGCCACGCCGGCCTGCGGAGCGCAGTGCTTCGATCTGTCCAGCCTTGAGCTAGGCCCGCACACCATCCAGAATGCCTACATCCGCGGCGACAACGGGATCGGCGGCAAGGTCGGTCAGCGGCTCAACCTCAGGCATGCCAGCAATAGCCGCCCGAACGAGGACTTCACCGGCGCCAAGGTCGGCACGCTCAGCAACTACTGCGGCAGTCTCATCTCGTCCACCTCGTATGTCTGCGTGAACTATCCGGGCAACTACCCGGTCTTCGAGTCCAGCTGGTCTCCGTTCGGCAATGACAGTGGCCTGTGCGCGGGAATCGCGCGGCGTAACGTGGCCGGCCAGAACGTCACGCTCCAGCCGTGCGGCGCGTCGGCGCGCACGATGTGGGTGGGCGACCTGGCGGACTCGGTCACCAACGACGGGCGGTTCTACACGCCATGGGTCAACGCCTCTGACCCGAACTTCAGTCACCCGCTGGTGCTGACCGTCGACGCGGGCACCTACCTGCCCGAGAACCAGCTCAAGGTCCAGCGGCTGAACCTGCTGACCGGGCACACCGTCGCCGACTCGCAGGAGTACACGCTGGAGCCCGGCCCGGCCGCCTGATCCCCGACCCGCCCCTCTTTCTGTCCCCTGCGCTGCGGCCGGGGTCCGGTTCACGCGGACCCCGGCCGCAGTGCTGTCCAGGGGCTGTCCGGGGACCGCGCCGCTAGAGCAGGTCGGGGCGGTGCCAGGCCTCGCCGAGCACGTTCTCCGCCAGGAAGGCGAAGATCGACTCGTACCAGACCCGGACGTCGCCGGGCTTGAGTATCCAGTGGTTCTCGTCGGGGAAGTACAGGAACCTGGCCCGCTTGCCCAGGGCGGACAGGTCGGAGTACATCCGCAGCGCCTCGCCGACCGGCACCCGGTAGTCCCGGTCACCGTGGATGATCAGCACCGGCGTGCTGATCTTGTCCGCGTGCAGGTGCGGCGAGCAGGCGAGATAGCGCTCGGGCTCGGTGTCGGGCCGGCCGAACATGCGGTACCAGAAGGGCGGGTCGTCGGTGGTCGCCAGCATCTGATCGAGCGCCCAGACGCCGGCGTGGCTGACGATGGCCCTGAATCTGGTCGTGTGGCCGGCGATCCAGTTGGCCATGTAGCCGCCGAACGAGCCGCCCATCATCGCGGTCCTGTCCTGGTCGAGGTCCTCGCGCGCCATGACCGCGTCGGTGATCGCCATCACGTCGGCAAACGGCTTGTCCCCCCAGCTGCCGTGGCCCCTGCCGATGAAATCCTGGCCGTAGCCGGTCGACAGGGCCGGGTCGGGGAGCAGGACGGCGTAGCCGCGGGCGGCCATTAGCCACGGGTTCCACCGCCAGGACCAGGAATTCCAGCTCATCACCGGACCGCCGTGCACCCACAGCAGCACCGGGGCCGGTGACTTCGCCGAAGCCCCTTCGGGCAGCACGAGCCAGCCCCTGATCGTGATGCCGTCACCGCCGTCGGCGGTCACCTCCTCGACCCGGCCGGGCACCTGCAGCCCGCCGCCGGGGCCCGGCAGCCGGACCGGCTCGCTCCACGCCGGAACCGTCCCTGCCTCGCTGACGTCGATCCTGACCGCGGCCGGGGGCTCGCTGATCGACGCGCGGAGCGCGTAGAGCGCCCGCCCGTCTGGCGCGGGGCACAGGCTGTCGTAGGCGGCATCATCCGTCGTAACCTTCATGACGTCGCCGGTGTCGAGGCGGACGGCGAATACCGGGCACCTGCCGTTGTCGTCAGCGGTGAAATAGGCCATCCGTGAGTCCGGCGACCAGGCGACTGTGAGCGGACGCCGGTCGAAACCTGGCAGCAGGTCGCGCGGCTGCGTCTCGCTGTCTGCGTCAAGCGGGGCTGTGACCAGCGTGACGTCTCCCGGCCGCTGGTACGTGTCGTGCTCGGAGCGGATCGCCACCACGATCTGACCGTCGGGCGAGATCGCCGGGTCGGAGAAGTCGGCACCGCTCGCGCCGAGTAGCGTCCGGCGCTGCGCCGTGGCCAGATCGATGACCGCGAGCTCCGTCCGGGTGCCGCCGGCCTTCTCCGGCACCAGCCAGCCGGTGACGGCGACTGATCCGTCCGGGGCGAGGCAGAACACCTGCTCGTCGAGGGCGCGCCCGGCGTCCGGAGTCAGGTCCCGCAGGTCAGCGGCGCCCGCGTCGTCGCCGGAGCCGGCCGCCACCTCGGCGGTGAGCAGCCGCAGGCAGTCGGGTCCGAGGTCGTGATCCCAGTACCTGACCAGCCCAGTCTCGTGCAGGATCGCGCTCACGCCCGCGTCCGCACGGGCCTTGCGGCGGGCGGCGTCCTCGTCGGGTCCGCTCGTGCCGGCGAAGGCAGGAACAGCAGCCAGATAGCGCTGCGCAGTTCGCGCCGTGGCAACCGAGGTGATGCCCCCTGGCGGCCCGGCGACCCGGCGTGCCTCGCCGCCGCCAGGGGGCAGCAGCCACAGGGCGGCCTTGCTGCCCTCGGTGTCCCCGGCCTGCCTGGCGCCGGGGACTGGCCGCCGTGAGGCGAAGAGCAGCGAGCCGTCGGCTAGGAACGCCGGCGCCGACTCGCCCTCCGCCGAGCGCGTGAGACGGGCGGCGGGCGCATGCCCGGTGTCGATCCGCCAGATGCTGGTCACCAGCTTCTTGGGCTCAGGACCGGACCCTTGGACGGTGGCGGCGAGCCAGCTTCCGTCGGGCGACAGGCACAGTCCGGTCACCGCCGGGATGGCTAGGTAGTCACGGAAATCGTCAAACTGAGACATCGTTGTCATCCAGTCCGAGGCACCGGCGCAGGAGGCTGGCCAGCGTTTACCGCCTCAGTCAGAGCTTCATACCCTGTGCCGACATTACACGTTCTACGGGTCGGTGACCGGTCCGCTACTTCAGCGGGATCTTGTCACGGCTCCATCGGGACTGCGCAGGTAGCCATAGCGGGCCAGCAGGGGAAACGTGAGCGTGGTTACCAGGGCGCGAGCACCGGGACGGAGCTTGGCGTGCCAGTCATCGTCGCGCCGGAACTCGATCCACCCGGCGGAGAAGCGCATCGGGTTTCCCCCGGCAGTGTGGGTGAGCCCGAGATCGGCTCCGGTGTCGGTCATGAAGGACAGGTCTGGCTTCACGCCCGCGAACTCGGCAAGCTCCTGCATCCCCGCGACCGGTGCCGCGATGAAGTCCTCGTACCGCATCAGCCGGGCTGGCGTGCCACGGACCGCAAGCAGGTGGAACCCCAGGTTCGTGATGTTCCACCGCATGGCGGTGCGAGCCGCGGGGAAGTTGGCCATGTACTGGTTGCTGGCACCGGCCACGTCCGCGGCCTCTGGTCGCCGGACCCGCCGGGTCCACGAGTAAGCGACCGCCCGGGAGTCGCGAACCAGGTGGATAACCCGCAGGTCGATGCCTGGCTCCACGCGCAGGCAGAACGCCAGGGAGGCATGCTTGCTCGTATCCACGATGACGGTACAGCGGCTGACCTGCCGGACGGCTCGGTAGAGCCGCGCGTAGACGGCCGCATACTCCGCGGCGCTGCGGCGTGTGGCGCTGGTGGCGAAGAGGCGGCGGCCGGAGTCTGGGTCGGCCAGCAGCCGCGGGATGAAGCGGTTGCGGTCGACCGACTGCTTGAGCGCGAGGAACTCCGGCACGTTGAACGAGTCCCAGCCGCCGAACGCCACCTCGCCCACCTCACGCCAGAACGGGCACTGCCGAATCGGAACTCCGCACCCGCACCGCTCACCGCGAACCAGCCCGCGCTCCCACAGATGGACGACCTCGCCCACGTTGCAGACCCCAGGCAGCGCACCGAGCAGCCGCTCGACGAGTGTCGAGCCGGACCGGCCTGGACCACCGATGTAGACGACCCTGACCGGCTCGACATGCTGAGACATCTGGCTACCGTCCCCGTGTCATCGCGCCAGGTCGTCCGGGATCGTCGGGATGTGCCGCGCCGGTGTCACTGAGCAAGCAGGGGCCCGTCTGCGCGGCCATGCGCGCCGGCCGCCGACGTAACCGGCGCGGGCAGAGCGCGCCGCGGGGCGGCCTGCACGCCGGCCGGCCCGGCGACCAGCCGTACCGCGGCGATGAACGGCCCGAGCAGCAAGGTGCCGTACAGCAGACCGCAGAGGATGTCGACGAACCAGTGCTGGCTGAGGTACCCCCGGCTGTAGGCCTGGCTGAAGGCGAGGGCGGCAACCGCACCGGTGGCGCAGATCTTGCCGCGGCGGCTGCCGCTGAACTCGCGCCAGAGCAGGTAGGCGATGAGACCGGAGAAGAGCACTACCCGATCGGGACCTCCTGCGGGATAGGTACCCAGAGGATTGGTCGGCGGCCCGAGCCGGCTGATCGTACGGTGCAGTCTGTGGGTCGCGTAATGGTCCACCAGCAGCGCAAGGCCGAGTGCCGACGGCGGCAGCCAGCGCTGCTTAGGCCAGCTGACTCCAAGGCAAGCGGCAGCGGCACCCACGCCACCCCAGGTCGTCCAGACGTTCCCGACCGTGTTCAGCCGCCGTAGGACCGCAGCCCACCAGTCCACCTGATGACTCTCGGTCCAGCGAAAGATCGGCTCGTCGATCGCCAGGCAGTGGTTCACGACCGGCGGCCCGAGCGATGCCATGATGCGATAGGACGCCACGCCTCCGCCACTGCCGATGGCGGCCAGCTTGATGAGGCCAAGTAGGTCCCGGCTCAGCGAGTCCTGGCGCGCCGTCGCGGACTCGACCTGGCCGCCCGGACTCCCCTGGTCAGCTGTGACTGCGGCGAGCGACTGCGCGCCGCGTGGCTCTGGTGGCGGCCCGTCGGAGGCCGTGTCCGGTGAGGCTGGGCTGCGCCGCGCCGCGATGACCGTGGCAGCCGCGATGGCGGCCAGCCCGGCGGGCCAGAGCGCCACCAGGAGATACCGACGCATTCGATGAGCCTCTCTATGAACGCCATGATTCATGCCGTGGCGGGCTGCCGCTCAGGCACGCCGCTGCCTGCGCGTGCCCTGCCCTGTTGGCCGCGGATCGCTGGCAGTCCCTCGTCACCTGCCCGCTGGTGATCCGCCGCATCCGCACTATAGCGCCCGGGCTTCGCAGCACCGCAGGACTCGTCCCTGCGGGCGTCAGCCACCTGCCCCCCGGCGGGGGATGCCTGTCCAGGCTGACCTATTTCGGCAGCCGCATCAAGCGCTGTGAAAGCCGCGGCGATCGCGTACACAGGCGGTCGGAGGATCACCGGCTTCCCGCGCGCACTGGATCGGTTTTGCCGGCTTTTGAGTACTGATATGGATAGGATGCAGATTCGCTTCGATACGTAACTTCCTAG
>Ga0307373_10009160_pt1 | contig 14873 bp, 14 predicted proteins | sample OX2MG_FD_202534 | JGI IMG/M metagenome (GOLD analysis project Ga0307373, IMG submission 202534) | Soil microbial communities from Risofladan, Vaasa, Finland - OX-2 | ecosystem: Environmental > Terrestrial > Soil > Coastal area > Acid sulfate soil | place: Finland: Risofladan, Vaasa | collected... | reverse complement strand
AGAGGTCGATGCCGAAACGGCGGCCACCATGGGCGCGTTCGAGGAAACCGCCCTCAGTGAGGCCGACGACTGGGATGCCAACGCCGACATCGCAGCCGGGCAGCCGCCGAGGCCGAGCGTATCACCGGCTACATCCTCGGCCTTGGCCGGGAGCAGGCGGCCGAGCATCGCGCCGTGGCGCCGTCAACCAGCGTGGAGGTGAACATGCCCGTTGAGGAGGAGACGTCTGCGGCGCCCACGGCGGCCGAGCGCGTCTATCTCGCCGTGCCCTATGCGGCGAAGGACGCAGCCAAGGCGCTCGGCGCGCGATGGAATCGCACCGCCAAGGCTTGGTACGTGCCACCAGGCGCGGACCTGGCCGGGTTTCAGCAGTGGATGCCGATCGCCCATGCCCAGACCACCGCTATCGCGGAGGATCCTCGGGATGCTTTTGCCGGGGCCCTGCGGGCTGCTGGATTCGAGCTCAACGGCCCGCCCGTCATGGACGGCCGGCTCCAGCGGGCGCGGGTCATGGGTGACACCGGCGCCCAGCGCAGCGGCGCCTATACGGGCTACCTGGACGGCCGGCCGAGCGGGTTCATCCAGAACCACAAGACCGGCCTCAAGACGACCTGGACAGCCGCCCAGGCCCCGCAGGCCGTCGTTGACCGTGCGACCATGGCCGCCGCGGCGGCCGAGAAGCGCAAGCAGCGCGGGGCCGAGCTCGAAAAGCAATACTTGATCGCCGGCGCGAACGCCGAGCGGATATGGGCCTCGGCCGCGCCGGCCGAGGCCCATCTCTACCTCGCGCGCAAGGGCGTGCAGGCGCACGGTACCCGCGTCGCGACGCCCGCCACGATCGCCGAGGCGGATAGGCTCTACCCGCCCGAGGAAGGCCGCCCAGGCCATGCCTACAGCGCCGGAGACCTGCTGGTCCCGGTGTGCGGCCCGGACGGCGCCTTGTGGACCCTGCAAGCCATCCGCGAGGATGGCCGCAAGGGGTTCGGCAAGGGCGGCCGGCTTACCGGCGGCAGCTTCACGATCGGGACTCTGGACCAGGCCGGCCCCCTTGTGATCGCCGAGGGCTTCGCGACCGGCGCTACGCTGCACGAGCTCACCGGGCAGCCGGTCGCCGTCGCCTTCAATGCCGGCAACCTCGGCAAGGTCGCCGAAGCCTATCGTGCGCGGTTTCCGGATCGGCCGCTTGTCATTGCTGGCGACAACGACCACCAGGCGCCCCGCCAGCTCGGTCCGGACGGACAGCCCCGGAAGAACGTCGGGGCCGAGAAGGCACGCGAGGCCGCCGCGGCGGTGCAAGGCTTCGCCTTGCTTCCCGCCTTCGATGAGACCTCGCACGGCACGGACTGGAACGACCTGGCCCAGGAACAGGGCATCGAAACGGCGTCGGCCCTACTCGCCGAGGGCCTCGGCCGTGCGACCTTGCAGCACGGCGGGCTCGCCGCAGAACGCGAGGAAATCGGCCAGCAGGTCGTGAACAATCGACAGATGGAGAAGAACCGCGAGCGTGAGCTCGCCCAGGAGCGGACGCAGGATCTTAGCCTTGGCCGTTAGCGCCTACGACACGCGCATGAGGGCCGCGCTCGCCGACCCACGCTTCCTTGCCCCTGTCCAGGATGCCCTACCCTTCTTCGTCGCCCCGCAGCTCCCCTACGTCATGTCGACCTATCTCGGCGGCGCTATTCTCCCATCCAAGGGGCGACGCGACAGTGCGCGCCTGGCCGCACAGTCATTGACGCTTGACGTCTGGCGTCAATCACCGTAGCGTCGCTGACAGATGATCCTGAGTTATCGAGACAAAAAGACGGAGCAGTTCGCGAACGGCGAGTTCGTCAAAGCCTTTCAGGGTTTTGAAGATCAGGCCGGCCGGCGGCTATCGATCCTGAACGCAGCGCTTTCGCTCGATACGCTGCGCGCCCTGTCAGGCAACCGGCTCGAAGCGCTCAAAGGGGATCGCGCCGGACAGTATTCCATTCGCATCAACCAGCAATGGCGCATCTGTTTCGAGTGGCAGTCCGGCCAGATTGGGCCGAGCAATGTTGAAATCGTGGACTATCACTGAGGAAAGGAGATCAGGCCATGTTCATGAGAGCTGTTCATCCCGGCGAAGTCCTGAAGGACGAGCTGGACGAGCTGGGCGTTACGCCGACCGAGTTCGCGCGGCAGATCGACGTGCCGCCGAACCGGATCAGCCAGATCATCGCGGGCAAGCGCGCCGTCACTGGCGACACCGCCCTGCGCTTTGGGCACTGGTTCGGCACCGATCCGCAGTTCTGGCTCAACCTGCAAAGCGCCCATGAAATCCGCATCGCCGAGGAAAAGGCGGGGCGGGAGATCGCGCGGCTGCCGGTACGGGCCGGCACGGCCCGTCCGGATGCGCCGAGCATGGCATAGAGTCTGAAACTGTGCGCATTACCCGGGGCCACATCCAAAATCTTCGGTCGATTAAGGACCTCATCGTCGATCTTGGTGAAGCATGAACGCCGTCGAGATTGAAGAGGCCATATCGGCGCTCGCGGAGCAGCCGTTCGACGCCGAGGAGTTCCCTTATCTCTTCCTGCAAGCCTTCGGGAACAAGGACACGACGCTCAAGCGCCTGCGCAAGGGCGAGTCGAACAAGTCCGACCTTGGCGGCGTCCTTCAGACCAACAACATCCATATCGCCGTCGCCGCCCCCGGCGAGGTCACGAACACCCTCGCCGCGCTGAAGGTCAGCCCGGCGACGACGCGGGCCAAGGCGAAATTCGTCCTGGTGACGGATGGAGACACGTTCGAGGCTGAGGACCTGGCATCGAGCGAAATGGTCGCCTGTGCCTACAGAGACTTCCCCGACCATTTCGGCTTCTTCCTGCCTCTCGCCGGCATCACCACCGTCAAGCAGGTCCGCGACAGCTCTTTCGACATCCGGGCCACCAGCCGCCTGAACCGGCTCTATGTCGAGCTTCTGAAGGACAATCCCGCATGGGGCACGGCTGAGCGCCGCCCCGACATGAATCACTTCATGGCGCGGCTTATCTTCTGCTTCTTCGCCGAGGACACCGACATCTTCGGGGGTACCCGGCGGTTCACCGCCACCGTCGAGCAGATGAGCGCCAGGGACTCGTCCAACACCCACGAGGTGATCGGCACGCTGTTCCGCGCTATGAACATAAAAGGCGAGGCGCGTGCGGCGGCTGGGATTCCCCGCTGGGCCGAGCAGCTCCCTTATGTGAACGGCGGGCTCTTCTCCGGCAGCATGGACGTGCCGCGCTTCAGCAAGATCGCGCGCTCCTACCTTCTCCATATCGGCAATCTCGACTGGACGAAAATCAACCCGGACATCTTCGGGTCGATGATTCAGGCCGTTGCGGAGGACGAAGAACGCGGCGCGCTCGGGATGCACTACACGAGCGTTCCGAACATCCTGAAGGTGCTGAATCCGCTCTTCCTCGACGACCTGCGCGCGCGCCTCGACGAGGCCGGGCACAATCCGCGCATGTTGCTGAACCTGCGCAAGCGTATGTCGCGGATCAGGGTCTTCGATCCCGCCTGCGGCTCCGGAAATTTCCTTGTCATCGCCTACAAGGAAATGCGGGCGATCGAGGACGAGATCAATCGACGACGCGGCGACGCGGACCGGCGCAGCGACATTCCGCCCACGAACTTCCGGGGTATCGAGCTGCGCGATTTCCCGGCCGAGATCGCGCGCCTGGCCCTCATCATCGCCGAGTACCAGTGCGACGTGCTCTATCGCGGGCAGAAGGAGGCCCTGCAAGATTTCCTGCCGCTCGACGCCGAGAACTGGATCACCTGTGGCAATGCACTGCGGCTGGATTGGCTGAGCATCTGCCCGCCTACGGCAACCGGCGTGAAGCATCAGGCCGATGACCTGTTTCATACACCGCTCGATCAGGCTCAGATCGACTTCGAGAACGAGGGCGGGGAGACGTACATCTGCGGCAATCCACCTTATGCAGGTAAGGGCAAGAAGACACCTCAAGAGATTGATGACATGGAGTTCGTCTTCGGCCACCGTGGCGTGAAGCACGGCTACATCGACTATGTAGGGTGCTGGTTCATGAAGGCCGCCGACTATGGCGTGAGGGTCAGTTCAACGTACGCATTTGTAACAACGAATTCGCTCTGCCAAGGGCATCAGGTACCACTCATTTGGCCGCTGATCTTCGCAACTGGCCACCAGATCGTTTTCACACATACGTCCTTTAGGTGGGCAAACCTAGCGACCAACAATGCTGGCGTTACGGTGGCAGTCATCGGGATCGCTAGAGAGGCGAAGAATGCGCGCAAGCTCTTCTCCGTTTCGGACGAGGGCGCTGTTCTGTCCAGAGAGGTGTCGTACATAAATGCGTATCTTGTTGGAGGAACGAACGTGCTTGTGGAGAAGAGATCGTCTCCGCTAGGTGAGCTGTCTTCGATGGACCTCGGCAATATGCCCTATGATGGGGGAAATCTACTGCTCTCCCGGCAAGATGTTGTTGCACTCAATTTGTCGGAAATGCAGCGCCGCAGGTTCGTTCGCCGAATCTACGGCTCAAGGGAGTTCATCAGTAACTTGGAACGATATTGCCTCTGGATTGAGGACAGCCAGCTCACGGAAGCCATGCAGGTGCCGGGCATAAGAAGTCGGATTGAGGCTGTTCGAGCTATGCGGCTGAAAAGTACCGATAGCGGCGGGCGGGCTATGGCAGTCCGATCGCACCAAATGCGGGAAATGCGGTGCGCTCGGAGGCATACTATTGTGATGCCCAGAACGTCATCTGAGTCGCGACCCTATCTCCCCGCCGGAATACTAGACGCCGGAAACGTGGTGTCGAGCGAGGCGTTTTCTATGTTCGACGCTCCGCTGTGGCACTTCGCATTGATTGCCTCAAGACTCCATTTGACTTGGATTGCGACAACCTGCGGCCAACTCGAAACTAGGTACCGTTATTCTAACGTTCTCGGCTGGAACACTTTCCCTGTGCCCGCGCTCACCGAAAAGAACAAGGCCGACCTGACCCATGGCGCCGAGGACATCCTTCTGGCGCGTGAGGCGCATTTCCCGGCGACGATCGCCGATCTCTATGACCCCGAGAAGATACCCGCCGACCTTCGCGAGGCGCACGAGCGCAACGACGAGGTGCTTGAGCGCATCTACATCGGCCGCCGGTTCCGCAACGACACCGAGCGGCTGGAAAAGCTGTTCGAGCTTTACACCAAGACGACCGCAGGACAGGGCGCAACCAGGAAACGCAAGGCGGAGGTACGCGCGTGACAAGCGAGATTAAATCCGTTCCCTCCATCTCGGTCTCTTACGCCCGCAATGGCAGCTCGACCAGGGCCAACGCCCTTGGGATGCGGCCGATGCAGGAGCGCGCCTATGAGAAGCGGGGCGAGCAATACCTTCTCATCAAGTCGCCGCCGGCCTCGGGTAAAAGCCGGGCGCTCATGTTCATCACACTCGACAAGCTGTACAATCAGGGCCTCAAGCAGGCGATCATCGTTGTGCCGGAAAGATCCATCGGCGCGAGCTTCCGCGGCGAGCGGCTGACCAAGTCTGGCTTCTGGGCAGACTGGCAAGTGGAGCCAAAATGGAATCTTTGCGACGCACCCGGCTCGGATAACGGCGGCAAAGTTAATTCGGTCGCCGCCTTCCTCGAAAGTGATGACAAGGTGCTGGTCTGCACCCATGCGACCTTCCGCTTCGCCGTGGATAAGTTCGGGGTGGAGGCGTTCGACGGCCGGCTGATCGCTGTTGACGAGTTCCATCACGTCTCCGCCAACCCCGATAATAAGCTCGGCCTGCATCTCGGGCAGTTCATCACCCGCGACCGCGTGCATATCGTGGCGATGACCGGCTCCTATTTCCGGGGCGATGCGGACGCGGTTCTCGCTCCGCAGGACGAGGCGAAGTTCGATACCGTCACCTACACTTACTATGAACAGCTCAACGGCTACGAGTATCTGAAGCAGCTCGACATTGGCTACTTCTTCTATGCCGGCTCCTATGCCGACGATATCTTGAAAGTGCTCGATCCGGCCGAGAGGACAATCATCCACATCCCGAGCGTCAATTCGCGCGAGAGCACCAAGGACAAGATCAGGGAGGTCGAGCACATCATCGAGGAGCTGGGCGAGTGGCAGGGGAGCGACCCGGCGACCGGCTTCCAATTGGTCAAGTCGCCCAACGGCCGCGTCCTCCGGATCGCTGATCTGGTCGACGACGATCCCGCCAAGCGCGACCGCGTTTCCGCCGCGCTGAAAGACTCTGCGCAGAAGAACAACCGGGATTATGTGGACATTATCATCGCCCTTGGCATGGCGAAGGAGGGCTTCGACTGGATTTGGTGCGAGCACGCGCTGACGGTCGGTTATCGGTCGAGCCTCACCGAGATCGTCCAAATCATCGGCCGCGCGACCCGCGACGCGCCGGGCAAGATCCGCGCGCGTTTCACCAATCTGATCGCTGAGCCAGACGCCTCCGAGGAAGCCGTCACCGAGGCCGTCAACGACACGCTAAAAGCCATTGCAGCGAGCCTGTTGATGGAGCAGGTGCTTGCCCCGCGCTTCGAGTTCAAACCGAAAAACCCGACCAGCGGCCCGACGCCAGGCTTCGACTATGGCGAAGGCGGCTACGACTCGACGAAGTGCAATGTCGGCTTCAACGAAGAACGCGGCCAGTTCGAGATCGAGATCAAGGGCCTTGTCACGCCGAAGAACGAGGAGGCGCAGCGCATCTGCCGGCAGGATCTTAATGAGGTCATCGCGGCCTTCGTGCAGGATAAGAGCACGATCGAGCGCGGGCTTTTCGATCCCGAGCTGGTGCCGGAGGAGCTGACCCAGCTCCGCATGGGCAAGATCATCAAGGATAAGTATCCCGAACTCGACGAGAAGGATCAGGAGGCCGTGCGCCAGCACGCCGTCGCCGCCCTCAACCTCACCCAGAAGGCCAAGGAAGTTGCCTTGGGCGACGCTGAGGGCGACGACGAGAAGAGCCCGAACACCTCGTTCATCGAAGGTGTCCGCAAATTCGCTATGGACGTGCGCGAATTGGACATCGACCTGATCGACCGCATTAATCCCTTCGGCGAAGCCTATGCCATCCTCGCCAAGACCATGAGCGAGGAGAGCCTGAAGCAGGTCGCGGCCGTGATCGGGACGAAGCGCATCAACCTCACGATCGAGGAGGCCCGCGAGCTTGCCAAGCGGGCTTTGAGGTTCAAGCAGGAGCGCGGCCGGCTTCCCTCGATCACCTCGCCCGACGTCTGGGAAAAGCGCATGGCCGAGGGTGTGGCCTCCCTTCAACGCATGAAGGCGGAGGTAGCGCGTGGCTAAAGGCTTCACCGACGAGGACGATGAGCTTCTCGCCGAGCTTGGCGTCGAGACCGAGGCGAAAAGAGGGACCAGCCGGACGCCCCGCGAAGAGCGGGTCATTGCCGGCTTCGAGGAGATTCAGCGTTTCGTCGAGCGGCATGGTCACGCCCCACAGCACGGCGAGGGCCATGACATCTTCGAGCGCCTGTATGCCGTGCGGCTCGATCGCCTGCGCGAGCTGGAGGACTGTCGCGTCGCGGCCACATCCCTCGATCATCAAGGGCTTTTGGCAGGCGCAGAGCCTGCGCCGGTCAGGGTCCCCGACGATCTCGACGATGAGGAGCTTCTGGCGCAGCTAGGAGTGGACGCGGAGCCGATCGACATCACCGAGCTCCGGCACGTCCGATCGGCCGCCGACAAACGTGCCGCCGAGGAGATCGCCAATCGCCAGAAGTGCGAGGACTTCGACCGCTTCGAGCCGCTGTTCGATCAGGTGCAGCAGGAGATCGGAAGCGGCGTCCGGCAGACTCGCGCGTTCGAGTTGAAAGCTGAAATTCGCCCCGGAAGCTGGTTCGTCGTCGGCGGCCAGAAAGCTTATGTCGCAGCGTCGGGCGAGACGTTCACGAACGCGCAGGGCAAGTCCGACGCGCGGTTGCGGGTGATCTTCGACAACGGCACCGAGAGCAACCTTCTGATGCGCTCGCTACAGCGGGCGCTGAACAAGGACGAAGCTGGCCGCCGGATCACCGACCCCGGCGCTGGGCCGCTGTTTTCCGGCCAGCAGGCGGAGGACGATCAGGCCAGCGGCACCATCTATGTGCTGCGGAGCAAGTCGGATCACCCCATCGTCGCCGCCAACCGCGACCTTGTTCACAAGATCGGCGTGACCAACATGAACGTTGCCCAGCGTGTTGCCGGCGCGCGACTCCAGCCAACCTTCCTCATGGCGGACGTGGAGATCGTGGTAACTTACGACCTCTACAACATCAACCGCGTCAAGCTGGAAAACCTCATCCATCGCATCTTCGAGCCGGCGCAGCTCGACATCGAGATCAAGGATCGCTTCGGCAATCCGGTCGTCCCACGCGAATGGTTCCTCGTGCCGCTTTTCGTGATCGACGACGCGGTTGAGCGGATCAGGGACGGGACGATCACCGAATACATCTATGACCCGGGAAGCGCCCGCCTGGTTCAGCGCGAGAGCGGCCATATGAGAACCGGGAGATGACAGCCATGGCGCACCTGATCGCCGCGGCCATGCGGTAGCGGGAACGCCTCTTCCCGACTGCCCGCTGTGGCAAGATCGGCCGGGAGATCGGTGAGTTGCTGGGCAACCACAACCAGGCCGACCAGAACACGCACGACCGTCCCGCACATGAGGGCGACTCACGGGCATTTCGTGTGCCGGAACTCATGAGGCGCCAGGCCGCCGGCGAGTAGCGTCAATCCGCGGCTTCGCAAAAGCCGAACCCATGGAGATCCTCCGCGCCGTATGTCCCGCGTATGACGCATGAGCGATTGTCGATGGAACCCAGACGGAGTTTGAGATCGGAGCAAGCTACCCCTTCGTGCAGCAGACGCAGCACTTCGGCCAGGACCAGGCTTGCAGCCACGGCTCCGACAAACGGGACAGCGACGGCCTTGCCCGCGAATTCGTACCGGCCACACTCGTCCCGGAGGGCATGCGCATAACCCTTGTTCGTTCGCGCGACCTCCTCCTGGTGTCGGCGCTGCCGGGAGCGTTCCTCGGGTGACGGGTCCGGCCACAGTTCGGCAACCGGCCTCGCGTGCGGAAGCGTGTGCAGGCTGATGGTGTCGAAGTTGTTCATCGTGCCGCCGAGGCCACTCTCCACTATGCGACTGAAGTCCGCGGTCGCCAGACAACGGCGTGCCGGGTTAGAATCGAAGCCGCAGAGGGCGAGGCGGGAATCCATTTCCTGCGTGCGAAAGTTGCCGTCGAACCGGCGCTCCACCAACCTCGTCCGGAACCCGCGCAGCCCGAGCCAATTGCTGCAAACCTGAGCCTTGTATCGGTGTTCAGCGGATGCGCGGAAAAGAAGGCCGGTTTCCACGTTCTCCTTCTCCACCTTGTCGAAGTCCATCAGCATGAATTCGACCTCGGCGGGATCGCGATAGGGCAGTATCGAGAGGCCCCACAGGTAGGCATTGCCCAGGTGTCCGAGCCCAAGAGCCCAGAGATCCTTGGGCAGGAACTCAACCGGAATACCGAGTGCGTCCGGATGATCAGCGTCCAGGTCGGGGCGCCACAAGGACAGCGCGACGGGACGGCGGCTGGCCGCGAGATTGACCTGCGCGAACGAGAGGAACAGCTCGGACAACGCCAGGCCGGCACCCAGGGCTCCGGCCAAAGAGCAATATTCGCGTTCCGCGAGGCGTGGCACCTGCGCGGCCGGACCCACTTTTGCGGCCCAACCATCGAAGGTGACGCGCAGGCTGTTCCGGGTCGGAGTGAAGTCACCAAACCCGATGACGGAACCGGCCGGGGTCTCCAACTCCGTATCCAGGATGGCGTCCGCGCCAACAATGTCGGCGAGCGCATGGTGGAACGTCCATCCGAGATTGGGCCAGACGAGGAGAGACGCCCCTTTCAGCGATGCGGGAAGAGCCACCCACACGGCGTTCGGAAAACAGCGAACCGCGATCGAGGCTGCGGTCAACACGGCCGCCTGCAGGGTATAGGAACCCCTGATATCCTCGCCGCATACAAGCGTAACGATGTGGCTCTGGCGGCGAGCCAGGACCTCCGCCGGCGATGTCTGGTCACGATCGACGAACAGCTTCGAGATGCGCGACGTTTCCGTGCTTGCCGACATGTCGATCACCACCAGGTCAGGAAGAGGCGAGACCGCGACGATTGAAGCTCATGCGTTCGCCAGCGGAAGTCGCCGAGATATTCGTAAACTCCAACGCCTTGTAGTGACCAACGCGAGGTGTGCGCGAAGCAGGGCACGATCAGCGCAGTATGGCCGACCACGGCCACCATCGGGTGCCTCTGGTCGATATGGCTTTGCTCGACATTATGCCCAGGATGCGTGTGGACATCGCAGAGAAGCAGCAGCCTACTCTCACGGCACATCTGCCAGAGTGCGGCATATCCCTCGCTGTGGAATTGGATGGCGCCACCCTGATAAGCCTTCGGGTCAAGTGAGTCGTAACAAACGAAGCGGGTCGCTCTCGCCACGGAGCCGTCCTGGTGCCCCAAAACAAATGCGCCGCTTTCACGGGTACCCTGTCCCCCGCGGCGCAAGCTGGAGATCAGCCGTGCCCAAAGCAGGCGCGGCGCGCCGATCTGCTGCAACGGATCGTCAGATGCCAAGATAGTCTTCCGACCGTAGCAGTGCGTGGTATTCCTCGAGACAGTCCACGATCGTGCGGTTGCGATGCCATACGAGATGCGGCTGTGCGCCGGGCCACGCAGGATGGCTTTGGGCCGCGACCCGGTCGTACGGATGATAGAAGGCCCTGCCCCCTTCCCAGTTCGTACGAAAGACCTTGCTGAACCGGCTGTTTGGCTTCCCCCGGGGACGCTTGTCCTCCGCGAGCATCGTCCCCGTTGCCGGGTCCCAGAAGGTTCCGGTGGGCGGCACGCCCCGGTAGCCATCGCAGTCCAGCATCAGGTGAAACCGACCGGGCGCCTCGCTGCGCGCGGCCGCTGCGATCCAGAGGGCCACCTTCGGCCATGCCAGGTCGGCCGTGCTCCCGATGCCCCAGCAGCCCTTGAGTACGCCGTTTCTAAATGCGGCCGACTGGAGATCGGCCTCGAACTGGCGCTGGTCCGGCTTCAGCACCGGGGTCAGCCCTGCGGCGTAACTTCGGGAACCAGGTCGAAGCAGAGCGCGCAGTGTGCCGCCTCGGGGAGCTGACTCAGATGCTGATCTGACCGCGGCTGGACGGCGGTGCCGCAGAACTGAAGCACGTATTCCGACGCAACCGCCGGATCGAGATGGAATTTTTTACGCGCCCACTGCGCCACGGTCTCCACCGTCGCTGCCGGCGAAAACCGGTGCTTCTTCGACTTGCCGGTGAAGTTGACTTCCACGGCGATCGCCCGGCACGGATGATGATGAATGTGCCGGTGACGCCCGAGATCCAGCGTCTCGATGCACATATCGATTTCGATCGGTGGGTGGGTGTCCACCCCGTCTTCGACATCATCGGCCTCGGCAAGCGCCTCATCGCACTCGCCGACGAAGAGGAAGTGCGCGGCGATCGCGTCATCGCCGACCTGAAGCCGCAGCAGCAGTTGCCGGACAGTCTCTTCCGGATTGGCATGCACGACGTGAGACTGTCCGCCGGCATGCACGAAAATCTCGATCGGTTCGGTATCCATCGTCCACCTGCCTTTCATCACTGTGAAGCCGTCTTGCAGATCTTGCCACGAGGTGGCATGGTCTGCATGTCCAAAGGGACAACAGGCCTCTAGGGACGCCGCGGACGTCCTCATGGGAACCGACCGGGGCCTTCCGTATGCCAGTTGTCCAGCCAGACAACAGATAGGAGGAGCGGGCTGCGATGTCAAGGAGGAGCAATGACCCAATCGGGAATAGGGTATCTGATCAGGTTTCTGCGCGAGCAACGGGGTCTGTCGCTGCGCGAACTCGGGCGGCTTGCGGAAGTCGACCACGCCTACATCCACCGGCTTGAGACGGGCGATAAGGAAGCGCCGTCCGCCGACGTGCTTGCGAAGCTGACCAAAGCCCTCAAGCCCGGGAAGCGCGATGCCGAGATGCTACTTTATCTTGGAGCCCATCCGGAAACCCCATCGGGGCTTGTGGCGGAGGTCCTGAAGGACCCGTCTGTCACCTTCAATGTGTTTACCGGTGCTGCGAGCATGGCGTTTCGCGGCAACCGCCCGAACTTCCAGGAGATCATCCGGCGCGTTCGCCGCATCCTCGAAGAGGAAGACGCCAATGGATGAATTCAGGGTGGTCTCCCGGGCAAGAGCATTCCTCCGGGAGATCAACTCGACTGCCGTCCCATCTCCGATTCAGGCCTACGTCGACAAGATCAACGGCAAGCTGACCCGCGACAGATCAATGGCGCCGGATGAGGCAGGCAGCTCCTTCGAGAGCAAGGGCAAACACTTCATTACCGTCAACGGCAAAGACAGGTGTGAGCGACAGAACTTCACGGTCTGCCACGAGATCGCCCATATCGTTTTGGGGCTCCCTTCGGAGCACGAAAGCGGCCCCTGGTGGAGCTACGCCAAACGCTCACCCAACGAGATCGCATGCGACATCTTCGCCGCCGAGCTGCTGCTGCCTCACCATGTCTTCAAGCCTGTCGCCGAACAGACCGAGTTCGGCTTTGCGGCGATCGGCCAATTGGCTAAACGCTTCGAGGCATCGCTCAGCGCGACCGGTTCCAGATTCGCGGCAATGGTCGATGCGCCCTGCGCCTGCGTCCTGGCCGAGCAGGGCAAGGTGCGTTACCCCGCACGATCGACAGCTCTCCGCGAAGCAGGTGGCTGGATCAAACTTGGTTCTCGCCTGCCGGCAGAATCGCTGGCGGAGAAACTTCGCGGCGGCTCAGCCTACGCAGGACCGATAGAAATCGCCGCCGACTTATGGTTCGACAGCTGGAGCCGTGGCGGCGTGGTGTTGGAGGATGCCAGATATTATCGCGACTGGGATCAAACGTTGTCCCTGATCTGGTTTGAGGACGAAGAGGTCCCTTCCCCACCCCGCACGGTACGGGAGGAAGAGGAGGAGAAGGGACTCCGTGAGCTTGATGGCATTCTGCCGTGGCCTGGTAAGAGCCGGCGCAGGCGCTGAGTCAGGCCAAGGAAGCAACCGAACTTACCATAACGCGCGGTTCTCGGGCTTTCAGGCGTGATAAGGGCCGCCTTTGGGGTGCTGCGCCCGAGCTGCCCGCAGGACCGGCAGCTTCTGTTGCGACCCATTGGGGTATACCGTAGCAAGACGATCCGGCGAGACGGTTTTTGTGTCTCGCTAGGGTCAAATGGCCCCTCTTGAGACAGAAGCGGAAGTAGGTCTAGACTCTAACAAGACAGAACCCTCTCCCCTGCCCCGCCGCATGCCCCTCTACGGCTACGCCCGCGTCAGCACCATCGACCAGGACCTCGCCGTCCAGCGCGCGGCCCTGAAGGCTGCCGGCTGCGACATCATCCGCGCTGAGAAGGCCTCCGGTGCCCGCCGCGATGGACGGAGCGAGCTCCAGGTGCTGCTCGACTTCCTGCGCCAGGGCGACACCCTGATGGTCACCCGCATCGATCGCCTTGCCCGATCCGTGAAGGATCTGCAGGACATCGTGCACGAGCTGAAGGCCAAGGGGGTGGCGCTGAAGGCGACCGAGCAGCCGGTGGATACCGCGACCGCCGCCGGCAAGGCCTTCCTCGACATGCTCGGCGTGTTCGCCGAGTTCGAGACCAACCTGCGCCGCGAGCGCCAGCTTGAGGGCATCGCCGCCGCCAAGGCGCGCGGGGTGTACAAGGGGCGTAAGCCCACGATCGACACCGCCGAGGTGCGCCGGCTGAAGGAGGAGGAGAAGCTCGGCCCTGCGGGGATCGCGCGCCGGCTCGGCATCGGCCGGGCCTCGGTCTATCGGGTGCTGGGCAAGGCCGGGCGATCGCCGGCCGGAGCGGGCTGAGCCATGCCGATCCGCCGCAGGACCTCGAAACTCCGCCTCAGTGCCACCTCATGCTCCCCACCATCGCCAAGCTACTCCAGCCAGCCCGGCGACCGTCGCGAACGCCTCATCGAATTCCGGCCGCTCGCCGTAGACCATGTCCGCCATGAAGCGGGTGTAGCGCCGGCGGTGGAGCGGATCGGTGCGCAGGGCCTCGAGCGCCTTGCGTGTCTCGCCGGCCGGGTCGGCCGCGTAGGCGGGGTATTGATTGCGAAATTCCAGCGCATCGGCCGCGGCGATGTCGCGGGCGAGCGCGACGACGACGGCCGGGTCGAGGTGCTCACGCATCATGTGCAGGTCGTAGATATGCCGCACCAGCGCCGGGTCCGGGTCGCGACTTGCGCCGGCCAGGTCCATCGCCGTCTTGCGGGTGAGCGCAACCAGCTTTTCGGCCGCCGTTTCGATCACGCCGACACAGGCCAGCGCCGGCACTTCGGGCGGGCGGTTCATCGCCTCGGCCACGAAGGACGCGACCGCCAGCGTGACCGTGGGCCGCCGCAGCGGCGCAAAGTTCAGCTCGACCTTGATCGTCGGCCGCAGCCCCTCCCCTGCCCCGGCTGGCGGGCTGTAGGGGAGATGCCAGACCATGTAGCTGCTCTCGTCCCGCGACCTGGTCTGCGCCGGGTCCTTCGGGTCGAAAATGAAGCCGGCTGCCTGCAGCGCCGCCGTGACACGGCCGCGCAGCGCGCTGCGCTGGCGATGCAGGCCGCTGCGGCTGACCGGCGCCGCCGGCAGCGGCACGATCTTGAAATCGACATCCTCGGACATCCGGCGGACCAGCCTGTGTGCGCGCGCCAGCGCGGTGCCGCCGCCGAACACCAGGGCGAAGGGTGCGGCATCGAGTGCCGCGAGCACGCGGATCGCGCGCACGACATGGAAATCCTTCGCCACCGGCGCCGTGCCGGGCAGCCCGA
>Ga0307373_10009159_pt1 | contig 14874 bp, 20 predicted proteins | sample OX2MG_FD_202534 | JGI IMG/M metagenome (GOLD analysis project Ga0307373, IMG submission 202534) | Soil microbial communities from Risofladan, Vaasa, Finland - OX-2 | ecosystem: Environmental > Terrestrial > Soil > Coastal area > Acid sulfate soil | place: Finland: Risofladan, Vaasa | collected... | reverse complement strand
GGGATCGCTCACCCCCGCCAGGACAGCTACGAGCTGCGGCCTGGTGTGCCCGAGTTCGGCGAGGGTGACGTCGATGCTGCGCACCGTCGCGGCCACCGGCTGGGGTGTCACCGTGTCACAGACGCGCCCGAGCACGCCCGGCTGCACCTCTGTGACCGCCGCGCCGGCGGAAGCGGCCGCCGCGACCACGGCGAGCTCGCCGTCACCGGCGGCGGCGGGATCGACGTAGACGGTCTCGACGTCCGCCCGCGCCGCGGTTGCCTCCTCCAGGGCCTTGCGTCCCTCGACGACGAACAGCCGCGCCTCCTCGCGCGCGGCACGTCGCCCTATGAGCTGCCTAAGACGCTGTACCGGCTCGCTTCGGAAGCCGACCGCCGTCAGGGGAGGCTCCTCTACCTCTCAGGCGGTGGCGGAACCGGCGCCACCGTCGGCAACGGCGGCGGCCGCCCCTTCCAGCGCTTCTTTGGCCGTGCCCACCAGGGAGCCGAAGGCCGCGTCGTCGCGAACGGCGAGATCGGCCAGGATCTTGCGATCGACCTCGACACCTGCGACTCGCAAGCCGGCGATTAGCCGGCTGTAGCTGAGACCGTGCAGGCGAGCCGCGGCGTTGATTCGCTGGATCCAGAGCTGCCGGAAGTCACCCTTGCGGGCGCGGCGGTCACGGAACGCGTACTGCAAGGAGTGCATGACCTGCTCGTGCGCGGCGCGGTAGCTACGGCTCTTGTTGCCGTAATAGCCCTGCGCCTGCTCCAGCACGGCGCGGCGGTGCTTCTTGCTGTGGACGGCACGCTTGACCCGGGCCATCGGGGTTCTCCTCTCAGTCCAAGGGTCGGTCGGGGTCCCGACCGGTGGTGTTACGGAATCGGTGCTTGGTGCCGGGCGGCTGCCCAGGCGGTTCAGATGCCGAGGAGGCGCTTCACTGCCTTGACGTCGCCAGGAGCGACGTCGACCTCGCGGGCGAGCCGGCGGGTGCGCGTGGACGACTTCTTCTCCAGGATGTGAGAACGGAACGCCTGGCGCCGGCGCAGCTTGCCGCTACCCGTGATCTTGAAGCGCTTCGCCGCGCCTCTGTCGGTTTTCATCTTCGGCATCTCGACTCCTGGTTCATGTCGGTTCGGCGGCTTGTGTCGGTCCGGCTGCTGTGTCGCTCGGCTGTCTAGGAGGGTTCCGCGGTGGCTGGTGCGGTGGAAACCGCCCCGGCGTCCTCGGCGGTGGCCACGGCGCCTGCTGCACCCTCGTCCTGCGGCGGGGTCCCGTTGGGATCGCCCTTCTTCACTTGCTGCGCCCTGCGGTCTGGGGCAAGCACCATGATCATGTTCCGACCATCGAGCTTCGGGGCTGCTTCCACCTTCGCCACGGCGCCGACTGTTTCGGCGACGTGGTCGAGGATCCGCTTGCCGAGCTCGGGATGGCTCATCTCGCGGCCCCGGAACATGATGGTGATCTTGACCTTGTGGCCCTCCCCGAGGAAGCGGGCGACCTGGCGGGTCTTGGTGTCGAAGTCGCCGCTGCCGATCTTCGGGCGGTACTTCATCTCCTTGATCCCCGTGGTCGTCGCCTTACGCCGGGACTCCTTGGCCCTCTGGGCCGCTTCGTACTTGAAGCGGTTGTAGTCCATGACCCTGCAGACCGGCGGGTTTGCCTCGGCGGCCACCTCCACAAGGTCGAGATCGAGCTGGCGGGCGATGCTCAATGCCTCGGGCAGCGGCTTGATCCCAAGCTGCTTGCCGTCCGGATCGATGAGCAGGACCTCGCGGGCCCGGATCCTGTCGTTGGTTCGGTGGTCGTTCTGGTCAGGTGCAGCGGCTATGCGGCATCACTCCTTGGTGCTGGAACCCATTCTCTGGCGCGAAAAGGGCGAGCGTCAGGAAGCAACGCCCGCCCAAGCGGTCATTCGACCCGGACGCACGCTCGCCGTGGCCTGCCGCTGTGGCAATTACCTCGGGTCGGTGGCCGGGTGGGGGCCGAGACCCCGCTTCCCGTATTCGGTTTTCAACATAGGGTAGCGGAATGAGCACGCTTTGGACGCCCGGCGGGGAAAGACCGGTATCCCGTGGGCCGCAGGAAGATGCCGGCGGACGGCCCGCTCCCGGCACGCAAGAGCCATCCGGCGAACCGACGCAGGAGGAGATGCAGGCACGGCTCGCCCAGCTCCAGGACCAGCTCGCCCGCACCCCGGCCGAGGTCGTCGTGGCGAACCACGCCTTCGGGCTGTTCGAGCTGGGCGCTCTCCATTTGTCCCTGCAGCCGCCCCAGCTCGACCAGGCGCGCCTGGCCATAGACGCCCTCGCCGCCCTCGTCGACGGGCTCGGGGACCGGCTCGGAGAGCACGCCCCGGAGTTGGCGGACGCGCTGGCCAACCTGCGGATTGCGTTCGTGCAGATCCACGCAGCCACCAAGACTGGGGCCGAGCCGGAGCCCGGCACGACGGCGCCCGAGGGCTGAGCCGACGGCCGAGCCGGCCGAACGCCGCCCCCACCCGCCTTCGAGTCAGCTCAGCCGACCACACGGATGTCGCCGGCCTCCCAGCGTCCTGCGCGCCCGGGGATCACCGCGAAGCTCACGTGCGCGCCGCGCTCGATCGTCCGGCTGCCGCCGGCGATCTGGGTGCAGTGGAACGGGTAGCGGGCGCCGCCGCCGTCAACAACGACACCGAGGCCGACGGCCTCATCGAACTCGTCCACCTCGCCCGAACGGCGCCCCGCCCCATCTGGGACACCAACCTGTCCCGAGGCGCCGATCACGGGACGATCTTGGCGATCGGCAGCTCGATGATGTCCGTGGCGCCGTGATCCTTCAACGCCGGGATGAGCGTATTGATGGTGTGCTTGGGGACGACCGCCTCCACGGCGAAGCCGTCCTCCCCGAACAGCTTCGACACGGTAGGCGACTTCATGGCCGGCAGCAGTTCGATGACCGAATCGAGGGCGGTCTCCACCACGTTCAGCTTCACCAGCACCCTCCCGCGAGCGATCAGCGTTCCGGTCAGGAGGCTCATCAGCTGTTGCATCGCGTGACGCTTGGCGTCGTCGGCGTACGACGCCGGGTTGGCGATCAGCTCCGTGTAGGACTCGAGGATCGTTGCGATGATCCGCAGGCCGGCGGCGCGCAGGGCTCTGCCCGTCTCGGTGATCTCGACCACAGCGTCGGCGATCTCGGGGATTTTCGCCTCTGTCGCACCATGGGAGAGGCGTACCTCCGCGTCGACGCCGTGCGATTCGAGGAACCTGCTGGTGAGCTTCGGGTACTCCGTGGAGACCCTGGTGCCGGAGGGAAGGTCGGCAACCGATTTCACGGCGGACTCCTCGGCCACAGCCAGCACGACGCGGACCGGCTGAGCGGTCACCTTGCTGTAGCGCAGCTCGCCGAGTGAGGCGACGTCGCTGGATGTCTCCTCGATCCAGTCCCTACCGGTGATGCCAAGGTCGAACAGCCCCTCCGCGACGTACTCGGGTATCTCCTGGGGCCGGAGGATCCGCACCTCGGATATCCGGGGATCGTCGATCGAAGCTCGATAGTCGACCGACGAGCTGCGGATGACCGCGAGATCGGCCGCTTCGAACAGCTCGAGGGTTGCGCGCTCCAACGACCCCTTCGGAAGTACCAGGCGGAGCAAGCCGGATCAGGCCTCTCGCTTCGGCAGCGCCCCGAGCAGGTTCGCCATCTCGATGGCAGTGGCCGCCGCCTCGAAGCCCTTGTTGCCCGCCTTGGTCCCGGAGCGTTCGATCGCCTGCTCGATCGTGTCGGTCGTCAAGACGCCGAACACGACGGGCACACCCGAGTCGAGCTGCACCCGTTGGATCCCGGCTGCGCACTGGCCGGCGACGAAGTCGTAGTGTCCGGTGGCACCGCGTATGACGGCACCGAGAGCTATGAAGGCGTCGTAGCCTCCCGTCTCGGCCAGGCGCGCGACCACGAGCGGCAGCTCGAACGCGCCGGGCGCCCATGCCAGGTCGATCCTCGAGTCGTCGACGCCGTGCCGCCGGAGCCCGTCGACCGCACCCTCGACGAGGCGCTCGACGATCGTGCCGTTGAAACGGCTCGCGGCGATGGCGAAACGAAGACCGCCGCCTCCGAGATGCCCTTCGAACACGTTCACGACAACTCCTCGCTGGCCACGGCGTCACCCTCCAGGACGGCAGGTTCGAGTCGAGGGTCGATCAGGTCGATGTCGTCGAGAAGATGCCCGAGGCGATCACGCTTGGTCCGCAGGTACCGCAGGTTCTCCTCGTTGGGTTCGATCCGGACGGGTACCCGCTCGGTGATCTGCAGCCCGAAGCCCTCGAGGCCTCCCCTCTTGGCCGGGTTGTTGGTCAACAGACGCATGGTGGTGATCCCCAGGTCTACGAGTATCTGGGCCCCGATACCGTACTCGCGGCTGTCGACGGGGAGCCCCAACTCGACGTTCGCGTCGACGGTGTCGAGCCCCTCGTCCTGCAACCCGTAGGCCTGCAGTTTGTGGGCTATCCCGATTCCCCGGCCTTCGTGGCCGCGCAGGTACACCACGATGCCGAGACCCTCCCGGGCGATCATCTTCAGCGCCTCGTGCAGTTGAGCGCCGCAATCGCAGCGCTTCGAACCGAACACGTCCCCGGTCAGGCACTCGCTGTGAACCCTGACCAACACGTTGGGCTCGCCGACCGGCTCACCCATGACGAAAGCCAGGTGGGTCTCGCGGTCGAGGACGCTCTCGTAGGCGACGCACCGAAACTCGCCGAACTCCGTTGGCAGGCGCGCCTCTGCGGTGCGCTTCACCAGCCGCTCGGTCTGCCGGCGGTATTTGATCAGGTCGGCAATGGTCACAAGGAGCAGTCCGTGCTTCTGGGCGAAGGCTTCGAGTTCGTCGCGCCGGGCCATTCCTAGCCCGTCTTCGGTGACAACCTCGCACAGCACACCGGCCGGCGCCACACCGGCGAGCCGGGCGAGGTCGACGGCGGCCTCGGTGTGGCCGGCTCTTTTGAGAACCCCGCCCTCGCGGGCTCGCAGAACGTGGAGGTGGCCGGGACGCGCGAGATCCTCCGGGCGGGTCATGGGGTCCACCAGTGACCGAGCGGTCAGGGAGCGGTCGGTGGCCGAGATGCCCGTCGTGGTGCCCTCCCGGTAGTCGACCGTGACCGTGAAGGCGGTGCGCTGCGCCTCGGTGTTGCGTTCGACCATAAGGGGCAGGTCCAGTTGGTCCGCTCGCTCGGTAGTCACCGCTGCGCAGATGAGACCTGACGTGTGGCGGACGAAGAACGCCATCGCCTCGGGTGTCGCGTGCTCTGCGGCGATGATGAGGTCGCCTTCGTTCTCGCGGTCCTCGTCGTCGACGACGACCACCATCTGCCCGGCGGCGATGGCGGCGATCGCATCTTCGATCAGAGCCGGCGCGAGGCTCACGAGCGCACCGAGCCTTGGTCCGCGTACGGCGAGGCTGCTCCAGCCCTCAGCAGGCGCTCTGTGTACTTCGCGATCACGTCGGCTTCGAGGTTGACGACGCCACCGGGCTCTCGCCGTCCGAGCGTGGTCACTTCCATCGTGTGCGGGATCACGGCGACGGTGAAGCCATCGTCGAGCACCGACACGACCGTGAGGCTGACGCCGTCGACGGTGACCGAGCCCTTCTCGACCAGGTAAGGCATGACTTCCCGGCCGGCCGCGATCCTCAGCTCCGGAGCCGGGTCGACGACCGTGCCGACACAGTCGACGTGACCCTGCACGATGTGGCCTCCGAAGCGGCCGCTCACTGGGAGGGACCTTTCGAGGTTGACCGTGTCGCCGGGTCGGAGAAGTCCCAGGTTGCTGCGGGCCAGCGTCTCGGCGACGGCGTCCGCGGCCCACCAGCCTGGACCGAGGTCGATCACGGTGAGGCAGCATCCGTTGACGGCTATCGAGTCGCCGATACCGGCGTCCTCGAGGACCGTCTGCGCGGATACGACGAGCCGCGAAGCGGAGCCCCGAGACTCGACTTCGCGCAAACAGCCCAGCTCCTCGACTATGCCGGTGAACATCACGTTCACGCTACGGCACCCCCGCCGCCGCGAGCCAAAAGATCAATCCGCACATCGGGACCGACGCGGCGCAGCGACGCTATCGAACCCCTCCATGCGTCCTGGAGGGTTGCCGCTCCGGGACCGCGGAACAGGGGCACTCCGTCGTCGCCTCCGAGGAGCACGGGGGCGAGGTAGATCACGTACTGGTCCACGAGGTCCTGATCGTGAAAAGACCACGCGACGCGTGCCCCGCCTTCTACGAGCAGTTGCAGGACCCCGCGGCTGCCGAGGTTGTCGAGAAGCGCCGCGAGATCGCCCTCATGCTCCATGGCAGGCCGGGCGCGGGCTCCCTCCGGGATGGTGCCGAGCACGACGCGCAGAGGGTCGTTTCCCGGAGCGTCCCTGACGTTGAGGGCAGGATCGTCGGCCCGGATGGTGCCGGCCCCGACGAGGATCGCGTCGCTCTCGGCGCGCAACCGGTGGGCGTCGGCCCTGGCTTCGGGGCCTGTTATCCACTTGCTCGAACCGTCAGGGGCGGCGATTCGGCCGTCGAGGGTGGAAGCGAGCTTCAATACCACCCAGGGCCGGCCCGTCCGGCGATGCTTCAGGTACGGAGCGAGGAGCTCCTCGACCTCCGAGGCGAGGACCCCGGCTTCCACCTCGATTCCCGCGTCGCGTAGCCGCTGGATGCCGAGTCCCGACACGCGAGGGTCGGGGTCGAGGATCCCGACGACTACGCGCTTCACCCCAGCCGCGACGACAGCGTCGGCGCAAGGGGGGGTGCGGCCGTGATGCGAGCAGGGCTCGAGAGTGACGTAGAGCGTCGACCCGCGGGCGGAGTCCCCCGCCAGGTCGAGTGCGACGGCCTCCGCATGAGGACCTCCGGGCGGCTGGGTGGCGCCCTCGGTCACGGGGTCGTCGCCTGCCGGCACGACGAGCGCGCCCACCCACGGGTTGGGCGCGGTGGAGGCGCGCACGGATCGTGCAAGGCCGATCGCGGCCTGCATCCAGATCTCGTCTTCGTGTGTGCTCACGGGTGGCGGGTCGGCTGCTCCGCCAGGAGTTCGAGGGCGTGCGGGAGGACGTCGGCAACAGCGGAGAAGCACTCGACCGCGCCCTTCGGCGAGCCAGGCGTGTTGAGGATGATGCTGTGCCCACGGATGCCCGCGACACCCCGGGACAACCGGCCGAGGGGGCTGGCGAGGCGCATCGCCTCCGCGATCCCCGGCGCGTCGCGCTCGAGTATCTCCTTGGTCCCTTCCGGTGTCTGGTCCCTCGGCGCGAAGCCGGTCCCGCCGGTCGTCACTACCACCCCGAAGAAGCCGGCGCTCACCCGCGCCAGCTCGCCGGCGACGGAGGCGACCCCGTCCGCGACGACCGACCGCTCGACCACCTGGAATCCGGCCTTCTCGATCGCTTCCTGCAGGGCCTCACCGGAGCGGTCCTCCCGCGTGCCGGCGACGACCCCGTCGGACACGGTGACGATCTTGGCCTGCCGGCGGGGATCCTGCGATTCGCTCATCGGATGCTCGCCGGGTAGGCCGCCGCGGCAGCGGACCGGATGGCGCGTGCCGCCGCGAGCGGGTCCGGCGCGCCGAATATCGCGCTTCCGGCGACGAACGTGTCCGCGCCGGCACGGGCGACGAGCTTCACGGTGTCGGCGTCTATCCCACCGTCGACCTCGATGGCGAGATCGAGACCATCACGCCGCGCTATCTCGGCCACACGGGCGATCTTCGGGATCGACACCTCCATGAAGTGCTGGCCCCCGAAGCCGGGGTGCACGGACATCACCAGGACGACGTCGACCTGATCCAGCCACGGTTCGCAGGACTCGATCGGGGTCTCGGGGTTCACAGCGATGCCGACCTTCATCCCCAGCTCCCGAGCCGCCCGGATCAGCCCGGCCGTACCGCCGACCTCGACGTGGACGCTGCAGCTGTCGGCTCCGGCCTTGGCGAAAGCCTCGAGGTACTCGCCGGGGTTGGTCATCATCAGGTGGCAGTCGAGAAGGTCGTCGGTGTGCCTGCGTATCGCGGCGACGACAGGCGGTCCGATGGTGAGGTTCGGCACGAAGTGCCCGTCCATGACGTCGACGTGGAGCCAGTCCGTCTCAGGCCTGATGCGCTCGATCTCATCGCTCAACTTCGCGAAGTCCGCTGAGAGGATCGACGGCGCTATCCGCAGCATCCCGCTAACCCTACCTGGGGGCCCGCAGGGCCAGCATGAACATCCCGTCGGTGCCCTCCGCCTGCGGGAGCAGGATCGCGCCGCGCCCGGCCGGACGCCACGGCGACCCCGGTGGCGGTAACGGCTCGAATCCGGCCGCATCGCGGGCGAGCCAGTTGTCCACCGCGGCCGTCTCGGTCGAGGTGAGCGTGCACACGCTGTAGGCCAGCACCCCGCCCGGGCGGACCAGGTCCATCGACGCGCGGAGCAGGCGCCTCTGGATTCCGGCGAGACGTTCCACATCGGATGGTTTGACCCTCCACCTCGCGTCCGGCCGGCGGCGCAGGACCCCAAGTCCGGAGCAGGGCGCGTCGACCAGCACCGCGTCGAAGCTCTTCGGCCGCCATGGCGGGACGGTCCCGTCGGCGACCGCCGTGACCACTGCCGACGCTGCGAGGCGCTCGGCGTTGAGGGCGACGACGTGGGCCCGTGCCGGCGACAGGTCGGCGGCGACGACGAGCCTCGCTCCGGCGGCGGCAAGCGCTGTCGACTTGCCGCCCGGCGCCGCGCACGCGTCCAGGACGGCGGCTCCCGGACCGACGAGCTCGGACACGTACGCTGCGACCATCTGGCTGGCGGGATCCTGTATGTACCCGTCGGGGCGGGCCGTCGCGGTTGCCGGTTGGTTCATCACCTCCAGCGCCGCGCGCGCGTCCACCGGCCCGAGATCCTTCGAGAGCCGCTCCACGATCCAGTCCGGGTAGCTCAGCTCCGTGGCCGGATCGGGCCACGCCGGCTGGGACTTGGCCAGCGAGGATGCGCAGCGGCGCAGCACCGCGTTGGCCACAGAACGACCCGGTCCGCTCACCTCGCCCACCGTCGCGTCCACCGCTGCGTGGGCAGGTATGCGGGTCCAGACCAGCTGGTATACGCCGAGGCGGATCGCCGAGCGGACCTGGTCGTCAAGCGTTCCTTTCACGTACCGGTTCGACAACCAGTCGCACGCACGACGCATTCTGGTCGTCCCGTACACGAGCTCGGTGACGAGGTGGCGGTCCCTCCCGTCCAGGCCTGAGCGGTCGAGAAGCTGAGGGACCACGACGTTGGCTCTGGCACCCTGCTCGACGGCGACGAGGGCCTCGAGAGCCACCCCGCGCGCGGTCACCGAGACCTTCGGGACGTTCACGTCCCGAAGGTCTCGCGGGGCGCGGGCCGGGAGCCCCGGATCCAATCCGATGCCGTCAACGCCGCCCTGCCTTCAGGCTGGACGCGCAGCAGGCGGAGTCCTCCGGCGCCGGTCGCCACGACGTCGCCGTGGAGCTCGCCCGGGTTCGCGTCCGGCGACGGTCCCGGAACGACCTTCGCCTGCATGATGAGGAGGCGCTTTTCGCGCCACGTCGTCCAGGCCCTGCCCACCCGCACCACCCGGTTGAGCTCCTCTGCCGGCCTGCTCCACGAGAGGTGGAGATCCTCGGGTTCGATCTTGTCGGCGTACGTGGGTTCCCCTTGCTGCGGTAGCGGTTCGCCGAGTCCGGTTTCCAGGGCGTGCACGAGCATGGACGCGCCGAGTTCCGCGAGCCGTTCACGAAGTTCGCCGGCCGTCTCCTCGGCGCCGATGCCGACCCTCTCGCACGCGTACACAGGGCCGGTGTCGAGCCCCGAATCGATCGCCATCAGGCACACGCCCGTCTCGGGGTCTCCGGCGAGGATGGCACGCTCGACGGGAGCCGCTCCCCTCCATCGGGGCAGCAGCGAGAAATGGGCGTTGACCATCGGGACCCGTTCGAGGACCTCGTCCTTGATGATCCGGCCGAACGCCACGACGATTCCCAGCTCCGCCCCGGCGTCGAGAACATCTTCGATGCGCTGCGTGACGGGGAGTCCCAGCTCCAGCGCGGCCTGCTTGACGGGGCTGGGGGTGGGGGCCGCGTTACGGCCGCGTCTTTTGTCCGCGCGGGTGACAACGATGGCTATGTCGTGACCTGACGCCGCCAACGCCCTGAGCGCTACGGCGGCAGGGCTGGGCGTGCCCAGGAAGGCGATGCGCAGCCTGCTCCCCTAGCTGGCGACGGTCTCCGCCCTCCGGCGGAGCTCCCTCATGGCTTCCTTCTTCTGATCCTTGTCCAACATGCCCAGCAGGAGCCGCCCGTCCAGGTGGTCGAGCTCGTGCTCGAGACACCTCGCCTCGAGCTCGTCGGCTTCGATCGAGATCTCGTTGCCGTCGAGGTCGTAGCCGGTGAGGTGGATCTCCTTGGGCCGTACGATCGGGAAGAACAGGCCCGGGATGGACAGGCAGCCTTCCTCGTACTCCCATTCGCCCCTGCTCTCGGTGATCACCGGGTTGACGATCGCGACCGGGTCCCTCTCCTCCATCTGGTACACAAAGAGCCTCTTCTGCACCCCGACCTGCGGGGCCGCGAGGCCGAGGCCGTGGGCCTCGTGCATGGTCTCGACCATGTCGTCGACCAGGCGGGCGAGCTTGCCGTCGATGTCGGTGATCTCGGATGCGCGCTGCGTCAGTACGGGATCCCCGAAGAGCCGGATCTGGTAGGAGGCCACGAAACCATGGTACCGGTAGCGTCTCAGGCGGCATGCCCGACGACCACTACTTCTCCGCCGCCCCGTCGGCAACGTCACGCCCGCAGGAGCTGGAGTTGACCCTCCCCGACGTGCACTTGACACTGGTCGCTGACCGCGGCGTCTTCTCGGCGAGGGCGGTGGACCCCGGCACCGTCGAGTTTCTCAAAGCGGTTCCGCCCCCGCCGCCGGAGGGCCACCTCCTCGATCTGGGCTGCGGCTATGGCCCGATCGCCTGCACCCTGGCGTTGAGGGCGCCGCGGGCGACCGTGTGGGCTCTCGACGTCAACGAACGGGCGCTCTCGCTCACAGCGTCCAACGCGAAGCGAAACGGTGCGCCCAATGTCAGGGCCGTGACGTCGGCGGACATCCCAGCGGACGTGACGTTTTCCGGCATTTGGTCCAACCCTCCGATCCGGATCGGAAAACCTGCCCTGCACGCTCTGCTGGAAGGGTGGCTGGCGCGCCTGGTCCCGGGGGGTTTCGCGTGGCTGGTGGTGCACCATCATCTCGGGGGTGATTCGCTGGCTCGCTGGCTCGATGCGCAGGGTTGGGTCACTTCGAAGGTCTCGTCGCGCAAGGGCTACCGGATCATGAAGGTAGCGGCGCGGTGAAACAGCTCGGCCCCACCGACCTGAAGCGGCTCCACAGAGAGTGGAACCGGAAGAGCAAGGGCAGGCTGGCCTTGATTCTCGACGGGGTCAGCTCTCCCTACAACGTGGGTGCGATGGTCAGGACCGCCGCGGCCTACCGGGTCGAACACCTCTACCTGGCCGGCGCGACCGTGAGCCCCGCAAACCCGAAGGCGGGGAAGCTCTCGATGGGGACCGAACGGTACCTGTCGTGGACGTCGTTCGAGAGGGGGCCCGATGCGGCGGACGCCGCTCGTGAGGACGGGTTCACCGTCCTGGGTCTGGAGCTCGCCGACGCAGCAGTTCCTCTTCACCAGTTGCGCGCCGGGCCTGACGTGTGCGTGGCAGTGGGGCACGAGGATCACGGGTTGCCGCCAGCGACGCTCGCCGCGTGCGACGCGGTCGCCTTCTTGCCGCTGATGGGTCGGGTTGGCTCTCTGAACGTGGCGACCGCTGCGGCGATCGCGCTGTACGAGCTGCGCCGCCAGGAGTGGAACTGACCTCAGAGGCGCGCCGGATCGACTGCTATGCGCAAACGTGTGGCGGGCCGTGGTACGGATGCGAGCGCTGAGGCCAGTGATTGCGGGGTGGTCGACTTGACCATCCACTCCCCGTCGCGCGGCCCGAGCACCTCGACCTGCTGATCCGCCAGGCCCGCCACATACTCGCCAGCGCCCTCGCCCGACACGAGGGCGAGCGCGCAGTACGGGGGGAGCTGCAGAGACTTCCTCATGGCGAGGTCCCACCCGACGAGGATCCTCGGGTCGGCGAACAGCGCCGCTCGGATCGCAGGATGCTCAGGCTGGCGGGTCTGCACCGCGACGCGCCCCTGGCGACCGCCGACGAGCCGTGACGCGAGCGCGAGCAGCGCGAACGCCTCGGTGGCGGCGCGGAACCGCGGCGCCATCAGCTCATGGTCGAAGTCGACGAAGACGACGTTTCGGTAGCCGTCGGCCGGCACGAGCCGGTGCAACACAGCTTCCGTACCGATCAGCAGGTCCGAATCCGGCACGTCCGCCGTCGAGGCGGTGACCTCCCCCACGGGGCGACCGGTGAGGAGCTCCAGCTCCTCTCTCGCGCGCGACACGCCGACCTTCAGGCGCCGGAGGAGCGTCGAAGTGCACGACGCGCACATCTCGGGGCGGACGAGGCCACAGCGGTTGCACTCCAGCCCTCCTGCGTCGTCCTGCGACAACGCCGATCCACACCGCTCGCAGCGCGCCAGTTCCCCGCAAGCCGCGCACGCGAGCAGCCTGGCGCGGCCGGTTCTGTTCAGTACGCACACCGCCCTGTCAGCACTTCTCAGAAGTGTCACGAGCCGCTCGGAGTACAGACCGAGCCGGGGATCGTCGCCTCGCCGGTCGACGATCTCGAGCTGCGCCCAGCCGGATCGTTGCCTGTCCGGCTCCGCGACGGTGAGCGGTCCGAGCGCCAGGAGTTCGGGGGTCGGGCATGGGGTGATCAGGACGAGGGGCACGGACGATCGCGCCGCTCGCTCCGACACGACGGCGACGGCGTTCCAGGTCGGGGCGCCTTCCTGGGAGAGACCCTCGTCGTGGGCGTCGATGACGACGGCGGCGGCGAGCCCGGGGCATGGACCCCACGCAGATGCCCGGGCACCGACCACCACCGCAGCACCGGCGCGCGCCCTTGCCCAATCGCCGGGGAGCAGCGCGACGTCCCCGCCTGCGCGTGAAAGGCGACCGGCCAGCACGTCCGCACGGGACGCGGACGGGACGATCACCAACGTCGGCCCCAGCTGGGCCACGGCGCCCACGAGGGCGGTCGGATCCGAGGACGGCGGCAGCTGCACGACCTCGGTACGGGCTTGCAGCCTCGACGCGAACTCCGCCGCCCATCCCGGTCCCGGGGGAGCCGGCGGGCGCGACCGTGGAGGTGGGAGGAACGGAACCGCGTGCTCGGCCGACGCCGTCTTCAGGAACGCTCCGCGCCGCGACGCCCAGCGGTGAGCGGCCCACGAAGCCAGGTCCACGAGCTCCGGCTCCGGCCCCCACCCGCGTACCTTCGACAGGGGGCGGAGGGCGAGCCCTTCAGGCGGTTCCACTCCGAGCTCCGACACCCATCCTCCGACGCGGCGTCCGTGAAGCTCGACGCGCACCTCCGTCCCGACCGACACCACGCTCTCGGAAGACACCGGGACGACATAGTCGAATTCCTTGTCGATACCCGCGACATCGGTGATCACCCGGACGACCAGCGCCCCGGGATCGGGTTGGGAGGCCGGCGACGAACGCCGGCGGCCGGTCTTTTTCCCGGGAAGCGTCAGACGCCCAACGCCGACTTGAAGTCGTCGAGCTTGCTCACCTGCTCCCAGCTGAAGTCCTTTTCGTTGCGGCCGAAGTGGCCGTACGCGGCGGTCTTGCGGTAGATCGGCCGGCGCAGGTCGAGATCACGGATGATCGCCGCCGGGCGCAGGTCGAACACCTCGTCGACAGCCGCGCCGATCCTCGCCGGATCGACCTTCTCGGTCCCGAACGTCTCCACCAACAGGGAGACGGGCCGTGCGACGCCGATCGCGTACGCCACCTGAATCTCGCAGCGCGACGCGGCGCCCGCCGCGACGACATGCTTCGCAACCCAACGCGCGGCATACGCGGCGGAGCGGTCCACCTTCGACGGGTCCTTCCCCGAAAACGCCCCGCCACCGTGGCGGGCGGCACCCCCGTAGGTGTCGACGATGATCTTGCGGCCCGTCAGGCCCGCATCTGCGTGCGGGCCTCCCATCTCGAACTTCCCGGTCGGGTTGGCGAGGATCTTGTAGGAGTCGCCGGCGAACTCGGCCGGCACCAACGGGGTTATGACGTGATCGCGCAGGTCAGGCAGGAGCAGCGTCTCGAGGTCGATGTTCGGGTTGTGCTGCGTCGAGATCAGCACGGTCTTCAACTTCACGGGCCGGCCGTCCTCGTACTCGAACGTGACCTGCGTCTTGCCGTCGGGGCGAAGGTACGGCAGCACACCAGCTTTGCGAACCTGCGCCAGCCGCTGCGCGAGCCGATGGGCGAGCCAGATCGGCATCGGCATCAGGTCGTCGGTCTCGTCGCACGCGTAGCCGAACATCATCCCCTGATCGCCGGCGCCTTGCGCGTTGAGGATGTCCTCGCCGCTCGTGCCTGTACGGACCTCGAGGGCGGTGTCGACTCCCTGGGCGATATCGGGTGACTGCGAGCCGATCGAAACGCTCACGCCGCACGTCCGGCCGTCGAATCCCATCTCCGAGCTCGTGTACCCGATGTCGGTGACCACCTGGCGCACCAGCTCGGGGATCTCGACGTACGCGCTCGTGGTGATCTCACCTGCCACGACCACCAACCCGGTAGTCAGCAGGGTTTCGCACGCGACCCGCGAAGTGGGATCCTCGCTCAAAAGAGCGTCGAGGACCGTATCGGAGATCTGGTCCGCCATCTTGTCCGGATGGCCCTCGGTGACTGACTCGGACGTGAACGTCCAGCGACTCATGGTTCCTCCTGTGATGTTCCTTGTCCGGGTCCGCCCCGTCGAGACGA
>Ga0307373_10009158_pt1 | contig 14876 bp, 16 predicted proteins | sample OX2MG_FD_202534 | JGI IMG/M metagenome (GOLD analysis project Ga0307373, IMG submission 202534) | Soil microbial communities from Risofladan, Vaasa, Finland - OX-2 | ecosystem: Environmental > Terrestrial > Soil > Coastal area > Acid sulfate soil | place: Finland: Risofladan, Vaasa | collected... | reverse complement strand
TCGAAAGCGTCACCTGGATCAATCGCGAGACCGGTGAGTCGATCGTAAAACCGGTTGAGAGTGTCTTCGCGATGATCGGCGCCGAGCCAAACTCAGGATGGCTCTTCGGCACGGTGCGGCTGGATAAGAAGGGCTTCATTCTCACCGGCGGTACAGACGGCTTTGAGAGCACTCCTTACGCAACCAGCGTACCGGGCATGTTTGCGGTCGGCGATGTACGCTCCAAATCCGTGAAGCGCGTCGCTTCTGCGGTCGGCGAAGGTTCCGTAGTCATCTCGGACGTTCATAACTATCTTGCAGACCATCGCAACAACTTTGCGGCCGAACCGAACTCCGCGCTAGCAGCCTTGCGATCGGCGAACGCTGCTGCTACCTCGCAAGGCTGACGCACATTGAGGTAGATCATCTTCCAAACCTGTCATATATCACTTCGGTATCCGCCGGTTATGGCCGAACAGTATGTTGAAGACCGTAGCAAGCGCAATTCCAGCGACCGTAGATGCGGTGGAGGAAAGTGCCCGTGCCTGACTCTCAATTCGATACCCCTGAAGAGGCGCCTGCCGAGCCTGGCGCTGATTCGGGTGAAACTCCCACCCTGATCGCCCGGGCCTTCAGCTCGCCCCGCCACACAACGCACTACTGGGAGGCAGGGCCGGTAGATGGCCCCTTGATGATTTTCGTGCACGGCTGGCCCGAGATCGGCCTTTTGTGGCGTGCGCAGATCGAGGCCTTCGCCTCTGAAGGGTGGCGTTGCGTCGCGCCAGACATGCGCGGATACGGAGGCTCATCGACGCCGGACACATCCGAGGCCTATGCCCTGAGGGAAATTGTTCAGGACATGGTCGAGCTTCACGACCGTCTGGGTGCGCGCTCGGCAATCTGGGTCGGCCACGACTTGGGGAGCCCCGTGGTCGGAGCGCTGGCCGCGCACCACGCGAAGCGCAGCCGGGGCGTGGTGTTCGCCTCTGTCCCTTATTCACCGGAGGCTTTCGCGTTACCGAGTCTCTTGCCATTAATCGACAGGAAACTCTACCCCGCCGACGAGTATCCGGACGGACAGTGGGACTACTATCGCTTCTACCTGACCCACTTCGATCAAACCGTCACCGACTTCAATGCGGACATCCCAGTTCAATGAGGTTCTAAAACAAGAGTGCTTCTAACACCGCGAGGCGCAGAGCCTCGCCACAACAAGGAGATAACATGAGCAGAAACATTGAAGGCAAAGTAGTAGTGATCACGGGCGCAAGCAGCGGTCTGGGAGAGAGTACAGCTCGCCACCTCGCAAAGCTGGGCGCAACTGTCGTTCTGGGCGCGCGGCGGACGGATCGTCTTGATGCGATTGTCAGAGACATTGAGGCCAGGGGTGGAAAGGCGCTCGCTGTCACAGTCGACGCAACGAAGCGGGCCGAAGTCGAGTCCCTGGTCAACAAGGCGATCGACACCTATGGCAAGATCGACGTTCTGGTGAACAACGCAGGTATCATGCCGATTGCGCCGCTTTCGCTTCTCAAGGTGGATGAGTGGGATCGCATGATTGACCTCAATATCAAGGGCGTGCTCTACGGCGTTGCGGCCGCACTGCCCCACTTTCTGAAGCAGAAAGGCGGCCACTTCATCAACACCGCCTCCGTGTTTGGCATCAAGGTGTTCGCGCCTGGCGGAACTGTCTATTGCGCCACAAAATCCGCGGTCCGCGCTCTGAGCGAAGGCCTGCGATTGGAGGTCCATGGGTCCGGAATCAGAACCACGATCATCTCCCCCGGAGCGGTCGACTCCGAACTCAAGGAAAGCACTTCCGACGAAGCATCTGCAAAGGCAGTGAAGGAGCTTTACAAGCAGTTGGCGATTCCGGCGGATTCCGTGGCTCGCGCCATCGCCTATGCAATCGAGCAGCCTGCCGACGTCGATGTCAATGAGATTGTGGTGCGGCCGACTGTACAAGACTTCTGATCGCCTAATCGAGGGGGCCCGAAGTGGTTCCTATTCGCCACGGGCGTGAGGAGCAATCTTATCGGAGGGCCCCAAAACTCCGGCAAGCTCGTCGTGAATCACGTGTTCAGAACCGAGAAATTGCGATCAAAACTGATGCTTTCGACTCGCGTGTCTTTCATGACGCACTGGTGCTCGTCGCTGGATCGATTGGAATTGTCCCGTCTGAGCACCTCGGCAAATTCTCGGCTTATGCTATCAGACAATTCACTCATCGAAAGAGTTCAGGTCAACACCAGAAACCCCTCTTTACCGATTGCGCGTGTTCTCTTCATTGCTCTTTCCTCCCACTCGCCGCCATGCCCGACGCCCTCCCGCAGCGAATTCCCCTCTCTCTCTCACGCCGTCATGAAGCGCAGAGCCCGCAGGATGCTTTGTCGTGAAGCGGTCGTATAGGTGCATCGGACCTTTCCTTCGGGAGATCTCCAATAGATCGCCAGAATATTCGTGCCCTCGCCGATCGCCACGATCCGCAGGTGCGGCCGTTTCGCCAGTATCTCGGTGCACATCGGCATCGGCGCATCCGGGTCGTTGAGCGGAACGATCAGGCAATCCGGTTCGGTTCGCTCCGTGGCAGCCACGATCGCCGCCTCCTCGCTCACGTCGCCCACCACTTCGATTCCCGGCTCCTTTTGCAGCTCTTCGTAGAGCGAATCGCGGAGAATCCGGGTGAGACGGCTTCGCCTTGGCGGTTTGCTCCTCTGTCTGGCCCGATGAACTGACTCAGCGCATTTTCACTTTTCCGCCGCGCATTTGCTTGGGCGCTGCTTCGGGAGAATTCCCACGCCCGCAGTCCCGCAGGCGGGATGCGAAAGACGCACTTCGCGGCTTCTGCTTTCCCGGTTCCTCCCGAACCGCGCGGGTCCCTCCCATAAAGCAGCCGCTCGCCTTGGGAGTGGTCTCCACTCGCTTCTGGGCGCCCCAAGCAAAAGGGGCGGAAAAGGAGAAATCGAAAATGTACCGGAAAGTGTCATCTTGCCGCCGCGCGACAGCGTGGACGGGAAAGCAATTCAAGAGGCGTGGGAAAAGTTCGCGCGCGCGCAACGGTCGGAAAATCACGCTCTGTCGCTAGTCGAGCAGTCTCTAAGTGGCGGAGGTTCGGGCTATGACTTTGCCCCGAAACTTTCAAGGCCGCCTTCACCGCTTGAGTTGGAGTTCCGCGAGGCTGTGGACAAGTGGCGCAAGGGCAAGCGGTCGAAATAGCGGTCGCTGTCACATGACAGGCCTCCGTCCAGCCCCTACTTTGTCAAGTGCATAATTCCGGGGCAGCGGGTTGCGGCGACGGTCAGGCTGCCCTCCGAAATAGCCCCTCGAAGGGCGACGCCATTTCCGGCAGGCTGGGCGGCAGGGTTTCCCGGGTACTGGGTCAGTTTGAAGTTTGATGCTGCGGGCTATGGCACCACAAATTTCACCGGTACGCCCTCATCCAGTTCAGCGAGGATGTTTTCGGCTCTCGTCTCGTTGCTTTCAGGGGTCCAGAGCGACGTGCGAGCGCCCAGCCAGACTAGTAGTTCCTTGCGGTTGCCCCTGAGTACGGATTTCGTATCCTTGCTTGTAGGACTCAAGCCCGAAAGCTGCCGAAGCTCAAATTGGTCTTCGTCCCCTTTATACACTTGATAGGTCGTAGGCATGTTCTCCTCTCAAACCGCAGTCTAGAGATTACAGGAAACAAAGAATCCCTGCCACGATCCTGTTTGAGGAAAATCTTGGTGCCCCCAAAGCTTGGCTGTCTCTTCGATTCGGTCGAACTGACCCACTACCGATTCCTGACGCCCGTTTGACGCCCAATAACGCCCTTTGGGAGGCTATTTTTCGGGGCCGTTTTCCCGCTGTAAGTTGCGCGCCGTCAACGGGTTAGCAGATTTTGTACCGTAAAACTTTTAAGCCGAAGGTCGTGGGTTCGATCCCCACCGCCCCTACCAATTTCCCGCTGATTCCGCTGCCTTTACCCGCCTGCACTCCGCGTCGGGGCTCATTGTGAGCCGGATTTTGCGCCCCAGTCGTGCCGGGATTTTTCGCGGCGCAGCTTCTGATGCTTTCTCGCAAGCACGCGGGCGACCGCGCCGGCCGTTCTCACATTCCCACGCGGAAGGGCGGGGCACCCGCAAAAGCACAGCTCGCAGTGAGGAGCGCGGTGCTACCGTCGCCCTACATGTGCGCACAGAATGGCTCCCTGCCGCGGAAAACCTGGGCCACCCGCCGACCTGAACAAAGACCACATCGTTCGCCTGAGCAAACGGTTCGGCGTATCGCCCGAATTGTTCTTCTGACGGCCCCCCCCAGGCGGGTAGCCCGCACGCGCAGAATTGACTTTACATGTGCTCATGCTCGCTTTTGTGAGCGTGTGGCTGTCCTGCCGTGGCAGCGTCCGATGCGTTGTCCTTGAGGCGAGCCTCTCTTTGCATCTTGCACCCCTCGCCACGCAAGGGATGGGGCACCCGCAAAAGCACAGGTCGCAGTGAGGAGCGCGGTGCTATGAAGCCCCGCTGCTTGCAACGGACGGCTCCCCGTCTCGCGAAAGCCTGGGCCACCCGCCGCGGTACAATGTTCCGACGGTTCCAGGGACCGTGGAGCCCGGTCTTCCGGGGTGGCGGGGGAGGATAGCCGTATAGCGCCGCACCGGAAGTTTTACGTCGGGACCTCAGTGAGCGTTATGGTTGAGGCCGTGCCCACCGCTGTAGCGGCCGTGAGTCGGGTATTTCACCGGTCACATTGCAGCGGTGGACTGCCAGGCTCCATCAAGTGGTTCGCCCGGTTCGATTTCGCCGCAACGGACTTTGCCTGTGTTCGCAGGCTGGGCAACCGCGAGAGCCAGAGGGAGGAAGATTGTGCTAGTCGTTGCGGTTCGCTTCCGTGTGAAACTCGGATATGAGCAGAGCTTTCTCGATCGAGTCAAGCGCCAGGCGAAAGACAGCCTCGCAGGCGAGATCGGTTGTAAACAATTTGATGTGTGCCACGCCCAAGGGAAGCCTGGCCACGTGTTTTTGTACGAGGTCTATACCGACGATGCGGCGTTTGAAGTCCATCGGCGAGCGGAGTATTTGCAGGCGTTTAACGCCGACACGGCGGACTGGGTCGAAGAGAAAGTTCTCGAACGTTGGGTCCGACCATGACGTGTCCGCCAAAAAGGTATTAGGCAGATCGTCGAGACGAAGGTAAAACGAGCGTGGGGAGGCTCTGGGCTGTATACTTGCGTCCCGCACGGGCGCATCCGATGGCAGAGAACGTCTTCACAAGGGTTAGGGGCGACTGGTCGCGTCTGGCGGCCTTGCTCATAGGGCCGCCTTTGATCCTGTCGATCTGGCTTTGGCTACGCTACCGGAACTGGACCAGCGCCTGGACATTTGTCGATGGGAATTGGGGCAACATCGCCAGCGCGTGGGGACTCTCCGTCGGCGTCTATGTTCTGATGGTGGCCCAAGGGGCAAGGCGGGCCGCCGAGCAAGCTAGGCAGCTAGGGAGGGCCAGAGGGCTCCTGGAGGAACTCGAGGAGGCAAACAAGAAAATCCAGCTGGTCGGCGTCTTCATTGGCCAACGAAAATGGGACCTCGTGAACCACGTCGCCGGCGAAGTTCTGGTGAGTTGCAAGGGCATCATGGCCAGGTGGAACGACCTCCCAGGATCATCCAGCAATACGCTCCTAGAGGCATGCGTGCTCATCCGTTCGATAGCGGACTCGGCGATAGCTAATGTGAGTGAGGATCAAACAGCGAAGCACGCGCGGAGGCTGCTTCGTGCCCAACTGAGCGCCGCTGAACTTCTGAGCACTGCGCTTGGGCATGGCAAGCAGCTAGCTGAAAGGAAAGACGAATGAACGCATCCCCGCAAGATATCCGGCTTATAGACAAGCTGATCGAGGGTACCGGCGCAGGAAAAATCGACTGGCAGGCGACGGCCGTCGACAGCCAGTATACGGCAAGCTTCAAGGGAAAATGGAGCGTGCTGGTCACAGAGTATAACCCGGGAGGTGCAGAAACGTGGTGGAGCGTCACGATCCAAGACAGTGATGAGCGTGAAATGCTAAGGATGACCGAAGAGGACTACCTACCTGTTAGGAAACTTTACGAGGCGGCGCGGAGATCTGCGTTGAATGTTGACGAGGCAATAAAGGACATCCTGAAGGACCTCGAGGACGATATCCTATTTTGATGCTCGGCCAACCGCTTTTGCGGACGCCTGAAAATTTCGCACTCGTTTAGCGCCCCAAAAGGACAGTAACTTTGAGTATCGTCCTGCTGTAAGTTGCGAGCCGTCAATGGGTTGTAGAATTTTTAGTACCGTACCTTTAAGCCGAAGGTCGTGGGTTCGACCCCACCGCCCCTACCAGCCTATTCTCAGCCACTTGCGCGGGCGTCAAGTCAGGCGTCATCGCACCTTCGGATAATCCTTCCGCCGGTTGTTTTCGGTCACGAAGTGGCCGGAGTGGTCAGCGCAGTGGGACCAGGCGTGATCGACAAGTCATAGCGCGGCGCTTGGCGCGACCGGGTCAGGCGATGACACACAAGCCGTTCGGGATGGCTGGAGAGGAATTGGATGGGCAAGAGAGTCGTCGTTCATCGCCAGCCCGGGTGTGTGCCCTGCCGCTTACTTCTCTGACTTCGAAAAACCATAAAGGGCTTCCGGATTCGTGACGAGAATGCGATAGCGCGTAGCCTCGTCCGGTACCCACACGGCAAGGAAATCGAAGAGGACAGCGTCGTCCGGCTTCGTTTTGGGCGGCTTGAATTCCGGATGCGGCCAGTCGCTGCCCCACAGCAGACGTTCCGGGGCCGCCTTGACGTAGGCTTGGGCAATTCGAGTGGCATTCGCGTAAGGCGGATGCCAGTTGGGTGGGCGAACCTTGCTGTTCAGGTATGGGCCCGATAGGGTGACCCAGGCCCTACCTCTGTCGATGAGCCCGCGGATCACCGCATAAGCCGGATGCTTGAGTCCCTCCGGCGAAGACCCCAGCCGCCCCATGTGATCAAATACAATTGGCGTTGGGAGGCGTCGCAGCATATTCGCATTTTGAACGATTTCCGCAGGCGTGAGATTGAATTGCACATTCCAGCCGAGGTCGGCGACACGCCTCGCAAGCGGTTCCATCATGTCGATCGACGGGACGACGGGGTGGTTTCCCGGACCTCCGGTCCAGCGGAGGCCGCGGACACCACTTTTGTCGAGGTCTTTCAACTCGGCATCAGTGATGGTGGGGCGAACAACAGCGATCCCCCTCGCGTTCGAGCCAAATTGACGAACTGCGTCGACCGTACATTTGTTATCCGTAAAATAGACGGTAGGTGTAACAACGACTACCCGCGTCGTTCCGATACGCTTCTGAAACAGCCGGTAATCCTGCACGGTGGCATTTTCCCATCCGGGCAGTCCTGGTCCTTTGGGGGGCAGTGGAAAGCGTTGTGCGTCCACGATGTGTACGTGACAGTCAGCCGCATTAGGTGGTGCCTTGAGTCTGGGCGGCTCGGTGCCGGATGAATTCGGTTCGACCAGTTGGGCCCAGCTTTCTGGCACGCGAACCCATCCTGCCGCACTTAAGACCGTAACAGCAGCACCTTTTATAAATGACCGCCGCCCAATAGCTTTCAGACTCACACCTTGTTCCTTTTAAGTTCGATTGTGGTGTCCTGGGCGCAGTGTAAAGTAGATACGCGAAGACCGCAAGGGGCTGGGTGGAATGAGCGGAGTGTCGAGGCAGATCAAGGCTAGTAGTGATTCCCGGGAATCTTGACGCGAATCTTGTAGATGCTCGTGCGCCCTCCAATGTAGAGAGTTTTGTGGTCGGCGCCGCCAAACACGAGGTTTGCAAATAGCTCCGGAACGCGAATCGTGCCCAGGTGTTTGCCCTCTGGCGAAATGATCCAGAGCCCGCCAGTGCCCGATGAATAAATGTTTCCTTTCGAGTCTACCTTCATGCCGTCGGTATGCCCTGGAGCCTTGTCTGCGCTCATATCAATCAACAACCTGCCGTTCGTCAAGGTATCGTCAGGTTGTACGTCATAGCGCCTGATGTAATTTGCGGTACCACCATTCGCATACAGATATTTCTGGTCGGGTGAAAAGGCGAGACCATTCGGGGTGGGTATGTCCTTTATGACCCATGTCACCTTGCCATTCTTCAGCATATAAATACCCTCGTGGTGCAGCTCCGTTGAAGGGTCCTTGTCCCCGAGCTGCCGGCTCCAGGTATCTGTGAAGTAGATAGCTCCGTCCCTCTTCACAACGACATCGTTGGTTCCATTAAATCGTTTGTCGTCATAGCGATCGGCCACGACGACAAGTTTTCCGTCCCGATCCATTCGTTCGAGGGACCGAGCCGCATACGTACAGATCAAAAGTCTTCCCTGCGGATCCAAGGTGAGCCCATCCGACCCAATCATCATGAATTCCCGGAAGAGAGGGTCTTTCGGATTTTTGCCATTGTTCATTCGATGACCCACCCTCAACGCCTCATAACCGTTCCATGGGCCATCATAGCCACTGTGGTTCAGGTACACCGACACCTTGCCGTCGGGCGTCATCTTGTTGATTACATCTGCGGGGATATCGCTGAAGAGAAGATACCCGGTCGTCCCGTGTTGTACCCACGTCAGTCCCTCGGTAAATCCGAAGCCGCTCTTCACCAATTCCAGCGTGGCATTGGGGGAAATGATCTGATCCAGCGCCGGATCAAGCCTGACCACGGCAGGATGTTCGGTCGGCATCTGTGCTCTGCCCGAGGCAGCACCGATGGTCATGACACAGAAAATAGCAGCAAGCACAAAGCACTTCTTCATACAAGCCCCCGTTCTGTCAGAGTGTCCAGGCTAAGCCTCCAGCAAACAACGTTATATCGCTTGCCGGGCCATTGTACGTGAGTTGGGAAGTTTATATACAGTCTCCTGCCCTGGAACCGAGTTCGAACCACGGGATTGTGCGCCGCCCGCGGCCTATAGTCCCGAGCCGAATAAGGTTGTCTCTCCTTGTGCTCCACCCGCCATTTCTCGGCTTCTACCCGGGCCTCACTCAGTTGAGGTGTGCAAATGTCGCGCCGTTCGTCACATAAAGGTCGTGGCTTACCGAATCGCAGTCCAAGAGCTCCGTGCCCACGAGGAGCTTGATCTGCTTGATCCGGCGGTAGGTTGCGCCGTCAAATACTTGCAGTGAGCCCTCGGTTGTACTGCCGTCCGTGGTGTAAATCTGGTTCGTGCCCGGAGCTCAGACCGCCGCGCGGCGAGTGGCTAGCGTGAGGCTAATAATGGTCCCAGTTCAGCCGTGGAGCCTTCTGGCAACGGATATTGATCAACATTCAGTAGCATGGAGGCCAGTTGGTAGTAGGCCATGACGCCGATCAAGTCCACGACCCCGCGTTCCTTGAGCAGTTCCTTCGCGCTCTTGAATGTTGAGTCGCTCACCTGTCGAGTGTTCAGCAATTCGTCGCAGAATCGATACACGACAGCCTCGTCTGGGCCCATCGAGCTCGGTTGTTGTCCAAGGGCAACGGCGTCGATCACACTGGCGCCTAAACCGGCCTCAGCGGCAAACCGGCGATGTATATGCCAAACGAATTGAGAGTTCCAGAAGCGAGCCGTCATGAGGATTGCGAACTCGTTCAGTTTTTTGGGGACGGATGAATGGAAGCGTAGGTAAGCCCCGTAGCTCTGCGCTAAATCACCCATTTCCGGACTGCGTAGCAGAACATTATATGGTCCATGCATCGTGCCACGCTCGCCCGCCAGGATATGGTCAGTCATTGTTTTCTGCTCTGGCGTCATTTCCCCGTATCTCAACGGTGGAAAACGGAACCCACGCATTTGAAGGTCCGGCTCCTTTGAGGATTGTGAGAACGCCAGTCCTGCAAGGCCGGTGAACCCGGCCCAGATAGCTTCAGGATGCATTGTGGTCCTTTCTTTTGGTATCGCGCTCTACGAAGACTTCCGGATTGAAGGGAAGGCGACGATTCGCGCACGATTATCACGACTTGTGAAAAGGGTGTGGATGCGCAGCCCAGAGCCCCCCGCATTGCTGTGGTATGTGTGTCGCGTTAGCCATCACGGCGCAGGCGATGGAGGTTGGACGTATCTGCCGTCCTCCATTCTCCGTATCCCGAGGGGGTTTGCCTCCTGCAGTTCGGGAGGCAGTGCAGTATCGGGAAAATTCTGATAGCAAACAGGCCGCGTGAACCTGAGTATCGCGCGGCCTCCGACTGAGGTGCTGCGACCGTCAGATGTCGCAGGGTAGGGCCCTCCGTGAACCATTGATTCGCACACCTCCACGCCAGTTGGAAAACCATTGAAAAGGACCCTCCCCACCTTCCGTTCCAGGATCGCGGCGAGAGCAGAGAACTCAGCTATATCTTCGGCGTCGCCCAGAATAGTTGCGGTGAGGTTTCCTTCCATGTCGCTGGCGATTTTTAAAAGGTCCTCATGGTGTTTCGCGTGCACGAACAAGATCGCAGGTCCGAACACTTCCTTTCGGAGCGTTGCATCGCTCAACCAGCTCTCGGCATCCGTCTCAAAAACCGCGGTCCCCCCCTGGCAGTCAGGGAACGAAGAATCTACAGATGCGGGAACCAGCGTTCTCACTTTGACATTTGATTGGGCGGACCTTGCTAGCACGCCGCGATGATAGGAATCGGCGATGTTCCGATTCAACATGACCGCTGGGGGAGTGTTCGCCATCAATTCCGAAAACTGAGACACGAAGGAATCCGATTCACCAATCGTCATTACGACCCCCGGATTCGTGCAGAACTGGCCGACGCCCGTAGTGGCCGAAGCGTGGAGATCCTTGGCGATGACCTGACTGCGAGACTTGAGAGCGTTTGGCAAGATAAAGACTGGGTTGACGCTGCCCATCTCCGCAAAAAACGGGATTGGCTCTGAGCGGGAGTTGGCCGTTCTTACCAGGGCCATGCCCCCGGCATGGGAACCCGTAAACCCGGCGCCCTTTATGCCAGGATGCTTCACGAGGGCATGAGCCACATCGTGGCCGGCGTCGTAAAGAAGGGAAAAAACGCCTTCGGGAAGGTTGTGTTCCAAGGCTGCGTCCCGTATCGCGGTCCCGGCAATTTCAGCAGTTCCTGGATGGGAATAGTGCGCAAGAACAATTACAGGATTCCCCGAGGCCAAAGCCGATGCAGTGTCTCCTCCAGCGACGGAGAACGCGAGAGGGAAATTGCTAGCGCAGAAAACCGCTATTGGACCGAGTGGTCGTAGCATGGATCGCACATCGGGCCGCGGAGTCGGAGTCCGCGCTGCATTACCGCGATCGATTCGGGCGTCGACCCAAGAACCTTCTTCGACCATGTCGGCGAAGAAGCGCAATTGGGAGCAGGTACGCTCTCTTTCGGCACGTATTCGAGTGGGAGGGAGGCCCGATTCCAACGCCGCGCGCTCTACGAGTGCTTCACCAGAGTGCATCAGGTTCTTGGCGATGCTCCGCAGAAATTCCGCACGCTTTTCCCTGCGCGTGCGACTGAATTGCGAGACGCTTTCGCTGGCGAGACCGATACACTCATTTACTTCCTTTTCTGATACGGAGTAGAAATCGGGGGAAAGGCTCTTCCCGGTGGCGGGATTGAAGCCGTTCCACACACCGCCTGCCTTTCTGCCACGGTGATACCCGATAATGGATTGCCCCGTTAGCTCCATGAAAAACCTCTCTCTCTCCTCCTATAGGCAGTTGTCACAAGATTGGAGACTGGAGAATTCACAACTCTCATGAGAAGTCTTCGATCATGGCTCATGGATGACCTCGCACTCATAACGGCAGGCTCTCTCCCTTGGTTTCCGGGAGGAACCATGGAATGAACATGCCCAAGGCGTAGACCGCACCTAGGATCACAGCGGTGTGAGAAGGGCCGCCAAAACGTGCGATCATGATCCCGGCCACCACCGGGAAGATCGCGGCAACTAATCTCGGACAGTTAAAAACAAAGCTGGATGCGGTGGCCCGAACCGTGGAAGAGAACAGCTCTCCCAGGTAGATGGCCATCCATCCATAGCAACAGCCTTGGGTGAAAAAGCCATTCACGAGAACGATGAGCATAAAGATATCGAGGTTTCCCGACCACAGATATGTCAACGGTGTGATAACTAATGCGACCGTATATGACATGGCGAGGTAGTTTCTCCTGCCCATGGCATCGATCATGAATCCCGACGCGCAATAGGCGATGATCGCGCCAGTCAAATAAAGCATCGCGGCGCGACTCCCCCAATCGCCGCCAGCGCCCTGCACTTGCGCGAGATGATTTGTGAATTGAGGCAGCAGTGTCGATACGGCCCACCAACCGATCACGGTGACCAGTGAAAGCAAGCTCGTTAGAAGCAACCTTTTGCGACTTTCTCGCTCTCGCCATATCGCGGAGAGCGTGAACGGGCGCCGTCCGTTTGACGTCGAGCCAGATATCTCCGCCCCAGTTGCTTCCCAATGGCGCTCCTTCACCGCGTTGACCCACCGTTCAGACTCGTCCAATCCTTTCCGGAGGTAGAGGACGACGAGGGCTGGCAGGGCGCCAAATAAAAACAGAATTCTCCAGTTCTGAATGTTGGTCGGATTGAAACGAGAGAGGCCGTACCAGATGGCAACTGCTATCAGCATGCCCGCTCCAATGGCCGATTGGAGAAAGCCGCACCCTTTGGCACGTGCTTCATCAGGCCAGGTTTCCGCTATCAGCGTCACTCCCGTACTCCACTCGCTGCCAATGGCAAGTCCCGTGATAAAGCGAAAGAAGGCGAGCATAGCGAAGTTCTGGCTCAAGGCACTGAACCCGCTAAAAACGGCATAGACTGCCACCGACCACATCATCATGCGCTTCCGGCCGATATAGTCGGCGAGGACTCCGCCTACCAGTCCTCCAACTCCCCAACCCAGCAATGTAACGCAAAGAATTAGGCCAAAATACAAGCTGGCCCAATGCAGCTGGCGGGGGCCAAGCAGTGTCCGCAAAGCATCAGGCAACGCGATCACGATTGCATACTGCTCGTAGCCGTCGAACATCCAGCCGAGGAAGCTGCCCCAAAGTATCCGCACATGGCTTACAGTCAGAGCACTGTACCAGGCCCGAATGGGTGTGGAGGCTCCTGCGGCTTTATCAGGCAATAAGTCTTGCTCGCTTTCCACGCTCTCGACGGAGTGTTCACGCTTCTCTGCCGGCTTCACCGCTCACTCCCTGCCTGACATGGTACTGCCCTTGGCTCCGGTCGCGAGGTGGTTAACTCAAGGTGTCAATACCACACGCCCTACGACTTTTCCCTCCCGGAGTGTGTGGAGCATCCGGTTCACGTCATCGAGCCGCGCGGTGATCATCGGCATTGGCAATACGTGTTTGCGGCGCACCAAGTCGAGGAGCTCCGCAAGCTCCTTTAGACTTCCGAGGTAATTGCCTTGGATTGTGACTGCTTTCATTGCAATGAGAGGCAAAGGCCATGGGGCGGCTCCCCCGAAGAGGCCCACCATGACAATCTTGCCCCCTTTGGGAACGGTATTAAAGGCCAGTGCCGCAGTCTGTTCGCTGCCGACAAAATCGATCAAGACGCGAGGAGAACTGCCGACGGCACGAACGATTTGGTCCACGGCATCGGTCGACTTCCCATCGACGACAGCTAACGCTCCCGCAGCGAGCGCCGCTTCACGTTTGTGGGGGTCAACTTCCACCACGACAGCGCCCACTCCGTCCATTGCTTTGAGCAACCCCAGACTCATAAGCCCGAGTCCTCCGGCACCGAAGATCACAATGGGCTCGCGCTGGATCAGCGCCCCGGCTTTCTTTAGCGCGCTGTATGTGGTTACGCCTGAACATGCGTACGGCGCGGCGCTGATGACATCAAGTCCGGTTAGGTCGAGCAGGTACCGAGGGTGAGGAACTAGAATGTGATCGGAGTAGCCTCCGTCGCGCAGAACGCCGAGAAAACGGGGCCGAGCGCAATAGGTTTCCTCTCCTGACAGGCAAACACGACATTCACCGCAACCGATCCAGGGGAAGATAAGGCAGTTCTGGCCCTGCGCAACGCCCGTAGCCTCGGGGCCTAGGGCAACGACCGAGCCGACTGTCTCATGACCTAGAGTCAAGGGAAGGCTTACGCCACGATCAGTGAGGGACAAGCGATTCCCGTGGCCTAGATCGTATCCCCCGTCCCACAGATGTAGGTCCGAGTGACACACACCGGCAGCAAGGACCTTTAGGAGGACCTCAGTTCCCCTAGGTTCTGGAGGTGTCCGATCATCAGGTTCCAGAGGCTTACCAAACTCCCGCAAACGATAACTCTTCATATTTGTCTCCCATCATAAATCCGGTGCCGAACCCGCCGGCCATCGAAAGGCGGTAACGTCGTCCTCGTCCCATCCCGGTACTTTATGTGTTACCTCGCCCGATAGGCATGATGATCCTCACGGGGTGTGTCCGACGCCTCTTCCGTTGAGACTTGTCGTCTGACGGTCTTCTCGAACCCTTGAACCCGGAAGGAAAGTATCGTTCGAAGAACAGGAGCGGAAGCGCCGTGCACACGAATAGACAAGCTGGCCGGTTTTCCTAAACAATACCCAAGAAAGCACTTCCGATAGTCAGGACCTTAGCGAGCCTCATGGGAAAACGCTGTTCTTCTCCTCTTGGGAACAGACGATACTTGGTGGGCTACCGCCTGCACCCGTCCTCCTAGTTTCATATACACAGTCGTGAACAATCTCGGAGTCGCGTAGAGCTTGCCTCTGTACTTCAGGATCGAAGTACTGTATCCCGTCAACACCGCCGTATTTCCGAAAATCTCAATGCGAAGATCTTGATGGTGCAGCGACTGGAAATGCAGATTCTCGGATTTGATATCGGCCAGGACTTGGGCCTTGTCGAGGCGGTATCCTCTCGCGACCCAGGAGAGCCTGTCGGCAAGAAGATCTTTCAGGGTATACGC
>Ga0307373_10009157_pt1 | contig 14876 bp, 24 predicted proteins | sample OX2MG_FD_202534 | JGI IMG/M metagenome (GOLD analysis project Ga0307373, IMG submission 202534) | Soil microbial communities from Risofladan, Vaasa, Finland - OX-2 | ecosystem: Environmental > Terrestrial > Soil > Coastal area > Acid sulfate soil | place: Finland: Risofladan, Vaasa | collected... | reverse complement strand
CTGATGATGGCCATCTGGAAGATCGCACCGGCGCTTGCCGCCGGGAACACGGTGGTGCTCAAGCCCTCAGAGTGGACCCCCTTGTCGGCGCTCCGGCTGGCCGAGCTCTCGGCGGATATCCTTCCCCCCGGGGTTTTGAACGTGATCACCGGCGACGGGGAGCCGGTCGGTGCGGGCATCGTCCGCCACCCCGCAGTGGGGATGGTGTCACTGACCGGTGACGTGGCGACCGGAAAGGAGATCGCCAAGACCGCTTCGCAGACCCTCAAAAAAGTCCATCTGGAGTTGGGGGGCAAGGCACCCGTCGTCGTGTTCGACGACGCCGACCTGGAGGCCGTGGTCGAGGGGATCAAGGTTGGCGGCTACTTCAACTCCGGCCAAGACTGCACCGCCGCGGCTCGAGTCCTGGTGGCCCAGCGGACGCACGACCGGCTGCTCGCGGCGCTGGTGCCGGCGGTGGAGTCACTCCGGCTCGGCGACCCCCAGGACGAGGCGACGGAGATGGGTCCGGTGGTCTCTTCGGAGCAGCTAGAGCGGGTCTCCGGTTTTGTGGAACGGGCGCGGTCGGCGGGCGCGAGCGTGGCAACTGGAGGGGAGCGGGTCGATCGGCCCGGGTTCTGGTACCGCCCGACCGTCGTGCTGCCCACCGGCCAGAACGCGGAGATCATCCAGCGGGAGGTCTTCGGCCCGGTGGTCACGGTGCAGCCCTTCTCGGACGAGGAGGAGGCGGTGGCCTGGGCCAACGACGTGGACTACGGTCTGGCGGCCTCGATCTGGACCAGAGACGTGGGGAGGGCCCTGCGGGTGTCCCGCCGGCTCCACTTCGGCACGGTCTGGGTGAATACCCACATCCTCTTGGTCAACGAGATGCCCCATGGCGGCTTCAAGCAAAGCGGCTACGGCAAGGATCTATCGATGTACGCGCTCGAGGACTACACCCAGATCAAGCACGTCATGTTCTCCCTGGACTAGTTCCCAAGAGGGGTCGGCCCCAGCTGTCACCCGATCGGTGGGTGGCCGCGCCGGGGGCGCCCGGGAGTACGGCTCCAGTTTGACACTGCCCGTCTCCGACGATAGAATGAGCGTCCGCGCCTCCGGAGGGGCGTCAGCTTGTCCGCGCTTGGCCATCGCCCCGGAACGGCCAATGTTCCCCTAGGTCAAATTCAACTTGCCCACCATCCAGCAGTTGGTCCGGAAAGGTCGCCAGCCGGTGATCAAGAAGACCAAGTCCCCAGCCCTCAAGGGTTCACCCCAGCGCCGAGGTGTGTGCGTCCGCGTCTTCACCACCACTCCGAAGAAGCCCAACTCCGCGTTGCGGAAGGTGGCGAGGGTGCGCCTGACCACCAAGACCGAGGTGACCGCCTACATCCCTGGCATCGGGCACAACCTCCAGGAGCATTCGGTGGTGCTGGTCCGGGGCGGCAAGGTCAAGGACCTTCCGGGCGTGCGGTACCACATCGTGCGGGGGGCTTTGGACACCGCCGGGACCAAGGCTCGCAAGCAGGCGCGAAGCAAGTACGGGGCCAAGCGCGAGAAGGGGGCTAAGGCCTCCTGATATGCCACGCCGCCAGCGGGTCTCCCGCCGCATCATCGTCGCCGACCCTCAGTTCCACAGCGAGGGGCTGGCCAAGTTCATCAACTCGGTGATGCTCAACGGCAAGCGGTCGACCGCCGAGCACATCGTCTATGACGCCCTGGGACGGATTTCCAAGAGCCAGCGCCGGGAGCCGCTGGAGGTTTTCGACCAGGCGATGCGCAATGCCACCCCGATCATCGAGGTCAAGCCGAAGCGGGTCGGAGGGGCCACCTACCAGGTGCCGGTGGAGATCCGCCACGATCGCCGGCTGGCGCTGGCACGGCGTTGGATCATCCGCGGGGCCCGGGCCCGACATGGCCGGAGCATGGCCGACAAGCTGGCTGCCGAACTGATGGACGCCAGCAACGGCATGGGCCAGGCGGTCAAGCGCAAGGAAGACACCCACAAGATGGCTGAGTCCAACAAGGCCTTCTCCCACTTCCGCTACTGATGGGAACGCAGATGTCAGTTGCGCCCAGCGGTGCCGGCGCCAGCGGCCGCCGAGTTCCCCTCAGCCAGATCCGCAACATCGGGATCATGGCTCACATCGATGCTGGCAAGACCACCACCACCGAGCGCGTGCTGTTCTACACCGGGCGGATCCACAAGATGGGCGAGGTCCACGATGGCGCCGCCACCATGGACTGGATGGTCCAGGAGCAGGAGCGCGGGATCACCATCACCTCCGCCGCTACCGCCGCGGAGTGGCAGGGCCACCAGATCAACATCATCGACACCCCGGGCCACGTCGACTTCACCGCTGAGGTGGAGCGGAGCCTGAGGGTGCTGGACGGCGCCATCGCCGTTTTCGACGCGGTGAGCGGGGTGGAGCCCCAGTCGGAGACCGTCTGGCGCCAAGCGGACCGCTATGACGTGCCCCGGATCTGCTTCATCAACAAGATGGATCGGATCGGGGCGGACTTCGACGCCGCGGTGGCCTCGATTAAGGATCGACTAGGTGCCCGGGCCATCCCGGTGCAGCTCCCGATCGGATCGGAGGATGGCTTCGAGGGGGTCTACGACCTGATTCGCGAGCAGGCGACCGTCTACACCGATGACCTGGGCACCGGCCTGACCAACATGGCGATGCCCGAGGAGATGGCCGACGCGGTCAGGGCGGCTCGACTGGAGCTGGTCGAGGTCGCCGCGGAATTCGATGACGAGCTGATGCAGGCCTATCTCGACGACCGGCCGATCGACCCCGTCCAGCTCAGCCGGGCGCTGCGCCAGGGCACCGTGATCGCGGAGATCTTCCCGGTCTTCTGTGGCGCCGCCCTGCGTAATCGGGGCGTCCAGCCGCTCCTCGACGGAGTCGTCGAGTTTCTCCCCAGTCCGCTCGACCGGCCGCCGATCACCGGCCGCGACCTGAAGACCGGTGCGGAGTTGGTCCGCGAGGCGGCCGACGAGGCGCCGTTCTCCGCGCTGGCCTTCAAGATCATGACCGACCCCTACGTGGGCAAGCTGACCTTCTTTCGGGTGTACAGCGGGACCCTCAAGTCGGGCAGCTACGTCTACAACGCCAGCAAGGGCGAGAAGGAGCGGGTCGGGCGGATCCTCAAGATGCACGCCAACCGGCGCGAGGAGATCGAGCAGGTGATGGCGGGCGATATTGCGGCCGCCATTGGGCTGCGCCACACCTCAACCGGAGACACCCTCTCCGATGAGGGCCACCCGATCGTGCTGGAGTCGATCACCTTCAGCGAGCCGGTGATCTCGGTGGCCATCGAGCCCAAGACCAAGGCCGACCAGGACAAGCTGGGGATCGCGCTCCAGAAGTTGGCCGAGGAGGACCCCACCTTCCAGGTGCGGACCGACACCGAGACTGGCCAGAACCTCATCTCCGGGATGGGGGAGCTGCACCTGGAAGTGATCGTGGACCGGCTGCTGCGGGAGTTCAAGGTCGACGCCAACGTGGGCAAGCCCCAGGTGGCCTACCGGGAAACGTTGCGCAAGGAGGCCAAGGGTACCGGCCGCTTCGTCCGCCAGACCGGTGGCCACGGCCAGTACGGTCACTGTGAGCTCCTGGTCGGACCCAACGAGACCGGTAAGGGCTTTGAGTTCATCAACAAGATCGTGGGCGGGACCATCCCCCGGGAATACATCTCCCCGATCGAGAAGGGATGCATCGACGCCCTCCAGTCCGGGGTGGTCGCGGGCTACCCGGTGGTGGACGTCAAGGTGACCCTCTACGACGGCTCGTACCACGATGTGGACTCCTCCGAGCAGGCTTTCCAGATCGCCGGCTCGATCGGCATGAAGGACGGGATGCGCAAGGCCTCACCGGTGTTGCTCGAGCCGATCATGAAGGTGGACGTCACGGTCCCCGAGGCCAACCTGGGCGATATCATCGGGGACCTTGCTTCGCGGCGGGGACACACCCTGGGGATGGAAAGCCGGCGCGGCATGCAGATCGTGCACGCCGAGGTGCCCTTGGGAAACATGTTCGGCTATGCGACCCAACTGCGGAGCATGACCCAGGGTCGCGCCAGCTACACCATGGAATTCGACCACTATCAGGATTTGCCGCAAAACCTGGCGGAAGAGATCACGGCCAAGCGCAAGAGTTGAATCACCATCAGATGAGTGCAATGCGCCAAACGCTAAGGGCAGGGAAGAATGGGTAAGAAGAAGTACGACAACAGCAAGCCGCACATCAACGTCGGAACCATCGGTCATATCGACCATGGCAAAACCACCTTGACCGCGGCCATCACCAAGGTTCTGGCCAGCGACGGCCTGGCGGACTTCCGCGCCTTCGAGAGCATCGACAACGCTCCGGAGGAGAAGGCTCGCGGAATAACCATTGCCGCCTCCCACGTGGAGTACGAGACGGCGACTCGGCACTACGCCCACGTCGACTGCCCGGGCCATGCCGACTACATCAAGAACATGATCACCGGCGCCGCCCAGATGGACGGCGCGATCCTGGTGGTGGCCGCCACCGATGGTCCCATGCCCCAGACCCGGGAGCACATCCTGCTCGCCCGCCAGGTGGGCGTGCCCTACATCGTGGTAGCGCTCAACAAGGTGGACATGGTCGACGACGAGGAGCTCTTGGAGTTGGTCGAGCTCGAGGTTCGCGAGCTGCTCAGCAAGAATGAGTTCCCCGGCGACGACGTGCCGGTGGTGCGCGTCTCCGCTCTCAAGGCGCTGGAGGGCGACCCGGAGGCGGTCGCCCAGATCCGCCAGCTGATGGAGGCCGTCGACACCTACATCCCCGTGCCGGTGCGTCCCATCGACCAGCCCTTCATGATGCCGGTCGAAGACGTGTTCTCGATTGAAGGCCGGGGCACCGTGGTGACCGGGCGGATCGAGCGCGGCTTGGTCAAGGTGAACGACACCGTCGAGATCGTGGGGATCAAGGACACCACCAAGACGGTGGTCACCGGAGTGGAGATGTTCCACAAGCTGCTGGACGCCGGCGAGGCGGGAATGAACTGCGGCTGCCTGTTGCGCGGGGTCAAGCGGGAAGATGTCGAGCGCGGCCAGGTTCTGGCCAAGCCCGGCTCGATCAAGCCGCACACCGAGTTTGACGCCCAGGTCTACGTCCTGGGCAAGGACGAGGGCGGTCGGCACACCCCCTTCTTCAGCAACTACCGTCCCCAGTTCTACATTCGCACCACCGACGTCACCGGCCAGGTGTCCCTCCCCGAGGGGCGAGAGTTGGTCATGCCCGGGGACAACGTCGAACTCAAGGTCTCCCTGATCAACCCGGTGGCGGTTGAGGAAGGGATGCGGTTCGCCATTCGCGAGGGTGGGCGGACCGTCGGCGCCGGCGTGGTCACCAAGATCGACAAGTAGAACCAGAGCAAGCAGGAGCCCCTAGGCAACCAATGGCGCAGCGCATCCGGATCAGGCTCAAGGCCTATGACCATCGCGTCCTGGATCAGGCGGCGGCGCGCATCGTCGAGACCGCCACCCGCAACCAGGCGCGGGTGGTGGGTCCGGTGCCGATGCCGACCGAGATCAACAAGTACACGGTGATCCGGGGCCCCTTCATCGACAAGGATTCTCGCGAACAGTTCGAGATGCGCACCCACAAGCGGATCGTGGACATCCTCGACCCCAACCCCAAGGTGGTCGACGCCCTGATGCACCTGAACCTGCCCAGCGGCGTCAATATCGAGATCAAGCTCTGATGGCGCATTCCCTCTTGGCGCGCAAGCTGGGCATGACCCAGATCTTTGCCGAGGACGGGCGCTGCTTCGGGGTGACCGTGCTCGAGGCGGGCCCCTGCCCGGTGGTCCAGCTCAAAGGGCTGGCCAAGGACGGCTACCAGGCGGCCCAGATCGGCTTCGCCCCGATGCGTAAGGGGGTCAGCAAGCCGCTGCGCGGCCATTACGAGGCCGCCGATCTGGAACCCCATCGCCACTCCGCCGAGGTCAAGGGACTGGGCGAGGTCACCGTCGGCCAGTTGCTGACCGTCGAGGGATTCGCGGCCGGTGGATGGGTCGACGTCACCGGGGTGAGCAAGGGCAAGGGCTTCGCCGGTCAGCACAAGCGCCACAACTTCGGTCGCGGCCCGGTCACCCACGGCAGCCACAACATCCGCCAGGCCGGCTCGGTGGGTTCGGTGGATGCGGCCCGCACTTGGCGAGGCCTCAAGATGGCGGGCCATCTGGGGGACGCCCGGAGCACGGTGCAGCGGCTCGAGCTGATCAGGGTCGATGTGGAGCGCAACCTGCTCTTGGTCAAGGGCGCAGTTCCGGGAGCCAAGAACGGGGTGCTCCTGGTCACCGAGTCGAGGCCGCGGATCCGCAAGGTGAGGGGGCAACACTGATGCCCACCGCCGTGCTTCGAGGGCCCGAAGGGGGCAAGGCCGGAACCGTGGAGCTACCCGAGGCGGCGTTTGGCGGTGAGGTCCATCGGGCGGTCCTGCATCAGGCTCTGCTCCGCCAGTTGGCGGGAGCTCGCCAGGGCACTCATGACACTAGGACCCGGGGCGAGGTCAGCGGGGGCGGCCGCAAGCCCTATCGCCAGAAGGGCACCGGCCGGGCCCGCCAGGGTTCGATCAGGGCTCCGCAGTGGCGGGGCGGAGGCACGATCTTCGGCCCCACCCCGCACGGTTATCGCCAGGCGATGCCGCGGAAGCAGCGCCGCCTGGCTCTGCGCTCCGCGCTGGCGGCCCGGGCCGCCGACGGCGCCATCCAGGTGGTCAAGCAGCTCGAGTACGAGCACCCCAAGACCGCCAAGCTGGCCACCTTTCTGGACAAGGTGGAGGCCGGGCGGCGGGTGCTGCTGGTGCTGGCCGAGCATTCCGAGAACGTCGAACTCTCGGCGCGGAACATTCCCCAGCTCAAGCTGGTGCTGGCCGGCAACCTCAGCGTCCGCGATCTGCTCACCGCCGAGACCGTGCTCTTCACGCAGGCGGCGCTGGACGCGGTCGGGGAGCACCTGGCATGAGGGATCCCTCGCTGGTGCTGATCCGCCCGGTGATCAGCGAGAAGTCGTATGCCGGCATGGCCCACCAGCGCTACGTCTTCCGGGTGGCCACCTATGCCAACAAGCTGGAGATCAAAGCTGCCGTCGAGTCGGCCTTCAAGGTGAAGACGGTCGCGGTCAACGTGATCACGGTCAAGGGCAAGACCCGCACCAAGATGCGCCGGGGCGGACGCACCGTGGGCCGCAGCCGGGACTGGAAGAAGGCTGTGGTCACCTTGCAGGCCGGCGAGACCATTGCCAACCTCTTTGAGGGTGTCTGAGATGCCGGTTAAGCGGTACCGGCCAACCTCGCCCGGGCGTCGCTTCATGAGTGTCAGCTCGTTTGAGGACGTGGTCAAGACCAAGCCGAAGCGGAGCCTGACGGTCTCCCTCAAGAAGCACTCCGGCCGCAACGCCACCGGCAAGATCACCGTCCGTCACCGTGGCGGGGGCCATCGGCGGATCTATCGGGTGATCGACTTCCGGCGCGACAAGCTCGACGTTCCAGGGACGGTCGCCACGATCGAGTACGACCCGAACCGGAGCGCCCGGATCGCCCTGATCCACTATCGGGACGGTGACAAGCGCTACATCCTGGCTCCCGAGGGGCTAGCCGTTGCCGACCAGATCATGGCCGGGGAGAAGAGTGACATTCGGCCGGGCAACTCCCTGCCCCTGACCAAGATCCCGCTCGGCACGACCGTGCACAACATCGAGGTCCAGCTGGGCAAGGGCGGTCAGTTGGTGCGGAGTGCCGGAGTCGGAGCTCAGCTGGTGGCCCGCGAGGGGCGTCATGCCCAGCTGCGGATGCCGTCCGGCGAGGTCCGGCTGGTCGACGTGCGCTGCAGCGCCACCATCGGCCAGGTGGGCAACTCCGATCACTCCAACGAGACCTGGGGCAAGGCCGGCAAGACCCGCTGGCGTGGATTCCGACCCGCGGTCAGGGGATCGACGATGAACCCGTTCGACCATCCCCATGGCGGCGGTGAGGGCCGTTCGGGACCCGGCGGCCATCCCCAAACCCCTTGGGGCAAGCCCGCGCTGGGCCATCGCACCCGGAACAACAAGGCCACCGATCGGATGATCGTGCGCCGGAGAAAGAAGTAGGTCATGAGTAGGTCAGTCAAGAAGGGCCCGTTCTGTGACGCACCCCTGCTGAAGAAGGTGTTGGAGATGAACCGCGCCAAGGAGAAGCGGGTGATCCGGACCTGGTCGCGGCGCAGCGACATCTTCCCCGAGATGCTGGGTCACACCATCGCGGTCCATGACGGCCGTAAGCACGTCCCGGTCTTCGTCAGCGAGGCGATGGTCGGCCACAAGCTGGGCGAGTTCGTCCCCACCCGGAAATTCCGCACGCACGGCCATCACACCGAGCGCAGCTCGTCCCTCAAGTAGGACTGGAGAAAGCAACCGATGCAGGTACAGGCGACGGCCAAGTGGGTCAGGGTCCCTCCGCGTAAGGCCCGGTTGGTGGCCCACGTGGTCGAGGGTATGCCGGTCGGTGAGGCGCTGGTGGCGCTTTCGTTCATGACCCAGTCCGCGGCTGAGGACGTGGCCAAGGTGGTTCGCTCGGCGGCTGCCAATGCGGAGAACAACTTCAGCCTGGAACGCGATCGGCTGCGACTGCTGCGGATCGAGGTGGACGGCGGCCCGACGATCAAGCGGTTCCGGCCGCGCGCGCGCGGCGCCTCCTTCTCGATCTTCAAGCGGACCTGCCACCTCAAGGCGGTGGTGGAAGATGGCCTGGAGCGGCCCAGCCGCAGTCGCAGTCGGGTCCGACCGACCCCGGCCACCACCCAGCCGCCGGCGGCTGAGGCAGAGGAGGACTAGGCAAGGGCATGGGACAGAAAGTCCACCCGAACGGGTTTCGCCTCGGCGTCTATCGGAATTGGGACGCGCGCTGGTTCGCCAGCGGCCCTGAGTACACCAAGCTGCTCCAGGAAGACCTGGCCATGCGGCAACTGATCGCGAGCCGCTTGAAGAACGCCAGCGTGGCTCGGATCGAGACCGAGCGCTCCGCCAACCAGCTGACCGTGATCATCCACACCGCCAAGCCGGGGATCGTGATCGGGCGCAGCGGAGCTTCGGTGGACGCCCTGCGGGACAACCTGGAGCGGATCTCGGGCAAGAAGGTGAGGGTGACCATCCAGGAAATCAAGACGCCGGAGCTGGACGCCCAACTCTTGGCCGAGAACGTCGCCAACCAACTGGAGAAGCGGATCGCTTTCCGGCGGGCCGTCAAACAGTCGGTCATGCGTTCGATGCGGGCCGGCGCTAAGGGAGTGCGGATTCAGGTATCCGGCCGGCTCGGGGGCGGGGACATGAGCCGCCGCGAATGGGACCGGGATGGCCGGGTGCCGTTGCACACTCTGCGGGCCGACATCGATTTCGGGCAGGCCGAGGCCAAGACCACCTTTGGGCAGATCGGCGTCAGCGCCTGGATCTACCGGGGAGATTTCACCGAACCCCAGGAGACAGCGGCCGCTGTGCCCGATGTCGCCGGTGAGCCAGTCGTAACGGTCGACGCCGCCGTGGCTGAAGCTGCCAGCGAGCCGCCCCTGGCGGTCGTCGGAGACGATGACCGGCCCCCGGTGGCCGCCTCGGTGGAGGTCGTCGCGAACGGTCTGCCGGCTCCGGACGCCGCCGGAATCGATGGGACCAAACCCAAGGCCAGGCCCAGGACGCGGGCCAAGGCGGCGACGCCCCGGGAAGCTCAGGGGGCCGTGGTCAGCAGCGCGACTGAGTCCGCTGCCGCTCCACCCAAGTCGCCGCGGCGAAGCGCCGCGAAGAGCAGCCCAGCCAAGGCCCCAGCCCGCAAGCGGGTGACCAAATCGGGCGGCGACGCCCCTCCGGAAGTGGCCTGAAATGCTCATCCCCCGTCGTCCCCGCCATCGCAAGCAGCACCGAGGTCGGATGACTGGCGCCGCTTACCGGGGCTCGTCGCTGGCCTTCGGCCCGTATGGTCTGCAGGCGCTTGAGCCCTGCTGGATGACCAACCGCCAAATCGAGGCAGCGAGAAGGGCGATGACCCGCCACGTGCGTCGAGGCGGTAAGATCTGGATCCGAGTTTTTCCGGACAAGCCGATCACGAAGAAGCCCGCCGAGACCCGCATGGGTTCTGGCAAGGGAAACCCCGAGGGCTGGGTGAGCGTGGTCCTACCGGGCCGAATTCTCTTTGAAATGGATGGTGTGGGCTTGGACACGGCCAAGGAGGCAATGCGGCTGGCGGCGCACAAGCTGCCGGTGAAGACCCGCTTCGTCGCCCGCGAGGACGCCGGGACCTCGGAGGTCAGCGCATGACCAAGCGCGCCATCGACGTGCAGCAACTGCGTGATCTCGACGACATCGGATTGGAAGAGGCGCTCCGGGACCGGCGTCAGGAACTGCTCCAGCTCCGGCTCCAGCGGGCTACCGGCCAGCTGGAGCAGCACCGGCGGATCCGGGAGGTGCGGCGAGGCATCGCCCGGGTGCACTCCCTGATCCGGGCCAGGGCGATCGAAGACCTCGCTGGAGTGGCCCCATGACCGAGCTAGCCGCGGGGCTGCGGGAGCGCCGCAAGGTGCGGGTCGGACTGGTGGTCAGCGACAAGATGGAGAAAACCGTCGTGGTCGAGGTCGAGGACCTGCGCGCCCATCCCCTCTATCGCAAGGTGCTTCGTCGCAGCCACCGCTTTCAGGCCCACGACGAGAGCAACGAGTGTCACACCGGCGATCGGGTCCGGATCATGGAGACCCGGCCCTTGAGTCGCACCAAGCGCTGGCGGGTGCTCGAAATTGTCGAGAAGGCCAGGTAACCGTTGATCCAGCAGGAGACCGTGCTCAAGGTGGCTGACAACAGCGGGGCCAGAGAGATCCTCTGCATCCGGGTGATGGGCGGCTCGGCGCGTCGGTATGCCTCGCTGGGTGATGTCATCGTGGCGGCGGTCAAGGTCGCCCAGCCCAACTCGGGCGTGAAGAAGGGCGATGTGGTGAAGGCGGTGGTGGTGCGGACTGCCAAGGAGTGTCGGCGCCCCGATGGCACGAGGATCCGCTTCGATGACAACGCGGCGGTGCTGATCAATCCCCAGAACAACCCTCGCGGCACCCGGATCTTCGGTCCGGTGGCCCGCGAGCTCCGCGACCGCAACTTTATGAAGATCGTGTCGCTGGCCCCGGAGGTGCTCTAGCGATGCGCCGTCGTCGCCACGAACCGCTGCCTCACGTGCGCGCCTTGGACATCCGCTCGGGCGACACCGTGGTGGTGATCTCGGGGGCCGAGCGGGGCAAGCGGGGGGTGGTGGAGCGGACCCTCTCCGCCGAGCAGCGCATCGTGGTCAATGGGGTGAACATCCGCAAGCGCCACCAACGGGCGGGAGCTCGCCGCGGCGGTACCACCGCGATGCAGGGCGGAGTCATCGACTTCCCCGCTCCTTTGCACTACAGCAACGTGCAATTGATCTGTCTCAACTGCGACCAGCCGACCCGCTTGGGTCGCCGCCTGGAGGGCGATCATTTCGTCGCCTACTGCAAGCGTTGTGATCAGGCTTATCTGAGGCCACCTCGGGCATGAGCACCGCCGTCAGCTTCACCCCCAGGCTGCTGGAGAGCTACCGGGAAACCGTGGTGCCCGGCTTGGTCAGCGAGTTTGGCTACCTCAACATCATGCAGGTCCCCAAGCTGCAGAAGGTGGTGGTCAACGTGGGGATCGGCGAGGCCAGCTCCAACGGCAAAGCCCTGGACGCGGCCACCCTCGATCTTCGGATCATCACCGGGCAACAGCCGTCGGTGCGCAAAGCACGCAAGTCGGTGGCCGCTTTCAAACTCCGGGAGGGAATGCCGGTCGGGCTCAAGGTGACCCTGCGCGGCACCCGCATGTATGAGTTCGTTGATCGCCTGGTCAGCATCGCGCTACCCCGGATCCGCGACTTCCGTGGGGTCGTCGCCCGGTTTGACGGGCACGGCAACCTCACCTTGGGTCTGACCGAACAGTTGGTGTTCCCGGAGATCGACTACGACAAGATCGACAAGTTGCGAGGGATGGAGATAACCATCGTCACCACCGCGAAGACGGATGCCGAGGGACGCAGCCTGCTGGCTGCGCTGGGCATGCCGTTCCGGCGCTAGGGAGGGCGGCCAATGGCCAAAAAGTCCAAGATCATGGCCAGCCGACGGGCTCCCCGCTTTCCCGTGCAGGCGCGCAGCCGCTGCAATCTCTGCGGCCGGCCACGCGGCTACATGCGCAAGTTTGGACTGTGTCGGATCTGCTTTAGAATCCGAGCCTCCCAGGGACAGATCCCCGGGATCCGCAAGTCGAGTTGGTAGAGAGGAAATGCTGAGCGACCCCATCGCCGACATGCTCACCCGGGTGCGCAACGCCAATCTGGCGGGGCACGACCGGGTGCAGATGCCGGCCAGCAAGGTGAAGGCGGAGATCGCCCGGGTACTTCAGGACGAGGGCTTTATCGAAAGCTATGGACTGTCGGAGGAAGAGGGACACCCGCAACTCTGGCTCGAGTTCAAGCGGCGCACTCCGCAGGGAAAGCCCCTGACTGGGCTGCGGCGCGTCAGCAAGCCCGGCCTCAGGGTGTATCGGGGCAGCCAGTCGATCCCGCGGGTCTTCGGGGGGCTCGGGGTGTCGGTGGTCTCTACCTCCAAGGGAATCATGACCGGGCGCGAGGCGCGGCAGCAGCACCTGGGCGGCGAAGTCCTGGCCGAGGTCTGGTAGCCAGCCGATGTCCAGAATCGGCAGAGCGCCCATTGCCGTGCCCGAAGGGGTGAACGTGACCGTGCTCGGCAACACCGTTTCGGTGGCCGGCCCGCGGGGTGAGCTGAGCTCACAGCTGCCGCCGGTGATCACCGTGCGCCAGTCGGGCGGCCAGGTTCTGGTGGAGCGCCCCACCGACTCGGCGCCGCATCGCTCCCTGCACGGGCTCACCCGGACCTTGGTTGCCAACATGGTCACCGGGGTCACGACCGGCTATCGCAAGGAGCTGGAGCTGCAGGGCGTCGGTTATCGGGCATCGCTCCAAGGTGGTGACCTCCAGCTGGCTCTCGGCTACTCACATCCGATCCGGATGACCCCGCCGGAAGGGATCAAGATCGAAGTTCCCGAGCCGACCAGGGTGGTCGTGCTCGGCAATGACAAGCAACTTGTGGGCCAGACCGCGGCCCGGATCCGGGCCACCCGCAAACCCGAGCCTTACAAGGGCAAGGGGGTGCGCTATCGCGGAGAGGTGGTGCGGCGCAAGGCGGGCAAGAGCGGTAAGGGAGCTAAGACCTAAGCCATGTCCCAAGCTGAGCGAGTTCAGGCGCGCCACCACCGGCACCAGCGGGTGCGCTCTCGAGTCGTCGGGACCGGGTCGCGCCCGAGGCTGTGCGTCTATCGCAGCCTGCGCCACGTCTATGCGCAGGTGGTGGACGATGGCACCGGGCGCACCCTGGCGGCGGCCAGCACCTCGGAGCGAACGCTCGACGCCAAGGGGGCCAATCTGGCCAGCGCCGCGGCGGTCGGCAAGGCGGTCGGAGAGCGGGCCCTGGCGGCCGGGATCAAGCAGGTGGTCTTCGACCGCGGAGGCTACCTGTACCATGGGCGAGTCCAAGCCCTAGCCGACGCGGCCCGCGAGGCCGGTCTGGAATTCTGAAGGCTGTCTAAATGAGCTTCAACATGTCGCGCCCGGACCGGGAGGCCAGAGGTGACCTCACCGAGCGGGTGGTCAGTCTCAACCGGGTCGCCAAGGTGGTCAAGGGGGGGCGCCGCTTCTCCTTCAGCGCCCTGGTGGTGGTGGGTGACGGCGCGGGTCGGGTCGGAGCCGGGCTGGGCAAGGCCGGCGAGGTTCCCGAGGCGATCCGGAAGGGGGTCGACGACGCCAAGAAGCACATGATCAGAGTGCCGATGGTGGGCCGCACCATCCCTCACGAAGTCCTGCGCAAGCAGGGGGCCGCCAAGGTTCTACTGCGTCCGGCCTCGCCCGGGACCGGGGTGATCTCGGGAGGGGCGATGCGAGCCGTGGTCGAGCTGGCGGGCATCAAGGACATCCTGACCAAGTCGCTGGGGACGGACAACCCGATCAACACCGTGCGGGCCACCATGGCGGCGCTGGGAGAGCTCCGGACGGCGGAGACAGTGGCGCGGCTGCGGGGTAGGACTCTGGCCGAGCTAGGGCTGCGGGCTTCGCAGGCGGCGGTCGGGTCCGAGGAGGCCGCCAATGAGCGCTGAGCCAGAGGCCCTGCGGGTGACCTGGGTCAAGAGCGCCATCGGGTACGGAGACGACCAGAAGCGAACCATCAGGGCACTGGGGCTGCGCCGGCTCCACCACTCCGTGGAACACCAGAACACGCCGTCGGTCCGGGGCATGGTGGGAGCGGTTCGCCACCTGGTCCGGGTGGAGCCGGTCGAGGGGGCTTCATCCAGTGCCCCCGCACGGCAGGCCCGGAGTCCGCATAAGTGAGGCTGGACGAGCTAAAGCCGCCGGCCGGAAGTAGGCGCCCTCGCAAGCGTGTCGGGCGGGGCATCTCTGCCGGTGGCGGCAAGACCGCTGGCCGAGGGCAGAAGGGCCAGGGCTCGAGGAGCTCTTGGAGTCTGCCTCGAGGGTTTGAAGGCGGCCAGATGCCGCTCACCCAGAGGGTCCCCAAACTGCGGGGCTTCTACAACCGATTCCGCGTCGAGTACCAGGTGGTCAACTGCGGCAAGCTGGCCCGATTCGAGGCCGGTTCGGTGGTGGACGGGGAGGGGCTCCGTAAGTCGGGGCTGATCCGGCACCTGAACCAGCCCACCAAGCTGCTCGCCGGGGGTGGAGTTCCACCGGCGCTGACCATCCGGGTCAACCGAGCGAGCCGGGCGGCGCTGGCGGCGATGGCCAAGGCAGGCGGCACGGTGGAGCTCTTGGACGCTCCCCAGCCGG
>Ga0307373_10009155_pt1 | contig 14878 bp, 16 predicted proteins | sample OX2MG_FD_202534 | JGI IMG/M metagenome (GOLD analysis project Ga0307373, IMG submission 202534) | Soil microbial communities from Risofladan, Vaasa, Finland - OX-2 | ecosystem: Environmental > Terrestrial > Soil > Coastal area > Acid sulfate soil | place: Finland: Risofladan, Vaasa | collected... | reverse complement strand
CCTGAGCCCACCAGAGAAAGGAGGTGGTCCAAATCAGTCATCAACGTTTTGGGACCCTGGAGGTGGCTGGCCGCTAGACGGCCTGCTGGACCACCTGGCGATTCCAAACCAGACACCGCCCCGAAGTTCGGTCGAGAGCCGGTCCCACTCGAAGCAGTACGGATCAGGGGAGCCTTTCCAGTAGAGGAATTACGACCGAGGGGGCGCTACGGCGCCCCCTCGGTGCGTTTAGGTTGCAGCCCGTGATGGACACGGTGGTCGCCAGCGGAGCCGGTCAGCTGGCCGCCCACCTGGCCCGGCCCCGCCAGCGGGCCGGCTTCGCCCGGCCGGGCCTGGTCCTCTGTCACGGCTTCCCGGCGGCCGAGTTGGGCGCCCCCCAGGCCGGGGCCACCTACCCCCAGCTGGCCGACTGGCTGGCGGCGGAGGCCAACTGGACGGTGCTGGCCTTCAACTTCCGAGGGGCAGGCTCATCGGCCGGACAATTCTCCCTCCGGGGCTGGATGGCTGATCTGCGGGCGGCCGTCAACTGGATGCGCTCGGATCAGGAGGTCTCCGGTGTCTGGCTGGCCGGCTTCCGCGACGGTGGGTCGCTGGCTCTGTGCCTGGCCGGAGAGGACCCGGACATCAAAGGCGTGGCCGCCCTGGCCGCCCGGGTCGACTTCGAACGCTGGGCCAGCGATCCCCGACGGTTCCTCGAGCAGGCCAGGCGGGTAGGGGTGATCACCGACCGCAGCTTCCCCCCTGATGCCGACGCCTGGTCCCGGGAGTTGCGGGAGCTGCGCCCGCTGACGGCGGCCGCCGGGGTTCCACCCCGACCCTTCCTGGTCGTCCACGGAACCGATGACTCGGTGGTACCGATCATGGAGGCCCGGGCCCTGGTCGATGCGGCCGATAACCAGGTGGAGTTCCGCGTCCTAAACGGGGCCGGCCACCATCTCCGCCACGATCCCCGGGCGGTGGCCATCCTCCTCGGCTGGCTCGAGCGTCAAGGGGTCTGAGCCAGGGCCGCTTCGATGGCCGACCGAAGCCGCCCGGCGGCCTGTTCGGGATCGGCGGCCTCGGTCAGGTAGCGGACCACCACGAAACGAATGGCGCCGGCGGCGGCCATGGCCCCGACCGTGTCCGGGCTGGCCCCGCCGGTCACAAAGAACGGCACCGGGCTGTGGGCGGCCGCATAGCCGAGATACCCGAAGCCGGTGGGCTCCCGGTCGGGGTGGGTGGCGGTATGGACCACGGGGCCGGTGGAGACGTAGTCGACCGGCTCGGTCCCGGCCGCATCCAGCTGATCGGGCGCATGGGTGGAGAGGCCGATGACGGCCTTCGGGCCCAGAATGGCCCGGGCCACGGTCGGGGGGCAGTCGTCCTGGCCGACGTGGACCCCGTCCGCACCGGCGGCCAGGGCCAGGTCGGGGCGGTCATTGAGGATGAATGGCACTCCGCCGGCCCGGCACTGCTCGGCCACCACCTCGGCCCGGCGGAGCAGCTGGCGGGCCTCCAGGCCCTTCTCCCTTAGCTGGACGATGTCGACTCCGCCCCGGATGCAGGCGGCCACGAATTCGCCGAGATCCGGTCGGTCGGGCGTGCAGAGGTAGAGCCGCCGGGCCCCCAAAGGCCCGGCGCCCGATGGCTGACTCAGCCGACCGGCTCCGCGGCGGCGGCTTTGGCCTTGGCCTTCATTTCCTTCTTGAACGCCCTGACCCGGTTGAGGGTGTCGGGGCCGGTGATGTCGGCCACGGAGCGCAGGCTTCCCTTCTCACCAAAGGTGCCGGCGGCCTGGGCCCAGCCCTTGGGCTTGACCCCGAGCTGTTTGCCCAGCAGGGCGGTGAAAATCTTGGCCTTCTGCTCCCCGAACCCCGGCAGCTTCTTGATCCGCTTCAGCAACTCCTCGCCCGTCCTGGCCGTCGACCAGACGGCCGCGGAGTCATTGCCGTATTCCTCGCTGACCACCCGGCACAGCTCCTGAACCCGCCCGGCCATCGAGCCCGGGAAGCGGTGGAGGGCCGGCGGGGTGGCGAACAGCTTGGCCAGACGATCCGGGTCCATGGCAGCTATGTCGGCGGCGTCCAGATCCCGGCCCAGGCGCTCCTTCAGATCCAGCGGGCTACGGAAGGCCTTCTCCAGGGGAATCTGCTGGTCGAGAACCATGCCGATCAGGAGGGCCAGGGGGTCCTCGGAGAGGAGCCGGTCGGCCTCCGCGTGCTGGGCGAGGTGGAGTTCGGGCACAACGCGAGGCTAGCCAGCGCCGCCAGGACCGGGCCCGACAGGGTCCCCGGGGGGGTAGGGTTGGTCTGCTGCTTCTGGCGGCACCGCCCCGGACCCTGGTGGATTCAGTCGGAGTCCGAAGATCGGTGGTGGGCCATGCCAGACGCACGCCTGGCAAGGGCGGACAGTTACTCAGCGAGCCGGGTCACTTCCAGCAGCTTCTCGGACGCGGCCGTGTTCCATCTTCAAGGCGACCTCGATCGCGGGACCGCGGCCGGGCTGCGGGTCGAGCTGCGGGCCGCGGTGGGCGAGGCGATGGTGCTCCTCGACCTCACCGGCGTGGTGTTCATCGACAGCATCGGAGTCGGGGTTCTCCTGGGGGCCATCCGGAGCATCCACGAGCGTGGTGGCGTAGTCGCCATAGGCGGAGCCGACTCCCGGCGGGGAATCGCAGGGGCCTTGCGGAGTGCGGGCGTTGAGCGTCTGGTGTTTCTCAGCGAGTCGCCGGCCGGGGCCATGGAATGGCTCCGACAGGACCGCCGATGATCCGTATCGGCGTGACGCCATGAGCGTGCCCGTCCTCCTTCCCACGGACTGGACCTCGCGGGCCGCCTGCCGGGGCTGTCCCTCCGAAAAGTTCTTTCCCGCCACCGAGGATCCGGCGGAAGCCGCCAAGGTCATCTGCCGGGGCTGCCCGGTCCAGGGTCCGTGTCTGGATCACGCCATGCGCTACCGGGAGGCAGGGGTGTGGGGTGGTACCACCGAGCGCGAGCGGGCCCGCATCCGCCGGGCGACCCCGGGCCGTGGGTTGGCCCCGGACAATGTCCTTCGCGTCGCGCAGCCCCATCGTGGCTGAGGATCGGCTGCTCCACATACTCACTCGCCTGGTGGAGCTCGATCCCGACGGAGGCAGTGAGCACCTGTGCCAGCTCAGCGCGGAGGTGGCCGGCGTGACCGGGGCGGGGATCATGCTGATGTCGGATGACCCCTTTCCGCGGGGCGCCTTGTGCAGCACCGACTCGGTGAGCGCCCTCATCGAGGAGCTCCAATTCACGCTGGGGCAGGGTCCTTGTATCGACGCTTTCCGGGATGATCAGGTGGTGAGCGAACCCGACCTGGCCGGGCCGACCTCGGTCAGATGGCCGGCGCTGTGTCCGCCGCTGTTGGCGGCGGGCGCCCGGGCCCTCTTCGGCTTCCCCCTCCGGGTGGGAGGTATCCGGATGGGTGCGCTCAACCTGTACCAGGACCGTCCCGGTGACCTCAGCGCAGCCCAGCACGCCGATGCCCTGAGTCTGGCCTACGTATCGGCTCGGGTGGTCCTGTCGCAATCCGGGGACATGGACCTGCTCCAGGCCGGGCCGGGAGCCGATTTCCACCTGGTGGTCCACCAGGCGGCCGGGATGGTCTCCGTGCAGCTGGGTGTGAGCCTGGCCGAGGCCCTGGTCCGGCTCCGGGCCCGCGCTTTTGCCGAGGACGCCAACGTTGATGCCATCGCCGATCTGGTGGTGGGCCGAAGCCTGAGGTTCACCTGAGATGGCCGATGCCGCCGGCCGGAGCGCAAGGCGTACTCTGGAGGGCGATCCTCGTCCTCCAGGCTTACCGAGGAGGTCAGGCGAGTGACCAACCAAGAGCTACTGGTCCGGACCCTGGTCGAACTGGCCGACAGCCTCGTCGATGACTTCGACGTGGACGAACTCCTCCACCTTCTGGTCGGTCGGAGCGTGGAGATCCTCGATGTCACCGCCGCCGGGCTGATGCTGGCCTCCCCGGCTGGCGAGCTCAGGGTGGTCGCCTCCTCCACCGAGGCCATGAGAGTTCTCGAACTGTTCGAGATCCAGTCCGAGGATGGACCCTGCATGGACTGCTTCCGATCCGGCCACGCCGTGGTGAGCGCCGACCTGAGCGGCGGGGATACCCGCTGGCCCCGTTTCTCCCCCCGGGCGATGGCAGCCGGGTTCCGCTCCGCTGATGCCGTCCCGCTCCGGCTCCGCGGGACCGTGATCGGCGCCCTGAACCTGTTCCGGAACGAGGTCGGCGGTCTCGCTGCCGCCGACTTGAGCGCCGCCCAGGCTCTGGCCGACATCGCCACCATCGCCATCCTGCAGAATCGGGTCGCTCGCGAGGCGAAGCTGCTGAACGAGCAGCTGGATCACGCCCTCAACAGCCGCATTCTCATCGAACAGGCCAAGGGCATCCTGGCCGAGCGAGGGCAGCTGGACATGGCCCAGGCCTTCTCGAAGCTGCGCTCCTACGCACGCGGTCACAACCTGACCCTGCTGGTGGTGGCGGCTGACGTGGTCGACGGCACTATCACGGAGTTGTAGACCGCTCCACCCGGAGGTCCGGGGCGGCGTCGACGCGGCGGCACCAGGAATGGGGTACCCTCGAAGCACCGCCCAGTGAGGGTGGTGCCGCCCCGGACCCCGGTGACTCCCATGCATGGAGACCGCGAGGGTCGATGGCAGTGAGTCCCGGATTCGCCGCAGCCACTCAGAGACGGGTCCGCGGGTGTTTGACCGCCATGACCGGTCAGGATCCGGGTTGATGACCTGGCGGTTGAGCGCCGGGGACTACATGGGCACGGCCGTCTACCACCTCCAAGGCGACCTGGACTCCACCGTCGGCGCCCTGCAGGCCGAACTGACCAGCTCCGCCAATGACGGATCGGTCCTGTTGGATCTGACCGGCGTCGACAGCGTCGACTCCTCCGGCCTCACCGAGTTGCTGGGCGTGATCAGATCCATCCACGATCAAGGCGGCCGCATCGCCATCGCCAGCGTTCGGCCTGGGGTGACTCAGGACCTGCGGACCGCCGGCTTCGATCGGCTGGTCTACCTGGCCGAGTCCCCACTGGAGGGCATGGGGTGGCTGAGCATTGGCTCAGAGGTGGGTTCTCCACCAGTCGAGGATCGCCTCGAAGCGGGCCACCCGGTGACTGGGTAGGCCGGAGCGGGACAACTCGTGGCCTTCTCCCGGGAAGAGCAGCAGCTCGGTGGGAACCCCCCGCCGCTTGAGGTGGACGAATAGCCGCTGAGCCTGCTCCAGCGGGCAGCGCCAGTCGTTCTCGCTGTGGATGATCAGCATGGGGATGTCAATGCCGTCGGCGTGGGTCAGTGGACTCTGGGCCGCCTGAGCGGCGGCGTCGGGGCCGCAGTAGAGGTCCCCGAAGTACCAGCCGATGTCGCTGGACCCGGCGAAGCTGTCCCAGGTGTTGAGGGCCCGCTCGCTGATGGCCGCCCTGAACCGGGCGCCGTCGTGGGCGGCCAGCCAGGTGGTCATGAAGCCGCCGTAGGAGCCACCCATGACCCCGACCCGGTCGGCGTCCAAGCGGGGGTCCTCCAGAGCCAGGTCGAGCACGGCCAGCAGGTCGTCGCCATCCAGGTGGCCCATGTCACCGACGATGGCCCGGGCGTGTTCCTCCCCGTAGCCGCTCGAACCGCGCGGATTGGCCAGGACCACGGCCAGACCTGCGCCGGCGTACACCTGGGCTTCATCGAAGAGGGTGTAGCCGTACTGGGTGGCCGGGCCACCGTGGATGGCGAGGACCACCGGATGCGGGCCGGGCCCCGGCGGGCAGACCAACCAGCCTTGTACCGGGTAGCCGTCACTCGAGGTGGCTGCCAGTTCTTCCATCTCCACCAGGGCAGCGGTCCCGCTCAGTTCCGACCCCAGGTCGGTCAGCTGTTTCCAGGCTCCCTCATCGGCGGCCACCGAGGCGCCGTCGGCCGGTCGGACCATGACCTCCCCGGCCGAGGTGGCGGAGGTGACCACCGCCGCCAGGATGGCGCCGCCCACACTCAGGTCGGTGACCATGTGCCGGCCCTCCCCCAGTACCACCGGCTCGCCTCGGTCGGCCGGGACCGACACGGCCTCCACCGTCCCCCGGCGCCCGGCCAGGGTCAGGATGTCCTGACCTCGGTCGCGCAAACGGCCGGCGGCGTGGCTGTCGGATAGGTCCCATCGGCCCGGGTCGGTGATCCGGCGGGGCGCCTGGTTGCCATCGAAAGGCACCCGGAACAGGCTGGTGGACCGCCCGGCCAGGTCGAGGTCATCGGCGCCGAGGTAGTGCACCGTCCGGCCGTCAGGAGATACCGAGCAGGGGCCCACCGTGGTGGTCGAGCGGGTGACCCGACGCAGATCGCCACCCGTGGCGGCCACGGCGTAGATGTCCCCGGCCAGGGAGAGCTCGGCTTCCGTGTGCTGGGTGCTGAGGAGGATCCAGACCCCGTCCGGAGTCCAGGCCGGATCCCCGAAACCCCAGTCCTCGTGGGTCAGCTGGCGGGCTTCGGGTTCATCCGCCAGTGGACCGACCACGAAGAGGTGAGCGGGTCGGTCGAGCAGGAAGCCGATGCCGTCGAGGCGGTAGCGCAGACGCCCGATGCGGCGGGGAGGCTCCTTGCCCGGCGGTGTAGCCCCCTCGCCCCGCTGGTAGCGACCCGGCTCGGGGACCCGGGCGGTGTAGGCGATGCGGGTCGAATCGGGCGACCAGGTGATCTCATCGACGCCCAGGGGATGTTCAACCACCCGGACGGCTTCCCCCCCGTCGACCGGGAGGAGGTGGAGTTGGCCCGGTTCCTCTTCTCCACCCCGGCGGAAGGCGAGCCAGCGCCCGTCCGGGGACCAGCGGGGCTGGCTGTCGTAACCCGTCCGGGTGAGCTGGCGGGCCGGGGAGGAGCCGTCCGCCGCCACCATCCACAGGTCGCTGCGGTACCCGTCCTTTTCGAGGTCGATCCGGTGCACGGCCAGGGCCACCCGGGTCCCATCGGGTGACACGGTGGGGGAGGAAGGCCAGCGCAGCAGGGACAGGTCAGCCGGTTTCATCCCCCACTTCTAGCCCCGTCGTGACCTGCTCCCCGACGTCGATCACCGAATCGGGGGGCCCGGCTCGAAACCGGCCGATCGAACCAGGTAGATGCGCTCGGCCTGCAGCGGCCCGCTCAGCTGGTCAGAGCCCTCAGCTGGTCCGCGCCCGGACCGGTGAGGTCATCGGTCCCGGCCCTCCGCCCGGCCATGGCCAGGATGAGCGACGCCGCCGGCCCCTTGACCTCAGGCCCCGACCCGGTCGACCAGGCCGCCTCGCTGGCCTCCAGGTGCCGGCTGGAGATCGCCAGGAAATCAGCTCCGGGCCAGTTCGGCCAGCAGGACACGGCTCCGGTCCCGGGACCCGGCCCGGTTGGCGCCGACGGGGAAGACGGCGGCCCAGACGTCGGTGGCCCCGGCCGAGAAGAGGCTCTCGATCTGACCTCGGACCGACTCCTCATCGCCCACGATGGCCGCCTCGGCCGGTCCCGGGACCCCGCCGATGTCGAGGATCCTCCGGTAGTTGGGCAGCACCCCGTACCCGGCGAACTGCTCTCCCGCCGCCTGGCGGGCCTCGGCCGCATCGGAGTGCACCGCCACGGGCAGGCCGACCACGATCCGGGGGTCACCGCGACCGGCTCTCGACGCCGCCTGCCGGAGCCGGGGCGCCACGTGGGTCTCCACCGCCCGGGCATTGGCCATCCAGAGGATGACCCCATCGGTGCGCTCCCCGGCCACTCGAATGAGCCTCGGCGCCAGGGCCGCCACCAGGATGGACACCGGTGCCACCGGCTTCATCCCGGCACCGAGGTGCACCTCGAAGTCCTCGCCCTTGAAGTCGACCCCCTCCCCGGCCAGCAGGCCGGACAGGATGGTGAGGTACTCCTCGGTGTGACGCCCGACGTGGTCGTAGGACATCCCGTAGACGTTCTCGATGACCGGCCGGTGCGAGGGCCCGATTCCGAGGGTGAAACCCCGTCCGATGGCGTTGGCCACCGCCGCCGAGCGCTGGGCCTGCAGCACCGGGTGGCAGGGATAGGTCTGCACCACCGAGGTGCCGAGTTCGAGCGTGGTGGTGGCCCTACCGGCCACCGCCATGGCCGTCAAAGGATCGCCCCCGATGGCCCCGGCGTACCAGAGGCCGGTGAACCCGTCTTCCTCGGCCCGGGCCGCCTGGTCGACCATGCGGTCGACGGTGGCCCCTCCCCCCGACAGTCCTATGCGCATGGCCGAAACCTAGGCGCCCTGCGCTCCGTTCACCTGGTGCAACTCGACCCCGTTGCCGGAGGGGTCGCTCAGGAAGGACTGCAGGCTCGTGCCTACCGGGTTGGGGGAACTGACATCGATGCCGCGCTCCCGCAGCTCGGCCACCACCGCCGGCAGGTCCTGCACCTGCAGGGCGAAGTGCTGGCCCGGCGCCGGCGTGGCGTCGGACTGGATGAGATGGACCTGCTGACCCCCGGCGTCCAGCCAGGCTCCCCCGAAGCCGAAGTCAGGACGGTCGTCCCTCTCGGTCAGGCCGAGGACATCGGTGTAGAAGCGGCGGGCGGCATCCACGTCCGACACGTTGATGGACACATGGTGGACGGCCAGCGGCTTCATAAGCGGCGAATCTAGAGCGTCACCGGGTCAGGCGCTTCGGGCTCGATGCGGTACTTGGAGAGGGCCTTCTTGACCTCTTCCGGCTTGGCCTCGCCCGTGGCCACCAGAGCGGCCAGCACGGCAACGGTGACGTTACCGGCGTCGACCTCGAAGTAGCGGCGCAGGTAGGCGCGCGAGTCGCTGCGTCCCCACCCGTCGGTGCCCAGGGAGACGAAGTGGTTCGGTATCCAGCGCGACACCTGATCCGGCACCAGCTTCATGAAGTCGGTGACGGCCACCACCGGGCCGTCGGTGTCGGCCAGCGTGGCGGTGATGTGCGGCGTGCGCGGAGCCTCATCGGGATGCAGGCGGTTCCAGCGCTCGGCACTAAGAGCTTCCTCGCGCAACTGCTTATAGGAGGTGGCCGACCAGCATTCGGCGGCCACGCCCCAGTCCTCGGCCAACATGCGGCGGGCCTCCATGGCCGCCGACCAGGCCGTCCCGGAAAAGAGGATGGTGGCCCGCCTCCGCCCATCGTCGCCCTCGGGTCGCTCGGCAAAGCGGTAGAGGCCGGACAGGATCGCCTCCCGATCGGCGCTCTCGGGCCGGGCCGGCATGGGGTAGTTCTCGTTGTAGAGGGTCAGGTAGTAGAAGCAGTCCTCGGGCTCGGGCCCGTACATGCGAACGATGCCGTCCTCGATGACCGTGCCCAGTTCGTAGGCGAAGGCGCAGTCGTAGGCCCGCAACGAGGGCAGGGTGGCCGCCAGGACCAGGGATTGGCCGTCATCGTGCTGGAGTCCTTCGCCTTCCAACGTGGTGCGCCCGGCGGTGGCCCCGAGCAGGAAGCCGCGACCCCGGGCATCACCGAAGGCCCAGATGAGATCCCCGACCCGCTGGAAGCCGAACATGGAATAGAAGAGGTAGAAGGGAATGGTCGGCTCACCGAAGGTGGCGTAGGACGTGCCGGCGGCGGTGAAGGAGGCCATCGACCCCGCTTCGGTGATCCCCTCCTCCAGGATCTGGCCGTCCTTGGCCTCGGAGTAGCTGAGCAGCAGGTCAGCATCGACGGGTGTGTAGAGTTGTCCCGTCGACGCATAGATCCCGACTTCGCGGAACAGTCCGTCCAGGCCGAAGGTGCGGGCCTCGTCCGGGATGATGGGCACGATGTGGCGACCGATGCCGGGGTCGCGCAGCATGTTGCGCAGCATGACGGCAAAGGCCATGGTGGTGGACACGGCCCGCTGGCCCGAGCCCGTCTCGAACTCGGCAAAGACCTCGGGCTTCGGAGCCGGGATCGGCTTGGCGCGCACGATGCGCTGGGGGAGGAACCCTCCCAGCCGACGCCGGCGGGTCAGCAGGTACTCGTGGGCGGGGGAGCCCTCCGGGGGCCGGTAGTAAGGCGGCAGTTCGGCATCGAGGGCCTGGTCGGGGATCTCCTCCTGCAGGTAGAGCCGGTCCCTCAGCGTGAGCAGCTGGGCCTTGTTCATCTTTTTGATCTGGTGGGTGGAGTTGCGGGCCTCGATGGCCGGCCCGAGGGTCCAGCCCTTGATGGTCTTGGCCAGGATGGCGGTGGGTCCGCCGGTGTGCTCGGTGGCCGCCTTGTAGGCGGCGTAGAGCTTGCGGTAGTCGTGACCACCGCGGGGCAGGGACTGAAGCTCATCATCGCTGAGATGGTCGACCAGGCGGCGCAGCCTCGGGTCGGGACCGAAGAAGTGCTCCCGGATGTAGGCGCCCGACTCGGTGGCGTATTTCTGGAACTCGCCATCCACGGTCGTGTTCATCCGGTTGAGCAACACCCCGTCGACATCCCGGGCCAGCAGCTCGTCCCAGCGCGAGCCCCAGATGACCTTGATGACGTTCCACCCCGCGCCCCGGAAGATGGCCTCCAACTCCTGAATGATCTTGCCGTTGCCGCGCACCGGGCCGTCTAGACGCTGCAGGTTGCAGTTGACGACGAAGGTCAGGTTGTCCAGTTCCTCGCGGGCGGCCAGTGAGAGCGCCCCGAGAGTCTCGGGCTCATCGCACTCCCCATCGCCCACGAAGCACCAGATCCGGCTGGCCGACGTGTCCTGCAGGTGCCGGTTGAGCAGGTAGCGGCTGAAGCGGGCCTGGTAGATGGCGTTGATCGGCCCCAAGCCCATGGACACGGTCGGGAACTCCCAGAACTCGGGCATCGCCCGGGGGTGCGGGTAGGACGTGAGGCCCCGCCCTCCCTCCTCGGCGGCGGCTATCTCCCGCCGGTAGAAGTCCAGGTCGGTCTCGTCCAGGCGGCCCTCGAGGAAGGCCCGGGCGTAGACGCCGGGAGCCCCGTGGCCCTGGAAGTAGACGAGGTCCCCTGGCCCTCCGTCGTCCGGGCCCCGGAAGAAGTGGTTGAAGCCGACCTCGTAGAGGGACGCCGAGGAGGCGAAGGTGGCCAGGTGGCCGCCGATCCCGGGGGAGCGGGAGTTGGCCCGGGTGACCATGACGGCCGCGTTCCACCGGATGTAGGCCCGGATGCGGCGTTCCAGGTGCTCATCCCCGGGGAACCAGGGCTCCTGGTCGGGGGGGATGGTGTTGGCGTAAGGCGATGACACGGTGGCGGGGAAACCGACCTGGGTCTCCCTGGCCCGCTCCAGGAGCTTCATGAGCAGGAAGCGGGCCCGGGTCCGGCCGTGGACCTCCACCACCTGATCGAAGGAGTCGGTCCACTCCCGCGTCTCGTCCGGATCGATATCGGGCAGCTGGTGCGAGAACCCGTCGAAGATCACTGCGACCATGCTAGGTACCAATGACTGAGACTCCAACTACCGTGTACACCGACGGCGCGTGCCTGGGGAACCCGGGTCCGGGCGGCTGGGCCTGGGCTGTGCCCGGGGGCCGTTTCCGGGCCGGCCCCGAGGCCAGGAGCACCAACCAGCGCATGGAGATCCACGCCGTGCTCGACGCCCTGGGCACCCTGGAGGGACCGGTGGAGGTCGTGAGCGACTCGACCTACGTCGTCAACTGTTTCCGGGACCGGTGGTACGAGTCCTGGCTGCGGAAGGGCTGGAAGAACTCCCAGCGCAAGCCGGTGGCCAACCAGGATCTGTGGGCCCCCCTGCTCAAGCTCTACCTGGACCGCCAGGCTGAGATCACCTTCCGGTGGGTGAAGGGTCACAGCGGGGACGTGATGAACGACCTGGTCGACCGGCTAGCCGTTGAAGCGGCCACGACCCAGCGCCTCCGGGAGGGGGACGGGCCCCCGGACCACCTGGGGCCGCCCGACCGCGTCTTCGGCTGAGCTCCCCGGGCACATCGGCGCCGGCCGGCACCCAACTTTCTCGGGGCGGAGCGGCCCCCGTAGAGTCCGGGCCATGGAGATCAACGGTTCATCTGCAGTAGTCACGGGTGGGGCTTCCGGCCTGGGCGAGGCCACGGTCCGCCTGCTGGCCGAGAGAGGAGTGAAGGTGGTCGTGGCCGACCTCCAGGCCGATAAGGGCGAGGCCCTGGCCGAGGAGATCAAGGGCGTCTTCGTCAAGACCGACGTCACCAACACCGACCAGATCATCTCGGCGGTCGACGCCGCCCGGGAGCTGGGCCCCCTCAAGTCGCTGGTCAACTGCGCGGGCATCGGCTGGGCCTCCCGCACCGTCGGCAAGGACGGGGAGTACTCCAGTGCCCACGACCTGGGTGCCTACCGACGGGTCATCGAGATCAACCTGATCGGCACCTTCGACTGCATCCGCATCGCAGCCACGGCCATGAGCGCCAACGAGCCGGACGAGGACGGCCAGCGCGGCGCCATCGTCAACACCGCCTCGGTGGCGGCCGAGGACGGCCAGATCGGCCAGGCCGCCTACTCCTCCTCCAAGGGCGGCGTGGTCGGCATGACCCTGCCCGTGGCCCGGGACCTGGCGGCCATCGGGGTGCGGGTCAACACCATCCTGCCCGGGCTGATCGACACGCCCATCTACGGGGCGGGAGACTTTGCCGATCAGTTCAAGGAGCGCCTGGGCGCCGGCGTGCTCTTCCCCAAGCGGCTGGGCAAGTCCTCCGAGTTCGCCACCATGGCCGTCGAGCTGCTCACCAACAACTACATGAACGCCGAGAGCATCCGCCTGGACGCCGGCATCCGGATGCAGCCCAAGTAGCCCTCCGGCCCCTTGGCCGGGCGCCGGCCGGTGTGACCCAAGACGTGACCGGGAACGGGCCGGGCCCTCGTAGTGTTGGGAACCGGAACGAGGAGGTTTCGTCTTGGCCGAGCAGTTCGACATCGTGGTCGTGGGCGGAGGACCCGGCGGCTACGCCGCTGCCCTGTACGGAGCGAATGCCGGCCTCTCCATTGCCGTGGTCGAGGCCGATAAGGTCGGCGGCACCTGCCTGCACCGGGGCTGCATCCCGGCCAAGGAGTTCCTGGAGACGGCCTCGGTATTTCGCACCGTCAGTGGATCCGACGCCTTCGGGGTCAAGGCCGGAGCGCCGGACCTGGACTTCTCCGTCAGCCAGGGTCGCAAGGCCAAGGTGGTCGACGGCCTGTGGAAGGGCCTGGCCGGCCTCATGAAGTCGCGGAAGATCAAGACCTTCGAGGGCTCCGGTCGCCTCGACGGGGACGGCGTGGTCCGGGTCGATGACGGTACGGAGTTGATCGGCACCCACACCGTCCTGGCCGCCGGCTCGATCCCCCGCACCCTGCCCGGCTTCGAGGTCGACGGCCGCTATGTCATGACCTCGGATGAGGTCCTGATGCTGGAGTCGCTGCCCGCTTCGGTGGCTGTCATCGGTGGCGGCGCCATCGGTTGTGAATTCGCCTCCATGATGTCGGACCTGGGCACCCAGGTCACTGTTCTGGAAGCCCTGCCCCAGATCCTCACCGGCTGTGACAAGGAAGCCGTCGACGTCGTGCTGCGCTCCTTCAAGAAGCGGGGCCTGGACGTTCGCACCGGCGTCACCGTTCACGGGCACACGCCCGATGACAGCGGCACCACCGTCAGCTTCGGAGACGGTGAGTCCGTCCACGTCGAGGCGGTGGTCATGTCGGTGGGGCGGGCGCCCCGCAGCGCCTTCCTGCTCGGTGAGGGCACCGGCGTCGCCTTGGACGAGCGGGGGTACGTGCCGGTCGACGGCCACCTGCGCACCTCCGCCCCTGGCGTCTACGCCGTGGGCGATCTGGTGTCGGTCCCGGGCCTGGCTCATCCCCAGCTGGCCCACGTGGGCTTTGCCGAGGGGATCAACGTGATCAAGGACATCCTGGGCGAACCGGTCGTCCCCATCGACTATCTCCGGGTCCCGTGGTGCATCTACTGCCACCCGGAGGTGGCCTTCTGCGGGCTGACCGAGGAGGCGGCCCGTAATGCCGGCTACGAGGTGGTTACCAAGAAGATGCCCGTCGGTCACAACGGCCGGGCCATGATCCTGGGGGAGGCCGAGGGCATGATCAAAGTGGTGGCCGTCAAGGGCCCGGACGGCCGGGCCGGACAGGTCCTCGGCGTGCATATGGTCGGTCCCTGGGTCACCGAGCAGCTCGGACAGGCCTACCTCTCGGTCAACTGGGAGGCGACCGTGGACGAGGTGGCATCCTTCATCCAGCCTCATCCGACTCTCTCCGAGGTATTCGGTGAGACGATGCTGGCCCTGACCGGTAGGGGGTTGCACGGCTGATGTCCGACGTGACGATGCCCCAGTTGGGAGAGACGGTCACCGAGGGGACCATCACCCGCTGGGCCAAGGCGATAGGAGACCGGATCGAGGCCGATGAGGTCCTCTTCGAGGTCTCCACCGACAAGGTTGACTCCGAGGTGCCTTCCCCGGCTGCCGGCTTCCTGTCCGAGATCCTGGTCCCCGAAGGCGAGACAGTCGACGTCGGCACCCGCCTGGCCGTGATCAGCGACCAGCCCGGCGGCCCCGGCGCCGCCGAAGCCCCGGCCGCGCCCGAGTCCGCCGAGCCGGCAGCCGAGGCGCCGGCGCCCGAGGAGGCTCCGCCGGCCTCGGCACCCGCCCCGCCTGCGGCAGCCCCTGCCCCTGCCCCGCCGGAGGCAGGCTCTTCCGATAACGGACCCGGGGACCGCGTCCTCTCGCCCGTGGTCCGCCGGCTGTTGAACGAGAACGGACTGGACCCGTCCCAGATCGACGGCACCGGGGTGGGCGGACGCATCACCCGCGCCGATGTCCTGGCCGCCGTGGACCGCCAGGGCCGGCCCGCCGCCGGCAGCCAGCCCGCCCCGGCGGCACCGCCCGCCCCGGCCCCGGCTGCGCCCGCCCCGGCCCCGGCTGCGCCCGCCCCGGCCCCGGCTGCGCCCGCCCCGGCCCCGGCTGCGCCCGCCCCGGCCCCGGCTGCGCC
>Ga0307373_10009153_pt1 | contig 14879 bp, 14 predicted proteins | sample OX2MG_FD_202534 | JGI IMG/M metagenome (GOLD analysis project Ga0307373, IMG submission 202534) | Soil microbial communities from Risofladan, Vaasa, Finland - OX-2 | ecosystem: Environmental > Terrestrial > Soil > Coastal area > Acid sulfate soil | place: Finland: Risofladan, Vaasa | collected... | reverse complement strand
GCGGGGAGGCCGGCGACCGCCAGATCCCCGGGGCCAAGGTGGGGATGACCCATGTCATCGGCCTGGGCTCGGCCTGCGGCGTCCACATCCTGGAGAAGGCGGCCTGAGGCACCGGAGGGGCACCGGTGGCCCCGATCCCGACGACCGTGCGGCGGAAGGAGTCAGCCATGCCCACCATCGAGCAGCTGGCGGGTGAGGTTGCCCTGCTCCGCCGGCGGGTCGACGCCAGCGAGTCCGTGCTCGAGATCCAGGCACTGAAGGCTGACTACGGGGAGCTCGTCGATCGGCGATTCTCCGCGGAGGGTGTGGTCGACGACGCCGAGCTGGAGCGCATCGCCACACGGGTCGCCGCCCTGTTCACCGCCGATGGGACCTGGGACGGTGGGCCCGGTCTCGGGTGTGTCACAGGGCGCCGCGCCATCGCCGACCGTCTCTGCCGGCCCACGCTCGACTTCGCCCGGCACCTGCTCGTCGGGCCGCGGATCCGGGTGGACGGCGACCGGGCCACCGGCAGATGGGACCTCCTCAGTCCCTGCCGTCGACCCGACGGCTCCTCCTACTGGATGTGCGGGCACGAGGACGACGAGTACCTCCGGGTCGACGGGGTCTGGCTCCACCAGTCGATGCGGCTCACCACCGTGTTCATGTCACCGGTGGGTACAGGCTGGACGGAGATCCTGGCGTGACCGGCGTGACCGGCGTGACCGGCGTGCGCTCGCCGTCAGGCCCGACCCGGTGGGGCCGACCATGAGCGCGGGTCCCGACCCCCCGGACATGCCCAGGTAGCCGGCCACCGACCTGGCGTCACGTTCCAGGGTGGCCAGGCCCCGACCGGCTGACTTCCTCCAGGAGGTCCAGGCGGACCCTGGCGCCCGGCCATCCGCCAGGAGCGAGACGGGGAGGTGGAGAAGTGAGCACGGCACCGAGCCGGGCCCCGGGGCCACAATCCGCTGTGACAAGCCGGGATCTCTCCGGAAGAGCTCACCGCGCTCTTGTGCGAACCGCCTGCACGATCGTGACCGGCAAATGTACAAGTCGATAGAGATCTTGTACAGTGATCGGCATGGCAAAGATGGCGGTCAGCGAAGCTCGGGAACGACTCTCCGAGGCGGTGGAGACGGCCCACACCGAAGCGGTGTTCCTCGAGCGCTACGGCCGGCCTGCAGCGGTGCTGGTCAGCCCCGAACGGTACGAGGTGTTGATCGAGGCGCTCGAGGACTCAGAAGACGCCCAGGCTTTCGACGCAGCGATGGCTGAGGAAGGTCCCAATATCCCCTGGGATGAGGTGAAAGCCGACCTCGGCTGGACGTGACGACCTACCGCATTGAGCTGCGTCCCGCTGCTGCCCGGGCACTGCGGACACTCGACCCGGCAGTTCGTCCCCGCATCCAAGGCGCAATCGGTCTACTTGCCGACGACCCGAGGCCGCCAGCATCCAGACCTCTGCGAGGTCGTCCTGGCTATCGGGTGCGCGTCGGCGACTACCGCATCATCTACACCATTGCCGACGATGTGCTCTTGATCGTGGTCTTGGCTCTTGGACATCGCCGCGAGGTCTATGACCGGTAGTGGCTTGCCGTCGACGTGACCGTTGGAATCGACAAGATGCGTCGTCATCAGAGGCCGAAGTGCGGGCCCTTCACGGAGGGCGACCGGTTCTTGCTGTGTCCTCTCAGCTCCTCCCGACTTCGCGGCCCCCCGGTCTCACCGCCTCGGCCACGATTTCGATCCCCCGGTGGGCGTCGGAGGGATCGAGGCCCTCCTGATGGAGCCGCCGTTCGTTGCCCGTCCGCAGCTGGGGTGTCGTGATCGGGTGCAGCCACCAGTAGTCCTCGGCGGCCACCACGTGAAGTGCTCCCCGGTTGAGCCAGGTCACCAGAGCGGTCCGGAGGCGGTCAGCGCCTGGTCGACGTCGTCGGCGCTGCGCGCCCGACCGGGACCGGACGGTCAACCGGGCCCGCGCCGCCCTGGGCCTGCACGGCGAGCAGTCGTTCGAGGACCTGTTCCGTGCCGGTGGCCCGGGGTCCGCCGAGCAGTTGGGCGTCGAGCCGCGCCCGGGTCGGGGCTCGCTCGGCCGGAGTCCTCGGGCTCACTGATGAGATTGTGCCGCGTCAGGCCACCGGGCGGGCAGGGGGGTGGACACCACGGTCGGGACCCCATATTGTCATGTTGCATGCCATAAGTTTGCCGGCGCCCGCGGTACCTCGGACGACCGCCGAACCACCAACACCACGAAAAGAAGGGGGACCGAGATCGTGAGCCACGACCGTTTCGAGGGTGAGATCAAGCGGCTCCAGCGCGAGTCGACGCCCTGGTGGCCCACGCCCCCCCATCCGGGCGAGGATGCCCCCGACGTGGTGCTCATCCTCCTCGACGACACCGGCTTCTCCCACTTCGGCTGCTTCGGATCCGACCTGGCCACCCCCCACATCGACCGTCTGGCCGCCGGAGGACTCCGCTACACCAACTTCCACGTGACCCCCCTGTGCTCGCCCACCCGGGCCGCACTGCTCACCGGCCGGAACCACCACACGGTGGGCATGCGGTCCCTGTCCAACTTCGACTCCGGGTACCCGCACATGCGCGGGCACATCACCAACCACGCCGCCACCGTGGCCGAGGTACTCAGGGACGAGGGCTATGCAACCTTCGCGCTCGGGAAGTGGCACCTCTGCGGCATGGAGAACGCGTCGGCGGCCGGCCCCTACGACCAGTGGCCGTGCCAGCGCGGCTTCGACCGCTACTACGGGTTCCTCGAGGGGGAGACCGACCAGTTCTATCCCGAACTGGTCTACGACAACCACTGCGTCGAGCCCCCGGCCACCCCCGAGGCGGGCTACCACCTGAGCGAGGACCTGGTGGACCGCGCCATCGGCTTCATCCACGACACCACGTCGATCCGCCCCGACCGTCCCTTCTTCACCTACCTGGCCTTCGGCGCCCAGCACGCGCCCCACCAGGCCCCCGCCGCGTACCTGGCGAAGTACCGGGGACGCTTCGACGACGGTTGGGACGTGGCCCGCGACAAGTGGTTCGCCCGCCAGTTGGAGATGGGGCTGCTCCCCGCCGGCACCGAGCTGGCGCCCCGCAACCCCGGGGTCGAGGCCTGGGACACCCTGCCCGAGAACCACCGCCGGCTGGCCGCCCGCCTGCAGGAGGCCTTCGCCGCCTTCCTCGAGCACACCGACGCCCAGATCGGCCGCCTGGTGGCCGCCCTCGACGACCTGGGCCGGCTCGACAACACCCTCTTGGTGCTGCTGTCCGACAACGGGGCCAGCCAGGAGGGCGGGCCCTTCGGTGTGATGCACGAGATGAAGTACTTCAACTTCCTGGTCGAGACGCCCGACGAGGCGGTCGGGCGCATCGACGACATCGGCGGCCCCCACAGCCACTCCAACTATCCGTGGGGCTGGGCCCAGGCCGGCAACACCCCGTTCAAGTGGTACAAGCAGAACACCCACGAGGGCGGGGTGCACGTGCCGCTCATCGTCCACTGGCCGGCGCGCATCGCCGACGGCGGCAGCCTGCGCGACCAGTTCCACCACGTGAACGACATCGTCCCCACCATCTACGAGACCCTCGGGGTCGAGCCGCCCTCCACCTACCGGGGATACGAGCAGATCCCCGTGTCCGGCGTGTCCATGCGCTACACCTTCGACACCCCGACCGCGCCGGGCCGCAAGGACGTCCAGTACTTCGAGATGATGGGCCACCGGGCCATCTACGCCGACGGGTGGAAGGCGGTGACCCGGCACCAGCCGGGGACCGACTTCGACGAGGACGACTGGGAGCTCTACCACCTGACCGAGGACCGTTCGGAGTGCCGCAACCTGGCCGCCACCATGCCCGACAAGGTGGCCGAGCTGGTCGGGCAGTGGTGGCGCGAGGCCGAGGAGTACGGGGTGCTCCCCCTTGACGATCGGACCATCGAGCTGTTCTCCAACCGCTACCGCGACCGGTCGCCCCATCCCTCCAACCGCCGTTACTCGTACTTCCCTCCCGTGTCCCCGCTACCGGCGCAGGTCGCCCCGGCCCTCGGCGGACGCGGCTGGGACATGGACGCCACCATCGACCGGCCCGCCGGGGCGGACGGCGTCCTCTACGCGTCCGGAACCGAGAACTCGGGGGTCAGCCTGTTCGTCCAGGAAGACCGGCTGGTCTTCGACTACAACTGCTTCGGGGACCACCACGTCGTGGAGTCGGACGCGGCGGTGCCGGTGGGCCCCTCGGTGGTCGGGGTCCGGTTCCGCCGGACCGGGAAGGGTGCGGAGGCCACCCTGGTCGTCGGCGGCGAGCCCAGCGGCACTCTGGCCGTCCCGTTCGCCATGACCATGTACTCGAGCGTCGGCCCGAGCATCGGCTACGACCACGGGTCACCGGTCAGTGAGCGCTACACCGGCCATTTCCCCTTCGAAGGCCGGCTGCAGCGGCTCGATGTGGCCCTCCTCGGCCCCGGGCCCGGCGGTGGCGCCGTCGAGGCCGAGGGCGAGGAGCGCTCCGCCATGGCCCGCCAGTGACCGCCTGGCGATGACCGGGCACCGGGGCGGGTTCAGCCGGTGAACCTGGCCGAGGCCCCCGCGTCCACGTCGATCACCGAGCCGGTGATGTGCCGGGCGGCCTCCGAGGCCAAGAAGACCACGGCGGCGGTGATCTCCTCGGGCTCGATCCACGGCACCGGCTGGGCGTGGAGTGAGGCCATCCCCTCGACCACGTCCTCGCGGCCCGGGTTCTCGAGGTCGGGGCGCATCAGGCGGTAGAGGACGTCGTTGTGGATCATGGGGGTGGACACATTGCCCGGCGCCACCGCGTTCACCGTGACCCCGAAGGCGGCGAGCTCCAGGGCCACCGACTTGCACAGCCCGATCACCCCCCACTTCGAAGCCACGTAGGCGGGGATGCCCGCGTTTGACGAGCGGCCCATCATCGACGAGATCCCGATGATCCGCCCCCGGCGCTGGCGGCGCATGTGCGGGGCGGCCGCCCGAATGGCGTTGAACACCCCGGTCAGGTTGGTGTCGATGGTCTCGCTCCACTCGGTGGCGCCCATGGTGCAGATCGATCCCACGGTCGAGACGCCGGCGTTGGCCACCAGCACGTCCACCGAGCCCAGCTCCCGCTGGGCACCGTCGACGAAGGCGAGCACCGCCTCGAGGTCCCGCACATCGGCCAGGGCGGAGACACACCTGCGCCCCTGCTCCTCGACCAGGCGGGCGGTCTCGGCCAGGTCGTCGGCAGTGCCCAGGGGATAGCCGACGCTGGCGAGGTCGCGGCCGAGGTCGCACACCGCGATGTCCGCTCCCAACCGGGCCAGCTCCACGGCGTGGCTGCGCCCCTGCCCCCTTGCCGCCCCGGTGATCACCGCCACCCTGCCGCCGAATGGCAGGGCCTCGCTGTGTCGGGTCATCGGTCCTCCAGGGGTCGCGGTCGAAACGGGGACGGGACCGTGCGGGCAGGTCCGGGCCGGATCAGTCGATCCTAAGGCTCCCCACCGGGGAGGGAGGAGGACACTGCCCGCCGGGCTCAGCCGGAACGGCCCCAGGTGGCCAGCACCCGGCGGTACTGCCGGTCCCATCGGTCATAGGACGATCGCAGCGCCGGGCCGGGCCATCGGGCCGGCAGGAGCGGATCCGGGAGCAGCGGGTCGCCCTGCAGGTGCCGGAGCACGGACGCCGACAGGACGAACCCGGGGGCCAGATCCACCGGATCGACCGGGGGGTGCACCTCGAGCTCCCGGACCAGGTGCGCGGCCCGCAGCGCCCAGCCCTCGAGGTCCCACAGCCGGGCGGCCAGGGCCCCGCCGTCGCCGTCGGGCTGCCCGGTGAACAGCTCGACGTCGGCGTCCTCGGCCGGGTCCGGTTCGAGGTCGATGTTGTCGGGTCGCAGCCACACCCCCTCGCGCCGCTCCGCCAACCGGGCCCGGACCAGCCGTTTCCGGCGGGCCGAACGGTCGTCGGCGGCCCGGCCCGAGGCGGTGACCACCGCCACCCGCCACCTGCCGCGCCACGGTCGGGTCTCCCCTCGGCGACTGCTCACCTGGCGGGCCTGGCGGTCGAGAAGGTGGCCGGCCAGCCGGTAGCGGCCGGCCCCGTCGGTGGACACCTCGCCGGCTGCGGCCATCCGGCTCAGGGCCACCCGGGCGCGGTTCTCGTTGATCCCGAACAGGCCGGCCAGATGGACCAGATGGGCGACGGGCAGCTCCGGTGGGTCCTCACCCAGGAGTGCACTGGCCAGTACCGACCGGGCGGTCAACGGTGTATTACGCTCTTGCATCGCTTGTTCAATATCTGTAATATGTCACACATGGCGATGACCATGGTGGCCGATCGGACGGCCCGGCCCGAGGTCCTCCCGACCGATCGGCTGATGGACAACGGGATGGCCCGGCCCGAGCTCCGCTCCGAGCTCCGCCGCATCGCCAACCTGCGCAACGCCATCAGCGTGGCCGGGGTCTGGCTGTGGGTGGCCGCCCTCGTCGGCGGGGCGGTGTGGATCGGCAATCCCCTCGCCTACGCGGGCGCCTTCCTCCTCATGGGCCCCGTGAACGCCCGGTTCGCCATCCTCATGCACGAGGCTGCCCACAAGCTCCTCTTCACCGACAAGCGGGCCAACGACTGGGTGGGCACCTGGCTGATCGCCTACCCGGTGTTCACCCCCATCTCCATCTACCGGCGGGGCCACTTCGCCCACCACAAGGAGGAGTTCGGGCCCCGCGAGCCGGACATGGCCTTCTACGGCGGATACCGGTGTGACCGGCGCACCTTCGCCCGACGCCTCCTGCGCGACGCGGTGGGCATCTCGGGGTGGAAGAACTTCACCCCGTTGTTCAAGGCCCTGAAGAACCCGTCGTTCCGACCGGTGTCCCTGTCGATCCTCGGGGTGCAGGCCGCCCTGTGGACGGTGCTGTGGGCGGCAACCGGCCGCTGGTGGATCTACCCGTTGCTGTGGTGGCTGCCGTGGATGACCCAGTGGCGGGTGATCAACCGGCTCCGGGCCATCGCCGAGCACGGGGGGCTCGAGGCCAGCGCCGACCGGCGGGTGACCACCCACAACGTGCGCCAGACGCTGCCGGCCCGGTTCTGGTTCGTGCCCTACAACACCGGCTGGCACCTGGCCCACCACGTGGACATGGGAGTCCCGTTCCGCAACCTGCCCGCGTTCCACGCCGAGCTGGTGCGAGCCGGCTACATCACCGACGAGCTCACCTACCCCAATTACCGGTCGCTGTGGAAGGCGCTGGCCTCGGCCTGACCGCGGCGTTGGGGCCACTCACCCGGAGCGTCGCAGGGCGCGGTAGCGGCGGACCAGGGCGGCGGTCGAGCCGTCCTGCGCGCTGAGGTCCGGCTCCCCGTCGTCGGCGAGGGCGGGGGCCAGCTGCCGGGCCATCACCTTCCCGAGCTCGACCCCCCACTGGTCGAAGGAATCGATACCCCACACCGTCCCCTCGGTGAAGACGGTGTGCTCGTAGAGCGCCACCAGCTGGCCCAGCACCGAGGGCGTCAGCTCGGGGGCGACGATGGTCGAGCTCGGATGGTTGCCCGCCATCACCTTGTGGGGCACGAGGTCGGGCGGGGTGCCCTCCGCCGCCACCTCCGCCGCGGTCCGGCCGAAGGCCAAGGCCTTGGCCTGGGCGAAGCAATTGGACATCAGCAGGTCCTGTTGCCCACCGGCCTCGTGGGTCGACCGGCCGAAGCCGATGAAGTCGGCGGGGATGAGCCGGGTCCCCTGGTGGATGAGCTGATAGAAGGCGTGCTGTCCGTTGGTCCCCGGCTCGCCCCAGAAGACCTCCCCGGTCTGGCCCCACACCGGGGACCCGTCCCGGCGGACGGACTTCCCGTTGGACTCCATGGTCATCTGTTGCAGGTAGGCGGGGAACCGGGCCAGGCGCTGGCTGTAGGGGAGCACGGCATGGGTCTCGGCTCCGAACAGGTTGCCGTACCAGACGTTGAGCATGCCCTGGATGACGGGCATGTTGTTCTCGAGCGGCGCGGTGGCGAAGTGCCGGTCGATGGTGTGGAGACCCTCCAGCATGTCGGCGAAGGCCCGGGGGCCGATGGCCACCATCAGCGAGAAGCCGATGGCGGAGTCGTAGGAGTACCGGCCGCCCACCCAGTCCCAGAAGCCGAACATGTTGGCCGGATCGATGCCGAACTCCCTCACCGCGCCCTCGTTGGTCGACACGGCCACGAAGTGGCGGGCCACCGCCTCGTCCCCCGCCCCCAGCCCGCCGAGCAGCCACCTGCGGGCGGCGGCGGCATTGGTCAGCGTCTCCAGCGTGGTGAACGTCTTGGAGCTGACCACGAAGAGCGTGGCGGCGGGGTCGAGATCGTGGGTCTTGGCGTAGAGGTCGACAGGATCGACATTGGACACGAACCGGCAGTCGATGTCGGGGGTGGCATAGTCGCGCAGCGCCTCGTAGGCCATGGCCGGGCCGAGGTCGGAGCCACCGATGCCGATGTTGACCACCGCGTTGATCCGGCGACCGGTCGAGCCGGTCCACCGGCCCGAGCGGATGGCCTCGGCCACCTCTCCCATCCGGTCGAGCACCCCGTGGACGTCGGCCACCACGTCCCGGCCGTCGACCTCGAGGCGGGTGGCCCTCGGCAGGCGCAGGGCCACATGGAGCGCGGCCCGGTCCTCGGTGTTGTTGACGTGCCGGCCGGCGAACATGGCGTCGCGGCGCTCCTCGACCCCTGCCCGCCGGGCCACGGCCATCAGCGCCGCCATGGTCTCGGCGGTGGCCCGGTGCTTCGAGTAGTCGAGGTACAGGTCGCCGGCGGTCACCGCCATGCGGGCGCCGCGTTCGGGGTCGTCGGCGAAGATCTGGCGCAGGTGTCGGTGGCGGATCGACTCGAAGTGGCCGACGAGCCGCCGCCACTCCTCGGTGGCGGGGACATCCACAACTGCATCGTCCATGGTCATTGCGCCCACCCGGTCATCGGTCGTCCTCTCCGCGCCCGAAGACTACCCATCATTCATCTGGACGTGACATGACGATGGCGTGGCGTTCACCTGGGTTCTCTAGCTTGGAGACCGATGGCGCCGGCGAACCACCGACCTGACGCCCCGTCGCCGGGCCGTGTCGGCCCGGCGGCGATCTGGAAGCGGGTCAAGCCGTAGGGGTCTGCCCGACGCCGCCCTCACCAATGCCCTCCCCCCACTGGTCGGGTCTGGTGCACGGGCGGGCCCCTACCGCTTGAAGCGCTGACGGCTTGGCCGTTCGACGCCCTGAACGCACCCGGCGCCGGCCATCCCCCGCGCAGCCCCGCGACACCGGGGCGCGACCGGCCTACACTGCGGCAGGCGACGCGGATCGCCCCACCGCCCGATCCGGCTGTTGGCCCGTCCCCGCAACCGAACGAGGCGCGTGACGGACGCGTGATCCATAAGGAGGGGAGTGCCCGCAGTCAGGTCCGGTCCCGGTCCCCTCGTGCCCGAGCTCCCGTTGCGAATCGTGGCCATCGCCGCCGGGGGGGCACTCGGGACCCTCGCCCGCTACGGCGTGGACCGGGCACTGGACCAAGGTGGTCCCGGGTTCCCCTGGGCGACCCTGGCGGTCAACGTCGCGGGCTCGTTCGTCCTGGGCCTCGTCGTCACCCTGGCCACCGAGCGCTGGGAGCGGACCCGCTTCGTACGACCCTTCGCCGTCATCGGGTTCTGTGGGGGCTTCACCACCTTCTCCACCATGATGGTGGAGATCGCCCAGCACGGCCAGCACGGACGGGTGGGCACGGCCGCCGTTTACCTGGCGGCCTCGCTGGTGGCCGGGCCGGCCGCCGTGGTCATCGGGATGGCCCTGGCCCGTGGGCGCATCCTCCCGGAGCCGGGCGACCGCTCGATCCCCGACCCAGACGACCTGGGCCTGCTCTACCCGGACCCGGACCCCGATCCGGACCAGGTGACGCCGTGATCATCGCCGGGCTGGCGGTGGCCGGCGCCCTCGGCGCGGTTCTGCGCCACCTGGTCGACCGCCTGGTGCAGAGGCGGATCAGGTCCGGCATCCCGCTCGGCATCCTGGCGGTCAACCTGACCGGCTCGCTGGTGCTCGGGGTCCTGGTCGCCTCGGGCCTCCGCCACGGGATCCCCACGGCCTGGGTGACCGTGGCGGGCACCGGGCTGATCGGCTCCTACACCACGTTCTCGACGTTCGCCTTCGACACCGTGCGACTGATGGAGGCCGACCGTCGGGCGGCGTCGCTGCTCAACGTGGTGGTCAGCATCACCGCCGGCATCGGCGCGGCGGCAGCCGGCCTGGCCGTCGGGTCCCTCACCTGAGCCGCGGGGCGGGCGCCCCGGCGGGGCCCTGGCCACCGTGGCCGGCCGGCCGACCGGCAACGTTCACGGAATGATCACTCCCAGGTATCTCCCCGGTTGTTTCCCGTTCACCTGGCTTTCCTAGGGTCGATGTGGGAGGTCGCCAACTGCCCATGGTTGCCGTCGACGAGAGCACCCGGGTCCTCGTGGTGGAAGACGAGGAGTCCTACCGCCAGGCCCTGTCCTCGGGCCTGGGCCGGGAGGGCTTCGTCGTCGAGGTGGCCGCCGACGGCGCAGAAGGGCTTCGTCTCTTCACCGACAACCCTCCGGACATCGTGCTGCTCGACATGCTCATGCCCGGGATGCACGGCATCGAGGTCTGCCGCCGGATGCGGCGCCTGGCCCCGGTTCCCATCGTGATGGTCACCGCGGTCGACAGCGAGTTCGACGTGGTCCTCGGCCTCGAGCTCGGCGCCGCCGGCTACGTCACCAAGCCTTTCCGGCTGCGTGAGCTCGTCGCCCGCATGCAGGCCATCCTGAGGCGGGTGTCCCCACCCGAGGTCCCGTCGCTGACGGCGGACACCGACCAACCGGAGCCCGTTCGGGACCCGGCCGATGACCCCGACGACGAGGAGCGGCCCGACGTCGCCTTCGGCTCGGTGGTCGTGGACTTCGCCCGCCGAGAGGTCACCGTGGAAGGGAGGCAGACCCACCTGTCGCGCCGCGAGTTCGACCTGCTGAGCGTGCTCCTCTCCCCGGTTGGGCGGTTGAGGACCCGCGACGAGCTGATCGACCTGCTGTGGCCGGGCCGCTACCTGTCGGACAGCCGCACCCTCGACACCCACATCCACCGCCTGCGGGCCAAGCTCGAGCCGGACCCGGCCGACCCGGGGTACATCGTGACGGTCCGGGGGGTCGGCTTCCGGGTCGATCCGGACGGGTACCGCCCGGCCCAGCATCCCGAACGGGCCCCGAGCAGGCCCGTTCCCCTGGAACAGGCCGGGTCTCCGGGCGAACCGGGTGGACCGGGGTGACATCCCGGTCATCGATCACCTGCGACGACACCTCCTCACGCCAGCGTGTCAGCCCCGTCGCCCTTCGGAATGCCGTTGGGTCCGCGCCACGATGATCCGGGACGCGACCAGAAGCACCAACACCAGCACCATCAAGAGAAGCGCGGCGTCATACGACAGGTAGTGGGCCTCGGACGACGGCTGGTTGTAGAAGGTCCAGACCGGATAGGTCAGATACGCCACCGGATGATGGACGAGCGAAGCAGAGGGAAGATTGTTGGTCCACCCCGCGGTGTAGAGCAGAGGGGCGGTCTCGCCCCCGGCTATGGCCAGGGCGAGCAACAGCCCGGTGACAATCCCGGGCAGGGCGCTCTTCAGCATGACCTTGCGGAGGGCGTATCCGGTTGACATTCCGAGTGCCTCAGCGCCTTCGCGGTAGTTCGTCGGTACCTGACGGAGCGCCGACTCGGTGGACTTGGCGATATAGGGGATCACCATCATCGACAGGATGAGCAGTGCGGGCAACAGCGAGAAGCCCCAGTGAAGGCCGACGACCAGGGCAACGTACCCGACGTACCCCAGCACGATCGATGGGAACCCCGACAAGACCTCCGAGGCGGTGCGCAGGAACGATCCGCTCGACTTGCCACTACGCCGGGGACGAGCGAGTTCCGCCAGATGGATGCCGGCCAGGACTCCGGCCGAGCCGGCAATGATCAGTACCCCCGCCATCAGTAGCAAGGTACCCAGAATTGCGTTCTCGAGGCCGCCGCTCGTCCCTTGGGTCGGCGTGGTGATCACGCTCCACTTCCAATGCGGGACCGCCCGGAAGATGACTCCGAGAATCAGCCATAGTGCCGGAGCCAGCACCAGCACCAGGGCCACCATGGTGGCGAACCGGAACAACACTTCGGTGATCCGACGACGTCGCGTGTCGGGATAGGAACTGGACTGAATGGTCATGAGCTACCTCGCGACCTGCTCATGCTCTACCCACTGGAGCACCCAGCCGGGACGTGCGGACCACGATCCCCCGGGCGATCAGGTTGACGACCACGGAGATCACCGCCAGGAGAAGCCCGGCTTCGGCGAGCGTGGCCGTGGCAAAACCCGTCCCGTCGGTAGCCGCCGAGTCCAGTTGGGTCACGATGGTCGCGGCGATGGTGGTCATCGTGCCGTAGATGTTGGGAGCGACCGAGCCGAGGATCGAGCCTGAGATCATGGCCACTGCGATGGTCTCACCCAGTGCCCGCCCGAGGCCCAACACGGTGGCCCCGATGATTCCGGCACGAACCCACGGCACAGTGACCCGTCTTGCCACCTCTGCGTCTGTCATCCCGAGCGCCTCGGCCCCTTCCTTCGGCAGCGGCGGCACCTGCAGGAAGAGGTCGCGCGTCGTCGATGCGATGATCGGCACGATCATGAGGGCCAGGACGATGCCCGATGTGAGGAGACCCTCCCCGTGACCTGTCGGGTTCCGGAAGTACCGCAGGACGGGCACATCGGGCATTTGGTCGGCCACGATCGGGTAGACATGTTTCGACAGAAAGGGCCCCAGGGTCAAGACGCCCCAGAGGCCGATGATCACGCTCGGGATGCCCGCCAGCACTTCGATGGCGAACCCCAGCGGCTGGGACAGCCACCGAGGAAGGCGCTCGGTGAGCGCGAAGGCGGCCCCGATCGAGATCGGGACGGCCAGCGCCACGGCGATGGCCGACGTTTGCAACGTCCCGGCGATCATCGGCCAGGCCCCGTAGCTTGCACCGAGTGGATGGGCCACTCCATCCGTGTGAACCGTTGCCCCGTAGGTATTTCCCGGTTTCCAGCTCGAGCTGGTGAGAAAGCCGACCCCGTTCACCTTGATGGCCGGCCACGCCTTGACAGCCAAAACCGTCAGAACGAAGGCCAGTGCCCCCAGGGGAATCAGCGATGCAACCCGGGCGGACCAACGCCAGGCCTGCTCCTCATTGGCCCGGATGGCGCCACCGATCCGCCAGGCCAGCGAGGACCGGCGGATCGGGTGGACACCAGAGGCCGGCGGGGAGGCGGGCAAACCCGTGCTTCCAGCGACGATGGCCATGTCCTACTGGATCTTGGCGATCTGCTTCGATGACTGGGCGACCACTGTGGCCGGTAGCGGTTGGAAACTCACCTGGCTCAGATACTGAGCACTGTTACCCTTGTTGGGGTCGACCGACCATTCGAGAAGCGAGCGGATGGCCTTTGCCGTCGGCGAGCTCTGTTGGGTCGAGTCCACGATGGCGTATTCGTAGTTGATGATCGGATAGCCACCTGCCACCGGCCCGTAGATCATCGAGATGGTGCCGTTTGCCGGGGTCTTCGGCGCGAAGTAGGCGGCCTCGGCCGCAACCGCAGTCGAGGTCGGCAACTCGTAGTTTCCCTGTCCGTTCTGGAGCTGCCCGTAGGTCAGGCCGTCGCCGAGCAGCTGGGAAAGGAAGCTGATCCCCACATAGGCGATGCACCCGACGGTCGCCTTGCAGCCCGACACCATGCCACCGTTTCCGTTCTCGCCCAGGGCACCCGGAGCCGCCGGCCAGGGGACGGTGGTTCCGAAACTGACCTTCGTGCCCCATCCGGACGGATCGGCCTTCGACAGGTACTGGCTGAAGATGAACGTGTCGCCGCTTCCGTCGGACCGGTGAAGGGTCACGATCGGGATGGAGGGAAGGGTGGTGCCCGGGTTCAGTGCGGCGATGGCCGGATCGTTCCACTCGGTCACCTTGCCCTGATAGATCGACGACAGCAGTGAGCCGCTGAGCTTGAGGTGCGCAGTCACCCCTGGGACGTTGTAGGCGATGACCTGCACCGAGATGGCCAGAGGGATGTTCAGCAGCGTGGGATGCGCCTGCACCTGCGAGGACGAGAGGTACGCATCCGACGAACCGATGTCAACGGTCCCGTTGGAGGCATCCGAAATACCGGTTCCCGACCCCGTGCCGGCGGTGGTGATGCTCACCTGGGGGTAGGTCTGGTTGTAGGCCGGCGCCCAGATGTTCCACAACGGATAGAGCAGTGTGCTCCCCGTCTCGGAAAGGCTCACCTTGGGGGGAGTTTCGATCCCGCTGGTCGTGGCGTTGCTGGCGGTACTGGTCGTGCTGGGGACGGCCGAAGACGAGCACGCGGCCAGAATTGTCACCATTGCCAGCATCACGGCCGGCATTGCGATCTTTGCTCGGAAAGTCCGAGTCACTTGTGGTTCCTCCTCATGGTTGGGAATATCTGCACGGTTGGCCTATCTCTTTGCCTGTTTGAACTCTCGAGGGATGGTTGGAGGTCGCTGCTTCCCCTATCCCATGCGCCCGGTCACGTAGCGCTCGGTCTGTGGCTGGCGGGGAGTCTCGAACACCTGACGGGTTTCGCCGTGCTCGACGAGAGCTCCCTCGTAGAAGAACATGGTGTTGTGGGATACCCGTCGGGCCTGTGCGAGATTGTGCGTGACGATGATGAGGGTGAGAGCGGTGGCCATAGTGGCAAGCAATGCCTCGACGTACTCGGTCGAAACCGGGTCGAGGGCCGATGTGGGTTCGTCGAGCAGCAGTACCTCGGGACCGACGGCCAGGGTGCGCGCCAGGCACAGAAGCTGCTGCTGACCGC
>Ga0307373_10009152_pt1 | contig 14882 bp, 15 predicted proteins | sample OX2MG_FD_202534 | JGI IMG/M metagenome (GOLD analysis project Ga0307373, IMG submission 202534) | Soil microbial communities from Risofladan, Vaasa, Finland - OX-2 | ecosystem: Environmental > Terrestrial > Soil > Coastal area > Acid sulfate soil | place: Finland: Risofladan, Vaasa | collected... | reverse complement strand
ACAACCCTTCATCGTCATCCATCCGTGTCGCCAAGTCCTCTATTGCGTGCCGCTCTCCATGCTGCCAATCAAGCGTGAGGTGCAATCGTCGCTCGGCGAGGAGCGCAAATGTCCCCGATACGGCACCTGAGTAACTACTAAAATTGGGCTCTTGGACGGCATGGAGGATTGGCAGCAACCATTGCACAAGAGAGACGCGCGCCCACGGCGGTACGCCCTCGGCCGGCAACATCGGTGTGGCGGCAGTGCGGATAGCGTGTTGCGGTTTCCCCGCATTCGAGGAAGGCGGTCGTCTAAACAAACTCACTCGTTGACCTCCGCTGATCGCCGGCGCCTTCTCCTTCTCCTTCTCTCCGAAGCATAGTCTACATGGGCTTGAGGCTGCGGACCCCGCCCTTGTAAACAGATTTACCTTTCACCACGAAAACGACCCCAGTGGCACACGCTACCGGGGTCTTTTTGTTGCTCCGTCGGTCCGGGTGCTGCCGGCCTGGCGCCACCCGCCGCGGCATTCATTAACTGTTTACAAATCGTTGATGGTCGCCTACAGCCCGGCAACAGCCCGGCAATATCTGGCGCCTAGATTGAGGTCGTACACCGCATGAGCGGTGGCAAGCGCAACGGAAAGGGCGAATCCATGAAGGCACTCGGCGGATCTCGGTCACGGTTTATCAGCGGTGTGGCGGTCAGTCTCGGTCTCGCGCTCGTGGGGCTGCAACCCCTGGCGGCGCAGGCGGCAACACCCACGATCAGCGCCACGGTGCTGGGGCGCACCACCATCCAGGTCTCCGGCTACGGCTTCGGATCAGGGGACCGCGTCATGGTGGTTGATTCAGTCGGCGGGAAGGTCTTCACTTGGGCGACGCGCACTATCCTCCCGCCCCCGCCGCCCATCAAGTGTACGTCGTCGAATCCCTGTCAATATTTCCCGATTGTCATCGGCGGACGTATCAGCACCACCCTGCCCAAGCACGTCGTGCAATGCCTGTTTGAGTCGGTGAGCGTGCGGGCCTACGATCTGACCACTCACACCCACAGCAACGTAGCGCGGGTGATCCTCGGTTTTGGCCTCTGCAAATAACCCGTCTCTCTTCCCTTCCTCTTCCTCGCGCCGCGTCCCCTGGGATGCCCCGGCTCGTTCCGGGGGACGCGGCAGACTTGGCCACCGACTCGTTTCCACGGCAAACCCCGGTGACGTGGGCTGCCGGCGCGGGAGCTTCTCGGGCGCGACCACGCCCGGTACACTGGTCCACGATGCGTCTACCGGCACGAGGCGGTCGTCCTCCTGTTTGCCCGGGCGGCACTTCGCCCGTTAGCGAGAGGATCAACCTCCATGGCACAGCGAATGTTTCGTTATCTAGTGGGTAGCGCCCTCCTTGCGGCGGTGTGGCCTCTTCTTGGCCACGCGACCGCGACGGCCGCTCCCAGCCCCGCCGCCTGCACCGCCTCTGGGCTCGCCTCGGGACCAAAAGTCACCCTGGTGGTGCCGGCGAATGGGGTGGTGAAGACGTTGGGAGCCACGATCCATTTTGGCTGGAAGGCCGTCCCGTGCGCGGTCTGGTATGACGTGGAGGTGTGGCTGCAACGGGGGGTGGCCGGGCAGACGCTCCGCGGCGTCGATGCGACGATTACCGCCCAACGGGTGAATATGAACACCTACATCCTACCCAGCGCCGGGTGGGCCAAGGGCGTCTATGCCTGGCAGGTGATCGCCGCCACGGCCAACGGATCGGTCTTCGGCGCCTGGTCGTCGCCACGCACTTTCACGCTGCGCTAGGTGGGCGCCTCACGCCCCATCGTCCGCGTTTACCGTTCGTTAATAGATTGTTTACCGTCGGCTACAGCGCGGTAACAACTCGGCAATAGGCGCTCGCTATCGTGGAAAGTAGAGACCACGAGGGATGGCGCCGCGGGACAGGGAAAGGGCGAAGGGTTGCTCCCCTTCTGTTCATTGACCTTCTTCTTTTCTTCCCTTTCCTCCCGTGCCGCTTGCGATGGGCAGTGATTGCAAGGGGCAGGGAGCACGCGGTACGCGACCATACCCCCATGCAAAAAGACCCCGGCATTGCTGCTGGGGTCTTGTGGTGCTCCGTCGGCGAGACGCACCGTTGCGGAGTACGGTTGTACCGTCTCTTTCAGGCAGCGTTGAGTAAGAGAGCCACCTGAGGAACAGGGCGGCCGCTCTGATCCATTTTGTCCTTTGGGTAGGAGCACGATCCTGGCGGGTTGTCGATAGTGCATCCCACGGGGAATCCATGCCCAGGGCGGACAATGTCTAACTTTGATCATGGCCCAGTCATGATCGCGTCGTATGGTGAAAGCCTGGATGCCGCGCGTCCGGCGATCTGACGGGCCCGCGACAGTTCCAATACCGGATCCAGCATCCCCACTGGGAGGCCTAAACGACCAGCCCGCGAGTAGGATTTTCATCTTGTGGAATGAATTGAGAAATCACCATGGACCACGCACGCGCGCCTTGCCGCGACTTTCAGTTCTTATTCTTGTCCTGACCCTTGGAATGACCGGCATACTGCGCTCCCATGGTAGTCCTACGGCGGCTCGCTCTTCCGCTCCCGTGTCCATTGATTTCGGTGCCGCCAGACCCAATCCGTTCCCGCCGGGTACTCACCATGCGATCAAGACGGTCTTTCTGATTGTGATGGAGAATCAGAATGGGTCGAATATTGTCGGCAACCCGGCGGCCCCTTACATCAATTCCACTCTTCTGCCGAAGGGGGCCTACGCCACACGGTACTTCAATCCCCCGGGGATCCATCCCAGCTTGCCGAACTATCTCTGGCTGGAGGCGGGTACGAACTTCGGCATCACCGATGATGGCGATCCGAGCACGCACTCCCTAAGTACCGGCGCCCACCTGACGGACCTGCTTGGCCGCGCCGGCATTTCGTGGAGGGCCTATCAGGAGGGAATTGACGGAACAACCTGCCCGTTGAGCAGCGCCTATCCCTACGCCGCGAAACACAATCCTTTCGTGTACTTTAACGATGTCACTGGGACGGGTAATCCCCAATCGGCCGCCTGCATCGCGCACGAGCGGCCCTATCAACAGCTGGCGACGGATCTGCGGCGGAATACGACGGCCCGCTACAATTTCATCACCCCCAATCTGTGCCACGATATGCATGACTCGTGCGCGCCCATCTCCGATCCAGTCAGGCAAGGCGATAGCTGGCTCGCTCACGCGGTGCCGGCGATCCTCAAGTCCCATGCATATAAGGCGGGCGGTGCGCTCTTCATCGTCTGGGATGAAGCGGAAACCGGCGATGGTCCTATCCCCCTGCTGGCCCTCTCGCCCTATGCCAAGCAGCATGGCTATCGCGGCGGCATTGCCTATACCCATAGCTCGCTGCTGCGGACTCTGGAAGAGATCTTCGGCGTCTCACCCATGCTCGGCGACGCGGCTTACGCAACCTCGCTGCGTAATCTCTTCACCACCTATCCGTGAAGGGCTCGCGGCAGCGCGCGACCGGTAACCGGACGATCACTCCTCCGGTTTGACACCGCTCGGTTACAGCTGTAGTATGTAACCGAGCGGTGTCAGGAGAGATCACATGCGGGTGCGTTCGATACGGGATATGGCGGCGGCCGTGCGAGGCCGTCGTACGGACCTCACGCTGAGCCAGGCGGAGTTGGCCCGGCGGGCGGGTGTGTCCCGCAAATGGATCAGCGAATTCGAGGCCGGCAAATCGACCGCCGAGTTTGGCCTGGTGATCCGCGTTCTGGAGGAGCTTGGCCTGGTGCTTGACCTGATCAGCGGCGAGGACGCGGCCGCGACACTGCCCGCGACGGTGGTGGATCTCGATGCTCTGCTCGACCAGTACCGCGTCCGATGACCGATGCGCTCCTGGTTATCCTCGACGATGCCGTCGCCGGTTCGATCACCCGCCTGCCTGGCGGAAAGCTGCGCTTCGCCTACCATGACGATCTGGCGCCTCCTGGCTCCATCGGTTCGCTATCGCTCGCGCCGGCCGCGAACGTTACGGCGTGTCTTTAAGGCCCGGCCAGCGAAGTAGCCCGTCGCCCAACTCCGGCCACCGCGTCCGCGTCGCCTCGGCCAGCGCCTCACCAAGTTCCGCCAGCGGCGCAAGCACCGCGACTCCGACGCTTAGCCGATACAGCCGCAGAGTGGTGGAGATCAGCGCCTCACGCTGCGTCCAACCTGGTGTCCATCCACGGTCCTGCCGTAGGATCCCTGGGGAGAACCAGGTCAGCATCGCTAGCGACCGATACGCGCATATTGTCGCTCTGGCTTCACGGTAGCTTTTCTCGTGTACCGGCATCCCTCCCAGAGAACTCGCCTCCGCCGCCCGCGTGAAGGCGTGCTCCATCACCACAACCCATTCCGGGGGGAGCGGGCACAGCGTCTCCCAGGCCGTGAGATCATAGAGTGCATGCCGGTAGCCGGCGTACTCAAAATCGACGAGAGACACCCGGTCGCCGGCCAGATGATTGTTCGACGGCGCTGGATCTCCATGCGAGAATGCCAGGTACGCTCCTGGCTCAGCGTATACGGCCGCGATGTGCTCGCAAGCTGGGGCGAAGCTGGTTGGCAGGCGAACGTCGAGCGCGTCCGCCCAGCGCGCCACTCGGTCAAGCGCCGCCAGCCACCGCCTGGCTTCGTGCTGCCGTCCCAGCCCCTCGGCCCCAGGAAGCGAGGCCCGCAGTCGTTGGTAGGCTGCCTCGTGCGGCGCGGTTGCCGTGACCAGTCGCGCCATGGAGCTTGCCAGGGCTTGAAGGACGCCGACCACGGGCGCGGCATCCCCGGCATCAAGCACGTCCGCCAGGCTGCGCGAGTGGCCCAGATCCTCCATCACTACCAGGCGTTCCTCAAGAGCACCGGCGTAAAGCCGGGGCGCCACCCCCTCGGCTGCCTCCAGAGTAGACAGAAACTGGAGGCCGGCCCAATCGGTGAAGCCGCGCGCATCGTCGCCCTCATTCCGCTTGACCACGACCGACGCCACGCCGTCCCAGCCTGTCACGGTACAGCGCATCACCAGGCTGCGCTCCCGCTTGGCAATCAGCGAAGGGTCGCTCATCCTGATCTTCTGGCCAACGCGGTATCGAACGAGCCGTTCAGCCTCCCTCGCCAGCGCCTCCATTCGGTTCGGAGTGTCCATGCATCCTCCTGAGGCCGTCGCCTGCCTGTGATGTTGCCGTACTAGGCGCCTAAGGCGGAATGGATCGCCCATCCGGACGATACAGTGGCGAACTTCGGCGTCGTATGATAATCACGTCCTACCTATATGGACGTTACCTCTTTTGCTGGTGAAGGATAGAAGCCGTGGCCAATAAAGAGCAAGAGATCCTGACTAAATACCTTGGCGACATGGTGGCGTTGGAATCGCACATCCTGCAAGCAATTGGCCTGCAGGCGAAACTTCTTGACGATCACTTTGATGCTCAGCGGAAGGTACGTACCTATCGCGATACCCTCGAAAGCCACGTTACCGCGCTAAAGGCACGCCTGGATCAATTGGGCGGCAGTCCTAGCCATCCGCTGAAGGAGGGGGTGGCCGCCGCGCTCGGCGTGGCCGCCGGATTGGTTGACAAAATGCGCACGGAGGAGGCATCCAAGGATTTGCGTGATGACTATACGGCGATTAACCACGCGATCATCGCATACGAGATGATGTATACCACGGCCCTGGCAGCGGGCGATACCACGACCGCGGACCTTTGCAAGCGCCACCTGCGCGATAATGCCGAGTTCGTGATGGAAATCAACAACTTCATGCCCAAGCTAGTCCTGGACGAACTGACGCAAGATGGCATGTCGGTGAAACCAGATGCGCTGGCGGCGGCCCAGGCCGGCATGCGGGACGTTTGGCGGCAGGCGGCCCAGTAACCCGGAGGTCGGATCGCTCCCACGGAGAGGCGGCGAATATTCGCCGCCTCTGATGAGATGCCGCGCTTTTGCGGGCACTCCGGCTCCGGCGTCTTGCATCCATGTTATCTTTCTCTCCATGAGAGGCCGGATACGGCCTCGGCCGTTGGTCAGTGGCGAGAGAGAAGGTTAAGTCCCTCGGATGAGTCGTGTCGTGATCGTGGGGGCGGGGGCGGTCGGACTCTGCTGTGCGTACGCGCTCCGTCGCCGGGGTATGGACGTGCTGGTCATTGACCGAGCGGTGCCGGGGAGTGGGGCCTCCCACGGTAACGGCGGCTGGATCTGCCCCACTCTATCGGACCCGCTGCCCGGTCCCGGAATCACCCTCGCCTCCTTGCACTGGCTCCTCCAGCCCGAGAGCCCGCTCTACATCCGGCCCCGGCTCGATCCGGCTTTCTGGCACTGGCTGTGGCGGTTCCGCCGGCAGTGCAACGAGCAGGCATACCAACAAGGGCTGGTCGCTCTGGCCGATCTGAACCGTGCTACCATGTCCCTGTTCGACGCCCTGGCCCAGGACAGGGTTGCCTTCGAGATGCATTGCCAGGGCCTGCTGTGCCTCTATCTCTCCCGCGAGTTGGCGCGCGCCGAGGCCCGCCACATGACCGAGATGGAGCGCTTCGGCTGCCCGCCCGCCCAATGGCTCGAATCGGGACCGCTCCGGGCGGAGGAGCCGGCGGTGTCGCCGGCGGTGGCGGCCGGCTTGCTGCTTCCTGGGGAGCGGCATGTGCGTCCGGAAAGTCTCCTGATCGGCCTTCAGACGCGGCTCCAAGAGATGGGGGTCGAGGTGAGGACGCGGGAGCCGGTGCTGGGCTTCGAGCGCGCGGGGAGCGTGGTGACCGGGGTCAGGACGCCGCGAGGCGTGGAGCCCGCCAACCAGGTAGTCCTGGCCGCGGGTGTCTGGACCGCGCGGTTGACCGCGCAGCTCGGCCATTCCGTACCGTTGGAGGCGGGAAAGGGCTACAGCGTTACCATGGCCGATCCCGCGAGCCCGATCCGGCGCCCGCTGAGCCTCTCCGAGGCCCATGTCGGCCTCTCTCCATTCAATGGGGCGGTACGGGTTCTGGGCACCATGGAGCTATCCGGGATCAACCACCGGGTCCGGACCCGGCGGTTGGCGGCGATCAAGCGGGCTCCGGCGGCATACCTGCGCGAGTGGCGGCCTGGTCCCACGCGGGAGGAATGGTGCGGCCCGCGCCCGGTCACGCCCGACGGCCTGCCGTTGATCGGGCCGCTTCCCGGAGTGGATAATGTGGTGATCGCCGCCGGGCATGCCATGCTGGGGATCACCCTGGCCCCGGCGACCGCCGAGGCCGTCTCGGCGCTGGTCATGGGAGAGCGGCCCCAGACGACGCTCACGCCCTTCCGGGTCGATCGTTTCTGAACCAGGCAAGGCATCCGGCTAAAGCCGGGCGCGGTGGGGATGCGGCGCTAGGCCCCAGGGACAATCACGAAATCACCCACGGCCGCACCCTCGCGCAGCGGCGTCAATTCCTGGTAGGCCGCTGACTCATACCAGGCATGGATGCGTTCCGCGTTCGCGAACTCCACGACCGTGAGTCCGACCGGCTGCCAGTTGCCCTCCAGCGTCTCCACCGTGCCTCGTCCCGTCACGTACTTCCCGCCGTACGCTTCGAGAGTCGCGCCAACCCGACGGCGGTATTCAGCGAAGCGCTCCGAGTCCGAGATTTCCTTGATTGCGACGATGAGGTACGCGGCCATGTTCCTACCTCCTGATGGCGATGAATGTCCATGAGCACTCTACCAAGGGTGACTCACGATGTACAGCCCGAAAAGGCGTTAGGTGAGGTGCTGCCGGCGGTGCACTCAGGTGAGCAATGCCCGCACCTCCCCGTAACGGAGGTGATGCAAGGCGGCGGTAGCCAGCAAGGCAAGCACGGCGGCGAAGGTGGGCTCTGGGGCCGCCGCGATCTCGTCTAGAAGCGGCCAGGTCGGGTATCCCCGCCGCCTTGATCGAGATCCGGCCCGCCTCCACGGCCTCGGTGATGGTCGGATCAGAGAGCAAGCGGACCCGATCCAGGACGGTTTGATCGCTCACTTGGTTCGGCGGCTAACCGATGTTCGGATAGCATGATGAATACCAGCGGGTGGCCGCGGGCGGGTCGGGAGACCCATGCCCCTACACGCTTCCCATGAGATCTACGCTTGGAGAGAACAGAGAAATGCGGACGACATACATCGCCTTACTGCGTGGGATTAACGTTGGCGGCCATACGGTGAAGATGGACCATGTGCGGGGCCTGTTCGGTGAACTGGGATTCGATCGGGTGCGATCCTACATCCAAACCGGAAACCTCTTCTTCGAGAGTGCTGAAACGGACCAGAAAGTCTTGCGGACCAGGATTGAGGATCACCTACGGGCCGCCCTGGGGTATGCGGTTCCGACCTGCGTGCGGACAATCGAGGAGGTGGAACAAGTGCGCGCTCTCGATCCCTTCCAGGGAATAACGGTCACTCCAGAGATCCGCCTCGCGGTCACCTTCCTGGCTGAACCGGCGATGATCGACCTCTCCGTGCCCTATCTGACCCCGGACGGCGCCTACGAATTGGTCGGGATGACCACAAGCGAGTTGTTCGTGGTGTGGCATCTACAAGACGGCAGGCCGGGCAATTCCTATGGCCTGATCGAGAAGCGGGTCGCGGTCCCAGGCACGACGAGGTTCTGGCATACCACGGCCAAGATCCTCGCGGCGGCCCAGGGTTGACGTTGGTGGTCCTGCCCCACGCCGTAGGCGGTCCGATCGGACCGCCTACGGCGTGGGCGTTGGCGTCGCATCCGCGCAGGTGCGCTCGCCGGCGGCGGGTAAGACATCACAGGGCGGAGTGATCGCCTCGGCTCCTACCGAGAGCAGGGTCGGACGCAGCAGGGTGTGAGTACGCCAGTTGATCGTCCCCGTTACCGACACCATTTGCCGCGAATCAAGTTCCGCGAGCTTCTCGCCTTTTGGCAGCATGACCCGCGTCTGGGGAGTAAGCAATACGAACACCACTTCGCTGCGGAAACCTGGGCGCGAAATCCGCAACCGCGCCGATCCGGACAAGGTAGTGGTGACGTGGAGCGCGAGAAGTTGACGCCCTACCTCCACCTGCGCTACCCGTCCACTCATCGTCACGGAATCGGCCGATTCGTCTTGCACCGTAGTGCCCTGACGCAGAAGAATGTCGCCGCGGCGCAGGGCCAGGCGATCGAGGAAGCGCCCTCCCCGGCCAAGCACGCGCATCGAGGGGGTGATGGCATAGGTCTGAAGGCCAAGGCTGGTCCGGACGGTCACGGAGAGGTTAGTGGTGCTTGTGATGATGCGGGTAATCACCGGCGCGTCGTGCAGAGTGATCACGTTACTGCTCGCTTCCCCGACTCCTCCTTGAGCGGCGCCGCTGATCCGCACGCTGGGAATGATCGGGCAGGAGTGCGGTTGAAGCAGGAAGGGAGCGGTGGGCGGGCCCGCGAAGTCGAAACTGCCGAGCAGCGGGGTCGCCTGGGCATCCAGCGCCGTAAGGGCCGGCAGCCCGAAGCGCAGTTCCGCCAACTTGAGCAGCGAGGAAAAATTGTAGGTCGCGTGATCCACGAAGCCGGGCCGGGCATACGGGGAGATTACCAGGGTCGGCACGCGCGGCCCCAGGCCATAGGAGTTGACGACGGGCGGGGCGACGTGATCGTAGAAGCCGCCGAAGTCGTCCCAGGTGACGAAAATGGCAGTATTCTTCCAGAATGGGCTGTGCATCACCGCGTTGATCTCCGCCACCGTGGTGTTCTCGCCCAGGCAGGTGCTGGCGGGCGGGTGCTCGCTCTCGGCTGTGTCGGTCACCAGCCAGGTCACCGGAGCAAGATTGCCGTGAGCTACGTCGGTCTGGAACTGGGTCCAGGGCAGCACGTTGGTCTGCCACTGGGGTCCGTTGCGGATGTGCCGAATGGCGTCGAAGGTCGAGAAAATATAGCCCTGCTGCCCTGCTTGCGGAGCGTAATAGCGCCAGCCGACATGGGCAGCGTTCAGCCGGTCGGCCAGGGTGGTGAAATCGAAGCAAGGGAAGGTGGTCCCCAATTGCCCGGTCACGGCGCGGGTCTGGACGAAGGTTCCAGCCGGCGCGTCACAGCCCCAGTGATTCATGGAGTGCTGCGGGTTCCCGATCACCCCACCGTTCTGGGCGGCGATAGTGGTGAGATGATTGGGGAAGGTCGGTCCCATTATAGTGGAGAAGAAGTGATCGTCCAGGGTAAAGTGCCGCGCGTAGGCCCAGTAGTTGGGGATGTCCTGTGGGTACATAGTGGTGTAGGAATGGTTCACTCCCAGGCTGACCGCTCCGGGCAGTTTGTCGAAGCTGTCCATCCGACCCCCGTCCGTGGCCGACGCCGCGTCGGCGGCCCCGTGGGCGACATCAGGGTAGACCTGATCGGACGCCTCCACCAGGGGGATAACCGCGCCCGTCGAGGTGCGGCCGACCGTAGCGCCATCGGCGCCGGGGAAGCGTCCGAAGTAATTGTCGAAGGAGTGGTTTTCTTTCACGATATAGATGATATGATCAATCTTGTTCAAACCTGGCGGCATACTCTCGGTCGCGCTCGAGACCGGCGAGCCACGTCCCACGATGAGCGACAACGAGCCGATAAGGAGAAGTGGACCCGCGAGGATGCATCCCATTGACATCCAGCCAAACCGCGCCCGCATAGACCGGCCCCTCTATCTTTAGCAGCTATCCGCGGCACCCCGCGCACGAGGCGCTCATTCCCGAACGATCGGGGAAGATAGGCAGTAGCCCTGTACTCTCCTGATCACGGCAACCCGTAGTGTAGCAGGTTGCCGGTTATGGCCTCGCCCTTTCCGAGCCAGGAAAGAGTGGGGCCTTGGCGTGGCATGCCTTCATGTGCGCGCTACGAGATCGACAGGCCTTGCGCCGCGCCGTTGCTGGGCAGGTGCGCGATAACCGTAAACCCGGACGAGCCGGCGCGGGTCAACGTGCACGCTTCGATGAACTGCATTCCGTACTCGGCCACGAAGAGCGCAGCCTGCCCCGAGCGCATAGGCCGAGACGCCGTTCCTCGCATGGTGGGCGTACTCGTAGTTATCATCCGTGGTCACGATGGCGTACCGGTGCGTGGGGCTCAATGTCACCGCATATGGGCCGCCCCCCAGCGGATCCGTGATCTTGCTCACCTGCCGCGGCCGCGTTATCGAGACACCGCCGCGTCCCCACTTCCGTCCCATTCTATACGGACCTGGCAGTCTTGGCCACGCACGACTCACATAATGCCTCGCATGAATCTCAATGCTTCCAACAGGGCGGAAAGCATATTCAATGAACGTCTACACGCCGCGATCACGGCGGAATCGGATCTCTACACCGGGCGCCTCACGACGGTGGAGATAGTGGCCGCTCTCGCACGAAAAGCGCGGATAGGGTGCAGCTTGATTTCTCGGCCGAGGTTATTGCCGCCTCTTAAGGTGGTTGGGCGGACGATCCCAAAAAGGGGATAGGTGATTGCGCCATGCCGGTATACCCTGTTCAGGGAGGCTTTTCCTCCGGGCGCCGGCGCGAGTTGCCGCGTGAAAGGGAATGAGTCTTTTGGACATCCGAACCGAGTGCCTACTGTTCGCGCTCTGCTCGCTGGTTCTCAGTGGCACCCTTCTGCTCATGGGCCGCGCCTTCCCGCCCGAGTTGAAGGGCGTGCGCCGCTGGGCGCTGGGTGACGGCGCCCTGGTCCTGGGTTTCCTCGCCCTTGGCTTCCGCGGCTCCCTCCCGGATTCCCTTTCCATTGTGGGGGCGAATACCATCATTATCATGGCCATGGCCTGCTATGCACATGCCATCAGGGAGCTTGACGATCAGCTACCGAGCGCATCACTCTACGTGCTGGTGCTGGGCGTAGGGGCGGCCTTTGTCTTCTTTGAATGGGCGCACGTGAACATTGCGAGCCGCACGATGCTCTTGTCCGCCGCCGTGGCCTACGCGAGTATTGTCTGTGCCCAGTCCGTGCCGGCGGGCCCGATCTCCCCGCCCGCGCTCAGCCGGCGGCTGATCGGCGGCGCCTTCACCGGGCTGGCGGGATTCATGATTCTCCGGGGGATCGTGGTCGCGATCACCCGGCCAACCGAGCAAAATCTTCTGGCACCGAACCCGCTGAACGATGTTATGTGCGTCGTCGTTCTCGCTATTGTTCTCCTGATCAACATAGGCTTCATGCTCATGTGCAACGACCGGGTGGCGGCGGAGAACAGACAACTCGCGGCGACCGACGCCCTGACCGAGACCTATAACCGGCGCTCGATCGATGCGCTCGTCCAGGCCGAGCTTGACCATGCCAGGGTACATGGGTGCTCGCTTGTGGTCTTGTTTATGGATGTTGATCACTTCAAGCACGTCAACGATACCTATGGACACGCGGTGGGCGACGCGGTTTTACAGGAGTTCGCGCGGGTGGCGCGGCGGCACATCCGCGCCGATGACGTGCTTGGCCGCTATGGGGGCGAGGAGTTTCTCGCCGTGTTACGGCATACCCCGCTCGAGGAGGCGGTACGGATCGCCGAACGGCTCCGGGACGCCGCGGCCGCGGTCGTGATCGAGCCGACCAGCCGCATCCGGGTGACGATCAGTATCGGCGTGGCCGTTGCCGGCTCGCGTGACCATGATCGCACCCTTTTGATTCGGCGTGCCGATCATGCCCTGTACGCGGCGAAGCAGAGCGGCCGCAATCGGGTGGTGGTCGCGGCGGCAGCCGAGCATGGTCCCCCCCAAATGGTGCCCGCCTGGTAAAGCGCGGAAGGCGTCGCCCCCTCCCCGCGGCCGCGGGCTGAACGTCGTACCATGAAGGATGGCCGGCCTTCGTTCCCGGCGGGTGGATGGCTACAGGTGATACAACGCTGGTGGGACTCGGAACAACGGCCCTGGAACAGGCGCCCACGGGCCCGCTTCCCGTTGCCCATGGCCACGGCGCGGCGGAGCGCGCGGGGCGGTCTCCTGGCCCTGGCCCTGGCCGTCCTCCTGACCGTGGTTCTCCTGGCCTTGCGCGCCGATTTGAGTATCGCCAACGTGGCCCTTCTCTATCTTCTTCCCGTGCTGGCGGGGGCCACGGTGGGTGGTCTGATCCCGGGAGTGGTGGCCTCGGTCCTCTGCACCCTCGCTTTCGACCTCCTCTTCATCCGCCCGTATGGCACCCTGACCGTGCAAAGCGGCCAGGACGTGCTGACCCTTGGCCTGTATCTGAGCGTGGGGGCGCTGGCGGCGGAATTGGCGGCCCGGGCACGAGCGCGAACCGAGGAGGTGGCGCGACGCGCGGCCACCACTGCCTTGCTCTACGATCTGAGCAGCGTCTTTCTCGCCGGCGACCTTGACACGATGCTGAATGCCCTGGTCGAACGATTGACCGCGGCTTTCAGCCTCCTTTCCTGCGCGATTCTCCTCCCCAATGGCGCCGGCGTCCTTCAGACACGGGCCCACGCGGGCATGCCCCTGGTCCAATCCGGCTCGGAGGAAGAGCGCCATCTTCTGGCGGTGGCCGGCTGGGCGCATGAGCGAGATGAGGTGGTTGGGCTCTCGCTCTCGCCATCGCACGATGACGGCCCCGCCTCGGCGCCGACCGAGTCAATCCTGGTGCTCCCTTTACGCACCGGGCGGGCGCCGAACGAGGTCCATACCACCGGCGTTTTGACCCTGGCCCGCCCTGCCCGCATGCCTCTAACCAGCGAGGAGCGGCGCCTCCTTGAGACCTTCGCCACCCAGGCCGCTCTGGCGGTCGATCGGGCGCGGCTGGCCGAGGAGTCGGCCCAGGCGGTGATCTTGCGCGAGAGCGACCGGGCGAAGACCGCCTTGCTCTCTAACGTCTCGCACGATTTACGGACCCCGCTGACCGTTATCGGCGGCGCGGCGGAGAGCCTGCTGGCCGATGACGTGGGATTCGATGCATCCACCCGGCGGGACTTGCTGACGAGCATTCGGGACGAATCGGGTCGCCTGACCACCCTGGTGAGCAATCTGCTCAACCTCTCGCGCCTGGAGGCTGGAGCGCTCCGGCCCGACCGCCATCTTTATCACCTGCCCGAAATCGTCAGCCGGGTTCTTGGGCGCATGGACTCACGCCTGGCCGGCCATCAGGTGCGCACCTGCCTCGATCCGGGGGCGCCGGCGGTCCTCCTCGACTATCTGCTGGTGGAACAGGTGTTGGTGAACCTGCTGGATAACGCGATCAAATACACCCCAGCCGGGTCGACCATTACCATCGATCTCCGCGTCCACGATGATCAGGTCGTGCTCGGCGTCTCCGATAATGGGCCCGGTATTCCCCCCGCTGACCGCGAGCGGGTGTTCGAGCGCTTCTACCGCCTCCCAGGGGAAGCGGCGCATCGAACCCCTGGTACCGGCCTCGGGCTGGCGATCTGCCAGGCGATTATTCAAGCTCACGGCGGGAATATCGCGATCACTGATGGGCAGGGAACGGGAGTGAGTATTCGCGTGGCCCTCCCCCTCGCCGTCGTGCCCGCCGGAGAGCGACCGGCGGAAGAGGAGGCCGGATGAGAGAAGGAGCCGAGCGTATCCTGGTAGTGGATGACGAGGAAGGCATCCGTCGATTCGTGCGGGCGAATCTGGCCGCCCGCGGCTATGAGGTCGATCTGGCCGGGGATGGTGAGGCGGCATTGGAGGCCGCCGCCCTCCGGCCCCCGGATCTGGTGCTGCTGGACCTGATGCTGCCGGGCATCGATGGCCTGGAGGTGCTTCGGCGGCTCCGCGAATGGAGCGAGGTTCCGGTGGTCGTCCTCTCAGCCCGCGGCGAGGACGAGATGAAGGTGCGCGCCCTCGACGGCGGTGCCGATGATTATCTCACCAAACCGTTCAGCATGGACGAGCTGCTGGCGCGGGTTCGCGTCTCCTTGCGCCATGGGCGGCGGCTGGCCGCCGGGGCCACCCCAAGCCCCGTGGTGTGGGCCGGTGAACTGGCGATTGACCTGGCCCGGCAGTGTGTCATGCGAGG
>Ga0307373_10009151_pt1 | contig 14883 bp, 17 predicted proteins | sample OX2MG_FD_202534 | JGI IMG/M metagenome (GOLD analysis project Ga0307373, IMG submission 202534) | Soil microbial communities from Risofladan, Vaasa, Finland - OX-2 | ecosystem: Environmental > Terrestrial > Soil > Coastal area > Acid sulfate soil | place: Finland: Risofladan, Vaasa | collected... | reverse complement strand
AGTGCCGGGAACTGCCGCGCTCGCGGCCGGCCCGTTCGATCCAGGAATCCAGATGCGGATGCGGCGAAACGACAAATGCAAAATCGAAGCCGGCGGGAATCTCCTCCTGGGAGTCCGCAGCGGCCCGGCGGCGCTGGCTGAGATCCACAATGGGCAGATCGGGCTCGTCCGGCGCTCCGGACACGGTGATGAGTTCGGCGACCGGAAAATTGCGCTCCTCCAGAACATCGAGTATCTCTTTGCCGAGCAGCGAAGACGCACCCATGACGGCCACATGATAACCGGCGCTCTTCATTGGCCCTTCGCCTCCTTCGAAACACGAGGGTTGGGACGCGAGCGCGTGGAAATCTCGTGAAACACTCCTGAGAGCGCATAGGTCAGCGCCAGAATCAGCAGCATGAGCTCTGAGTAGAACGCAATGGCCCAGATAATCAGCCCGATGAAGATGATGGTCACGTACGGACGCCGGCGGCGTAGATCGAGCGCCTTGAAGCTGTAATAGCGGACCCGGCTGACCATCAGGAAGGCAAGAATCAGCACGGCCAGCAGCCAGGCCAGGGAGGTCAGCCAGTGGGTCAGGGGATATTTCTCCCAGTGCACGACGGCGGCAATCACGCCCGCGGCGGCTGGAATGGGCAGACCGAAGAAATAGCGGCGGTCGGCGCCGGGATGGGTGGAATCGATGTTAAATCGCGCCAGGCGCGCCGCCCCGCAAATGAGGTACGCGAAGGTGACAATCCACCCCGCAGCACGCAGATGATGCGTCCAGGGAAGCTGCGAAGCGTCAATCGCCGGGCGCACCCCCCAGGAGTAGGCGAGGAGTCCGGGAGCCAGGCCAAAGGTGATCACGTCCGCCAGAGAGTCGAACTCACGGCCAAAGTTTGACGTGGAATTGGTAAGCCGCGCGATGCGGCCGTCCAGGCCGTCAAACAGAATTGCCAGGCCAATCGCCGTCGCAGCTCTGTCAAAGGCGGCGCTCACGAGCGCACCGATGACCCCGGCCGCCATCAACTGCGTCCCCTGCAGGGTCATCAGGATGGCGTAATAGCCGCAGACCAGCGTTCCCACGGTAAACAGGCTTGGCAGAATGTACATGCCGCGCCGCAACCGGTGGTTGTTGACGACCGTGTCCGCTCCTTCCTTCGCACTAAGATGGGTTTGACTTGCTGGTTCCAATGATGGTACTCCCAGCCATGACATGATCGCCCACTTTAACCCAGAGAGCCACCTCGGGTGAGACCAGAATATCCACCCGCGAGCCGAACTTGATCATTCCGATCCGCTCGCCGCGCTCAACCCGGTCGCCGATTTTTTTCCAGAAGACGATACGGCGCGCCAGAACACCCGCAATCTGCCGGACCACAACCTCGCCGTTTTCGCCGCCAACCGTGAAAGTGTTGCACTCATTCTCCACCGAGGCAAGCGGCTCGGAAGCCATGCGAAAGGACCCTTTGCGATAGACCACGCTCCGAATGGCGCCTGCGACAGGTGAGCGGTTCACATGAACGTTGAACGGCGTCATGAAAATGCTGATGCGCCGGCGAAGACGACCAGCCTCCTCTTCTTCCCGAACTTCAACCACGCGCCCATCGGCGGGAGAAACAAGGACCCCTGGGCCAGTTGGGACCAGCCGGTCCGGATCGCGGAAGAAATTCAGAACAAACAACGCGAGGATTAGAAAAAACGCAGCGGCAAAAAAGAAAAACTTGCCCGGCCAGAAAAAACCAAAACCCAGCAGCCCGCCCCCGGCCAAAACCAGGGGCAGCCCGTACCAGTACCCTTCTTTCACCATAGGCTGTTGGGTGTGCGGCCTCGCCGCTGCTCAAGCAAAATCCGGCAGCAGTGGACCCCCCGCCACGACGGAGCAAACATACCCTTCCCCTCCCTCGATCCATACCGTTGCGAGGAAGGTTTTCCCTTCTTCTTGCCCATCCACTTCGCTATGCGGCCGCTTGGCAGCTCTTCAGCATTGCGGCCATCTGGTCCTTCAGACGCAATTTAAGTTTTTTCAGCCTGACTTCTTCAACCTGCTCCTCTTCAGTAAGGAAAGGCTTGGCTTCCAGGCGTTCCAACTCAGATGCGTACCTGCTGTGCTCTTCATGCAGGCGCTGATACTCTTCATTGCCGGCCATCGATTTATCCCGGATGGCCTCGGTAGGGGTGCTCACGGGCGCGCCACCTCCCTGCTCGTATTTTTTTTACCTCCGTCAGGCTAACACACACCCATAGCGGGTTCAAGCCGGAAAGATGGCAGTGCCCATCGCCGCGCTCCGAATGGCAAGAAATCCAGAAGGCCCTACATGTCCATTGTCTGTGCGGAAAAAGAAAACCCGGCCAGTCGGCCGGGTTTATGAGTGGCAATCGAAGCCACCAGAACTGCAGTTCTTATCTTAAGGAAAACAAAAAGGCGGATGAATACTTACCGCCGGAGTGGGTTCCTTACTTCTTCACGCCCTTTTTTGCACCGTGTTTCTTGGCGTGCTTCATGTGCTTCTTGCTGTGGGTCTGGCTAACAGTGGCACTGTGCTTCTTGCTGTGCTTCTTCGCTGCAAAGACCGGCATCGACAGAGTCGTGGCCATGGCGAGTGCTGCGATAAGTGTAAGGATCTTCTTCATGGTGTACAACCTCCAATTAAAAATAACTACCACAATCACCCTAGCACGGCACATTCCAAAGGGAGGCTGCAAAACACGCCGAGTCACACAACCCTTGTTTTTCCTGTAGGTTAGATTTTACGCGTGGATTTCGGCCACTGTTTTTTTGGCTGCCGATTTCCGCCCTTTTACACCATATGGTATGGAACTTATACGTTTTCGGGCACCTCCTTCAGGATGTGACCGGGAACATCGAGATGAAAATTCACGCCTTCAGGCAAAAACTTCATTGCAACGGGCAAATTGGATAAAATCCACTCCACCCTGCACTCAGACATCAGCCGGAACCAGCTTGTGGACCATAACCAGCGCGTCTTCTCCGGGATTCTGGTAATAGTCCTTTCGGCTGGCGAGCAGCGTAAAGCCAAGGGAGTGATAAAGCTCTATCGCAGGCGTGTTTGAACCTCGAACCTCGAGAAACAGTCTTTGGGCGCCGGCAGCGGATAATCTTCGGCAGGTTTCCCGAAGGAGCGCCTTGGCAACACCCTGACGCTGGTATTGGGGCGCGACCGCGATGTTCCAAAGTTCCGCCTCTTCGTCCACCCGGTTGAACACCGAGAAACCCAGGACCCTTGGTGGGGTACGGCCCTCGATCTCGGCCACCAGGACCATTCCCCTGGGGTCACCCGTGAGCTGCCCATAGTCGTCCGCCACGAGTTTACAGGCCTTCTGAATTTCCAGGATGGCATTCAGATCATCCCGTGAAAACGGTCTGATTTTCACTTCTGCTGAAACATTTGGCACGGAAGGTTTGGGCCATTTCCGGCCCTCTGTAAACAGGGAATCGTGTCCGATTTTCTCAGTCAGTTTCCAGCCTTTGCCGCCGGGGGCTGCCCATTCACTTCCGCATCCGGCCGGCGAATGTAGCAGGCGTCAAGCTCTTCAAGCGAGGCCGCGCCGCCCTGTTCATAAGCGCGAAGGGCCGCCCTGGCAATGGCTTCAAGCAGCGCCCCGGAAGCCTCCATCCCAATCAGATCGGGCGACAGACTTTCCCGCAGGGATCGGGCCTTAAGGTCGTGGGCGCGCGTCAGGAAGGCAATCGTGCCACTACTGAAAGTGCTGCACTGCCCCCCCTTGCCGAGCGCATCCAGCAAGGTCTTAAGGCGTTCCGGGCGCACAAGCTGACCCAGTCCGGTGGCTTCAAACTCCTCTTTCTGGCTGGCGACGCCGATGATTCTCCGGTAAAAGCCGGCATAGAATTCTCCACGGCGGGCATCGAGGACCGGTACGGCCCAGTCGGCCTCCGGATGCACGTGCTCGACCATCGCTTCGAGGAGCGAGACTCCCTTGAGAGGCCTTGAAAAAGCCTTTGCCCAACCCTGCACCGCTGCCAACCCCACACGAATTCCTGTAAACGACCCCGGCCCGTTTGACACCGCGTAAAGCTCGATATCGGGGAAACCGACGCGGGCCTCGGCGAGCGCCCGTTCAACCAGATCGAACAGGGTCACCGCATAGCGGGAGGCCGGTCCCTCGTTTAAGGCGATTGACAGACATGCGTTCTGCTCGCAAACAGCAGCCCCGCCGTACTCGCTTGTTGTATCAATCGCCAGAACTCGCATTTGAAGTCATTATACCCGGCCCACGCGCCTTCCATGCCCCATTTCCTCCGAATCCGATGGGTCCGGGGGACCGCCGGACGTTCTATATATTTCGAAGTTCGTCCTCATTCAGCCCGAAGTAGTGGCCGATTTCGTGCAGCAACGTATCGCGAATCTGCTCCACGATTTGCGCCTCGGTCCGGCAGACCGCCTCGATATTCTTCTGGTACAGAAAGATGTGATCGGGCGGACCAGCAGAAAAAACGCTCTTCAGGGTCCGTGGGACCCCTGAGAAAAGGCCCAGCAGCAGACCGCCCCGGTAGGGCTCCCGCGGTGGAGAATCTTCAACCATGATAGCAAGATTGGCCAGCCTGCTGCGAAACGGCTCGGGCAGGCTGTCCAGGACCTCACTCACCAGTTGTTCAAATCGCTCACGCTCCACGAAATCATTGTACATGCGAGTCCGCGTCCGGAGCAGGGTCCCGTCAAAGTTGAAGATTGGCCCCGGAAGGTTGCTTTTGTAGCGCAGGGCCAGCCGTTTAGCCCTGCGGCATTGAATGGGCCTCGAAAACCGGCAGCGTTGTATGGCGAACGCTGCGCTGCAGACCCGGCCGACGCGACTTTGATGCGACCATGGCGTCCGGAGGGTCCTACTTGACACATCAGGGTGCCTGACCGCAGTCTGTGGCCGGGGGGAAATCCGGCCGGTTATGTTAGAATGAGAGTTAATGGAGCAGGCCTCGATTTTGCCATCGCCATCCCACTCTGTTGCTGCGCGCCTGGGTGGGCGTGAGCGCTTCAGAATCGCCCAAGGGTCCTTATGCAAGCATTCACATCGAGCCGGCCTGATTTCACAAAAATGATGGGGCGAATGGCCCTGGCGATGGAGGGAAAAAGCCCTTTGGCCCCCGAAAATTCCGTTCCAAACGATTCTTTCGACCTCCGCAGGCTGGCGCGCATCATGGACCACACGATGCTGCGCCCGCAGGCCACTTGCGAAGAAATCGGCCGCTTCTGCCGCGAAGCGGTGTCGCTGGGCGTTGGAGCGGTTGCGATTTACCCGGTGTGGGTGCCCGTGGCCGCCAGGCATTTGCACGGGACTGGAGTCAAGGTCGGCACGGTGGTGGGCTTCCCTTTCGGCGCAACGCACGCCTCGGCCAAGCGCGCGGAAGCCGAAGCGTCCATTCGAGCGGGCGCCGACTACGTTAAAACCTCAACGGGATTCGGGCCGTCGGGCTCGACGGAAGCCGATGTCCGCCTGATGCGCAAAACGGTTGGACCGTCGATGGGCGTCAAGGCAGCCGGCGGCATCCGGTCGCTCGGCGAAGCCCTGAAAAGGCTGGGAACCAGCGCGTCGGCTGCCATCCTGGCGGAGGCAGGCCGCCGCGTAGGCTGATCCATGTCGCAAGTTGTGAAATCACCTGTGCGCCCCCTCGGAGCGACTGAACTGCTGACGCTGCTGCTGGAAGTCAGCGAGCAGATCACCTCCACGCTCGATCTGGAAGTGTTGATGGTGCGCATCGCCGAACTGGTCAAGCGCGTCATCGACTACAAGGTTTTCGCCATCCTTCTGCTGAATGAGAAAACTCAGGAATTGAGAATCCGCTCCAGCGTTGGCCATCCGGAGGAGCGGGTTCAGAAACTTCGGATCAAGGTGGGTGAAGCGATTGTCGGGCGGGCGGCCCTCGAGCGCCGCTCGATTCTGGTCAACGACGTCCAGAGCGATCCCTCCTATATTGAATCCCTGCCCAACATTAAGTCCGAACTGGCCATCCCGCTGATTCTGAAGAATCGCGTGATCGGCGTCATCGATCTCGAGGCGGACACTCCCGATTTCTTTACCGACCAGCATATCAATCTGCTGGAACTTCTGGCCGGCCGCATGGCCATGGCCATCGAAAATGCGCGGCTTTACCGGCGCAGCCTTCGCCAGTCCCGGACCCTGCAGTTGCTGAATGAAATCAGCCGCGAACTGAGCTCGGTGCTGGTCCTCAGCGAACTGCTCCGCAAAGTTGGAACGCTGACCAAGCGCCTGGTGAACTATCACCGGTTCAGCATCATGCTGGCCGATGAACAGGCAAAGACCTTCAACTCCGTCCTGACGCTGCGCCAGGACGAGAGCCTTCCGGACAAGACGACGGTCCGTTTTGGCCAGGGCATTGTGGGCGCGGCGGCCAGCTCGCTTCAACCCGTCGTGGCCCCGGACGTCAGCCGTGACCCGCGATACATTCGCATCAATCCTGAGACGAAGTCCGAGATGACGGTCCCCCTGATCTACCGCGGCCGCGTCATCGGCGTTGTGGACCTTGAAAGCCCCAAGCTGAATTACTTTACGGAAGAGCATGTCCGGATTTTTTCCACCCTGGCGCCGCAGATTGCCGTTGCCATTGAGAATGCCCGGCTTTATGAGCGGGTGCTGCGGAGCGAGGACCGCCTTGAGCGCGACCTGAAGCGCGCGCAGGAAATCCAGATGCTCCTGATGCCCGGGACCTCGCCAAACGTCCCCGGACTGGAGATCAATCTGCGGTTCCAGCCCGCCCGCCAACTGGGCGGCGACTTGTACGACTTCCTGAACTACGGCAAGGACCGCCATGTGCTGGCCGTGGGCGACGTCAGCGGCAAAGGAGCGCCGGCGGCCCTTTATGGCGCGCTCGCCGGAGGAATTCTGCGAAGTCTGGCTCCGCTGCGCCTTCCCGTGCCGGAAATGCTTCGCAGGCTGAATACCACACTGCTTGAACGCAGGGTTGAAGGGCACTTCATCACTTTGACCTGTGCGGTGTGGGAACCCAGAAAGATGACCCTGCACCTTGCCAACGCCGGAATGCCGCTGCCGCTTTTGATCCGCAACGGGCGGTCCCGGCCCATTCAGGCGGAAGGGATCCCGCTGGGGCTGCTGGAGCACACGGAGTATCAGGAAATTTCTCTTCACCTGAAAAAGGGGGACCTGCTGGCGTTCTTCTCCGACGGTCTGGCTGAAGCCATGAATCCGGAACTTCAGGAGTTCGGCGCGCGCCATCTGGCGCATCTCTTGCGCGAAAACGCGAAACGTCCCCTGCGTGAGATCATTGATCTACTGTTCAGTGAAATTGCGCGCTTTGAGCAGGGCAGTCCTCAGCGCGATGACCAGACGCTGGTTCTGGTCCGCGTGCGCTGAGATGGAGTCCCGGATTGATACGAATTAGCCGGAAAAAACGGACCGCGGCCGAACGGGAATTGCTGATGTTTGCAAAATAGAGTGACAACAAATGTTGTAGCGGCGGCCGGAGCCTGTCCTGAGGTACGAAGGGACCGTCGGCTCTTCGGCGCTCAGGCAAGCACTGCTTGCCGCCGCGCGCCGCTACAGAAGATGAATGTCACTCTATTTTGCAATCCTCTTTAGGTCAGGCAGATCACGATGGAACATTTCCGCTACGTAGCCAACAAACTGCAGTGTGAGGACGCTTCGCTGGCTGAAGTGGCAGCGTGTTTTGGCACGCCCGCCTACGTCTACAGCCGCTCGGCCATTGAAGAAAACTTCAATCACATCGAGCGCCGGCTGGCCGGCATTCCCAACCTGGTCTGCTACTCGGTCAAGGCCAATTCCAACCTCAAGGTCCTCAACCTTCTGCGCCAGGCCGGAGCCGGTTTTGACATCGTTTCCGGAGGCGAGCTGGCCCGGGCGCTCAAGGTGGGAGCGACGCCCGACACGATTGTGTTCTCCGGAGTGGGGAAAGACGAAACGGAAATCGACGCCGCGCTTTCCGCCGGCATCCTGATGTTCAATGTGGAATCGGCTGGAGAGATGGACGCCATCGCGCGGCGCGCCCGCCACTTGAAGAAACAAGCCAACATTTCCATCCGCGTCAATCCCGACGTCGAGGCGAACACGCATCCCTACATCTCAACGGGGCAGTTCATCCACAAGTTCGGCGTGCCCAAAAACCAGGCGGTGGATCTCTTCCGGCGCGCCGCCGCCGCCCCGGAGTTGAAGGTGCGCGGCATCGCCTGCCACATCGGATCGCAAATCCTCGATGTCGGTCCTTTCGTTCAGGCGCTCGAGGAAATTCTGGAACTGGCGCGGGCGCTCGAGCGCGAGGGAATCGATCTGGAATTGCTTGATCTGGGCGGTGGCTACGGCATTCGCTACGTGGATGAAAACCCGCTGGCCATGGACCGCCTGGCGGCAGAACTCAAAAGCCGACTGGCCGGGACGCCCTATCGCCTGGTCCTGGAGCCGGGCCGGTCGCTGGTGGGCAATGCCGGGGTCCTCTTAACCCGCGTTCTCTACATCAAGAACAATCAGCAAAAGCATTTTGTGGTGGTTGACGCCGGCATGAACGATCTGATGCGCCCCACGCTTTACGGCTCCTTGCATCAGATCGTTCCCGTCGAACGCCGCACCGTAAAAACCTTTGTGGCCGACGTGGTGGGGCCGCTTTGCGAAACCGGAGACTTCCTGGCGCGCGACCGCCAGATGCCTTGCGTCGAACCCGGAGACCTGGTGGCCGTTATGACCGTGGGCGCCTACGGCTACGTCCTCTCGTCGAATTACAATTCCCGGCCCCGCCCGCCTGAGGTCATGATCGCCGGCAGCAAGGTTGAATTGATCCGTCCCCGCGAAAGCCTGGAAGATTTGATGGCCGGAGAAGTGCTCTAACAGGTCTCAAAAACTTCCTTCGTCTGTCATTCCGAGGGCCGATGTTCTTGATCGGGCCGAGGAATCTGCTTTGTTTTCAGTCCCCCGGTTACAAGCAGATTCCTCGTTTCACTCGGAATGACGGCGACTGAACCGTTTTTGAGTAAGGTGCCAAATATGCCGATGAAGAACCCGCCCCATCCCGGAGATTTCATTTGGACAGAGATCGTCGAGCCCGCAGGTCTGTCCGTGACGGCGGCGGTAGTGGCGCTGGGCGTTTCCCGGCTCACCGACAACTCCGCCACGTCCGCCCAGTTAGTATTCTGTGAGGCGGCTTGGTGTACACTGGCGGAGTCCGGGAGGTCCAAAATGGAAATTCCGGGTTCACTTGAGGACCGACCCGGAGCCAGTACTTTGGCGCGGAAATGACCCTGTTAGGAAGGAGAGCCAACATGACCCCCGAATTGCAGGCCCTTACTCAACGGCTGGAAGACGTCGAAAAGCAAGTTGCTCACCTTGAGGCACTGGCGGTTGAACACTCTGACACCGACCGGACTGAAGCGGCGCGGACGGTCAATGCGCAAAGGTTCGTTGTTACGGACGAACATGGAGTGCGCAGGGCCGAATTGGGCATGTCGATTCCAGCAGGCCAGACGGAAGAGCGACCATGGCTCGGCCTTTTCGACGCCGATGGGAACGTGCGAGCGTGCGTAGGTGTGGACGAAGGGGGACTGCCGTGGCTTGAATTCTACGACGCGAGCCAAAAATCGGTCTTGAACGTCTTGGTGGATGAGCGCGGCCCAAGGATAGGTTTGTTCTATGGAAACAGGGAGCCGGGTGTACACGTAGCGCTGTCAGAAGGCGGCCCACGAATGAGCCTCACTAGCCCGAATGGGCAGGAGAGTGTAGACCTGTTAGTGTCGGGGGACGGCCCGCTCATCATGCTCGTCGACGCGAACGGGAAGCCGGTTGCATCTGTTGGGGTGTGGAAAGGCCGGCCGCATCTAACGCTACACGACCCGAGCGGGAGGGGACAGTTGAGCCTGAAAGTAGCTCCCTCCGGCGCCAAGGAGTTGTTCATGGGCCTAGGTCGCGAGGCTCAGCCCACGGTCGGGCCGAGCCTGAAGCTCGAGGTGACGGACGACGGGCCGTGTCTGAAATTCGGTAAGGACAATAGGGTGTTTTGGTCTGCGCCATGATCCTGCACCTGTCCTGGCGCAGCGAGGGTGCGGAGGCCGCGCCCGTGCGAGGGGGGTAGAACAATGAATCTTGAAGAGCTAAAGGAAAAGGCCAGAGCGGCTGGGTATACGAAGATTCGTCCGGAAGCGGAGTGTGCGCCACCGGCCGATTTGGCGCAGTGGCCTGGCGTAGCGACCGGCGAGACTTGGGAAACGCACCAAGGCCTGTCGGCGGTTGTGACAAGGCAGGTGATGTATCGCCTGGAGGGTAACAAAGTACGGGCGAAGAGGGCCATGGACAAGGAGTTCCAGTACATCCTCTCCTGAAAGGGGCGGTGGCTGCCGACCTAGCAAGGCGCAATGGGAAACAAACCGATCCTCACATTCGATACATCTGCGATCAATCGCTTGGTTGACGACCCCGAGTGCGACATCCTGATCAACGGCCTTGTGTCGGGATTTTCTCTGCGCCTTACCTTTACCAGCATCAACGAGGTCGCGCAGACTTCAGGCGGCGCGCGGAGGGAGCATCTGTTCGGGATTTGCAAGCAGCTTCTTACGTCAGGCGACTGCCTTTTGCCCGTCGGCGAACTTCTGCGGATGCTGATCCAGGCCTTCGATAGGGACACGTCGACCTTTGAATGGAGCGAGGTCGATGTAAGGCTTGAGGAGGCTGTAGAGGCAGCGGTCCGCAGCGCGGTCATCGGTGATGACCAATCGGCGGCGGCGCGGGAGGAAGCGGAACCCATGAAGCAACTGTTCAAAAGGATGCTCGACGACACAAAGCCAGCCTTCGATAAGGTATTTGCGGCGAATCCGTCCGCCCGGCCTGAGAGCGTTGGGGAATTGATTGGTGGGCTCCAGCGCGGGGGCCAATTCTGGAAAATAACACGAAGCCTGTACGACCGCATCGCGGGGCACTCCGCCGACGGGGGAGCGGCCCGTAACTTCTGGGACAGAAGCGCTCCCTTCCAATGCCTTATGGGTGCCCTTTGCGCGGCCCTTTATGACAGGAACGTCCGCCTGCCGAATACGCCACGGTCTCTCAAAGCTGGCTGGGCGGACACGTTTATGGCGGTGTATCTGCCTTACTGTGACCAATTCGTTTCAGCGGATGGGGGGCAGTTGGCCTGTTACCGGGAGGTCGCCCAGCTTTATGTCCCCAGTCTCACCGTCCGGTCATGGTGTGACCTTCGCGGCGCCCTGTGCGTGAGCTAGTACTTACTTGTTTTAATTCGCGTATCGACTTAGAGCAGGATTTGCCTTTATTATCAACAGGTTAAAAATGCGCTTACTTCTGCAAGTAAGTACTAGGCGACAGCCGAGCACTGGCGAGTACGCGTGCGAGGGCAGCGTTTATTCCGACAAGGGGAGCCGCCTTGCACACGGGGGTGAGACTGAAACGCGATAATCACTTTCTCCCGGTCTGCTACCAGAAAGGCTTCGCAGATTCCTCGGGGAAGGTCTGGGTGAAATTTGCCGGCCTGGAAAAGCCAGAGCATCGATACCCGAGGTCCGTCGGAAAGGAAACAAACCTCTACGTCAGGACCAGGAGCGGCAGCATGAGATGAACCGGCTGATGCCTCTGCCTTCGCAGATTCTGGAAGAGCTGGATCGGATGCGGTTGGGAGGGCAGGGCGGAAAGAATGCTGGCCAGCAGCATCGCGAGAGAGCCGGGAAACGCTGAATGTTCATGAGAGAATTTCTTCGCATGAGGTGGAGATGAATCGGCGACGTTTTCTGAAGGACAGTGCGCTTTATTCCGGGATGACCGGCGCTTTGGGTTGGATGGGCGGCCGTACCCCTGGTCTCCTCGCGCAGAGTCCTGGACAACCGATAGACCTGAAGAATGCGGTCGTAGTGGCGCCGGAGGGCCTTTCCCGCCGAGAGCGCAAAGCCGTCCAGGTCCTGGTTGAAGAAGTTGAGAAACGCACCGAATTTCGCTGGCCTGTTGTTCATCGTTTTGGGCCCGGCACGCATTCTGCCATCGTCATCGGTCCCGATCAAGCGTTGAAACAGATCAGCGCCGGGCTGCCGCACGGGCTGATTTCAGAGGGCGGGAAGCTTGCCAGCCCCGAGGGCTATGGTCTGCGCACCGCAAGCAACTCAGGTTCAACTCTGGTGCTGGTATCGGGCGCCGGAGAGCGTGGAGTGTTGTTTGGAGTGGGAGGATTGCTGCGCAGCCTTCAAATGTCAAAACGGCAGGTCGGACTGAGCGGACCGCTGGATATTGCGACCTCCCCGAAATACAAGCTGCGTGGCCACCAGTTGGGCTATCGTCCCAAGACCAACGCCTACGACGCCTGGAGCGTCCCCCTGTGGGACCAGTATTACCGTGACCTCGCCGTGTTCGGAACAAACGCCGTTGAACTCATCCCTCCACGCTCTGACGATCAGCCGGACAGTCCGCATTTTCCGCTGCCACCGATGCAGATGATGGTTGAGATGTCGCGCCTCGCCGACGAGTACGGCCTGGACGTCTGGATCTGGTACCCCGCCATGGACAAGGACTACTCGAACCCGGAGACCGTCGAATTGGCGGTCCGCGAATGGGGAGAAGTCTTTAAAGCCTTGCCACGGGTTGATGCGGTGATGGTGCCAGGAGGTGATCCGGGCCATACCGAACCGAAATACATGATGGCCCTGCTCGAAAAGCAGACGCAAAACCTGCATCGCTACCATCCCCACGCCGAAATGTGGATGTCGCCTCAGTCGTTCGACGAAGCCTGGATGAAGGAATTCTTTGAACTTATCGATCGGCAGCCGGCTTGGCTTTCCGGCGTGGTCTATGGCCCCCAGATGCGGATTGACGTATCCGTCCTGCGGCAGAGGCTCCCGGAGCGTTATCCGATCCGCTTATATCCTGACATTACCCACAGCGTGGAGTGCCAGTTTCCGGTACCGGATTGGGACCTGGCTTATGCTTTGACGGAAGGGCGCGAAGTCATCAATCCGAGACCGCGGGATTACGCAGACATCTTCAAGCTTCAGGCCCCGGATTCCGTCGGGTTCCTTTCATATTCCGAGGGCTGCAACGACGACGTCAACAAAATACTGTGGAGTTCGCTCGCCTGGGACCCCCAAAGGCCGGTGATCGAAATTCTGCGCGATTACAGCGGCTACTTCATTTCAGATCGCCTAAGGGATGATTTCGCTCAGGGCATTTTGGGCCTGGAGGAGAACTGGAGAGGCCCTCTGCTGGCGAACGGAAAGGTGGACACGACGCTCGAACAATTCCAGGACATGGAGAGGAGTGCCACTCCGGCGGAACTCGAAAATTGGCGTTTCCAAATGGGCCTTTATCGGGCCTATTACGACGCCTTTGTCCGGCAGCGGCTGGTTACTGAAACACACGCGGAAGAGCAGGCACTGGCGGTGCTTGGCGAGGTCCGGCGGGTGGGTGTCCGGCCGGACCCGCTCGACGTCGGAGGACAGAGGACCAAGCCGACGAGTGATGTGGACCTTCCGGTGTTGCTCCATCAGGCGGAAGAATGCCTGAATCGGCCTCTCACCCATTTCTCTGCGCAGGATTTGCGAACTCGCATCCTTGAACTTGGCGAGGCGTTGTTTCAGAGCATTCATATGCAACTGGCGGTCGAACGCTATCAAGCCGAGGCGGTGTCGCGTGCGGCCAACCTGGATACCCTCGATGCGCCGCTCAACGACGCCCCATGGTTGAGACAGCAGTTTGCCCAGATTCGCAAGTTGTCGGCTTACGATGAGCAGTACAAGGCAATCCTGGAGATTCTGGACCGTGCCGATCCCGGCCCCGGCGGATTTTACGACAATCTCGGAGACCTGTCGCAGCAGCCGCACCTCGTGCGCGGACTTGGATCAAAACGGGACCCCGAGTTCCGGCATTCGGCGCTGGTCGGGCACGGCTACCCGGAATGGTCGAGAGCGCCGATACCCACGGCCTGGAAATGCTGGGCCGGGTCGATGTTCGATGCGCCGCTCCAAATGCAATACCACGGGCTTGACCGCCATGCGCAGTATAAGGTTCGAGTCGTCTACAGTGGTGATGCGCCACGCCTGAAGATCCGGCTTGATTGCAATGGGAGATATCCCATCCATCCGCTGATCGAGAAGCCGTGGCCGCCCAAGCCCCTGGAGTTCGATATCCCGCGCGAAGCAACCAAGACCGGAGACCTCACGCTGATCTGGCATCGAGAGGCCGGATTAGGCCACAATGGCAGCGGTTGCCAGGTTGCCGAAGTCTGGGTCATCAAGAAATAGAATTTTTAGTAAAAGCAGGAATAGCTTGCCAGGGATTGACGAACAACTTGCGTGGGCGGCAATTCCGTCAGGAAAACAGTTCCTGAAGGCAAGCCAGTCGTGGACTTACCCTGACCGTTGCCAGTCCGGACATTGCCGGGCAGGCGGCCGCGATGGATTTTGATTTCTTGGGAATCAAAATGGAATTCAGCCCCATGAAGCTTGGATCTCTGCGAAATATCGAGTTGACGGAAACCTTGTTCCAGGAACTTTGAGGGCGCCTCGATTCATGCGGAATGATCGATACAAAGGGTACGTGATCGGGAGGCTCTACGCGTGGAGCACGATTGCCATCCTCACTCCGCTTGCGCGCACCTTTCACCAACTGTTTTCTTTCATGGCGATCGGGGGGTTGGGCGAGACATTTTATTATCCTGCCTCCATGTCCATGATCAGTGATTATCACGGCAAGGCGACCCGCGCAGCCTGTTTGGCGGGGCAATCAGGAAGCTGCCAGCCTGGTATCTTGAAGGCAAGCCCAAGCCTCCGGGCGGACGGATTACTTTCACCACATGGAAGCATTTCGACAAGGATTCTCCGCTGCTGGAATCCGGCCTTGTCGGCCCCGTTCGGCTGCTGACGGCTGTACGGCGTGTGATTCCCTAATCGTGTTTTAACG
>Ga0307373_10009149_pt1 | contig 14885 bp, 8 predicted proteins | sample OX2MG_FD_202534 | JGI IMG/M metagenome (GOLD analysis project Ga0307373, IMG submission 202534) | Soil microbial communities from Risofladan, Vaasa, Finland - OX-2 | ecosystem: Environmental > Terrestrial > Soil > Coastal area > Acid sulfate soil | place: Finland: Risofladan, Vaasa | collected... | reverse complement strand
CTGTAATGCTCATCGATTCGTTTAACCTAAGGCAGACATCGGGAAGCCGATTTCTTACTCCAAACAGCAAGCCGGGGCCTTCCGACCCGGCCCCGGCCAGCGCAGGCTACTCGGAGGGAACAGGGACCGTCAAGGGATTGGGAGACACGCGTCGCGTGCCAGTAATCGGCGCACGTGACGGGTGGATCGTACCAGGCAATGAATTGCCCCATTGTGGTGCAATGGGCGGATTCAGCACAGGGAGCGGCGCACGGCTGAATAGATGATCGCCCATCCCCCTCCTATCCTACTGACCACATTTCACTTATAAAAACAGCGGCGTGAGGCGATCTGGTCACGAATGTGCTCCATCAGACTGGAAAGGCGGCCGTGTCGTTCGATGTCCGAAATTAAGGAAACTCGGAGCGGGTCCGATTTCTTTCATCCAGGCGAGTTGATCGATCCGTAGTCATCGCTGTCGCACGGCTTCGTGCGAAAGTCTCGGCAAGAGGCGCGGGCGAAGCGCTGAGCAGGCCAGAACTCAAATGAAGTGGCTCAGAACAGGCGCGAGTGCAAGAAAGCTGCGGCGCGTGGTTTTTTGGACCTGCGTCGTTTCAATACTTTTGGCATTGGAGCTGTTTTCCCTCCTCGATTTTGTCCACCGGCGTCAACAAGCCTCCCAGGAAGCTCGGCTGCTATCCGATTTGACCGCCTCGCGCATCGAAATCGCCCTTTCCGGAAACGACGTTCCCGCCGCCATTCGGATCGTGCGGCAACTGGGCGGGGAACAACGCGTCATCGCCGCCTGTCTCTTCGGCCCCCACGGCCACATCCTCGCCGACTACGTGCGCGCCGGCCCTCATCGGCCGTTTACCGCCCCTCCCATTCGTCCCGCCGGCAATTATCGTTCCGACAGCATGGTCACGTCCTATCGCTCGATCCGCCCCGATGCCTTCACGGATACGGGGCGGTCCATATCGCCGGGATCGAACCGCTCGGGCGGGGAAACGCTGGGCACGCTCTACATGCAGTTCGACGCGGGCGGCTTCTTCGAAACCTGGCAACCGCTCGCCAGATTCTTCGTGCTGCTGCTTGTCTTGATCCTGGCCGGGATCGTTCTGTTCTCCCGGCGAATCCAGCGCGCCATTGCCGACCCGATTTTCGATCTGACGCAAATGGCGTTGCGCGTGGCCAGTGAGAAGCGGTATCGCGATCTCGTCGGTCAGGTTCCCGATCCGGTGTTTATCATCGACCGCCAGTCATACCGGTTCCTCTACGCGAACGAAACCGCCATCCGCGTCTACGGGTATAGCTTCGAGGAACTCCGGCAGATGACACCGCTCGACCTGCACTGTCCCGACGATCGTTGTTCGGCGCGCCTCGACCACGATGACGACAACCCCGTCAGCCGATTCAACGCCGTCCACATGACGCGCGGCGGCCGCCAAATGGACGTCGAGATCCTCTCCAGCGCAATCGTCTACGAGGACCGGCCCGCCTGGCTGACCATCGCCCGCGACGTCACGGCCCGCAACCACGTGCAAGTGGAACTGCAACGCGCCAAGAGCGCCGCCGAAGAGGCCAGTCAGGCCAAAAGCGCGTTCCTGGCCAACATGAGTCACGAGATTCGCACGCCGATGAACGGCATCCTCGGCATGATCGACCTTGCCCTCGAAACCCCGCTGACCGGCGAGCAGCGCGAATATCTCACCCTCGCCAAATCCTCGGCCGATTCCCTGCTCTCCCTGCTCAACGATATCCTGGATTTCTCCAAGATCGAGGCGGGCAAACTCGAATTCGAGGAGATCCCCTTTACGGTGCGCGAGGACCTGGGCGAAAAGATCAAATCGCTTGCCCGTCTGGCTTCTCGCAAGGGAATCGAGCTCATTTGGCGCGTCCGTCCCGACGTTCCCGGCCAGGTGGTGGGCGATCCGACCCGTTTGCGGCAAATCCTCTTCAATCTGGTGGGCAACGCGATCAAGTTCACGGAAAAGGGCGACGTTCTGGTGAACATCTGGCCGGAAAGCGCTTCCCCAGACGGCATCCTGCTACACTTTCTAGTTCGGGATACGGGCATCGGCATTCCTGCCTTTCAGCAGGAACGGATCTTCGAAGCCTTCACCCAGGCCGACGGGTCAACGACGCGGAAATTCGGCGGCACGGGCCTGGGACTGGCCGTTGTGAGGCATCTGATCGAGCGCATGAACGGCCGGATCTGGGTCGAAAGCGAAGTGGGACGGGGCAGCTCGTTCCATTTCACGCTGCCTCTCAGGACGCCGGCCGCCGATTTCGCGCCGCCGCAGGCGATCGAGCTGGCCGCGCTCGAGGGGTTGCGCGTGCTCGTTGCCGACGACAATCCAGAAACGCGGGACGTGCTCACGGAAATGCTCAGACATTGGCGCATGGAATCGGAGGAAGCGGAAAGCGCCGCCGCGGCGCTCGAAGCGCTTCGCCGCGCGCAAGCCGCCTCCCAGCCATTTCATCTGGCCATTATCGACGCCCAGATGCCCGGGGGAAACGGTGTCCAACTGACGAAGCAACTGGGGGAAAGCGGAGATTTCGATTGCGCGCGTGTCATTCTTCTTCGCTCGTTCGACGGTCCGGAGAAGAAGGACAATATCGGCAGCATCGCCGTAGGCGCATTATTGAGCAAGCCCGTGCAGCAATCCGAACTGCTCGATGCCATCCTGAAGGTGAGCACAGGCGGCGCCGATCCGGCATCGCAACACCCCGAACCGGAGGTGGATTTGGCGAACATGCCGCCTGCCGCCGAGGGCAAGCGAGTCCTGCTGGCCGAAGATAACGCCGTGAATCAACGGCTCGCGGAGCGGCTGCTCGAAAAGCAAGGCTACCGGGTGGTGACCGCAAACGACGGGAGCAAAGCCCTCGATCTGTTCTCGCGGCAGTCTTTCGAACTGATTCTGATGGACGTTCAGATGCCCGGCGTTGACGGCCTCGAAACCACGCAGCTCATTCGCGAAAAAGAGCGGCCCACCGGCGCGCATGTTCCGATCGTCATCCTCACCGCCCACGCGATGAAGGGCGACCGCGAACGGTGCCTGGCGGCGGGAGCGGACGATTATCTGGCCAAGCCGATCGTTCCCCATCAGCTCGCCGCCGTCCTCGCACGCCTTTTGTTGCCCATCGTCACACCGGAAAACCGCTCCAGCGATCTTGCGCTCGAGCCCAGGCAGCCATTTGATTCGGAGGCGTTGCTCGAGCGTTTGGAGGGGGATCGCGCGCTCCTGGCGGAGATGGTCCGTCTGTTTGACGAAGAGGCACCCACGCTGGTCGATCAGGCGCGGGCAGCCGTGGACCAGGCCGATTTCGCGGCCCTGCAGCGGGTGGCGCACACACTGAAAGGGGCGATTGGCAACTTCGCCGCCGGACCGGCCTTTCATACCGCTGAGGAGTTGGAGATGGCGGCGCGCCATCAAGCCTCGACGGCGGCAAATTCCTTGCGGCTGCTCGAGGACCAATTGAGGCAACTGACCGAAGGCCTGGAACCGTTTCGCTCGGGAATTCTGAAATGACGGACAAGACGCGATCTCCATCCGACTCTTCCGACACCTTGAACCCCGCCAAGGACGGGAATACGCGCATACTCATCGCCGAAGACGACCCCGTGGCGCGGCGGGTTGTCAAAGCGTTTCTGACGAAATGGGGTTACAACGTGCTGGCGGTTTCCGATGGCGCGGACGCCTGGCGCATCCTGCAATCCCGCGACGCTCCACGTCTGGTGCTGCTCGATTGGATGCTGCCGGGACTGGAAGGCATCGAGATATGCCGCCGGGTGCGCCAGGATTCGACCCATCCCTACATCTATATTCTTCTGCTCACCGGATCCAGCCAGAAACAGGAATTGCTCGAGGCGCTGCATGCCGGAGCCGACGATTACCTGGTGAAGCCCTTCGACGCCGCCGAATTGCGCGCCCGGATTTACGTCGGCCGCCGCATCCTCGCCGCTCAAGACGAGTTGATTGCCGCGCGTGAAGCCCTTCGGTTTCAGGCCACGCACGATCCGCTCACGGGCCTGTGGAACCACGGCGAATTGCTACGCATCCTCGATCGCGAACTGGCCCGCGCGAATCGCGCCCACCAGTCCCTCAGCCTGTTGATGGTCGACCTGGACCATTTCAAGGAGGTAAACGATCGCTACGGCCACCTGGTGGGGGACGAGGTTCTCTCCGAAATTTCCCGGCGGCTGCTGGCTTCCGTGCGCGCCTACGACGTCGTCGGCCGGTGCGGCGGCGAGGAGTTCATCATCGTCGTTCCCGCCATCGAAAGGGATGCCTCCACTGCGCTGGCCGAGCGTATTGTCGCCCACATCGGCGAGCGTTTCTTTGAAACCTCCGCCGGCCCGGTCAAAGTGACGGTCAGCCTGGGCGCCTCCTTCAGTTCCTCCGACAATCCACTGGCGCCGATCGATCTGATCCGCGCCGCGGACATCGCCCTCTATCGCGCCAAACAGAACGGGCGCAACCGCGCGGAGGCCTCGATTTCAGGGCAGATATTCCCGGACTACCCGCCCGGCGAAGTCGAATCGGCTCCGCCCGTTGACCTTCCTCGCCCGGAACGAACCTGAAAACCGGAGGCGTTGAGCGCTAAATCCAAGGCTGACTTAACGTTTTGCTCTGCCCATCGTCCGGGTCCATTCACAACCCCTAATTCTCAATCTTTTTGAATCACAGAATTTACGTCTGCTGCAGAAGGCTCGCTATGCAAAACCTTTCTCCGTCCTCCGTGTTCTAAGCCTGGGGAATTCTCTTGACATATAACTTCTGCTGATGGTGATATGGCGATACAGACCGCCGTGATTCGGATGCCCCGGGGAATGGCATTCGGAGATGGCAGCCTATCGCTAGAAACGTAGATAAACGGAAAGAACCGATACAGCCATGGGTTTCGCTGGCTTCGCGCCGTGAGAATGGCGAAGCTGTCCTTGGGACTTACATTCCTCCTTCCGGCGCAGCGCCATATAGCCCATTCACCTACAACCAATCTGACCGCAGTCACACCGTCGGCAGGAGGATTCGGATGGGCGAGAAAATTGGGGTCTACGTTCTAGCGGTTAACCGGCTTCTTCGCGAAGCGCTTGCCCATATTTTCAAGAGCCGATTGGATATCGATGTCATCGGCTCTTCCGAACAGCCGCAACTCGGCCTGCAGGCAATCGCTGCCATTCATCCTCAAGTCGTTCTGTTGAATGGGGCCATGCCGGGCTTCAATTGGGCCGCTTTCATTCCCGAAGCGCGCAGTCGAACCCCTGAAACCCGTGTCGTGATATTCGGAATGCCGGATGATCCGGGGATCTTCTTTCACTCGATACGAGTCGGGGTTGTCGCTTACCTGTTGAGCGATGCCTCGGCCACCGATCTGGTAACGGCCGTTCGCGCCGCGGCGCACGGCGAGGCCGTATGCCCTCCCCGGCTTTGTCTTTCCCTGTTCAACTACGTTGCCCGCCAAAGCCCGGTTCCCAATCCGCAACTCCATGCCAGACACGGACTCACCAGACGCGAGCAGCAACTCTTGCCGCTAATCGCCCAGGGCCTCACCAACAAGGAAATCGCGTCGCACCTAAGTCTTTCCGAACAAACGGTAAAGAATCATATCCATAGAATCCTGCGCAAGGTAGGCGTGGAGAGCCGTTTGTCGGCCGCGCAGGTTCTGGAAGAGGTCATGTAACCGGATCATCCTAACTGCGGCAAGCAATGCATAGGTACTTTTGTAGTACTCCAGGTAATCCGAATTAGCCCCTCCGGCGGAACGCTAACCATGAGAATGAGTACCCGCCGTTAAGCCCTATCTGTACTCAAAGATAGCTCCCAATTGAGCCTTCCCGATTCCCTGGCCCGACGCGTACTTTTGTCCCGGTTGTTTTTCTGTCTTCCAACGTGGGTGCGGGATGAAAAAAGTTCGTGTCCTGGTAGCCAATCGGCCGAGATTGATGCGGGATCTGATCATGGAAACGATTGGCGAGCAACCGGATATTGAAGTGAGCGGCGAAATCTGGGAGGAATCGGAAATTCTGGAAGCCCTCGAGCGAACCCAGGCCGATTTCCTGATCGTCACGCTTGGGGATTCCGACGAGCGCCCAACGATCTGCGATTCCGTCCTCGCCAGCCATCCGGAAGTTCGCGTGCTGGCAATCGCCCCGGATCGAAACAGCACGATTTACTACTGGGTTTCGCCGGAGATTCATAGTGCCCGGATCGAAACGTCGGAAGGCGGTGTGCTCTCGGCGCTCAGAAGCAGGGCGAGCGAGCGTAGGAGGTAAGCATGTCGCGCTTGGGAAGGCAAAACAAGAAAGCAGTTCGCCAATCGTGCTACACGCGACTTGCCGCCGCGACCCTTTTCGCCGCTTGCCTGGCGGTTTGCGCGCCTGCCTGGTCATCCCCGCAAAGCCAGCAAACCTCGCCGTCCCGGAACGGGTCCCGGTCGCAGGGCCAAGCCGGCGAGCCGTCCCGGCAGGCGCCCGGAGTGCTCCTGTCAAGCGCCGCCCCTCTCGAGGCCGCAAACCTGGATATGGTCGCTGCATCCACCAGCCAGATTCGGGCCGTGCTCGTTGAAAATCCCGGCTTGATGATCGAGTTAAAGCGGCTATTGGCGGAACAGGCCACGGAGTTCGGGCAGGTGTTAACCGCAGAGGATCTAACCAACGAAGCCCTCTACGAGAAGCTCGACAGCAATCTCAGGTTCCGCGCGGCGGCCACCCGGCTTTTGCAGCGTTACGGGTACCTGGTGCCTGCGGTAAATCCGGATTCCGAACTTGGAAAAGAGCGGCAGATACTGATCCAGGAGCGCGCCTTGCAGCTTGCCCGGCTCGAGCAGCAGGGAGAGGCCACACCCATGCCGTCGATGCAGACAGCAGGCCGTTGCGCATCGAGCCAGGATTCAGGCTGCACGCAACCCACCGGCAATCTCCCCGCTCCGGTCCAATCTTCACCGCTGGGCGGTTTGCCGAGCTACGCCTATCCGCCGTCTCCGCAGGCAGCCCCGGTAGCGCCGGCCACTCCGCCCGCAAACCGGCAGGAGGTCTTCACTTCACTGCCACTCGAAGGCGGAATGGGCAATCTGCCAGGGCCGTCGGGCGCCACAGCGGCGGGTACTGCGGCAAACGCAGGCGCCATGGCTTCCATGGCTCCCATGGATGGAACAGCCGGGAGCCTGGAAGGCGGCGGCGGCGCGCTCGGATGGCAACGGATGCAGGGATTCGGCGCGGGCAGTGCCATCAGCGGTCCGGAAGGCTCGGAAGACATATTTGGACTCACGCAACAGTTTTCTCAACTGTCGTATCCGTCGAACGGCGCAGGGGCGATGTCCAGGCAAGCGCAGCCGGCTGTTTACAACCCGCTGTCGTACCCACCCGGCTCAAATGGCTACATGCCTTCCGACCGCTATGGATGGCGCAGCGGGCCAGCATACCCGGCGCAGCCGCCCGAACTGGTCGCGCGCGAGGACCCCTTCGCCGACATCCCGTCCCTCTATGACATGTACATGCAGGCCGCGCCACAACCAACCACCCTCGAGCGGTTTGGCATGGAGGTTTTTCAGGACACAAGGGATTCGAATCAGATCATTCCCATGGATTTGCCGATGGGCCCGAGCTACGTCGTTGGGCCGGGCGACGGATTGACGATCGATCTCTGGGGCAGCGCTTCCGCACGGCTGTCCCGCGTGGTAGACCGGACGGGACGGGTGACGTTGCCGGAAGTAGGCCCGGTGATGGTGAGCGGCGATACGCTCGGCCAGGTGCAGCAGAAGGTGCAACAGCTGCTGCGCACGCAGTACCGAACCATTTCCGCCGACGTCTCGGTGACGAGGCTCCGGACGGTGCGTGTATACGTCGTTGGCGATGTCGAGCATCCGGGCGCCTACGATGTGAGCTCGCTCTCCACCCCTCTCAACGCCGAATTCGCCGCCGGCGGCCCGACTCCGAACGGTTCCCTGCGGATACTCCAGCATTGGCGCGGGAACAAATTGCTGCAGACGATCGACGTTTACGATCTGCTGCTGCACGGCGTGAGGAACGACATCCTGCCGCTTTCCGACGGGGACACGGTGCGCGTGCCGACGGTCGGGCCGGAAGTGACGGTCGAAGGGATGGTGCGCCGGCCCGACGTCTACGAACTGCGGAACGACAAAACCCTCGCCGATGTAATTCAGCTGGCGGGCGGCATATTGCCGGCGGCCACGCTCAAGAAGATCGAAGTGGAGCGGCTCGTCGCGCACGAGCGGCGGACAATGCTCAGCCTGGACATCTCCCATTCCTCCGATCCGGCGGCCGTCGAAAAGCAGATGGCGGCGTTCCACGTCGAGGACGGCGACATCATCCACGTTTTCCCCATGGCTCCCTACAACCAGGACGCGGTGTACCTGGAAGGGCACGTGCTGCGCCCGGGCAAATACGCCTATCACCCCGGCATGACACTCGCCGACCTGATTGCCTCCTACAAGGATCTGCTACCGCAGCCCTCGGACTATGCCGAAATCATCCGGCTGATGCCGCCGGATTTTCATCCGGTGGTCGAGAGCTTCAATCTGGTCGAAGCCCTGCAGAATCCCACCCGGGCGCCCAAGCTCGATCGGCTCGACACCGTGCGAATCTTCGGCCGCTACGATTTTCAGGACGTCCCGACGGTCAGCGTGGGCGGGGCCGTGCGCGATCCGGGCCTCTATCGGACCTCCGGCGAAGTCCATCTGCGGGATGCCATTGAACTGGCCGGCGGCGTCAGGCCGGACGCGTCCATGGGTTCGGTGCAGGTTTTTCACTATCTGCCCGACAGCCGGATGAAAGTCATCAGCGTGAGCCTGACCAAGGTTCTCGCGGGCGATCCACGCGCCAATTTCCTGCTCGGGCCGCGCGACAGCGTGCTCGTGCAGGAAAATTTGGCGCGGTCCGATCCCACCACCGTCTACGTCGAGGGCGAAGTGTCCCATCCCGGCCGTTACCCGCTCGCGGTCGGCATGCGCGTTTCCGATCTCATCCAGGTCGCGGGGGGACTCAAGCGCAGCGCTGACCAGCGGAGCGCCGATCTGACGCGCTACCTGTGGGAAAACCAGGGACAGATCTCCGGCGAGCATCTGAAAATCGATCTGAGCGCCGCGCTTGTCGACAAACCGGCGAGCAACCCCTTGCTTCGCAACGGCGACGTTCTCACCATTCGCCAGGTTGAGGGGTGGAACGATCTGGGTGCCTCGATCGAAATCAAGGGCGAGGTCAAGCATCCCGGGCGCTACGGCATCCAGCCCGGGGAACAGCTCAGCACGGTGCTGGAGCAGGCCGGCGGATTCACCCGGCAGGCGTACCCCTACGGCGCCCTTCTCGAGCGCAGCGATGTCCGCCAGATGGAGATGAAGTCTTACGCGGACCTGATCGCCCGCGTGCGGCAATCGCAGAACGCACTGCTGACGAAGATATCCACGACATCCGACCGTGACCAGAAGCTTTCCGGGCAGGCCGCCTATCAGCAATGGCAATCGACGCTCGATACCCTGGTCGACAATCCCCCAATCGGGCGGGTCGTCATCCGCATCTCTGCCGATATCCGCCGCTGGGCTAACTCTCCGCTGGATATCCAGGTGCGAGCCGGAGACGTGCTGATCGTTCCCAAACGCCCGAGCGCGGTGATGGTCCAGGGGCAGGTCTACAACCCGACGGCCGTGGCCTTCCGGCCGGGAAAGAGCGCCAAGTGGTATCTATCCCAGGCCGGCGGACCAAGCACGACGGCGAACAAGAAAGCGATTTTCGTGATCCGGGCCAATGGAAGCGTCGTCGGCTCCGAGGGTTTCTCCCTGTGGAGAGGCAATCCTCTCGACGCCACTTTGTATCCAGGCGACACCATCATTGTTCCGGAGAAAGCGGTCGGCGGACCAGCGGAATGGAAGAACATCTTCCAGTCGGCTCAAGTGCTTTCCTCCATCGTGACTTCGGCGGTGCTGGTGGCTCATTACTACTGAGAATCGGGCCAGGCGAGTGAACACGAGAAAGACTATGGTTTGCGCGGCGGCAATCCTGCTAGCGAGCGCGGCTGGGGCCAGGGCGCAGGCGTCATCGGGCGCGACCCGGCCGGCCGGCCGAAAGAGGGCTGGGGTCGCGGCCAACCTTGCGCGCGGCAAGAAGCCGGCGAAAAAACTCCATCCCCGCAACGGTCCCGCTCCGTTTCCCTTGATTCCCGGGGAATACGGCAACCGGCTTTGGCCACCGCCCGCCGGTCGCATCCTCTCCGACCAGCGCGCGATATGGACGAGTCCGGCGCATCTGCGGCTGGCCGATGCGGGCTGGCTCCTGCCGCTCGGAGGGATGGCCGCGGGGCTTTTTGTCACCGACCGCGAGTTCAGCAGGCATTTATCGAATTCACCGAGCCGGCTGCGGCATTTCGACCAGTTCTCGACTTACGGCGCCTATGCCATGGCCGGCGGCACCGGGGCGATGTATTTCTGGGGCCTGCTGACCCACAACGATCACATGCGCGAAGCCGGCTTCCTGGGCGGCGAATCGGTCCTTAGCAGCTTGCTGGCGACCGAGGCGCTCAAATATTCGTTCGAGCGGGCCCGCCCGCAGCAGCCGGGCGCGGGCGACTTCTGGAATGGGGGGACTTCGTTCCCCTCCGAGCACGCCACGGCGGCGTGGGCGATGGCGGGAATGATCGCACACGAGTATCCCGGCCCACTCACCAAAATCCTGGCCTATGGTCTGGCGTCCGCGATCAGCGCTTCGCGCGTGGGGGCCAAGAAGCACTTCCCTTCCGACGTGCTGATCGGCAGCACCATCGGCTACCTGGTTGCCCGCCACGTATTTCTGGCGCATCACGATCCCGAACTGGGCGGCGGCGCATGGAATTTCTTCCCGTCGCTGCGCGGGGCCGGCGAACGGTTGCCGGCCGCCGACATGGGCTCTCCCTACGTTCCCCTGGATAGCTGGGTCTATCCGGCCCTCGAGCGGCTGGCGGCGATGGGCTACGTCCGCACGGAAATGCTGGGGATGCGGCCGTGGACGCGATTGCAATGCGTTCGGATGCTCGAGCAGGCCGAAAACCGGATCGGGGACGAAGAGGGCAGCGACGGGCCGCGGGGCGCGGGGAAAATCGTGCGGGCGCTGGAAAAGGAGTTCCGAGGCGATCTCGACCGGCTGGGAAACGGATCGAATCGCCACGCCGAGCTCGAATCGGTTTACGCGCGGATGATGGGAATCAAGGGCCAGCCGCTGACCGACGGTTTCAATTTCGGCCAGACCATCTACAACGACAATGGCCGGCCATACGAAGAGGGCGTGAACGCCATCGCCGGATTCACCGGCTGGGCCTCCTATGGGCCGCTAGTCGGCTACATCGACGGCGAATTTCAGCACGCGCCTTCGGCGCCGCCGCTGCCCCAGGCCGCGCGCACATTCATCTCCCAAAACCAGGATCTGCCGGCGATGCCGGCCATGGCTACGGCCGCCGTCAATCGCTTCGATCCGATCGTGGGCTACATCGGCATGGCCTGGCGGAACTGGCAGGTCACGGCCGGCAAGCAGACCCTGTGGTGGAGTCCCGCCTCAGGCAGTTCGCTGAACTACTCGGACAACGCCGAACCGCTCAACATGCTCCAGATCGAGCGCGTTGCGCCATTCAAACTGCCCAGTTTCCTGCTCAGCTGGATCGGTCCGATGCGGGTGCAATTCTGGATCGGGCAGGAAAACGGCGTGAACTTCGAGCAGACACCGTTGGGCCTGGTCGGCCAGTGGGGCCAGACGCTCAGTCCCCAGCCGATCATTCACGGAGAAAAGTTCAGCTTCAAGCCGACCCCGAATCTCGAATTCGGATTCGACCGCACGACCATATACGGGGGGCCCGGCTACCCGCTCACCTGGCACACGTTTCTGAGAAGCGTGTTCTCGCTGGGGGATACGGCTGCCGGCGCGCCCGGCAAGCCCGGCGACCGGCAATCGGGCTTCGACATGAACTACCGGCTGCCCCTGATGCGGAACTGGGCGACCTTTTACATCGAATCCTATAGCGACGACGAAGTTTCGCCGATCGCCTATCTGGACAAGTCGGCCAACCTGGCCGGTCTCTATTTCGACCGGCTGCCGGGCCTGCCGAAATTCGATCTTCGCCTGGAAGGCCTCTACACCAATCTCCCCATCGGGGGCGGCGAGTATCAGCACGGCTATTTCTATTCGGACGGCACCTACCGCTACGGCCTCAGAAATGCCGGCAACCTGATGACGAGCTGGATCGGCCGGGAGGCACAAGGCGAGCAGGCGCGGCTGACCTACTGGCAAACGCCTGAAAGCTACATCCAGTTTCAATACCGGCACGAGAAGGTGGCAGGGGATTTCGTTCCCGGCGGGGGAACGATCAACGACGGCGGCGTGAAAGCGAATTTCTGGATTCGGCCGGATTTTAGCGTGTCGGGACTTTTTCAGTACGAAAAGTGGGATTTCCCCATTCTGCGGCCCGGACCCACTGCCGATTTCACCACTTCGGTGCAGGTCACCTATTGGCCGCGCTGGAGTCTACGTTGATCCGGATTTCATCACAGGGCCCGGACGACTCGGCAAGGAAAAAGGATTGAGCGACCTTCCAGCCAAACCGGTGAGGAACCATTTCGAGCCGCGCCAGCCCGACGAACTGGGGATCGAGGCGATCGACGAGCAGTCGATCCAGGAAGCCCGCGAGCGAAGGGCGGCCCGGGCGCTGCTGCTGTGGAACCGGCGCCGGTTCCTGCTGTGGGCGTTCCTCGGCGGGCTGGTTGTCGCCGGCGCGATCGCCTTCCTGATTCCCAAGAGCTACCAGTCCACCGCCCGCCTCATGCCCCCCGACCAGGGTTCCGGAGTCGGCGCCAGCATGCTCGCAGCCTTGTCGAATCAAGTGGGCAGCGGATTGACGAGCCTGGCCGAAAGCGCGCTTGGCACAAAGACGAATGGGGATCTATTCCTCGGCATCCTGGAGAGCGAGACGGTACGGGACGATCTGATCCATAAATTCCATCTGCAACAGCTCTACCACGACCGCTACATCGAGGACGCCCGCAAGGATTTGGCCAAGCACACCTCCATTTCCGCGGATTCGAAGACCGGCATCATCTCCATCACCGTCACCGACCACGACCCGAAGCGCGCCGCCGCCATGGCCCAGGAGTACGTCAACGAGCTGAACTGGGTGACGACGCATCTCAACACATCTTCGGCGCATCGCGAGCGCGTTTTCCTCGATCAGCGCCTGCGCCAGGTGAAGACCAGTCTGGAGAGCGCCGAAAAACGGTTCAGCCAGTTCGCCAGTCAAAAGGGCGCCATCGACATCCCCGAGCAGGGCAAGGCGATGGTGGAGGCCGCGGCCAAGCTCCAAGGCCAGCTGATTGCCGCCCAATCCGAACTGAACGGCTTTCGCCAGATCTACACGGACAACAACGTGCGCGTGCGATCGCTGCAGGCGCGCGTCGATGAATTACGCAGCTCCCTCGAAAAGATCGCCGGCAAGAACACCGACCAGAAAAGTTCGGCCCGGCAGATCTATCCGTCCCTGCGCGAACTGCCGTTGCTCGGCGTCACCTACGCCGACCTGCTGCGGCAGATGAAGGTGGAAGAAGCGGTTTTCGAGACGCTGACCGAGGAAGACGAACTGGCCAAGGTGCAGGAGGCCAAAGAGGTTCCCAGCGTGAAGGTGCTCGATCCGCCGCTCGTGCCGGACAGGAAGTCCTTTCCGCCGCGGGGATTGATTATGGCGCTGGGCGCGATGTTGTCGTTCGTTTTCGGCGCGGCCTGGATTCTGGCCGGTTCGGCTTGGGAAGCGGTTGACCCGAACGATCCGCGCAAAGCCGCGGCGATTGTGGTCTGGTCGGACGTGCATTCCAGCCTGCCCTGGGGCTCGCGGAACGGATCGTCCAACGGGAAAGCCAAGACCACGGTCGCGAAATAGATTCTGCCGGATGGAGAAAGAGCCATCCGGCAAGTGAAGGAAGAAGGCAATTCGTCGGCAATATGCTGATGTACAAGGGGTTAAGTCACATATGCCTTACGAAGTGACGGGGCGGAGCTATGGCGAAACCGCGGCGAGTGGCAGCGAGCCCATCACCCGGGAAAACTGCCCGGCGGCCGGCGAGGCCATCTTCAGCAATGGCCTACATCCTTCGTGGTTCGCGGCGCACACGCGCTCGCGGCACGAAAAGACGGTTTCCGAACAGCTTCGCCGGCGGCGGATCGAAACATTCCTTCCACTCTATTTCACGATTCGCCGGTGGAAGAACGGCGACCACGCCGTAGAACTCCCTCTTTTCCCCGGCTACACGTTCGTGCGCATCGCCGCCGAGAACCGCATCCGGGTCCTCCAGATACCCGGCGTCGTTCGCCTGGTGGGGTTCAACGGCGCGCCGGTTCCAATCGAGGAGCAGGAAGTGGAAAGCCTGCGACGGGCGCTTTCGGCGGGCATAGCGGCTTCGCCGCACCCGTACCTGACCGTTGGCCGCCGCGCCCGAATCACCGCCGGCCCGCTGGCCGGCCGGGAAGGCATCCTCGTCCGCCGGAAGGGGACCTTGCGCGTCGTTCTCTCCGTCGATCTGATTCAGCAGTCGATTCTGGTGGATGTGGCGGCCGACTCCATCGAGCCGGCCGGATGGCGGGCATGAAATCCAGCGGGGAAACGGGCCAACAGCGCCCGCAAGGAGAACAGCCATGAAATTTTTCGTGGACTCGGCCAATTTCGCAGAAATCGAAAAATGGTTGCGCCAGGGCGTCGTCGACGGCGTGACCACCAATCCCAGCATCATGTTCAAGGACGGCGTCTATGACGTCGAGGAAGGCGCCCGGCGCATCTCCCGATTGCTGGGCGACCGGCCGCTGAGCGTCGAGGTGGCGTCAAACGATCCCGAAGAGATGATCCGGCAGGGGCGGGAATTCGCTTCATGGGCCGGCAACGTGGCTG
>Ga0307373_10009148_pt1 | contig 14885 bp, 18 predicted proteins | sample OX2MG_FD_202534 | JGI IMG/M metagenome (GOLD analysis project Ga0307373, IMG submission 202534) | Soil microbial communities from Risofladan, Vaasa, Finland - OX-2 | ecosystem: Environmental > Terrestrial > Soil > Coastal area > Acid sulfate soil | place: Finland: Risofladan, Vaasa | collected... | reverse complement strand
TGGTGGTCAGCCCGGCGGCGACCCGCCGGCGAAGCCGGTCCATCCCCTCCGGGCCGATCTTCTGCAGGAAGGGCGTGAGCAGCCAGCCCCCGACGCCCCAGGCCATGCCGAAGTTGCGTGCCAGCTCCGTCGGCCCGCGGTCGAGCGAGCCGTAGATGTAGACCTGCTCGACGGTCTCCAGGAACAACTCCACCGTCTGGTCGTCCGTGACCAGCGACCGGAGCTGCAAGGCCGTGGCCGGTATCTGTGTCGGCATTCAGTACGCCCCTTGGTCGGTATCGCCGTAGTTCTCGCGCAGCACTTTCTTGAGGATCTTGCCGGTCGCCGTGCGAGGCAGGCCGTCGGCGAAGCGCACCGATTTCGGGATCTTGTAGCGAGCGATGCGTCCGTCGAGAAAGGCGAGGATGTCTCGGTCCTGCGCTTGCGCGCCCGGGCGCAGCACGACGACGGCCCGGCCGACCTCGCCCCATTTCTGGTCCGGGACTCCGATGACGCCGCAGTCGGCCACGTCGGGGTGCCCGCGCAGCGCGTTCTCCACCTCGGCCGGGTAGATATTCTCGCCGCCGGAGATGATCACGTCCTTCACGCGGTCCGCCACGAAGACGTAGCCGTCCTGATCCGAAACGGCGATATCACCGGAGCGCAGCCATTTCCCGTCGGCCAGGGCCTGGGCGGTGGCTTCCGGCTGATTCCAGTAACCGCTCATCACGTTAGGCCCGGCGACGACGATCTCGCCGCGCTGCCCGGCAGCAACCTCGTTGAAGTCCGGCCGGACGATTCTGACGTCGGTGAAGAAGTGCGGAACGCCTGCCGAGCCTGCCTTGCTCTCGGCATGCGCGGAGTCGAGCAGCAGCGCGCCCGGCGAGGCTTCGGTCAGGCCGTATCCCTGGATGAAGCTGAGACCGCGGTTCAGGTAGGCGCGGATCGTGGCATGCGGTACCGGCGCGCCGCCGCACAGCAGGGTGCGCAAGCTGGACAGGTCCGCACCCGGCCAGCCGGGCTGGCCAGCCATCGCGTCGTAGATGGCCGGCACGCCGAACATGACCGTGATGCGATGGCGCGCGATCGCCTCTAGCGCCCGCCGCGGGTCGAACGCGGACTCGATGACGGCGGTGCCGCCCTTGAGCAGCACCGGCAGGCAGAGCATGTTCAGGGCGGCGGTATGAAAGAGCGGCGCCACGACCAGGGCCACCTCGTCGCTCCGCATGTCGGTGTCGACCAGCACGTTGACGGCGTTCCACGTGATGTTCCCGTGGGTTAGCGTGGCGCCCTTGGCCCGGCCGGTTGTCCCCGAGGTGTACATGATCAGGCAGGGATCCGACAGCGAGACTGCCTCGTCGGCCCAGTCCGGAGCGGCTCCGGCCAGCAGGTCCTCGTAGCCGAGCGCTCCGCCGCCCTGGCCTTCCAGCGCTACGAGATGAGGCACCGCTACGGCGGGGCGGATGCCGGCGACCAGGTCGGCCTGGGCCGGCGCGTAGACGAGCGCCGTGGTCCCCGAATCAGCCAGCTGATGCGCCAGCTCAGGCCCGGCCAGCCGCATGTTGAGCGGCACGAAGATTCCGCCCGCGGCCCACACCGCGAACATGGTCTCCACGAACGACGGATGGTTCGGACCGAGGTAGGCGACCCGGTCGCCGCGCCGGATGCCGAGCCCGCGCAGCGCCCCGGTCAGCCTGGCCACCCTGTCATGCAGCATGCCGTAGGTGAGCCGGGCATCGTCATGGACCAGGGCCACCGCGCCGGGAGTCTTGCGGGCCCGGCGCGCGGTCCAGGACCCTACGCCTTCGTTCAGCAACCGCGGTCTCCTCAGCTCGGCACCAAGCAGGGCGTCCTGGCTGCATTGTGCCCGATAACCGGTCAGCGCGATATCGGCAGGAACGTCCTCTCCGCCAGCGTCCACGCGGTCGTCGTCACGAGGTACAGCCCGGCTGCCAGCGGCACGAACGCGGCCACGACCACGGCGAGATACGGCGTCAGCCTGGCCGCGACGCCGGCTGCCCCCGCGGCCTGGCTCGCTGCCGCAGCGGCCCCTGTCGTACTGGCCGCTGTCGTACGGGCCGCTGTCGCAGCGGCCGCTGGCGCGTGCCGCCTGGCCACCCTGGCCACCCTGGCCGACAGCCAGCCGAGGCCGGCGAGCAGCACGAACAGCCCGGCGAAGACGGCGCCGTGCGCGCTGAACGCTCCGGCGCCGGCCAGCCAGTGGCCGCCGAGCGGCACGCCAAGCAGGTCATGCGTCAGCAGCGAGTTAGGAGCGCCGCCGATGATCGGCGATCGGAACAGCAGGTACATAACGCTGAGGAACGGCCATTGCAGCAGCATGGGCAGACAGCCGGCGAACATGGTGGTCCCCTCGGCCCGATACAGCGCGCTCAGTTCGCGCTGCAGCCTGTCCGGCTGCCCGGCATGCTCCTTGCGCAGCGCCTGCACCTGCGGCGCCAGCCGGGCCTGAGCATTCATCCCGCGCATGGCCCGGTAGCTCAGCGGCAGCAGAAGCAACCGGACTGCCATGGTGAGCAGCACGATCGCGGCCACCCCGGCCAGGCCGCCGGCCAGCGGCGTCAGCATGCCGGTCAGTAGGGAGACGATGTGATACGCGGCGTCCACGGGAACGCCAGGGAAAGCAGACATGATGAGCAACCCTCCAGCGGGTCAGAAGTGACAGATGACGGCTGGAGACGGCCGCGTTCAGCCTCAGGGGGCTGCACGATCAGCCTCAGGGGGCTGCACGATCAGCAGAAATCCGGGCCCCGGGTCAGTGCCGGCGCTCGAGCGATCAGCGTTCCGCGGCCGCCGGGACCGCCGAAGGTGCTCTGGGACGGGGACGCCCGGCCGCATCGGGGTCGCGCTGGCGCAGGAACCCGGCACGCCACGACTTCTCGCGCAGCGCGGCGGCCCGGCTGATCAGCGGGACAGCTTCGGCTATCCGGCCGAGCCTGGCTCCGCTCGCCAGGCCCACGGCGAGCGAGCCGGTCAGGACGGACACGGCCAGCACGGTCATGGCAAGACCAGCCGGGCCGGATGGGGCAAGCAGAAGATGCTGCGTTACCTGCCAGAGGTCGGCGAGCAACGCGAGAACGAGACTCAGGGCCGTCAGCACTGCCGCCATCACCGCCGGTCAGACCGCCAGAACCGCTATCGGGTGCATCTGGTTCTCAGCGTATGCCGCGATAACCGATTAGCTGAAGCCGGTTCCCGGTCCAGCATCTTCGGGCACGGACAGTGCCCTAGTCTGACGGCTGTGGCGATACTCGATAGTGCCCGGATGACCGCCAGAGGCGTGGCTGCCGTCGCCGTGATCGTAGCCGCCGTCCCGGTGCTGACCGGGGCATCCAGCGGCGCGTCTGCTGGCCAGCACGCGCGGACCGCGTACGTCGCCAGCTATGAGTCGGGCACGGTGACGCCCATCGCCACGGCGACCAGCAGGCCGGGCCAGCCGATCAAGGTCGGGAAGGGAGCCTGGGCGCTCGCGATCACGCCGAACGGGAAGACGGTCTACGTCGTGAGCTACGTGCCGCGCACGGTGACGCCAATTTCGACGACGACTAACAGGGCCGGGACGCCGATCAAGGTAGGCAGGGGACCCTTCGCGATCGCGATCACGCCCTGACCGGTGCGGTCGCTAGCCGACCGCCCTGACCGGGCTGGTGCTCGGCCCGGCTCCTGATGCCGCGCAGCATCTTGCCCATCATCGCGAAGTCGCCGAACTCGGCGAGGACTACCGTCTGCAGCCCGGCCGGGGTCGGCTGGTATCTCTGCCGAAGCCGCGTCACGAGCCTGGTCCGGCATGGCGTGCTGGGCGTGAGCGTCCACGCCCGGGTCGAATCCGGCTTGGCCCAGACGAGGTACGCGTCCGGCTCGGCGACCGCGACCAGGACTGACGTGCGGGGCGTCGGATGGCTGGCCATCGGCGCGGCGATGTCGCCAGCCTGGACTCGCTGCCATGGCGGCAGGACCGACGTCGCGCTCGGCCTCCCGAGGTTGTCGATCAGGTCATAGCTGGAGAAGAAACGGCAATCGGGCTGTCATCAGCGAGCCGAGCTGCAGCCATCCGGTGATCAGCCCGGCCGCACCGCCGGTGACGTCCCTGGCCGTCAGGCGTGCCTTCGCGGCTGGCACCGTACCAGGTCCAGCCGATCTCCAGGCGCTCGTTCTGGACGTCGATATCCAGATTGATGGTCCAGCCGATGGCCTGGCCGCCCTGCCACCGGCACACCTCAGGGGACCGGACTAGGGGACCGGATACTGCCCGGCGGGACTGTTGCCGGGCTTCAGCATGCTCCGCAGGACATGCCGAGCAGTGACTGGGCCTCGCGCAGCCGACGAGGCAGCGGGCCGGCCGGTCGGGGACACCGATGTTCCGCCGCCGGTAGTATTTATATATACTTGTCGGCATCAGTAATTGTTGATCGGTTTTCGAAATCTCGGCTACTAAGGCATGGCGAATGAGCTTTTGGGAACGTCTGACCGGCAAGGTTGTTGATGCCGCCGGACTGGGCCAGAAAAGGCGCGCCGTTGCTACCGGGATTACAGCATTTGATGCTCCGATAAGCGATCTGCACCTGGAAATAGCGATCACGAGCCATCCCTGGCTGCAGAATAGGGCCACCACCGGCCTCCTGCTGTCGACCTGGGTAGCTCAGACGCTGCAGGATATGGCGGCAATACTTGAGGCGACGGCACAGAAGCAGCTCGGCGAGGCGGGCAAGCTACCTGAGGCCTCCTTCGTCCTAGCGGCTGAGCTCTATGACTCCGCGCTGAGCTGGATAGAGCTCGGGCAGTCTGCTCTGGTCGCAATTGACGCGGATCCGGATTTCGAGCTTCGCGTGCAGCTGCCGGCGAGGGCTCCGAAGCTCGACTGGGTATCGGACGCGCCGCCCGCGCATTTCGTGGCTGCTATTCAGGCCGCCGTTCAGCTGGGCACTGCGGTCGAGGACGCGCTGAACAACATGCAGACTGACCGGTCTCGCTTGCCGCGCAAGTATGACGGTGCCTTCGACACGATCACGCGAGCCATCCGGGTCGCCCGGGCGAAGCTTGACCAGGTCGAGGCCGCGGAAAGCGACCGGCAGGCGGTACGGCTGAGCCCGGATATCTGGGCCATGCTCCAGGAGGTGGTGCGGCTCTACTTCCTGGCTGGCCAGCAGATCGCCATGCCGGCGCTGATCGATCCCAGGTACGACGCGGTGGCCCAGGCGGCCGCTCGCGCCCGGCGGCTGCCGCCACCACCGGCGCGACCACCGGCGCCAGCGCCAGCACGGGCACCGCAGCCGGCTCCGGCGCGGACCGCCGCGTCGCAGCAGGCTGGTCCAGGGCCCGCGGCTGGTCCAGGGCGTTCCCCGGTGCAGGTCGGCAGCGGATACGCGCCGCGCACCATGGCCCATCCCGCCAGCCCGCCGCCGCCCCCCGCCCCGCCGCCGCCTCCCGCCCCGCCGACCCTCAGCGAGCGGCTCGGGCTGCGCTTCGACGCCTGGGAGCTTACGGACGCTGGTGCCAGGTCGACCTACCGAAACGATCCCATGCGGATCGCCGAGCTCGAGGTGTTCTGGCGGGCCGACACGAACCCGGAGGAGACCCACCGGCTCTTCGGGCTGATCACAGCCGCGGTGAAGGCCAGCCAGGTAGCGGTCCGGCCGGGCGAATTCAGCAAGGCCTGCCCGTGGATCTCGACATTCGTCGCGCTCGCGGACGTGGCGATCGGCACCGAGCAGTTCAAGATGGGCCAGCTGTTTACCGTCAAGGCCGGCCCGGAGGGGGGCTACTTCGGCCGCGGGTTCGACCGGCTCGGCTTCATCCCCGGAGTCCAGCCGAGCAGGTCGAAGCCAGCCAGTGCAGCAACCCCGCCGGGGCAGGACACCCAGCATCGCAGGGATCGGACGGCCCGTACCAGCCGCAGCGCCGCGACTCCGGCGGTCCCGTCGGAGGACGACCTGTGGCGCCTGACAGCTGCCTTCCAGCGCCCGCAGCGCCGGGCGAATCCGGCCGATGCCGCCAAGCTCCGTCAGCTCTGGCGCGCCGACCCGGATCCCGGTCGCACGGTCGCGTTCCACGACGAGCTGCTGGCCGCGGTCCGGGCCGGCACCGTCAGGCAGCAGGGCGACGAGTGCCTCCGCGATTGCCCGTGGAGCCAGGTCTATGTCGCCGTGAACCGGGTCACGATCGGCGGAGTGCAGCTCGAGCGCAACGAGAAGTTCGCCCTCCAGGTGGACGTGAAGGACGGCATGTTCAGCCGGAGAATCTGCCGGCTCGGGTCGGTCTGAATCGCTAGAGGCTGGACTTGATGGTGCCGCCGTCGATCTGGAAGACGGCGCCGGTGATGTAGGAGGCTTGCTCCGAGGCCAGGAACGCGACCAGGTTGCCGAGCTCGATCGGCTGGCCAAGCCGTCCTATCGGGATCGTCGCGGCCAGCGGCGCGAGCTGCTCCTCCAGCGCCCGGTCGGCTTCCGCGTCACCGCGTCCCAGGATCGGGCTGAGCCGGGACGTGAGGAACATCCCCGGGAGCACCAGGTTGATCGTGATGCCATCCCTGGCCAGGTCAGGCATGATCGCCTTGGCCAGCCCGGCGATGCCCGGGCGGATCCCGTTCGACAGGTCGATGTTCTCCACCGGCTGCTTCACCGAACTCGACTGGATCCCGATCACGCGCCCCCATCGCTTCTCGCGCATATACGGCACGACCGCGCGGACGAAGCGAACGAAGTTCAGCGTGACAACCTCGAACCCCTGCCGCCAGTCGTCGTCGGTGAGATCAGCGAACCGGCCTAGCGCCGGGCCGCCGGAGTTGTTGACCAGGACATCGACGTCGCCGAACCGCTCGACCGTCGCGGCCACGACGCTATCGACGCCGGCCGCGGTCGTCAGGTCGGCCGGCACGGCGAGTACCTCGCCGCCGGTTTGCGCTCTGATGTCGGCGGACGCCGCCTCAAGATCCGCCTCGGTCCGTGCGCAGATCGTGACCCGGGCGCCCTCGCGCGCGAGCGCGAGGGCCGAGGCCTTGCCCAGGCCCCTGCTCGACGCCCCGACGACCGCGACCTTGCCTTCCAGCCCTAGATCCATGAGTTACTCCGGCTGATCCCGGGAGAGCATCGGCCGGCCGGGCCCGAGCTGCTGGTCAGTCGGCACCCGCTTGACGTCGACACTGCCCATCAGGGCCAGGCCGGTCACCTTCAGCCGCGGGGCACCGAGGACGCCGGGGCCGTTAGCGCTGTGATCGAAGGCTGCCATGATCCCGATGCCGCCGACCTCGACCTCGATGTCGTCGGGCACGATGATCTCGACGCCGCCCATCAGGGTGTAGGCCTGGATGGTCACCTCGGGCTCGCTGAACCGCGCCTGCCGCAGGTCGAGCTGCACCGATCCCATGATCGTGAAGGCGGTGTAGCTGGGCGGCACCACCCAGGTGCCCCGTCGCTTCACCGAGCTCATGATCGCGACGGAGAACGTCGCACCCGGAGTACCCCCGATGCGATCGAGCGGGTACCTGGCCGCCGGCGCGGCGGCCGGCGTGACCGCGCCGGATGCGGGCAGGTCGCGGGTAATGACCTCGAGGTCGGCATAGGTCCTGGCCGCGTAGGCCTGGTCGAGCCGTTCGTCGAGCTCGTCGAAGCTGATCCGGCCCTGAGCGACGGCTTCGCGGAGCACGTCGGCGACCCGCTCGCGGTCCGCGTCGGCCGCCCGCATGGCCCGCGGATCGATCGGCTCGGGAAGATTGCTCACCCAATAACCCTAGTGTTCCGCGCCACCCTTGTACGGTACGAGTGTGGCGACTCTCGACGACGTCGCCCGGCTAGCCGCGGACCTGCCCGAGGTGACCGAGGGTGAGCGGCACGGCAACCGGACCTGGTACGTCGCCGGCAAGGCGTTCGCGTGGGACCGGCCGTTCAGCAAGGCGGATCTGAGGCGGTTCGGCACCGGGACTCCGCCGGACGGGCCCATCCTCGCTGTCCGGGTGGAGGATCTCGGCGAGAAGGAGGCCGTCCTCGCGGCTCACCCCGACGCCTTCTTCACGATCCCGCACTTCGACGGCTACGCAGCGGTGCTCATCCAGTTGCGGAGTGTCTCGCGGATGGTGCTGCGCGAGGCGCTGACCGACGGCTGGCTGTCCAGCGCGCCGCCGAAGCTGGCGGCGGAGTACGTCTCGCGGTAATACGGCTCACGGAGCGCGCCGGGGGAGGGCCCGGGTGGCGCTCCGGTGCTGGCGGTCCGCGAGGCGCTCACCGATGCCGATGTCGTCGCGCTCGCCGTGCCGGGCGGCGCGGTAGCTGATCTGGTCGCCGCCCACGGCGCGGCACTGGCGGGCAGGCAGGCGTCATGCTCGGCAGCTAGTTCTGGCTGCCGGGGAATGTCTGCAGGGGCGGCCCGGGCCTGGCGGCCAGTCCTCTGCTCAGGATGGCCGCCGCGGTCTCCATGACATCCCGGTCGTAGGTACTGCGGGCCTTGGAGTAGCCGCGGCGCACACCGCGGATCCACGCGGCGCGGCTCAGGGCGACGGCAACTGGGCACAGAATGGAAGCGGCGACGCCGACACCTGCGAGGGCGGCTGTTATCACGCTCATGTTGTGTTGGACGCGGGAAGGCCGCTGCCCGTTTACCTGAGTGCCCGGATTGATCACCAAGCGGTCCCACCTCGCGCCGAGAAGCTGCTCAGGAGGTACTCAGACTGCGCTCAGGTGCCGGTCGGCGAGTGCTCAGCCGGCGCGCTCTCCGTAGAGGGCGGCGATCTGGTCCGCGTACTGCTCCATCACGACGTTGCGGCGCACCTTCAGCGTCGGTGTCAGCTGACCGCCCGACTCGGTGAAGTCCTCCTCGAGGATCGCGAACTTCTTGATGGCCTCCGTAGTCGACACCGCCTTGTTGGCGTCGTCGACGGCCGACTGGATCTCCGCGAGCAGTGCCGGGTCGCCGGACAGGTCCGCGATCGTGGCGGTGGCCGCCTTGCCGTTGTCGGTCTTCCACTGGTCGAACGTCTCCGGGTCGGCCGCCACGAGCACCGCGATGTAGGGCTTCGCGTCTCCCACGACCAGGCACTGGCTGATCAGCCAGTGGGCGCGCAGCCGGTCCTCCAGCACGGCGGGCGCGACGTTCTTGCCGGCCGACGTGATGATCAGGTCCTTCTTGCGCCCGGTGATCGCCAGGAACCCCTCGTCGTCGAGCGTGCCGATGTCACCGGTGTGCAGCCAGCCGTCCTCGTCGATCATTTCCTTGGTGGCTGCCTCGTTGTTCCAGTAGCCCTGGAAGACCATGTGGCCCCTGACGAGGATCTCGTCATCTTGCGCGATCCGGATCGTGCAGCCGGGAATGGGCCGGCCGACGGTGCCGATCTTCTGCGCCTCCGGCGTGTTGGTGTTGGTCGCCGGGCTGGTCTCGGTCAGGCCGTAGCCCTCGAGGATGTTGATGCCGCACCCGCGGAAGAAGTGACCGAGCCGCGTGCCGAGCGGGGCAGCCGCGCTCCAGGAGTACTGGACCTCGCCGCCGAGTGCCGCACGCAGCTTGCTGTAGACGAGCCGGTCGAACAGCGCGTGCTCGGCGCGCATCAGGAGGCCGGGACCACCGGCATCCAGCGCCTTGCTGTAGGCGATCGCCGCGGTCTCTGCCCTCGCGAAGATCGTGCCGTGTCTTTCGGCTACGGCCTTGTGCTTGGCGCTGTTATACGCCTTCTCCCACAGCCGCGGCACGGACAGCACGGCCGTCGGCTTGAAGTTCGCCAGCTCGGTGACGGCCTCTGCCATGTCGACGAGACCGACCACGGTGCGCGAGTAGATGGCGCCGTACTGGATGACCTGGGCGTAGCTGTGAGCGAGCGGCAGGAACAGCAACGTGGAGTGGTGCTCGCTGAACACCTTCTTGAAGCCATCGTTCTGCATGCAGTTGCGGGCGTTCGCGACGATGTTGCCGTGGCTGAGCATGCAGCCCTTCGGCCGGCCGGTCGTGCCCGAGGTGTAGACGATCTCGGCGAGGTCGGCAGCGCGGCGGGTCCTGCGGCGCTCATCGACCTGCTCGGCGGTGATCTGCGCGCCGAGCGCCGTGATCTCGTCGAGGCCGCCGAACTGGCTGCCGTCGATCTGCCACGTATGGCTCAGCACGGGCAGCGTGGCCCGCGCCGCGTCGACCTTCCTGGCGTGATCATCAGTCTCGACGACGACGGCGACCGCGCCGGAGTCACTGAGGATCCACTCGACTTGCTCCAGCGAGGATGTCGGGTAGATCGGGACGGTCACCCCGCCGGCGGACAGGATCGCGTAGTCGAGCAGCGTCCACTCGAACCGGGTGCGCGACATCAGCGCCACACGGTCGCCCGCCTGGATGCCCGCGGCGATAAAGCCAGCGGCAAGGTCACGCACCTGATCGGTGAATCCGCGCCACGTCACTGACGTCCAGATCCCGTTCACCCGGTGCTTCAGACCGACCGTGTCCGGCCAGTTCTGCGCATTGGTGACGATGTCATCGGTGATGTTGTCGTCCGGCTGCACGACGTAGGCGGCCGGCACAGAGAACTCCTGCATCGGCACCTCCCCTGATGAGCAATGGCCTAGGTCGGCCCGGTACTTCTGACATTAGGCGTGACAGAACCGGTCGGGCCAGGGCACAAGGTCCCGCATCGGGCGGCCGGAGGGTTCTTCTTATGTGTGCGCAGCTGGGGCCAGCGCGCTGACCTCGGCCAGGCCGGCGCGGGTCGACCTGGGATTCCCGTCTGGTGGCCGACAGCAGCGGGCCCGCGAGTGGTACGACCAGACCAGCGCGGTGCTGGAGTTCGAGGCCGAGATTGAGGGGCGCTACGTGCAGGGCGTCGACCTGCTGCGCTGGAACGACGACGGCCGGCTGGTCAGCTTCACCGTGATGGTGCGGCCGCTGCGTGCGCTGGAGAAGCTGGTCGAGCTGATGGCGCGCGAGCTGGCGCCGGGTCAGTCCTGAACACGGCACGGTTAAGGGCGGCCCCTCGGGGACCGGGCGCTGACGGAGAGCGCACACTGGGAGCGCGGTACATTCACCCGAGGTCGAGGGGAGCTGCTGCCTTGGGACTGACCTGGAGGGATCTGGTCTCGACCGCCGCCATCGTCGCGATCTTCCTCGCTTACGCGGAGTTCAGCGCCGGGCCGGCCTGGCCGCTGCTCTCCACTGCGTGGGCGACGAGCGCCGTCGTGCTGGCGCTGGCCGCCGGCTGCGCTGTCGCCGCGGCTGGCGACTTGCATACCAGGCCGCAGCCGCTTTCTGGCGTGATCTTCAGGAGGGTCACGACGGTGACGGGCACGGTCGCGCTCGTCGCCGGCCTGGCCGGGGTGATCGTCAGCAGCGCGCGCGCCCTGGAGATCCTGGTCGTGGCCACGGTACTGCTGTGGGTGACGGCAACCTTCTGGCACGTGCTCACCATCGGCGCCGAGCAGTAGCGGGGGATCGACCGGCAGGGCGCACCGAGCGCCTGGCTATCAGTGCCAGGTGACAGCTGTCTGTCATGACCGGATCTGATCCTAAGTCTGACTTGCACCATTACCTTGAGTCCGCCCGCCAGGCCATCCGGTGGAAGCTCGACGCGCTGTCCGACTACGACGTCCGGCGGCGGCCGTTGCCGGTCTGCGGGTACAAGCGCGCGCCGGGCGGTGACAGCGCCGCACTCGCTGCTGCTGCGACGATCAGGACTCCGCGGCCCGCCATATCGGGTCTCCCTTATCGCCGGTTATCCCGTCTTATCATGGGTCACCGGAGTATGGGCTCGGCCTCCAGCTGCCCGGCAGCGTCCAGGGCCTCCGCGCGAGTCGCCAGCCGGCCCGTGCCTCCCCAGCCGGTCACGGCGACCGAGCCGGAGGCCACCGCGCGCTTGAGCGCCTCTGTCGTTGTCGAGCCGTCGAGCACGCCAGCGATGAACCCGGCGTTGAAGCAGTCCCCGGCTCCGGTAGTGTCCACGGGCGTGACGCCGCGGCCCCGTACCCGCACGGCCCCGTCAGGCGCCACGGCCAGAGCGCCGACGGCGCCAAGCTTCACCGCGACCGCCGGCCCGAGGCGGTGCAGGGCTTGGGCGGCGCGCAGCGTCGAGGTCGCCGCACCGCCGTCGACCTGCGCGGGCGCCAGCTCGAGCGCGGTAGCCAGCTGGACGCACTCCGCCGCGTTCGGCAGCAGGTAATCCAGGTCGCGCAGGGCGGACCGGGCGCTCGCCCATTCGCCCTCCGGTGCCCAGCCGGTGTCCAGCGACGTCGTTGCCCCGGCCTCGCGCGCCGCGCGGAGCAGGCCGGGCAGGCCGGCCTGCAGGCCGCGCTGGAGAAAGAACGAGCTCGCGTGGACGTGACGCGCGGAACGCATTCGGTCCAGGGACATGTCGGCGGCGGACAGCTCCGTCATGGTGCCGCTGTAGGTCAGGATCGCCCGGTCCCCGTCGGCCCTGGTCAGGACCACGCTCAGCCCGGTCTGCCGGCCGGGCCGCCGGATGACGCCTGCGACGTCGACGCCGTGCCCGCGCAGCTGATCGGCCGTCCATTCCCCGATCGGATCGTCGCCGATCACCGCGCAGACCGCGACTCGCAGGCCCTGAGCGGCGGCGGCACAGGCCGTGATCGCTCCCGAGCTGCCCAGGGTGACGGTCGCGTTGTCGATGAGCTGCTCGACCTGGCCGAACCGCACGTCGACCTTCCCGGACGCCACCAGGACATCCGGGTTGAGCTCAGCGAGGACGAGCAGGTCCACGTCGGCAGCCACAGCCTCACTCCTCGCCGTGCCGCCCGGGAGCCCGCCCCGGGCGATTGCTTGATTTTTGTATAACAAGGGCCCAGGGCATCATGTCGTACGAAGGCCAGACCGCGATGAGGTGGCATGGGAAGGATCAGCGAGCTGAGCGACCTGGTGCGCCCGGGCATGACGATCGCGCTGGGGGACGGTTTCGGCGCGCCGCGGGCCGTCTCTGGCGAGCTGAGCGCGGCCGCCGCCAGGTGCGGGGGAGTGCGGCTGATACTCGGCTGGGTGCCGCAGGCCGATCCCGGTCTGGATTTCGCCGTGTTTGCCGACGTCCGGACATTCATGCCGGGCTGGGGGCTGCGCCGGAGCGTGGATGCGGGCCTGGTGAGCTTCGCCCCGGCCAGGCTGTCCGCCGCGCCCGCGCTGCTGCACGGCCCGTGGCGGCCCGACCTGCTGATCGCGTCCGTGGTTCCGGTATCCGGCGGGTTGGAGTTCGGCAGCGAGGTGTCCTGGCAGCGGGCCGCCATTGACGCGGGAGCCCTTGTTGCCGCTGTGATCTCGCATGGCGCGCCGCACGCGGACGCCGGCGGACCGCTGCCGGCCAGCCAGGTGGTCGTCGTGGGGGAGACCGGCGAGCCGCCGGGAGCGATGCGGGAGGTCATGCCAGGGCCTGCGCATCGGGCGATCGCCGCGCTGATCGCGCCGCTGATCGCACCGGGCGCGCGGCTCCAGGTGGGTCCGAGCCCGGTCGCGACCGCGCTGCTGGCCGAACTGGCCGTGCCGGTCCGGGTCGACTCGGGGCTGCTGCCCGAGGCCGTCGTGGATCTGGACGAGCGCGGCCTGGTCGTGGGCGACCCGGTGACGGCTTACCTCGCGGGCGGCCCGCGGCTGTACCGGTGGGCGGACGGGCGGCCGCTGCTGCGCCCGATCGAGTACACGCATGATCTGGGCAGGCTGTCCGCCGATCCGTTGTTCGCGGTGAACACGGCGGTGGAGATCGACCTGGACGGCCAGGTGAATGTGGAGGGGACGGCGACCTCGGTGCTCGGCGGGATCGGCGGGCACCCGGACTATGCAGCGGCCGCCGCCCGGTCCATCGGGGGGCTGAGCATCGTCGCGGTCCCGACGGTTCATCACGGGAGGCCGACGCTGGTCGCCCGGCTGTCCAGGCCGGTGTCCACTCCCGCTCATGACGTGGACGTGGTGGTCACCGAGCGCGGCGTGGCCGACCTGCGCGGCCTGTCCAGGCCCGAGCGGCACCGAGCGCTCAGCGAGCTGTGGGGCGGCCAGCCAGCTGCTAGACGCGGCCGAGGAAGCTGAGCACGCGTTCGGTGAGCAACCCGGCGGCTTGCTCGTCGTAGGACGGCAGGCTGCTGTCGGCGACCAGGTGCTGCTTGCCCGGGTACAGGTACACTTCGGCGTCCGTGGTCGACTCGACGAGCGCGCGGGCCGCGTCGATGTCACCTTCCCCGGCGAAGAACTGGTCGCCGTCCATTGCGTGTATCTGGACGGAACGCCCTGCGGCCAGCCCCCGCCGAACTCCGAGGTCGGGACACACGCGTGGAACAGCAGGGCGCCCCTGGCTCCTGGCCGGGTCTGGGCCAGCATCTGCACTGGCAGGACGCCGAGCGAGAACCCGGCGTAGACGAGCTCGCTGGGCAGCCCTTCGGCGGGGCCTGCCCTCGCTCGATGATCGTGCCGAATCCGGTTTCACCGGCGTCGGCCACTCCGTCGGCCAGATCGTCGAAGACCCGCCCCTCGTACAGGTCAGGGACATGGACGGTGTGATCGGCGCGGCTGAGTTTGTCAGCGAAGTCGCGGACACCGGGCGTCAGCCCCTGCGCGTGATGGAACAGCAGCACCTCAGCCATTTTCGCTCCCTTCAGTCGCGGAGTCCTGACGGCTCCACCTGGACGATCCTTGCCTGAGTTCCCGACATCCTCCGTCGTATACATCCCGCAAATTACTGGCCGCACGCGCCTTACTGGCCGCACGCGCCTCGCGAGCCAGTACCCTGCCTGACCCTGCTCGTCGTCGCAAGCCGGATGTCATCCGAATATAGATACGAGCTGGATCAGGAATGTCAGAGGCACTCGTTACTATTGTCAAAGACGATGCTAGCCCTGATCATTCGTGCGCCCAGCAGAGCGGGAGGTGACGCTGTGATGTAGCAGCGGATCTTGCTGTTCGTAAGCTCGTCGTCGCCTGCCGGTGGAAGTCCGGTCCGG
>Ga0307373_10009147_pt1 | contig 14885 bp, 8 predicted proteins | sample OX2MG_FD_202534 | JGI IMG/M metagenome (GOLD analysis project Ga0307373, IMG submission 202534) | Soil microbial communities from Risofladan, Vaasa, Finland - OX-2 | ecosystem: Environmental > Terrestrial > Soil > Coastal area > Acid sulfate soil | place: Finland: Risofladan, Vaasa | collected... | reverse complement strand
TTCGTGGCCAGCCGCGAAGCCCGGCAGGTGGCCGCCATGACCGCCGTCCACGCGACCCCGACGCACGACGCCGACTGGCGCGCGGCCGAGATCGCCTGACGGCGGGCGGACGGTCAGGCAGCGCGCGGGCAGGCGCGCCCGGATCTGATGTCGGTCTCCCGCCGGCTCGTCGGCCGGGCGACGGCCTGCCTCGGTCCCTGCGGGCCGAATGCGGCTGATTCCCTGGAGATCCTGCCGATCCGACGCGAGGCGCCGCGTGCGCTCCGGCCTCTGCCTTGCACCGTGGATGGGAGGGACCCGTCTGTCCGCCGGCCGTGTTTCCCGGTCTCCGGGCCGCCCGGTCACCGGGCTGCCCCGCCGCACGGGCCGTGCGGCGAGTCTCGCTGGACGTCGACATGTCAAGCCATGACGCGCCGCCGCGGGCGCTCGTCTTCTATCCGTGGGACATCACGCTGCCGCAGGGGGCGAGGCTCCTGTTCCTGAACTACTCCCGGACCCTTCGGGATGCCGGGCTCAGGCTCGATCTGTTCACACCCACCGGACGGACGCAGGATCTGCGGGCCTTCGACCCGGCGGGCGACCTGTTTGAGCGGCTGTTCACTCTGCCGGAGGCCACGGCCTGCGTTCGACCCCGGTCTCTCGCGCGATTTCTCCACAACCGGATGTGTCAGGCGCTGCTGTCGGATGCCTGGTGGCGGACGATGGCCGCCGCCGCCTCGGTCGCGTCGTCGGGCGGCTACGACCTCGTGGCGGTGCACTATACGCGATACGCCGCGATCCGGCAGTACCTGCGGCCCGGTGTCCGGACCGTGCTGTTCACGTACGACCTGGACGCCGTGCTCGCGGCCCAGGAGGAGCAGGTGTGCGGGATCCCGGCGCCGTTCGCGCTCGAAGACGAAGTCGAGCTGATGCGTGGCTTCGACATCGTGACGACCGTGGGACCGGCGGACACGATGCGCGTGACGGCGGTGGCTCCCGAGCTCCCGGTCATCGAGGCGCCGTTCTGCGCGACGGTCGAGCCGCATGACCGGCTCGCTCGCCGGGAGGCGAACAATCTGCTCATCGTGTCCAACCGCGGCCGGTTCTTCGATCTGTCCTTCCGGTGGTTCTACGAGCAGGTCTGGCCGATCCTGCGCGCGCGGCGACCCGGCACGACGCTGACGATCGCCGGCTGGATCTCCGACGTCGCGAGGGTGCTCGGGGCGGACAAGGATCCAGCCATCGACGTGAAGGGGCTGGTCGACAGCGTCGAGCCGCTGTACGAGGCGGCCGACGTGCTCCTGGCACCGTACTACTACGGAGACGGCGTCAAGACGAAGATCGTCGAAGCGCTGGCGCGCGGCCTCCCGGTCGTGACGACGCCGCCCGGCCTCTCCAACACGCGGCTGGTCCCGGGACGCGACGTGGTGGTTGCGGCGGACGCCGAATCGTACGCGAAGGCGGTGGCGGACCTTCTCGACTCGCCCCCGACGCGCGCGGCGCTCTCGGCGGCCGGCGTCGACTACGTCCGGGCCTGGCACTGCCCGGCGGCGGGCTCTCGTGACTTGCGCAAGGCGACGCGCCTGCTGCTCGAGGAGCGTCGCGAGGCACCCGGGGCCGGCAGCGGGATCGGAACCGCCGGCCTTGGCGAACTCCTCCGCCGCCTCGCGGCCTGGACCATCAGCCGGTGCGCCAGCGACGGTGTTGAGCGCGTGGCGCTGTTCGGGGCGGGCACCCACACGCGGCTCCTGCTGCCGATTTGGTACGCGCTTGGCGGGCCGCCTGTCGTGACCCTCGTCGTGACCGACCCGTCGACGGACGCGGCGTCTCTCGGCCTGCCCGTCTGCACCCTCGCCGATCTCGATCGGACGGCGGTGGAGGGAATCGTGCTGTCGTCGAAGCGGTACGAACCGGAGATGGCGGCGGCGTGCCGCGCCGCGTGGCCCGACCTGCCTCGCTACAGCATCTGGGCGCCGCAGGAGACGCAGGCCGGGGGGCCGCTCCCGGAGGTCGCGTTGCGATCGGCACTGAGTTCGCGAATTCCCGTCGGCGCGGCCGAAGCCGCCGGAACGGGCAGCCGGGGGCTGTGCGAGATAAGGGGATCATGACGACTGCGGCGACGACGACGACCGAGGTGCCCAGGCTGACGAGTGTCCAGGACCGCTTGGGCGACCTGGAGGAGGTCGTGGTCTTTGGCGCGGGCGCCGGCGGGCGCCAGGCGCGCCTGTACCTGCAGCGCCGGGAGGTGCGTGTCCGCTACTTCGCCGACAACGATCCGCAAAAGCAGGGGGGATCGCTCGACGGGATCCCGATCGTGAACCCGTTCGACCTGCCTCGGCTCGGCGCGGGCCCGGTGGTGATTGCGAGTCTCTGGGCCTGCGAGATCGCCGAGCAGCTCCGGGCGATCGGCCTCGACGACATCTGTCAGTTCGACGCCAGGCTGATCGAGCTCCAGACGCGCGCCGAGTACACGCCGCAGGCGACTGCCTGCTGGTTCGATCACGCACCCGCTGATTCCGAGATCGCGGTCGCCCTTCGTGATCTGGTTCGTCCGGGCGACGTGGTGTTCGACGTTGGCGCCGGCACGGGCGGTCTCTCGACGCTGATGGCGCGCCTCGTCGGCCCGCGCGGGGCGGTGTGCGCCTTCGAGGCAAGCCGGCGCAATCTCCACCCGTGCCAGCAGAACCTGGCCGCGAACAGTTGTGGGAACGTGCAGCTGTTCCATCTGGGCGTCTCCGAACGATCCGGCAGGACACGGCCGGTCTATCACGGCCGCCGCTCAACGGACGACTCGCTGCGGCGCCCGCCCGCCGGCCAGATCGTCGCCGACCCGGTCCAGACGGTCAGCCTGGACGAGTTCTGGGGATGGAGCAGGCTGACGCCGTCGGCGATCGTGCTGGCCGCGCCGGAAGCCCTGCCGGAGGTGGCGGCCGGGATGACCGGGCTGCTCGCCGAGCATCGCCCGCACCTGCTGCTGATTGCGACCGCCGAAGGGCTCACCGGGCTGGTTGGCCTGATGGCGTCCGGGTACGAAGCCTACGACCTGGTGGAATATCGCCGGATACCGGCGGCCGCAGACCTGGCGCAGCGAGCGGCAGGCCGCCCGCTGGCGCTGGTGCATGAATCGCGTCGCGCCGAAACGCCTTACGCCGGTACCCCCGGGACCGCCCTGGTGGCCGACAGTCAGGCCGGAACGGATGGCGCCGGCAGGAGCGGGGCGGCGCAGGCGGGGGCGGTCTGGGTGGGGCCCGGCCGCCACGTGGTGACGCTCGAGAGCTCCGGCGCTGGCGCAGGCATGGTGCGCGCCGTGCTGCACAGGGACAACGTGCCCGTCGCGAGGTACTCCGGTCCGGCCCTGCCTTTGAGCGAACGACGACGGGCGCTGGTCGTCGAGGCGGGAGACAGCTGCGAGCTGTCGTGGACGGTCTCCGGCAATCCGGATGACGCGAGCGGGCCGGTCTCGCGCCAGGCGCGGGTCCGCAGAGTGACCGGTCTGACCGGGCAATCCGCACCTCCCTGGTGGCGGTGATCCGGCAACAGGGAGCGAACATGCCGGTCGTCGACATCATTGTCGCAAGCCTGCGCAAGCGATTCCAGTATTCGGACGGTGAGCACGTATTGCTCGACCGCCTCATCGACAGCATCGAACGGACGTGCGAGGCCGGCTCGTATGACCTCCACATTGCCGACGATCCGCATGAGAACTTCACGCACGCGGTCAGCCGGCTGCTGGCGCAGACGACACGGGACGTCGTGCACTTTGACGACGATCATCTCTGTTATCAGCCGGGGTGGATCGACGCGTACTACCGCTCGCGCGATCTGATTGTGGGGCAGGGAGGCCGCCCTGGCATCATCATCGGGCGCACGTATCATCCGAGCGACGAGTCGTCGTACCGGCCCGGCAACCTCGAGCAGGCCGGGAACGACCTGACCGCGACCTGCACGCCCGTCGCGCCGCACAACGATCAGCCCGACCCGGGCATCTACGAGCAGCACCGGCGCGTGGCGGCCGCCTGCTTCGGCGGCTGCTGGATCAGCCGCGCGCTGATCGATCGGGCGGGCGGCCTCGACCCGGCGCTGGCGGCCGGCTGTTATCAGGAGGACATCGAGTATTCGCTGCGCGGCTGGCGCCTCGGCTTCGAGTCCTGGTACACGCCGTGGGTCGCCTGCATCCACCTCGGAGGGCGCACGAAGAATTTCGAGCGGATGAAGCACCGCTGTCATCGCAACATCTCTTACAACGCCGCCAAGTACGGCTCGTTCGTCGAAGAGATCCGCCGCCGGTACAACTTCACGCTCCGGGACTGGACCGCGTAGGTCAGGCGGCGCGGCGGGCACGCCGACGGGGATGACAGGCGGGCGGGGGGCCGACCGATGGGCCGACCTGATAGTCGGTGCGGTTGGGCTGGACCCGGAACGGGTGCGTGGTGATGCGAGGCACGTCGCCCGGCCGATGGAGATTCAGTAGGGCGTCGCGGTAGTGCGGTGCCCGTGCGGTGGCGATGTTGAACCAGGTCCCGGCCACGTCGGCACGGCCAGCCAGCAGTTCGGCGACACCCAGGTTGTTCGCCCCTTCCGGAGAAGGGCGGAGCGCCTCTGCGCGCGCGAGACACGTTCGCGCGCGCAGAAACTGGCCCGTCTCGAGCAGAAGCGTGCCGCGCCAGAACGCGATCCGCCAGGCTTCGGGAAATGGTGACGGGCCGTCCGGTTCCTCGATCGCGGCGGCGTCGCCCCCCAGCGCCTCGATCCGGTCCAGCCAGGCCAGCGCCTCGTCGACGTCCTCGCGAAACGCCGCCATCGAGACCAGCGCCCACATGGCGATGCGGGCGCCGTAGCCCGCGCGCGCCAAGAGTGCCTCGACGCTCTCGTATTCATGTTTCCGCAGCGCCCGGCCGTACATCAGCCGCTGGTTCTCAATCTGCCGCGACTGGCTCCCCGGCAGCGCGTGAATGCGATAGCCCGGCTCGGGGACGATGACGAACCGGGCCCCGGCCATGGCGGCCCGCAGGATGACGTCCATGTCCTCGGCGCCGTGGAGCGTCGTGTCGTAACCGAGGGCGCGCAACGCGTCCGTGCGGAACACGATCGCGCCGGGCGCCGGCAGGTAGTTCCGTTCGAACTGCCGCGCCAGCCACGGATCGCGGGTCAGGAAGGTCGGAATCCCGAGGAGGTCGCCCGGCTCCGTGTGACCGTCGTCAGCGAGGTCGGCGGCGTCGACGGCGATATCGCCGTCGCGGTCCGCCAGGGCCTTCAGGAGTCGCGGCAGGCGACCAGGCAGGAACTCATCGTCGGCGTCCAGCCAGGCGGCGTACGGCGTCTCGACGGCGAGCAGGCCGGCCTGGCGCGTGGCGCCGAGGGGGCCGTGGTCGGGTGGTCGCACGACCCTGAGGTGCGGCCCGGCGACCGCTTGCGCGACCGCCACGGTGTCGTCTCCGGAGTGGTCGTCGATCAGGAGCAACGGATAGGGACCCTGCGCGACGGCAGAACGAACCGCGTGGGTGATCGTCGCCGCGGCATTTCGCGCGGCGATCAGAATCGTCGCCGACGGTCGGGGCTCCGTGGTCATCCCTGTCAGCCGGCTTTGGCCGCCGACGGTCGGTGGTCCAGCAGGCGCGGAAGATCGAGCGCGTCCCGGATCGCCTGGGCGCCGGCGTGGCCGGGACGCATGGCCAGACAGCTGCCGGCCGCGGCCGTCGCGTCGTCGAGCCGGCCGAGCCGCAGCAGTGTCGCGGCCCGCAGGAACTGGACCTCGGTGAGGTCGTCGGCGACGGCGAGCGCCCGGTCGAACAGGTTGAGGGCGTACGGGAGGAAGCCGGGCGAGCTCGTGCCGAGGGTCAGGAAGTCCACGCCGGCGGTGAGGAGCGTCGGGACGTCGAACTCGAAGGAGACCGGCTGCGGTACGACTGTCCCCGTCGCCGCGAGAACCAGGTGAAAACTGGACGGCGCGTTCTGCAACGGGCCCCGCACCCAGTCCTGACCGAAATAGTCGACCAGTTCCGGGTGGTTCGTGAAGCCATTCGCCTGGAGCGTGCCGAGCCACCAGTCGCGCGGCTGGACGCACCGGTGCCAGTCCACGCCCGGTCTGGCCCGCGACGGATCGGCAGCCGCCGACACGCTCATGATCCAGAGACCGCCGCGCGCCAGATGGCGGGCCACGTTGGCGCAGAGAACGGCCACGTCTTCCGCCGCGACGTGTTCGATGACTTCCCATGCCGTGATGACGTCGAATTGCCCGGGCGCGGCGGGCTCGCCAGACGCGGCGCGCCGGAGCTGAAATGGCGCCGTGATATCGCAGGTGAACAACCGATCCGGGATGGCGGGCCATTCGGCACGGGCGGTGTGGCGGCTGTAGGGGCTGCCTTCGAGACCGATCGCGTCATGCCCCCGCTCCACGCACATCCGCACGAATCCGCCGCCCGAGCAGCCCAGGTCGAGCAGCGACAGGTGCTCTCGACCCCGCAACCGCTCCAGGCGTTGCGCGAAGAGGGCATTGGCACTGTTATCGCGGCGCGTGCCGTGCGGGACGCGCGAATCCGTCGACGGAGCCGCGTCGCGTTCGCAGGTCAGCGTCCATTGCGTGTGCGGGACGACGACCTGGCGGGCCACACGGGACGCCGGTCGCGAGGCGGCAACCAACGCGGTGGAGCGGCGAGCCCGCACGGCCTGCGCGATCACCTCGACACCCAGCACGAAGCGTGCGAGCCGCTCCGGATTGTGGAACTGGACAAAGGCCTCGCGGCGGTCGCGGGCACGCGTCCGCAGGTCCGCGAGATGCTCCAGGGCGTGCCGGACCGCGCGGATGAACCCCTGCGGCTCGACCGGTGAATAGATCACCCCGGCACCGCTGAGCCGGATCTGTTCCGCGAGCCACGTGGCACGCGGCACGATCGCCGGCACGGCGGCATGGACGGCCTCGGCGAGAATGCCCGACGTGCGGACGCGGTACCGGTCCGCCTCATAAGGCAGGACGATGAGGTGCGTCGCCCGCATGAGCCGGGCGTATTCGTCAGCGTCGGGAGGGTCGAGCAGCAGTACCACGTTTGGGAACTGACGCAGGCGGTCGAAGGCTTCGGCCATACCCGGCTCGCCGCCGGGCACGTTGAAGTTGCTCTGGACCACCAACTGCACGCGGCCAGTCGCCAGGTCGACCCTCAGGGCTTCAGCGAGCTCGGGCAGGTACTGATAGCCCTTCTCTCGGCGGGCATCGCCGAAGTAGCCGATCGTGAGCGGCGGCGCGGGCGTGTGCAGTGGCTCGCGTCCGAATCGCGGATCGACCGGAATCGGTGCGGTCTGAAACGGCCGCCCGGTGACCTCTGTGTGCTCTTCGGTCAGCTCGTCGCTGTCGGTCAGCAGGCGCAGACGTGACCCGGCTATCTGGTGGAGCTCGGCGACGGCATGCCGGAGCAGAGCCGCGTGCGCGTGCCGGGTGAGCGAGGCGTCGTTCGCCTGCTCGTGCACCGGCCGGCGGAACAGCAGGACCACGCGGGGGGTGGTCTGCGTGCCAGGACTGCGCAGGCTCCGCGCGAGCCCGAGGACCTCTACCAGGTTGGCATACGGCAGGAAAAGGACGTCGCCGGCGTTCCCGTCAAGGGGCCGGAGGGCGCGCAGCAGTTCGGCGCCGAACCGATCGGCGCTCCTGGTCAGATGAAGGTGGGGGTCTGCGCCGGAGGGATCCCGGAGCTCTTCCCAGTAGGTCTGCGAGAATGCTGGCAGGATGGGACAGACGGTGCCTGCCGGCGGAGACGCGTGAAGCGACGCGAGGACGAACGGCTCGACCCCCAACGCCGCCGCGGCGTCCGCGACGAGCGACGCGTACCCGAGATAGTGTCCGTGCTGGGTACGGAGGTTCGGATCACAGAGAAACAGCCTGGGTGTCCGCATGTTGGAATCCGTCAGCCCGCTGCAATCAGGCAGAGCCCGCCCCTGTCGGAACGCCGACTGCTGGTGTCGGCCTCCTGGCGTACGTCCCCTGTATCCGGTCCCGTAGCCCGCGCCGCAGGCAGGGACCATTCTTCTCGTCAGGACAGTGCAAGTGTCGTGCCCTGGCCGGGCGGACAGGCCTCGCGGCGCGAGCCGCGCTGGCGCTCCGCCTCCAACGCGGACACCATCCGCGGCAACAGCAGCACCGCGCCATCTCCAGTGGCCACGACCAGCGAGGTGCCGGCCCAACCCGCCGCGACGGGGTAGCAGCAGGCGAGGTCCACGTGTCCGCCGTCTGCATGGGCGAACCGGAGAAGATCGCTGTACGGATGAACGTGCGCGGTCCACGGACCATGGGGGGCGGTGAACGCGCATTGACCGGCGGACGTCATGCGCACCCGGCTGAGGCGCTTCGCGCCTGGGACCCAGCGCCACGCGGTCTCCAGCAGCGTGCGCGGAAATGCGTTCACCGGACCGGGCGGGCGCGGATCCAGCCTGAGGCCGGGGCCGTCGCGATGCACGGCGAGGAGCGGTGGACTCTCGACGAGTCGCCGGGCACCTTTGCCCGGCAGCCACTTCCATACTCCGCCCTCGAGGGACGCCCACAGGGGAACGCCATCGGGCTCTTCGAGCAGCCGGAACGCCCGAAAGGGCATCGTCTCGAGGATCGGCTCCGCCTCAGCTGACGGCCGCAGCATCGCATAGGACCCGGTGCCGCTGCTGTGCCAGGCCAGCGCGCCACCGTCGTCCCCCCACGGCAGTTCGTTGACGATCGGTCGGGGCCAGGCCGGTCGCGGCCGGAACTCGCCCCATTCGTCGACCGTATAGCTCCCACCCTCAGGCGACGAGACGACGGCATGGTGCGGTCCGAGGGTCGCGGCGAAATAACAGGCCGGCAGTCCCTCGTCTGTGAGTAGCCGAAAGGGCTGTCGGCTTCCGATCGACAGAAAGAACGGGATGCGCGGGTCGTCATCCGCGCGCTCGAAGGTGACGGCCAGTTCGCACTCGAGATAATGCGCCAGCCGGTGGACGCGATGGATGACGGGAGGCGGTGCCGCGGCCTGCGCCGGTCTGCCGGTGTCGGCGGACACCCAGTTCGCCAGAGAACCCGTGGTTCGCCTCATCAGGCTCCAAAGCGGGATCTGGAGATCCAGCGCGGCGGGCGACGAAGCCTCGAGAGGCGAGAGCCCTGTCTGCGCGCGAATCGTGCAGGATACACGCGCCGCTCTGCTCCGGTGCGGAGGGATCTGCATCGCCGTGGACAACAGCCCGGCCCCCGCCCAGAAGGGGGCCTCCTGGCCTGCGATCGGGCTGGCGCCGGGGACGCTTTCCATCGCGACGAGTACCTGCCGCAGCAGCGCCAGGCGTGCGCGCGGAGCGCCTGAGGAGGCCGCGGCGTCGATCGGCTCGTCGGGCTGCGGCCTCCGTGCGTCGAGAGCCGGCTCCGGCAGGCCTTCCGCCCAGGCGGAGTTCGGCTTTGGCGCATAGTCGCGGCGGTGAGACCAGACGTGCCAGGCCAGCCAGCCCTCCAGCAGGGCGAGGTCCGCTCCCCGAGCCGGGTCCCATGCGAACGCGCTCGAACAGATGTCGTCGAGTGCCACCGGTCCATCGCCAGCCGTCGCCGCGGTCCCGTCGTACAGCAGGCGCCGCACTGCCTCGTCGAGCGGCTGACTTCCGCCGGCCGAGTCGTCCGGCGCGAGCACGTCCGACGTCAGCGTGTCGTTCAGCCACGCTGGCAAGGGCTCGCCCATCAGCACCGTACGGAGAATGGCTGCTGTTTCGGCTTGCGGCAAGGGCGACCTCTCCGCCGCCGCGTCGGTCAGGGGAGGGTCGGGAGGCTGTGACGCCTGGAACCGCACCGAAGCCGTGGCAAGCGCCTTCGTGATGTCGGCCTGTTCGATCGTCCCGGCGGCGAACTGCCGCCACGTCTCGAACACCGGGGGCGTCGCGCCGGCGGTTGCCTCGATGAGCCGGTCGACTGCGCGGGCGAGTGCCGTCGGGCGCTCCCCCCGTGAGTGGGCGCGGCTCAGCGCCTGCCGCGCGGTCGTCGTCGCGTCTCGCCGGACGGACCCCAGCGCTTCGCGCAGCGTGAACTGCTGCAGGCCCGCTCCGTGCAGGATACCGGCTCCGGTGGCGTTGACGAATCGTCGATCGCCGCGGGCCGCGATCTGCTCCACGAGCCAGTCGCGGAAGGCCCGCAGGTGGGGGGCTGTCGTGGTCCAGGCTCCTCGGATGTCCCGTTCCTGGATCCGTGTCCGGCTCTCGAGGTCGCTGCGCCAGAGGTCGGGGAGCGCCGCACCGGACGCCGTCTGTGCCGCCCAGTCGGCCTCGTAGGTCGTCCGGCGACAGTAGGGCCGCCCGTTCGTGTACGCCAGGTCGGCGCCGACGAAGGCGATCGGGTCGCAGCCGATCGTGATCGCCAGGTCGAACGCCGAGGTGAGCACCGAGCCCCACGTCCGCACGATCGGGCGGGTGACGCCGAGCGTGGCGAGCCAGGGCCAGGGATGATGGTCGGCCAGCTTGAACGTGAACGTGCGGCCGCTGAACCGCGGGAACACGGTCGGGTCGAGGCTCGCCTCGGCGGCCAGCCAGGCGTCGGGACACGGGGGCAAATCGCGCAGATGCCGGGCGTTGAGCGGGGACGGATCCACGCTGACGACCAGATCGGGCGCCAGGCCCGCTGCCAGAAGCGGGCGCAGCGCGGTATCGACCGCGATCAGGATGACCCGGTCGCGGACTGCCGCCAGGTCCACGAGATTGCGGTCCAGCGACGGACCGGCCGCCGCGATGACGGCCGGCACGCCGGGCAGACAATCGGCAAGGGCCGCCGCATCGCCCTCGCGGCCGATGACCGGCAGATTGGTCAAGGTGTTGATCAGGTACCGGCCCGCGTGCTCGCGCCGGGCATCGTCGTTCGCACGCGCGTCGAACAGAATCCGTTCGGCGACCTTGCGCGCCGCGGCGGTTTCCTCTGGAAAGAGGCGCGCGATGACCGGGTGCGCGAGCACCCGGACGCTCCGGGGATCATCCTGCAGGAGACGCCAGGCCTCGGAGGCGCCCTGGTAGTCGGGGCCCGCGCAGATCGTCAGTCGACCGCCTTCGAGTGCGTCGCGCCAGTCGCGCCGCGCGAGCAGCGCGGGGAGCAGCGCCGGCACCGGCTCGATCGCCACGATGCGGGTCTCCGAGGCGAGCCGCTCGGCGCTGTCGAGAACGAAGCCGAGGCCGGATCCGATGATGATCAGCGCCGAGGGACGTGGATCGATCAGCGCCGGCTGCAGCCAGCGATCGGCTTCGAGCTGCGGATTGCGCCGGCTGTGGATCGGAACCCACGCGCCGGTTTCGTTGCGGGCGAGTGCCACGGGACCATCGGCCGTGCGTTCGACCCGCACACGCGCATCTTCACGGGCGGCCGCGTCGGTCTTCAGTCGGGTGATTGTCGCGAACGCATCGGCCACGTGACAGACCTCGGCGATGTCGAGTGTCGCGCCGCCGGGCTCAGGCGGCCTGCCAACGTCCGGCGGGTACGGGTGCGGAGGACCGCACCGCGGCGTCGACCGGCCGCCAGAAGTCCGTGGGCCAGTCGCCGTACAGCGGCAGCACCTGAAAGCCTGCCGCGCTCGCCCGTTCCAGCATCTCGGGTTCGAACGTCGCTGATGACAGGAGCAGCGCGTCGACCGCCGCGGGCGGCAGGCGGTCGAGCGCATGGACCGGAATGCCGGAGAGCGCCGGCACGGACGGATGTCCGGTGACGGCGATCGCACCGACCTCGAACGTCTCCGGAACCCCCCAGCGCAGCAGATTCGTCGTGTGGCCGCCCGCGCCGTAGATGCCGAGCCGCCGCACACCGGCACGCAAGGCGCGCAGGTACGCCCGAAGCAGGCGGCGGCCCATCACCGGAGCGAAAGCCGGCGCATCGACCGGCAGGCGGGCCGGCAGGACTGGTTCGATGACGCCGGCATGGTCGCGAAAGACCAGCCCGTCCGACGTCTCCTCGACGATGAGGTCGCGGCGGCCGGCGTTCGCCGGCTCCGGCACGAACGCGTGCGGATGCAGGCCGGGGCACACCGGCCACTGGTGATTGCAGCAGACCTCGACGCCGAACCGTTCCGCGACGGCGGCCAGACCGGCGAGTGCCACGAGCGCCTGGGGGCTGGTCAGGCGGCAGCGGAGGCGCCGGCCCTGCCGGAAGGCGGCCACCATTCCATGCAGGAGGCCCGCGCTCGTCTCGTCCCGGGCGTCCGCGGGGCGGCGCAGCCAGGTCTCGAGCAGCCGGGACGTGCGGTCGTCGGAGGGGTCGAGACGCGCCGCCGGCGCGTCCAGATGATGAATCCGCACCTCGGCCGGATCCGGGTGCTCGGGCGCGTCGTGCAGACCCCAGCCGGGCGGGTTGAGCAGCGGCAGACCGAACTCGATGTCCCACGAGGCGCCGAAGTGCGCCGTCGGTGCGTCGCGGTCGGCCGGCGGCGTGTTGCGGAAGCCTTCCTCATGGTCGAGATGATAGACCGTGCCGACGAACGCGATCGGCACGTCCCGCGCGGCGGCTCCGAGAAAGAACTGCCAGTCCTTGCCGCGCGTGGAGAAGCGGATCCGCTCGTCGAACCCGCCCAGCCCGTGCCACAGCGCCCGGCTGCCGAAGCAGAAATCGCCGCCGGCGCCGAGGTAGTAACAGGGCGGCAACTGTCCCTCGCCGGACGGCAGCTGGCGGGAGGGATCGGTCATCAGGGGCCGCGGCAGGTCGCGCGGGACGTCCACCCGATGGGCCCGGTAGAGCGTGTCCTCGCGCGGCGTCCCGCACTGCAGCCACTCGATCAGATCGTCGCCGAACACGATGTCGGCGTTGGTCACCAGAATCCAGTCGCCGGCGGCCCGCCGGATCCCGGCATTCTTGGCCGGCATCTCGTGGAACGGCATGTGCGGATTGAGGCTGTAGCGGTCGTGCAGCGCCCGGGGGACGACCACGGTCCGCGCCGACGGGACGCGCTCGACGAACGCCCGGGAGAGGAGCGGACGATCGGGCAGCGGGTTCCATTCGACGAGCAGGAACTCGTGCGGCACGCCGGCAGCCGTGAGGCGGGCGCCGTTGTCGAGCGCGAGCTCCGTGACACGGTCCTGGAACGCGCCGCCGTAGTCGTCGTTGCGGCCGGCAAGGACGATGGTGATCATGCCGCGGTCACCTGCCGCAGCCGGGCGGTGGCGTCCGGCAGGCCGCTCGAGAAGATCACGCGCGAGCCGGGCGCGTTGATGCCGACGCGCACGGCCGTCATGTGGCGCAGGGCCCGCCGGATGGCGGCGTGGAACCGCGGTTCGGCGATGAAGAGGAGAAATCCTCCCTGGCCCGCTCCCAGCAGCTTCCCGCCGCTGGCGCCGGCGCGCCGGCCGGCTTCGTAGGCGGCGTCGATCACCGGCAGACTGACGGTCGACAGGCTCCGCTTGAGCTGCCAGCCGTCGTGCAGCATCGTCCCGAAGCGCACGAGATCGCCGTCGCCGGCCAGTTCGTCGGCGGCGCGTTCGGCGAGTGCGCCGAGCGCGCAGAGCGCGTCGCAGTTCCGGTCCGTGCGCGCGACCTGGCGGCGCAGCACCTTGAAGCTGTCACGCTCGATCCCGGTGTAGAGCAGCAGCAGATGCGCTTCGATCTCGGCGAGGCGATCCGCACTCAGGGGCAGCTGCGTGACGTGGAACTGCCCGGTGCGTGAGAAGCGGATGAGGGAGGTCCCGCCGAACGCCGCGATGATCTGATCCTGGTAACCGCCCGCTTCCTGCAGGATCCGGCGTTCGACCTCGATGGCCTCGGTCGCCAGCGCCTCGGCCGAACGGAAGCGGCCCTGGTGCGCGTGAAGCGCCTGGAGCATCGCGACGACGAAGCTCGAGGACGACCCCAGCCCGGTGCGGGCCGGCAGATCGGCCATGTGGTGCAGCTCCACGCCTTCGGTGATGCCGAGCTTTTCGAGGCACGCGCGGATGGCCGGGTGCTCGATGTCGGCCGGCCGGTTCGCGTCCTCGGTCCGCCGGTACGACACGCGCAGACGGTGCGCGAAGATCCGGTGATTGAAGTCCTGGACGGTCACGTAGCCGAAGCGGTCGACCGCCGTCGCCAGCACGCAGCCCCCGTGGCGGTGGAAATGTCCGGGAAAGTCCGAGCCGCCGCCGACGAAACTGATGCGCACCGGCGCCTGCGTGATGATCATGACCACCTCGCGCGGGCAGGGGCGACGCCGCCGCCGGGCGGCACGCGGGAGACGCACGCGTGGCTACACATTGGTATAGGCGCGCTGGCGGACCATCCGGTAGGCCTTCAGCAGCTCGCGAATGCCCTCGTCCAGGCCGTGACGCGGCGTCCAGCCGGTCGATTCGATTCGCGCGTTCGACACGATGTAGTCGCGCTTGTCGGGATCCTCGCCGATGCCGGATTCGAAGAAGACGAAGCCGGGCACCTGGCGCTGAATCCGCTCGCACAGCTCGCGCTTCGACAGGTTCGCGTCGGACAGGCCGACGTTGTAGGGACGTCCCTTCATCGTGTCGTAGTGATGCAGGCCGTGCACGAACACGCGCGCCACGTCGCGGACGTGAATGTAGTTGCGCTTGAACGCGGCCTCGAACAGCACGACGGCGCGGTCGGTCACGGCCCGATAGACGAAGTCGTTGACCAGCAGGTCGAGCCGCATGCGGGGCGAGGCGCCGAAGACCGTCGCCAGCCGGAAGGAGAGGCCTTCGCCGGAGCCGAGGACGATCTGTTCCGCCTCCACCTTCGTCGTCCCGTAGAGGGAGATCGGGCGCAGCGGGCTGTCCTCCGTGCACGCCACCCCCGGATCGCCGATGCCGTAGCCGGAGTTCGTGACGGGGATGAGCACCATCTGTTTGCGCGAGCGAAGCCGGTCGATGAGCGCGATCGCATCGCGGTTGACGCTGACCGCCGCCGTTTCGTCCCGGGCGCACGCGGGGGCCCCCACGATGGCGGCCAGGGGCAGGATGGCATCGGCCCGAGC